>ERZ795053.7868-NODE-7868-length-10158-cov-17.917648_pt1 | contig 10158 bp, 11 predicted proteins | sample MGYA00375137_ERZ795053 | MGnify/ENA primary metagenome ERZ795053 (study PRJEB30182, sample SAMN05720284) | activated sludge metagenome | isolation source: Anaerobic digester | place: Hong Kong | collected 2014-12-17 ... | reverse complement strand
GTGACTGCCGGTGTAGTGGATATCACGGGTATCGCTAAAGTTGCCGAAGGTGTAATCGGCATTACTGGTGTGATTGAAGAGCTTTGAATGGCTGGTATTGCAGGGTTTGTTGTTATGGCTGAAATTCCGGCTGGTTTTGCAGAAACTGCTGGCACGACAGGTATTGCTGGCGCAGTGGATGTGATTGGGGCTGCGGGCACAGCGGATGTGATCTTATTGACTGGGGTGGCAGGTAATTCCAGGGCTGGTCCCTGTTTCGATAATCCTAATCGTTCACTATTTGTTAATGCGTCACTGCTTCTCTCTGTCGCCGTGGATATCGGAACCACTCCGGATGCTTGATGGCTCCTCCTTCGCTGTGCCAGCCCATCGATGGGCGCTAACCACGGTGAGCTAACTGCCGGATGATCGGTGGCTGTTTCAATTGTTGCTGCTCCACGGTCGCTATTGGCTGCTGCGGGTGTTGTTTCCGCAACTTTAGACGGCAGTTTTATACTCTCTTGCATACCGTTGCTAAGCGCTGTCAATACTGGAGAAGCTTTTTGTCCATCAGCTCCCGCTTTTTCCGGAGAAACGGCCGTACTGCTATCAACAGTTGTCAGTTCTGACAAAGTTCCCACTGACTCGCTCACATCATCCGGATTCGCGGTATTTGGTATTAATGGGGAATCCTCTCTCGAAAAACCAGTACTCTGTAAAGCAGCGCGGGATTCCATAAATAGCGAAAACCCGGCCCATGGCATTTCAATTGCGTGCTTATCATCCGGAGTTTCTGGATGATTTATTTTTTTTCCAGCAGCCAGCCCTTGCGATTTTTCCGGCGTGCTTCCATCGATTGGCAGTACCTCTTTCTTTGTTCCCAAATCTGGCATTGGTGCGCCTGCAAGCTCTTCCAGATCCGAAGTGGGCGTCTGCTTTTCAAAATCTAGAATTGAATTGGCTGGTTGCGCGTCAGTTCCGGAATCATCAGGCGCCACTAGAGTTGGAATGGCTGCCTGCGAGTCACCGGGGATGAGATCATCAGAAGAGGCCGGATCAGCCGCTTGTGAAGGGTCTTGCGGTGTTCGTGCATTCGCAATTTCTGCTAATGAATCCAAAGGCGCTTCTGAAGCAGGGGGATTTCCTAACTCAGAATTTGTTTTGTCTGCTGCCGGATCGCCCAGAATACTGGTTCGCAACCATTGACTGAAGGAAGGCGATTGGATCACGGTCTCTTGGCCCGTTTCCACCGTTGCTCCCGCTGCGATCGCAGTACTGGCCTTGCTGCGGTTCGATGCGAACAAATGAGCGAGTTCGAGATGAGCCATGGTGCCGTCCTTACATAAAAGCGGTTTGGTAATGTCAGCCCAATGATTAAACACCGTTAATAAAATGCATTTGGCCAGCTAGATCGCGAAGATTATGTTCGTCGCTGTCGCGTTGTTCGCGTCGACCTTCTTCCCACAATTGGGCTTTCCGGTCGCGTTCGATAACTTCATCAAGCGCCATGGTTTTGGCGCGGTTTTGGAGCCAGGCGAGCCGTTTCCGCTGGAGTTCCTGCTCCATCCACGCCAACTGCTGCTGAAGTTGAACGATGCCGTGATCCATGTTGGTCAAAAATGCAGAATAATCTTGATACCGGCGTGCCGAGATGCCAGTACTGCCCTCGTTCTGAAACTGATTTGCATATTCGGTTCGAAACATGAGCAATTGTTGCAGGCGATTCTGCTGTTCAGTCAGCCGTTGCTGAGACTCGCTTAACGCCTTAGCTGCCGCCTGCTCGCGGGATTGTGCAACCTGAGCCGCCGCTTGCAATGGATGAGGTTTATTCGCCATCGAACCTGACCTTTATCGACCTTTGTCCTTAGGCTTAGATTGTAGAAGTAGCTCAAGTGCCTTGAGACTGTCTCCCATGGTGACGCGTTCATCAATGCCCTGCATGAGAAACTGCCGGAGACGCGGGTAATACTCCCGAGCCTCATCCACTGCCGGATCGCTGCCGGCGACATAAGCGCCGACATTGATCAAATCGCGATGTTGCTCATAGGTCGAATAAATATGTTTGAACCGCTGCGCCAATTGTTTGTGGCGGGGACCACTAATTTGCGGCATCACCCGGCTGATCGATGCTTCGATATCAACGGCTGGGTATTGACCGGCCTCAGCCAGCCGCCGCGATAACACGACGTGACCATCGAGAATGGCGCGGGCCGCATCGGCAATGGGGTCCTGCTGATCATCACCCTCGGTTAGCACCGTGTAAAAGGCCGTGATAGAGCCGCCGACGGTGTCATTGCCGGCCCGCTCCACTAAACGTGGAATTTTGGCGAACACCGAGGGCGGATAACCCTTGGTCGCTGGCGGTTCGCCAATTGCCAATGCGATCTCCCGTTGCGCCTGGGCATAGCGGGTCAACGAATCCATCAGCAATAACACCTGCCGGCCAGCATCGCGGAAATATTCGGCAATTCGGGTGGCCAACGCGGCACCATGCAGGCGCATGAGCGGTGGAGCGTCCGCCGGTGCGGCTACTACCACGGCTCGAGCCATGCCTTCAGCGCCAAGAATCTCTTGGATGAATTCCTGGACTTCCCGGCCGCGCTCACCGATCAGTCCAACGACGACGACTTCAGCTTCAGTAAACCGGGTCATCATGCCCAGCAACACACTCTTACCAACGCCAGAACCTGCGAACAATCCCATACGCTGGCCGCGCCCCACTGATAGTAAGGCGTTGATAGCCCGTACCCCGACATCCAGCGGTTCACGGATTGGTTTGCGCATCAGCGGGTTGATCGTCTTGCCGGTCAGTGACACCAGCTCGGTATGCACGGGCGGCGGCAGGCCATCCAGAAAACGCCCAGAGCCATCCAGCACTCGCCCGAGCAAGCCTTCGCCAATGCGGGCTTGGCTGACGCCACCGGTCGGGATCACTCGAGAATTGGGCGTCAGTCCGTGAATATCACCACTTGGCATTAAAAACAGCTTGCTGCCAGCAAAACCGACCACCTCGGCTTCAATTCGCTCTCCATTAGGGTTGATCACCAGACACCGGGCGCCAATCGGTGCTACGCAACCGGCGGCTTCCAGAGTCAGGCCGACCATCCGGGTCAATTGTCCTTCCACCACCAATCCTGGGGTCTCTGCAACTCGTTGCCGGCGTTCGGCGAGATGCATTCGCCAGCGTGGGGTATGATCCATCTCAGGAACGCCCGGCATGGCTTTCACGCTCATCGCCGAGAACAGAGGCAATCACAGTGCCTAACCGTTTCTCAACCGTCGCGTCGATGCGCGACAACTCAGTGCTGATAACGCAACCGCCGCGACTGAGCGCCTGGTCCTCGATAAGCCGCCAGACCGGTTCATCATCGCGTCCTAGCGAGAACATTTCGCGGATTAGCCGGGCATCTTCCGGATGCAGGCGAACCTGGATATTGGTATTGCCCACCGGCAATAAGCCTACTGCCTCGCGCACCACCGCCACCACCTCGCCTGGCGAGGTGCGCAGCTCGCGCCGCACCAGTTGCCGGGCAATCTCGGTTGCCAGCTTGGTCAATTCTTCTTCAATCGTGACATCGAGCGCTTCCAGCGGTTGATGCATATAGCTCAGGATCTGATCCAGTTTCTGTACCCGCAGCAGTACCTCATCGCGGCCAGCAGCCAATCCTTCGGCATACCCCCGTTGATAGCCTTCGGTGTGGCCTTCTTGCTGGCCTTTCTTATAACCTTGTTCACGGCCCTCGCGGCGGCCTTCCTGATAACCCGCAGCAAAGCCTTCCTCGTGCGCCTCGCTTTGAATCGCCTCGATCTCATCCAGCGTCGGTGGTGCCGAGGATGTTTTCGGTCCACGTGGACTACGTTCGCGAGTTTCCGTCTTGGCGGGAACTCCTGCGGGTGTTGCCGCCGGTAGCTCGGGTTCGGGCGGCGGCTGATCGACGCTGGGTAACTCCCATCGCTGGTAAGCCGTTAAGTGATCACCTGAAATAATTTTAGACAAGCTGATCTCCCTTACTGCTCAGGGTGATTTCACCAGCCTCCGCCAGCCGCTTGGCGGTGCTCAAAATATCCTTCTGAGCGGCTTCTACGTCGCTGAGTTTGACCGGCGGCATGGCCTCTAAATCGTCGCGCAGCAGGTCGGCGGCGCGCCGGGACATATTGCTCAAGATCTTGTTGCGAACCGCCTCGTCCGCACCGCGTAGTGCGACCAAGAGTGTCTCGGAGGAGATTTCGCGCAGCAGTGTTTGCATGTCGCGATCGCTGAGACCGAGCAGGTTTTCGAAAACGACCATTAAATCTTCGATCGTGGTTCCTAGATCGGCATCGGTTTCCTTGATCTTATCGAGAATCTCGCCTTCGATCACGGCGTCCAGGCGGCCGAGGATCTCAGCAGCTCGTTTGGGACCGCCGATCTTGGATGTGGCCGCGGCATTGATGTTACGCATCACTTGTTTTTCAATCAGTTCGTTCAATTCTTCAAGTGCGCCGGAGGGTATTTCATCGAGAATTGCCACTCGTAGCAGCGCTTCATCACGCAATGGGGATGGCAGCAGGCCGACTATCTGAGCAGCCTGGTCAGTTTGCAACGAGGCTAGCACCAGCGCAACGACTTGCGGGTGCTCCTCACGCAAGCCACCAGCAATAGCGCTGGCGTCCATCCATTTCAGCGAATCGACACCGGACTGGCCTTCGGTATCGAAAATATGTTCGAGTATCCCTTTGGCTTTTTCACGGCCTAGCGCCCGGGTCAGGACACCGCGAATATAACTCTCGCTGTCCACGGTCAGAGCACTCTGGTTACGGACTTCCTCATTGAAAGTATGAATAATTTCACTGATCTGATGACGAGTGACATTTGTCATGCTGGCCATGGCGACGCCGATCTTATGCAGCTCGCGCGGGTCCAGATGGCGGAGAATTTCGGCAGCATGGCTTTCGCCGAGCGCCATTAACACCACAGCAGCTTGTTCGACACTCTTAAGGGTAGGGTTAAGTTCTGGCATTACCTAAGCCTCGCTGGTCAGCCAGTTCTTGATGACCTGGACCGCCCGTTTCGGATCCTCGGACACCAGGGAACGGGCCAGATCCATACGTTCTTCGAGTTTTTCAATGGGAGTGCTCAATTTGCCCTGGCTCCGGCCATTTTCCAGAGTGCCGCCAATTTGCACTTGATCTTCCAGCAGACCCTCTAGGCCATTCTCGTCGGTGGTTCCGTCTGTCAATGCAGGCTGGCCTGTTTGGTCACTTTCGAGGGCAGCCGCTTTGACAGGTGGCGGCAGCAAGCGCCGCATCACTGGGCGTACGACGAACAGTAGAATCAGCAGTGACAGCAACCCAATGACTGCCCACTTGACCAGTTCTAGGAACCAGGCCTGCTGCCACATCGGGAGCGGTAATTCATCCAGTGCATTGAGTGAGTCGAGGGCGGCTAGCGAAGACGGTGCGAAGGTGGCGTTGAAGACATTGACGCTGTCACCGCGTTCGGCATTGAAACCAACGGCTTGTTTGACCAGTTCGGTGATCCGCTCGATTTCTTCCGGGGTCACCGGGGTACGCACGGGTTTTCCTTCCTGGAAGACAACCCGGTCATCGATTACCACGGCCGCTGATACCCGTAGCACTCGCCCTGGCCCGCTGCGAACTTGGGTCAACCGCCGGTCCAATTCATAATTACGGGTTACTTCCTTGCGGGTGGGTGCGGGAGGAGCAGTTTGCGCGGTCTCGGCGGTAGTCCCTGGTGCGGCGGGATTTTGCGGGTTAGCAGGAGGCGCAACAACTTCCGGTGCTACAGCTACGCCAGGGGGTTGGTTGGATAGGGCACCGGGAATTCCCATCGGGTTTTGCCGGGGATTGTTTTCCTCCAGCAATTGCTCGCTGCGGATCGGGCGCGGTTCATCCCGGGGTTCGTAGCGTTCGGCTGTTTCTTCGCTGGTAGTGAAATCGACATCCAACGAAACTTGGGCGCGAACCCGGCCCGCGCCCCATACGGGAGAAAGCAAATCTTCAATACGCCGGGCGTAGCGTTCCTCAATCCGGCGCGCATATTCCAATTGATCCAGATTTAATCCGTTGTTAGCACCTTCCCGCTCGTTTCGGGTCAATAGATCGCCTGCCTGATTGATCACTGAAACCTGAGCCGGTTTGAGCTTGGGGACGCTGGAAGCAATCAGGTGAACAATAGCAGCTACCTGTCCTTCATCCAGTATTCGTCCTGGATGGAGCCGCACCAGCACTGAAGCCGTCGGTGGTTGTTGCTGGCGGGCGAACACGGTTTCCTTGGGGAAAGCCAGATGAACCCGGGCGCTTTCCACAGCGCTGATGGTCATTACCGAGCGGGCTAGTTCGCCTTCCAGCGCGTGCTGGTAGCGGGTGGTCTCCATGAATTGAGAGATACCGAAGCTATTTTGTTGTTCAAGCGCTTCCAGTCCATTAATGGTTCCTCGGGGCAATCCTTGGCCGGCTAGCTTCAGACGGGCCTCATGAACTTGATCAGAGGGAACCATCAGTGCGCCGCTACGTGTGTCGATCTTGAAGGGGATATTGGATTTTTGCAGGGCATCCATAATGTGGCCGGCGTCTTGCTCGGCCAGACCCCGGTACAACACATCATAGGCCGGTGCGCTATACCACAGAGCGAACGCCACCAGCAGTGCTAGCAGCAGTGCTGCTCCAGCCATGATCCCAATCTGAGCCGGACCGGGGCGGCGGAACTTCTCGAGTTCCGCGCGCCAGTCGATCCGTGCCGGTAGATTGGGTGGCGAGCCGTTATTTTCTTCAGTCACGACGCCTTCTCCTCAGCGCACGATCATGTCGGTAGATGTAAAGATCAGACCGGCATGTTCATGATATCTTGATAGGCAGTGACTAGCTTATTGCGAACCTGTAAAGTGCTCTGAAAAGCCAGGCTCGATTTCTGTTGAGCGATCATGACAGATGTTAAATCCTGATGTTGGCCCATATCGAAAGACTCAGCCAATTGCCGTGAATGCTGCTGGGATTGGTTGACACTCATAAGCATGGACTTAAAGATGCTGACGAAATCTTCTGATTCCAGATTCTTGGGATTGGTGCTGGCTGGCGATGAGCCGCTGTCAGTGACTGGCGTTAGGCTGCGAAGTCCTTTGGCCAGCGCGTTTGTAGTATCGAAATCGTTCATCAATGGTTGCCTCCTGCTCATGTCATTATCTTTGGGTAAGATACGATGGAGCGAGCAAAAACTATGCCTTAGATTAATTCGCGGCAATTACCGGCCTTTTCGGGCTCTTGAGAGGGATGGATTCGAGATGAGGGGATTTAAGTTCAAGAGCTTATAATGGAAGGGTATCTGAACGGCTTCGCCTGTTCAGCGCCAAAATTTCGGCGGAACATACAAATGGTTTGGATTCTTGCCCCTCTGCGGAAGGGATGGGAACGCCAAAGCTTTGGGAGTGATCGGGGCAGATGAACGGTGACGGCTACTCGTCGTCATCACCCCGTTTAATGCTGTATTTGCGCATTTTTTCAACCAGGGTGGTGCGGCGCATTTTTAGCAATGAGGCGGCATGGGCGACGACACCATTGGTGTCTTCCAATGCTGACTGGATCAATGAGGATTCGAGATCCATGATGTACTGGCGTAAGTCGAGTCCCTCCGGCGGCAAGGTGACTCCTTCGCTGTTGGCGAGCCGCATCGTAGAGTCTTCATCCGCGTGATCGTTATCCGCCGAAGCCAGTTCCTCCGCCATCAGCTCCGCTGGATAATACGCGCGGAACTTAGCGGGCAGGTCGTCTATTTCTGCCAATCCGTCTGGCCTCAGGATTGCCAGCCGTTCCATCAAATTAGCCAGTTCGCGAACATTGCCTGGCCAGGGATAATGTGCCAGACAGCGCAATACCATGGGGCTTAGGCCAATTCGTACCCCTTGATCATGAGCCATGCGTTCGATCAACTCCTCGACCAGGAGTGGCAAATCTTCGATCCGCTCGCGCAGAGTAGGCATTTCGATCGGAAACACATTTAGCCGGTAGTAGAGATCTTCGCGGAATCCTCCATTCCTGATGAGTTCATCCAAGTCACGGTGGGTAGCAGCAATGACTCGGACATCTGCTTCTAGACTGCGGTCACTCCCGACGCGCTCGAAGCAACGCTCCTGCAAAACTCGCAACAGCTTGACCTGCATGTTCAGCGGCATATCACCAATTTCATCGAGAAACAGGGTGCCTCCTCGCGCCAGTTCGAAACGGCCGCGCCGGGTGGAGATAGCACCGGTAAAAGCTCCTTTTTCGTGGCCAAACAGTTCGCTTTCCAGCAGGTTATCGGGGATGGCGCCACAATTGACCGGTACAAACGGTCCCTGGCTGCGATTGGAATAGAAATGAATGTTGCGGGCGACCACTTCCTTACCGGTACCGGATTCGCCCAGGATCATCACGGTGGATTCGGATGATGCAACTCGTTGAATTAACTCACGTACTCGGGTAATGATTGGGCTGCTGCCAATCAAGCTGCGGAACAGCTCGGCGTTGCGCCGGGATTGCGTATTCCGGTTATCACGATTAGGGTTTTGTTGTGATTTTACAAGAACTTGACTTAATTGTGAGTAATGGAAAGGGCGTAGCAGGCGGATAATATGGCCTATCTCAAGGTTGTTTGGCCAATGACGGGGTTGATCGGCCTCTTCGATTAGGACAATGACCGCCCGGGGGGCCAGGGCGTGAATTGCCTGGATGGCATCGGCGGGTGAATCATTGGTTCCGTACCGGCCCACGAATACACAACGCAGATCAGGATTCTGTTCTGCATAAGTTCGCCAGTGGGTGGAATCGGTTTGGACAACCTGTGTTTCTTCCAGGAATCGCAGCAATAAACCTAATTCACCCGCTCTTATGGGGTCATCATCGATGATGAGCAACGCGGTTTTCATCAGTTGAGCAGATCCTCGAGATGGGACGAAGCGCGGCCGTATCAGGGTTCGGTCCCTCTCTTGATCTCCTGGAGAGGGAAAGCCGACTCACCTGCAGTTTAAAGCTTACACTCCTTGGCAGGGGAAGAGGTGGGTAGGGAGCCGACGGCCGCGATAGCGATTTGGAGCTGATCCATGGATTCGATTTTGAAAGGCACACAAAGATATCTCAACACATGGTGTGAGACATTTTAGTCTTAAAGGTGCGAGCGTCAAATTTTTAACGCTGACTATTGCCTCTTTGGTTTGCGATTGCCCGGCGATGTTGGAGGAAAATATAGCGTTCCAAAGCTTCCTGCAGTGGTGCGCCCGGTTGGTGGAGAGTTGCTTTAATTTGAAAATCGTTCTCAATAGAGACAATTTCGTCGATATCGGCGTACAAAATGAGGGGGCGTGGATAGCTAAAGTTGCAGTAGAGTTCTAATCGAAGCGTGACATTGGCAGCCGGGGCGGCATCAGTACGCCAGCTCACTTGGTTGATAGTCAAGGTTAGGGCCCGTTCCGGGGGAATAGCCTGTTGGCCGGCTAATAGTTGGCCAACCATTTCCAGCAGCAAGCTAATCTTGAAATCCAGCCGCCTGAGTTCAGAGGCGCTGGTCAAGGTGATCGGGTCATCACCATAATCACCCGCGTGGATATCCAACGCAAACAGGATATGCAGAATATGCAGGTTGATTTTCTCCTGATGCTGGAGTTCATCAGGTTCTGGCAGAGTCGGCAGTTCCTGCCAGGCCAGGGGTAGGAAGCCAGTGAAAGCCAGATTGGAGCGGGGGGGGTCGCAGGTGGTGGGCATGGTATGAGGTTATCAGCGCCGGGTATGCGGGTCTCAGAGTTAGAAACGATTCAAGAATCATGATAGGCGCTGAGGGCGCGGCGTCCTTGTCTGAGCGCCCTTAGCTTATCACTTAGTTTGTTCATTTCAGTGCGTGCTAGTTCCTGTATTTGGGCATCGTTCGCCAGTGTGATCTCAACGGCGTCTTTGAGTAATGGAGCGAACTCGACAGGTAGCGGAGCTTGAAACAACTCGTCCAGCAGTACACGCCGTTTTGCTTCCCATTCGGTCACAGTTTCCCACGCACCGGCCTGGGCGAGTTCGAGCATTTCCATGCTTAATAGTCGAAATTGTTTGATTTGCGGCTCCCAGCCGGTAGAAGCATTCATGCTGGCGTGTCCACAGCGGCTGACGAAGCATTCATGCTGGCGTGTCCACAGCGGCTGACGAAGCATTCATGCTGGCGTG
>ERZ795053.7866-NODE-7866-length-10160-cov-4.028402_pt1 | contig 10160 bp, 4 predicted proteins | sample MGYA00375137_ERZ795053 | MGnify/ENA primary metagenome ERZ795053 (study PRJEB30182, sample SAMN05720284) | activated sludge metagenome | isolation source: Anaerobic digester | place: Hong Kong | collected 2014-12-17 ... | reverse complement strand
TTACTACAGTCTCTACGCGACCTTTTCGGGGATCCGCGGGATGACCCTCGGCTGCGCGCGGTGCCACGATCACAAGTTCGACCCGATCAAGCAGAGCGATTACTACAGTCTCTACGCGACCTTTTCGGGGATCCGCCACGGGCAGAGGGTTCTGGCAACGGCCCGGGAAAAACAGGCACGGGCCACCAAGGTGAAACCTCTTGAGGAGCGCAAGGCTGCGCTCGAGACGGAACGCGCCACCCTCGAGGCGGCGGTGATCGCCCGAGCCCGGGCAAAGGCCGCCGAGTTTGAAACACACTGGACGCGTCCGGCGGTGGATCGGACGGGCACGGAAGAACGCTTCACTCCGGTCACGGCAAAGTTAGTCCGGCTGGTGAGCGAGGCACAGGACATCAAGCTGGGAAACGCCGCCGGTTTTGGCATCGACGAGTTCGAGGTCTGGTCGGCGGAAACGGAACCCCGCAACGTGGCGCTGGCCGCCAACGGTGGCAAGGCCAGCGGGGAGGCCCGGAAGATCGAGGACTTTCCCAATGCCTACGGTCCCCAGCACGCCATTGACGGCAAGACCGGAGCGCGATTCATCTCCGCGGGGCCTTACCTGACCATCGAACTGGCCCGGCCGACGCGCATCGACCGGGTGGTGTTCTCCAGCGCCAGGGGCGAGGAGACGCCGCAGCATGTGAAATTCGTCTTTGTCGCCGAATACCGCATCGAGGTGTCCGACGATGGGGAGACATGGCGGGAGGTGGCCCATGGACGCGATCGGAAACCGGCAAATCCGAATCACCGGGACCTGCGCTGGCGGCAACTGGAAACCACCGCGGAGGAAGCCACCAAACTGGCCGGACTTCGCCGCGACCTGGCCGAGGTGAATGGCGGATTGGCGGCCGTTCCGCCGCTGCCGACGGTCTGGGTCGGCACCCGCAATCCGGAGGACGCGAAAGGCCCATTCCATGTCTTCATTGGCGGCAGTCCGCAACGCCCCGGAGAGACGGTCGCGCCTGCCAGCCTCTCGACTCTCGGGGATGTCGTGCCCGCCTATCGCCTGCCTGCCGAGGCGGAGGAAGCAACCCGCCGGCTCCAGCTGGCCCAATGGATCACCCACCCGGACAACCCGCTCACCCCGAGGGTGTTGGCAAACCGTGTCTGGCAGCACCACTTCGGCACCGGTATCGTCGATACTCCGAATGACTTCGGCTACATGGGCGGGCGCCCGGTGCATCCCGAACTGCTGGATTTCCTTGCTGTGAAACTCAAGGAGAACGGCTGGCGCCTCAAACCGCTTCACCGCATGATCGTGCTCTCCCGTGCCTACCGGCAATCTTCCGGTTGGCGCGGGGAACCTGCCAAAGTGGATGGCGACAGCCGTCTGCTCTGGCGGTTTCCTCCGCGGCGACTTTCGGCCGAGGAGATACGTGATACCATTCTCAGCATCTCCGGCAGACTCGACTCCAGGATGGGTGGCCCCGGTTTCCGGCTCTATCATTTCATGCAGGACAATGTCTGCACCTACGAGCCGCTCAATGAACACGGTCCCGAGACCTGGCGGCGTTCGGTGTATCATCAGAATGCCCGCGCCTCGGTGGTTGATCTGATGACGGAATTCGACCAGCCCGACTGTGCCTTTTCCACCCCGAAGCGGGTCGCGACCACCACGCCGTTGCAGGCCCTGACCCTGCTCAACCACCGCTTCACCCTCGACATGGCCGAAGCCATGGCCGACCGGATCACGACCACCGCGGGAGACGATCCGCCCGCCAGGGTCATCGCTGCGTTCCGCCTCGCCTACCAGCGGGATCCCGACGCGGAGGAACTCACGCATTCCCTGGCCGCCCTGCCGATGACGGGCCTGCGCGGCTTCTGCCGGGCTTTGCTCAACTCCAGTGAACTTATCCATGTGGACTGACCCATGACTCCGCACTCCTTTCTTTCTCGCCGCGATTTTTTCGGCAACGTTTCCACCGGCCTGATGGGCGTGGGATTGGCGCAACTCCTTGGCCGCGAGGCCGCCGGCGCCTTGTCCAATGGCACCCCCTCCGCGTGGCGCCCCGGTTCCGGCAGCACCCATTTTCCGGCCAAAGCCAAGCGGGTGCTGCAAATCTTTTGTCCCGGCGCGGCCTCACACATGGATCTCTGGGAGCACAAGCCCATGCTGGAAAAAATGGACGGAAAGCCGATGCCCGGCGAGGAGAATCTCGTCAGTTTTCAGGGCAAAAACGGCCCCCTGATGCGCAGCCCATGGCCCTTTGTAACCGCCGGCCAGAGTGGCCGAAAGATCTCCTCAATGCTGCCCCACATGGGACGACATGTGGATGACATCGCCTTCTTCCACGGCATGACCTCCAAGACCAACACGCACGGCCCCGGCTGCGTGTTCATGAACACCGGGCACCCAACCGAGGGATTCCCCTCCGCGGGCGCCTGGACCAGTTACGCTCTGGGCAGTCTGACCGACAATCTGCCCACCTACGTGGCCATTCCCGACATCCGGGGGGAACCACCGAACGGAAAAGCGAACTGGAGCAACGGATTCCTCCCCGCGAAACACCAGGCGATTGTCATGGCGGCCCACCAGCCGATCCGCAATCTGGAGCGTCCCGAAGGCATCAGCGCCAGCGAAGAACGCGGCACCCGGAAACTGCTGGGCTTTCTCAATGAACGTCATGCCGCAGACCGCGCCGCCGAGAGCGATCTGCGGGCCCGCATCGGCGCCTACGAACTGGCTGCCAAGATGCAGCTCTCCGCCCCGGAAGTGGGCAATCTGGACAGCGAGCCGAAACACCTTCACCGACTCTATGGCACCGACTCCCCCAATGAGCTGAAAGCAGGCTACGCCCGCAACTGCCTGTTGGCCCGCCGGCTGCTCGAGCGGGGAGTCCGCTGCGTGAACCTCTACTGCGCCTCGCGCGCCAGCGGGGTAGATGGCCTGCTCAACTGGGATGCCCACAAAACACTCAAACCAGACTATGAACGTCACTGCCCGGTGTTCGATCAGCCGACTGCGGCCCTGTTGTCGGATCTCAAGCAGCGCGGCATGCTGGACGACACCCTGGTTCTCTGGACGACGGAGTTTGGCCGCATGCCGACCCGCCAGGAAGGCACCGCCGGCCGCGACCACAACCCCGACGGCTTCACCCTTTGGATGATGGGGGCTGGCGTGAAGGGCGGTTCCAGTTACGGCGCGACCGACGAATTCGGACGACGCGCCGAGCAGAATCCAACCACCATCTGGGAATTCTACGCCACGGTGCTGCATCTCCTCGGCCTCGACTTTGAAAGACTGAGCTGGTATCACAATGGTCTCGACCGCCGTCTCACCGACGTGCACGGCAGGGTCATCCGCTCCGTTCTCGCCTGAAGTCCTGCCCCATGAAACCAAACGTGTGCCTGGCGGAGTGGACCTTGCTGTCCGCGTTGCCTTCGCCCCTGCCGCCCCTCCGGGCCGTCTTCCCGCAGCCCGCGAAGGGCGGTCGATGAGCCGGAAATTCCCCGCGCGTTCTTCAAACCATGACACCGATCCGGACATTGCTCACCGCCTTGGCGCTCTCCTTCCCGGCTGGCCTTTGCGCCACCGACCCGGCGGCGCCGAAGGTCCGGCCCAACATCATCGTCATCCTCGCCGATGACTTCGGTGTCGGCGACATTCAGGCGCATTATCCGAACAACAAGATCGTCACGCCGAATCTCGACCGCTTGGTGCGCGAGGGAATGAGCTTCACCGATGCGCACAGTCCCTCGGCGGTGTGTTCGCCGACGCGCTATGGCCTCATCACCGGACGCTACGCCTGGCGCACCCGGTTGCAGGAGTGGGTGGTGGCGGCCTATGAGCCACCGTTGATCGACGAGCATCGCGCCACGCTGCCGGGGTTCCTGCGGGAGCAGGGCTATCACACCGCCGGCATGGGAAAGTGGCATCTCGGCTGGAACTGGCCGGGGCCGCAGAAGGCTCGAATGACGGCGAAACCAAATGGGCAAAAAGATCTCACCTGGGATTTCGAAAAGCCCGTCACGGGTGGCCCGGTGGATCGCGGATTCGACCAGTTTTTTGGCGTCGATCTGCCGAACCTGCCGCCGTTCACCTGGATCGAAAACGATCACGTCGCCATTCAACCAACGGCACCGCTGCAGGTCGATCCCGAAGAAGGCATCGTGCTGCCGATGGCGTTCAATGGGACTCCGTCGGCACCGGGTTGGCGCTTGCAGGCGATTCTGCCGGAGATCACGAAGCGCGCCGTCGATTATATCCAGGATCGCGCGAAAAAGGACCAACCCTTCTTCCTCTACTTTGCCCAAACATCGCCGCATGAGCCCGTCGTGCCTTCGGCGGCGTTTCGCGGGAAGAGCGGCATCGCACCGGTGGCGGACTTCGTCATGGAGACGGACTGGTCGGTCGGGCAGGTGCTGGAGGCGGTGGAAAAGGCGGGCATCGCGGACAACACGCTTGTCGTCTTCACGGCGGACAACGGCCACTCGCACTACACTGGCTGGGAAGAACTTATCAAAGCCGGGCATCAGCCCAGCGGTCCGTACCGAGGACACAAGGGCGACATCTGGGAAGGCGGCCATCGCGTGCCGCTGGTCGTGCGCTGGCCGGGAAAAATTGCCCCCGGTTCGAAAAGCGATCGCATGGTGTCGCTGACCGATCTTTTCGCGACGTTCGCCGGAGTGGTGGGCGACCACCTGCCTCCCAATGGCGCCGAAGACAGCGTCAGCTTCCTGCCGGATCTCCTCGGCAAAGGGCACGGCACGCGCACGGGGCTTGTCACTCACTCGAACATGGGTGAGTTCGCCCTGCGAGATGGTCCATGGAAAATCGTCTATCGCATGGCCGGCAAGAACGTCGAAGCCTCGCGAGAACAACCCACCGTCGCCGAGTTGTATGATCTGGAACACGACATCGCGGAGGCAACCAACCTCGCCGCCCGGCATCCCGACATCGTCGCCATACTGACCGCGAAGCTCGACGCCGTGGTCCAGCGCGGTGCCACCCGCGAAAACATCCCGGCGCGCAACGATTGTGACGTGGACTTCCGCAAGACCCAGACCGAGCGCTGGGCTCCCGCCGTTACCACCGACACCTCCCCCGCACCCGAAGGCTTCACTCCCCTCTTCGATGGCAGGACGTGGGCGAACTGGAATCATCCGGCGCATCTTGATGGCGTCTGGGAGATCCGTGATGGCGTGATCCGCCTGCGCACCGACGAACCGCCGCGCGTCAAGGGCCAGGACTACAACCTTTCGACGCAGAAGCACTACAAGGACTTCACCCTCCTGATCGACTGGCGTCTCACTGGCGAGCCACACGTGAAACCGCATCAGTGGCTCCGGGACGCCGGCACCTTTCACACCGATGCCGAGGGCAAAACGATCATGAAGGACAACCTCACCTGGGGCGACAGCGGTGTCTACCTGCGCGGCGCGCGACCCGCGCAGGTCAACATCTGGTGCCAGCCCTGCGGCAGTGGGGAGATCGGAACGAAGTTCAAGGACATGGAGGCCACTCCAGCAGAGCGTCTCAAAACCATGCCCGGCACCCGCGCCGACAAAGGCCCCGGCGAATGGAACCGCTTTCTCATCACCCTGCGCGGCGACCGCGTTGATGTCACTCTCAACGGCACCCACGTCATCCAAGGCGCCCGCGTGAAGGACATCCCCGCCGCAGGGCCGATCACCCTGCAGAATCACAAGGACGCGGTCGAGTTCCGCCACCTGTTCATCAAGGAACTCTCCCAGCCATGATTGCACAGCCCACGCTTTTCCGGGCATTCAGGGTGAGCCTCCTCCGACGGGTGTTCCGGATTTCCTCCCCACAGGTAAGAGCGGTAGGCCTCCTCTTCCTGCTCGGTGGCTCCGTGCCGCATTTGGATGCCGAGGAGCGTTTCCTCCTCGCGGCCGACAACCAGGTCATCGAAATCACCCGTGAGGGAACCGTAACCGACGTGCTCAGACATTCCGGCCATGGCGGTATCTATGACGCGTGGCGGCTGCCAGACGGCGGCATTGCCTATGCCCACAAGGGCGGTTTGGCGGTGTTCGATGCGGAGAAAAAGCTCGTCATGGAACACAAGGCTCTCGCGGGACCGAAAGGCGCTGAGGCGAACAGCGTGGCGGTGCTCGAAGGCGGGAAGAAATTCGCGCTCATGGACAGCGGGATGAGTCAAATCCGCATTGTCGATCGTGGCGGGGCCGTTGTGAGCGCGACGCCATTGCCCGATCTCAAGGACGATCCGCTGCACTTCCGCTACCGCATGATTCGTGAGGTGCCGGGAGCCAATGCTTTCTGGGTGGGGCAATACGGACGCAAAACGGTGTTGCAGGTGGAATTAGGAACAGGGCGCGTGTTGCAAACGATTCCACTCGATCCACTGCTGCAGCCTTCGCCGACCGTAAAAAAGGCCTTCGCTGTGCTACAAGTCGCGGATGGCTCCTTGTGGGTATCCACGTCCACCGGTTGTCAGTTGCTGCACTTGAGCGCGGACGGGAAGAAGCTCGGCGGCTGGACCATCGAAGACCTTGATTTGAAGTGTCGTTATTTGCTCGGCATGTCGCGTCTGGCCCATGGCAATGTGATCATCGCCTGCGGTGACTACCATCTGCAAAAGCCCGAAGAGGGACGTGATTTGCTGGCGGAGATCGATCCGGCTGGAAACGTCGTGTGGCGACTGACGCGGGATCAGTTGGTGGATCAGATCGAAGGCGCGATCGACAAAGGCAGCGGACTGGAAGAGCTGCGGATCACGAATGTTCATGTCCATGAGGTGCCGTCTCCACCATCTGCCAAAACAGCCGCGGTCGCAGCCAACCACCTTCCCGCGTTCATCGACAAGCATTGCATCGACTGTCACGATGACACCACGGCGAAAGGTGACTTCGACATCACCGCGCTCGACTTTGACCTCGGCAATGCCGCGAAGCGCACGCGGTGGACGCAGGTGTTTGATCTGGTCGATACAGGCGAAATGCCGCCACCGGAGAAATCGAAGCTGAGCAAGGAGGAGCGGCAAGCCTTCTCCCAAGAATTGGGAGGAATGTTGCTGGCGGTGGCAACAGCTGAAGTGGCGAGAATGGGTCGTGGCCCCGTGCGCAGGCTCACGCGGGTGGAGTTTGAGAACAATCTGCGTGTGCTCTTGAAGCTGCCGGATCTCGACATTCGTGACAAGTTGCCCGAAGACCGCGATTCGCACGGCTTCACGAAGGTGTCCGCCTTGCTCGACGTGTCGCACGTGCAGTTGGAAGCCTATCTCGATGCCACGGAGACCGCCCTGCGTGCCGCCATGGCAGGGAACGCTCCTGCGCCAAAGCCGCTGACGCAGCGCTTCACAGGCCTGGCGTTGTTCCCTGGCCTCTCAACTTTCGGCGAGCGTGAGGCGATGTTCTTTGCGCGGGACAATCGCATGGTGCCCATCACCAACGAGGAAGTGAAAACGATGACGCCCGATCAGCGCAACGACCCCACGCTGGAGATGGCGCTCTTCCGCTCGGCGACGTGGCCTTACTATGGCTATCCGCAGGGATTTCGGGCGAAAGCGGATGGGGCCTATCGGGTGCGGTTCAAAGGACGGGCCGTGCGGCAGGTGCGTGACTTCCGGTTGGTGCCTGCGTATGAACCCATCGCCATGAGCTTCCGTGCGCGGCAGCCTTCTGGTCCCGATGTCTCAGGCGATGTGCGCGAGACCGGCGGCTGGATGGATTTGCTACCAGAGTCCCGAGAATTCGAGACGACGATCCACCTCAAGGCAGGCGAAACCTTTGAGTACAGCCCACTGGGCTTGCCGGTGCCTTTCATCCGCACGGATGGCGGCTTCTTTTATGACTATCCACCGATGCCGCCGGAGGGGCACCGCGGCGTGGCAATTCAATGGCTCGAAGTCACCGGACCGCTCGTTGAATCGCCCTGGCCACCGGCCTCACATCATGTGTTGTTTGATAAGGTCGCGCCCGAGAAAGGCACGGTAGCCGATGCGGAGCGGTTGTTTCGCCGTTTCGCCGTCCTCGCTGCCTTGCGCCCGATGAGCGAAAAGGCACAGGAGCCTTTCCTCAAATTCATCCGCGCCAAACTCGCGAGCGGCACGACCTTTGCCGATGCATTGCTCGCAGCCTATCAAAGCCTGCTCTGCTCCTCGCACTGCCTCTATCTCACCGAGCCACGTTTGGGTTCTGTAGACGTTCATTTCGAAATCGCCGCGCGGCTTTCGCACCTCTTCTGGAATCAGCGTCCTGATGAGGAACTCACCCAACTTGCGAAAAACGGACGTCTCCTTGATGCCGCCACGCTCGCGGCCCAAACCGATCGCCTGATTGCTGATCCTCGATTCGAGCAGTTCGTGACTATGTTTGCCGACGAATGGCTCGATCTCCGCAAGCTGCGGCGCGACATCCCGGACGAGCGTTTGTATCCCGAGTATCGCAAAGACGACTACCTCGTGGACTCGATGGCGCATGAGACACAAGCATTTCTGATGGCAATGGTCCGCGAGAACCTGCCCGCCAGCGCCGTCATCAAGGCGGACTTCACCTTTGTGAATGATCGTCTCGCGCGACACTATGATTTGCCGCGTGTGTCGGGATCCGCCATGCGGCGCGTTTCATTGCCCCAAGGCAGCCCGTTTGGAGGGCTCATCACGCAGGCCGCTCTCCTCAAGCACACCGCGAACGGCACCACGACCTCCCCCGTGCTGCGCGGCGTGTGGATCATGGAAAAGCTGCTCGGCCAGCCGCCACCGCCACCGCCCAAGAGCGTGCCCGCCGTCGAACCGGACATCCGCGGGGCCACGACAATCCGCGATCTGCTCGCCAAACACACCGAGTCGAAGACTTGCGCAGCCTGCCATGCGAAGTTTGATCCCGTCGGCTTCGCCTTGGAGAACTTTGATGTCATGGGCGCCTGGCGGGACCGCTATCGCGGCATGGAAAAGGGCGAAAAGATCACCGGCTTCGACCCTGCCGGCCATCCCTACACCTACTTCGTTGGTCCGGCAGTGGACGCCTCGGGCAAACTCCCCGGAGGAGAGTCCTTCCGCGACATCCACGATGTGAAACGCCTCCTCGCCGCCAACCCGCGCCAGCTTGCCCGCAACCTCCTTCAGCACCTCGTCCGGCACGCCACCGGAACGCCCGTGGGCTTCGCGGATCGAGCAGAAGTCGAGTCCATGCTCGATGGGTGTGCCGCGAATGGATATCGCGTCAGTGATCTGATGCACGCGCTTGTGCAGAGCCAGATCTTCCTTGGAACGCCATCCATCCCATGAGCGCTCCCAACGTCACAAGGATCGCAGAGCGTCATCTCCATCAAGATGCCGAAGGCATCCCAGCCCTTAGCCGGTGGTTGAGGAGCGGAGCGACGACACCACCGGATCACCGCATGGAAAAATCCCGCATCCCGTGGGGATGCCAGCCGGACCGCTCATCAGTCCTGATACCGATCTTCGTAATTCACGCCCGCCTTGTTCAAAAACTCCACCATCTCCTCTCGAAACGACTTCACGCGATGATGCTCGGCTTGGTTCGCGATGTATTTCTGCACCTGTGGTCGCGCCGTCGGGCTCACCGTGAAGGCGCCGTATCCTTCCTGCCACGCAAACTCGCGCATCCTGATTTCCTCATGCACCCAGACAGAGGAGGCTTTCTTCAACTCGCGCATGAAGTCCGACAGGCAATGCGTGGCCTTCAATCCGACAAGCAGATGCACGTGGTCAGCAATACCGCCAACACCTTGAATAAACCCGCCGAGACCGCTGACCGTTCCACCCAGGTATTCGTGAAGGCGCTCACGCCAGGAAGCGTCGATCAATGGGATCTGGTCTTTGGTGGAAAACACGATGTGGTAATGCAGAGCGAGAAATGTCGATGGCATGGCGGAGCGAGTTGGCTGACATCCCTATGGGATGCGGGGTGTTTTCGAAGGTTACCCGGCGGTATCGAATCGCTCAAGCAAATGCCTTCGGCTTCCCGGATGAATGCAAGCATTCGCCGTCGGGGCAACGGATCGTCGTGGCTGGCATCCCTCCGGGATGCCTTCTCTTGGCGCATGCGGTCCGGTGGTGTCGCTTCGCTCTACCACCGGCTAATCGCTGGGATGCCTTCGGCATCATATTTCTCCCCCATCGCATCGTCCCCCATCGCATCGTCCCCCATCGCATCGTCCCCCATCGCATCGTCCC
>ERZ795053.7864-NODE-7864-length-10160-cov-14.503513_pt1 | contig 10160 bp, 10 predicted proteins | sample MGYA00375137_ERZ795053 | MGnify/ENA primary metagenome ERZ795053 (study PRJEB30182, sample SAMN05720284) | activated sludge metagenome | isolation source: Anaerobic digester | place: Hong Kong | collected 2014-12-17 ... | reverse complement strand
CCGAAATGGACTGGACTAATAAGAACGTCAACCCGAACAAGGTCGTGGCGCTGGGAGATGAAGTTGAAGTCATGGTGCTGGACATCGATGAAGATCGTCGCCGCATCTCGCTGGGCATGAAACAGTGTCAGCAAAATCCCTGGGATGAATTCGATCAAACCCACGGCAAGGGCGACCGTGTTTCCGGCAAAATCAAATCGATCACCGATTTCGGTATCTTCATCGGTCTGGATGGCGGCATCGATGGCCTGGTGCATCTATCTGATATTTCCTGGAATGCGCCGGGCGAAGAAGCCGTTCGCCAGTACAAGAAAGGCCAGGAAGTCGAGGCCGTCGTATTGGCGGTTGACCCCGAACGCGAGCGCATCTCGCTGGGCATCAAGCAACTCGACAAGGATCCTTTCTCCAATTTCGTCGCCGATCATCCCAAGGGGAGCGTAACCAAGGGCCGAATTCTCTCCGTGGACGCCAAAGGCGCCGTGGTGGATTTAGGCAATGGCGTGGAAGGAACGCTGCGCGCTTCGGAGCTGTCCCGCGAACGGGTCGAAGATGCGCGCGCTTTGTTGAAGGAAGGCGAAGAGATCGAAGCTAAATTCATTGGCGTCGACCGCAAGAACCGGACGATCAGCCTGTCCATCAAAGCCAAGGATATGGCCGAAGAAGCCGAGGTCTTGCAAGACTACAGCCGGAAATCCAGCACGGGCGCAACCTTGGGAGACATTTTCAAGGAACAGATCAGCGCCCAGCAGGACGAGGACTGAAAAGCGGTGCAAAAATTCCTCTCTTCTTCCTAACCGAAGAGGGGTTGACTCCCTTTTCAGGGAGTGATTTGTTGTCGATGATCGATGGGCTATCATCAATTTTCAGTTATACGGCGCAGATCGGCGCCGGTAGGATTACTGTTCGCTTGAGGATTTTTCATGACAAAATCGGAATTAATCGAAATTCTTGCCTGCAAAAGAAGCGATATTCCCTACAAGGACATAGAACAGGCGGTCAAAGCCATGCTGGAGCAGATGAGCGAATCGCTGGCTAATGGGGAACGGATCGAAATTCGTGGATTCGGTAGTTTTTCTCTGCATTTTCGCCCCCCGCGCATTGGCCGTAATCCCAAAACTGGCGATGCTGTGACGCTGACTGGCAAATATGTCCCACACTTTAAACCCGGTAAGGAGTTGCGTGAGCGGGTTAATTATCGCCATGGACACGGTCGCGATGACTTCTTGTGATGCCTGTCCTGATATCCGGAAGGCCCCGGTTGTCGTCCGCCGTTTAAAAGCCCACGGTAAAGTGGGTTTTTTTGTTGGAATTGAGGGGTAGCTCGTAGCTGCCACCGGGAAGCATCTAGCGAAGCGATGGTTCGAATCCACTGATTTCAAATTGCCCTGGCAGGTGAAGCCGATGTTCTGGATTAAATTTATTCTGATTAGCGCGATTTTGCTGGTTGTCTTGCTGTTAGGTGTGGAATTTTCCACTCTGCACACGGATCCAGTGACTGTTAACTATCTGTTGGGGACCACGACTCAGCCGTTATCATTGGTGGTAGTGAGCGCCTTCGCCGCAGGCGCGTTCGCGACAGCGTTGATTGGGGTCTTTGTCGTATTGCCATTGCGCTGGCAGGTCGCCCATTTGCGTCAAACTCTTTCCACGAAGGACCAGGAGATTAGCCTGTTAGTTCGAAAGGCGGGACGAGATGCGCGTTAGTCTGATGGAGACGCCCTGTTAGGTCATGATAGAATTGTTATGGCTATTGCTGCCGGTTGCTGCGGCCTCTGGTTGGTGGGCGGCCCGGCGTCAGCCTACGGATTGTCATGGAAGAACGATCCATAATACTGACTATTTCAAGGGATTGAATTATCTGATCGATGATCAAGCTGATCAGGCCATCGAGGTCTTTACCCGCATGGCGGATGTTGATCAGGATACCGCTGAAATTCATCTGGCTCTGGGAAATCTGTTCCGGCGCCGCGGTGAAGTTGACCGTGCGATTCATATTCATGGTAGTTTGATCGCCCGCACTAACCTGACTGATGATCAACGCCGTCGCGCTATGTTGGAACTGGGCGAAGACTATCTGCGAGCAGGCCTTTTTGACCGGGCCGAGGAACTGTTCCGGAAACTGCTGGATCAACCTGATCATACGGCGATTGCGCTATCCCGTTTAATCCATATCTTTCAGCAGGAAAAAGACTGGCGTCAGGCCATTGCCCATAGTGATCGCCTGGAGCAGATCAGCGGTGAATCCAGGCGACGGCAAACCGCACATTTCTGTTGTGAGCTGGCGGAAACCGCGAATGCGCAGAATCAGCATGAAGAGGCAGTGACTTGGCTACAGGATGCCTTAAAGCGTGATCCATCCTGTACTCGGGTCAATCTCCTGCTGGGTCGCCTGGCAATGCGGACTGGCGATTATCCAGCAGCCATCGCCGCATTTCAGGCGGTCGAGCAGCAAGACCGGGGTTACCTGCCCGAGGTGATCGCCCCGCTCGGTCAATGTTATGGCGCTTTGAATCGTCTTGATGAGTGGATTGCCTATTTGCGTGATGTGCAGGCGAGAGATCATGGCGGACGGATCACCGACGCCTTGGCTGAATGGCTCTTGCGCCAGGAAGGCGAGGAAGCCGCTCTGCAATTTCTTGAGCGTGAACTGCGGGAATACCCGACCCTGCTGGGTCTGCGCCGTTTGGTTGAAGTCAAACTGGCACGCGGCAAAGGCGCTGAGTATGCTGATCTGCGGGCGTTGCACTGTGTTAGCACTCAAATGCTCAATGGCGCTGCACGCTACCAATGCGGCTACTGTGGTTTTGTCGTCAAATCCCTACACTGGTGGTGTCCAAGTTGTCTGCAATGGAGCACTATCAAGCCGATACCCGACTTAGTGATGAAAACCAATCCCTGATTGCAGATTCCATTCCTGTGTCAAAAAAATATTGAACATTTGCTTAAAAAGACGACGGATTGACTTGCATTCTTCACGGGTATTTCTATGATTGTGATACTATCAGCTCTTTTGAGACTGACAGTATCACAGCCACTCTACTTTATGAGGAGAATGTTATGAAATTCTTAAATATGGCGCTGGCGCTTATCCTGATGTTGTTTTCTGTTGTGACGTTCGCGCAAGCCATCAATCTCAATACAGCCACTGCCAAGGAGCTGGAGAGTCTGAAAGGCATCGGTCCGGCCAGGGCGTCCGCGATTGTCAAGTATCGTGAAGAAAATGGTTCCTTTGAGTCAGTAGATGATCTAACCAAGGTTCCTGGCATCAAGGGTAAGATGCTGGAAAAGTTACTGGCCGATAACAAAGGCATGTTGACGGTAGAGGAAGCAGAGGAGACCGAAACGGCTGAGACACCGGAATCTTCATCCGCGCCTGAGATGCCCAAGACCCCGGAAATGCCATCCGCGCCGAAGATGCCTGAGATGCCCAAGACTCCGGAGATGCCCAAGACCCCGGAAATGCCCAAAGCGCCAAGCTAATGCCAATTCTTGATAGGTTTTGCTTCTTTCCGTTAGGGATCTAGGGAAATAGGGAAAATCCAGGTAGTTAATCATATTCTGGCCGCCATCAGGCGGCCAACGCCGTTTATAATGGGACTCTTTTCCGGCGACCACCGCCACTACTGGGAGCGCCCATGTTTCGTCCCCTGGAATTGTTCATTGGCCTGCGCTATACCCGCGCCAAACGCCGCAACCACTTTATTTCTTTCATCTCCCTGACTTCAATGCTCGGCATCGCGCTAGGCATCACCGCGCTGATCACCGTACTATCGGTGATGAATGGCTTTCAGCAGGAACTGCGCGGGCGCATCCTGGCAATGACCGCTCACGCTACGATCAGTCGCTGGGATGGATTGATCGATGACTGGCCTGCGATCCGTGATGCAGCCATGCGCCATCCTGAAGTTCAGAGCGGTGCGCCGTATATTCGTGGCGAAGCCATGCTCAATCATGCTTCGCTAGTTAGTGGTGCGTTGCTCCAGGGCATTCTGCCCAAGGAAGAGCAACAGGTCTCGGATATCGGCGAAAAAATGTTTCAAGGCTCGCTCGATAATCTGCGCCCCGGCGAATTTGGCGTCATTTTGGGCAAGGCCTTGGCGAATGCGCTGGGAGTAAGCATGGGCGATAAAGTGACGGTTATTACCCCACAGGCCAATGTAACGCCCGCTGGCGTATTGCCGCGACTCAAGCGTTTCCAGGTCGTCGGTCTTTTCGAGGCTGGCATGTATGAATATGACCGGGGCTATGCACTGGCGCATGTTGCCGACGTGGGTAAATTGTTTCAGTTTCCCGAGGGCATGGTCAGCGGAGTGCGCTTGAAATTACGTGATCTATTCCAGGCGCCGCGCCTGGCTCAACAGATTGCCAACCAACTGCCAAAAGGATATTTGTCTCGCGACTGGACGCAGGATCACGCCAGCTTTTTCCGGGCGGTGCAGATTGAAAAGACTGCAATGTTTGTCATTTTAACCTTGATTGTAGCGGTGGCGGCCTTCAACATTGTCTCCGCCTTAGTCATGGTGGTGACGGATAAACAGGCTGACATCGCCATTTTGCGCACCCTAGGCGCGACGCCGCTCAGCATCATGGGTATTTTCATCGTCCAGGGCATTACGATTGGTCTGGTCGGCACCCTGCTTGGATTATTTGGCGGCGTGTCGCTGGCGACGCATGTTGACGTGGTGGTGCCATTCATCGAGAACATGTTTGGCATTAAATTCCTGGCGCCGGATGTTTACCTGATCAGCGACCTGCCATCGCAAGTGCAATGGGGCGATGTGTCCACGATCGGATTGGTGGCCTTTGGATTGGCCGTGCTGGCTACGCTTTATCCGGCCTGGCGAGCGGCGCGGACTCAGCCGGCGGAGGCGCTGCGTTATGAATAAGGCGGCTGTGGACGAGAAAGGTATAGTGTTGGAATGTCGTCAACTGGCGAAATCGTTTCGGGAAGGCAGCGAGCGACTGGAAGTATTGCGGCATATTGATCTCCAGGTGCAGCGTGGCGAGCGACTGGCAATTATTGGTAGTTCCGGTTCGGGGAAGAGCACGCTATTACATTTACTCGGCGGACTCGATGCGCCGACCGCCGGTTCAGTGTGGGTGGCGGGTCAGGAATTAAGTCGATTGGGCAATGCTGGGCGTGGCCGCCTGCGCAACCGCTGGCTGGGGTTTATCTATCAGTTTCATCACCTTTTGCCTGAATTCACGGCGTTGGAGAATGTAGCGATGCCGTTGCTGATTCGAGGCGAACTCCCGGCGCGCGCCAAAGCGCAGGCGGCAGAATTGCTGGGCCGGGTCGGCTTGAGTCAGCGTCTCGGCCATAAACCGGGCGAATTGTCTGGCGGTGAACGGCAACGGGCGGCGGTGGCCCGGGCCTTGATTACACAACCAGCCTGCGTTTTGGCCGATGAACCGACAGGTAATCTGGACCGGCACAGCGCCGGGCAGGTTTTTGAACTGATGCTGGAGCTTAATCACGACCTAGGCGCCAGCCTGGTGATCGTGACCCACGATTCAGAATTAGCTGCGCGGATGGATGCGGTTTGGCGGTTGGCTGACGGGATGCTAACCTTGGAACACGGATGACGGATACCGAAGAATGACTTATGATACACTCCATGCATATTCTGTCGTCATACACATCTGCATGCCTGATTTGTCATATACCTCTGCCCTTTCACCAGGCGCGCAAGAGCCAACTTTGTGGCCGGGCGGAATGCGCACGACGTTACTCCCTGTTGCAACAGCAGGACAAGGTCTGCAAGAGTTGCGGACGCCCGCTTTCTATCAGGGAACAGCCCTTCGGGGTGTGCGCCAACGCGGCATGCCAACGCGCCATGGTGGCGGATCGCGCCCGCCAGGAGCGCGAACAACGCGAAAAATGGTATCAGGCGGTGCGCGAGCAGGCGGCGCGACTTCGCAGGCGGGCAACCAGCAACTTTGGCATCCCTGATGAAGAATCATTCCGTTTGGCAGTGGTTCCCGCCTCTCTGTCCCGGATCACCCGTCTGCCCGCGCAACGCCGGCGGGAGTTTCGCAATTACCTGAAAGAGTTGATCGATAAAGCGTTTGTCAGGCCCATCCCTCCAGTGGTTGATCCGGGCCAGACGGCGCCCTTGTCAGACGAAGATGCCCGGCTTCGGGCGGCTTCGGGCCAGGCGTGCGCTTGTTGCCGGGGATCCTGCTGCCAAGGCGGCGGATTTACTCATGCTTACCTGGAAATCGCCACTATACAGCGCTATCGGACGGCGCACCCGAATCAGCGCCCGCGCGGAGTGCTGGCCGCCTATATGAATTGTGTTGGTGACGAGACTGCGGAAGGTTCCTGCGTTTATCATCGAACCGATGGGTGCAGCCTGCCTAAAGACATGCGCGCCGATATTTGCAATAACTTCTACTGCGGGGGATTGCAGAATTTCCGGCAAAAAGCGGCGGTGGACGCGCCGACGCGGGGTTTCTTCGTGGCGGCGACCGAGGATACGATTCACCGGGCGGCTCTGGTTCATGAAGACCAATCTCTCATAGTTCCGGTACCGCCAACCGATGTGGATTAAAGCACATTAAGCCGGCGTTTCCACTTCTACCCGGTTGCGTCCTGTCTGCTTGGCCCGATACAGCGCCTGGTCGGCGCGGATCAGGATCACGTTAGCATCCAGATCCGCCGGTAAAAACAGCGTGACGCCAATGCTAACGGTCAAGGCGATTTTCGTTCCCTCCTCTGCCGGCATTGGCAAATTGGCTAACGCCCAACGCAGCCGTTCGGCCAGATGAAGCGCGCCATCCAGATCTGTATCGGGTAGCAGCGCGGCGAATTCTTCACCGCCAAGACGTCCAACCAGGTCCGTTCGACGCAAAACTTTCAAGGTGATGCTAGCAAAATGCTGGAGTACGGCGTCACCGGCAGCATGACCATAAGTGTCATTCACCTGCTTGAAATGATCGAGATCGAGCATGAGCAACGCCGTCGGTTTGGCATAGCGCTTGAAGCGATCCAATTCCAGCGCCATCTGCCCTAGAAAATGGCGACGATTCGCTAATCCCGTCAGATGATCCGTGGTGGCCAACCGTTTGAGTTCCTGTTCCCGCGCCTGGCGTTCGGTCTCGTCGCGCAGGATGCCCACGGCGTGCCACTGATTCTGGATCCGCACTGCGGATAAGGAAATGGCGACCGCGATTTCCGTCCCGTCCTTGCGTCGCGCGTGCATATCCAGCGTCTTGCCAATGGCGTTGCCGCATCCCGCGCGACTGAACTCCGGCAAGGCTTTGCGATAGGTCCCATGATAACGTTCGGGGGCCAGGAACTGATGCAGGGTTTGCCCCAATACTTCTTCCCGGCGATAGCCAAAGATAGATTCGGCAGCCGGGTTCCAAAAGGAAACCCGACCTTCCGGATCCATCATCACGATCGCGTCCTGAGCGGAATCGGTGATGCTGCGCAAAATGGCTTCCCGCTCGCGTAACACCTCCTCAGCCTGCTGGCGCTCGGTAATATCCTGCACCATGGTCATTAAATACCGGACTGATCCATCTGCATGACGCACGTTTTTGGCCGACACCAGGGCATGCACAATTCCGCCATCCCGGCGAATATAACGCTTATGCATCGAGTAGCCTTCGGCTTCCCCTGATGCAGCCCGTTCAAATTTCTCTGTATTTTCTTCTAGATCATCGGGATGAGTCAGCTCATCCCAAGTCTTGGCGGTGAGTTCCTGACGTGGATAACCCAGTATCTCGCAAAGACGATCATTAAACTGCACCCAGTGTTTGTCGGGTGCGATGATTGCCATACCGATCAATCCCAGTTCGTAATAGCTACGAAATTGCTCCTCACTTTCCCGCAAGGCGTCTTCCATAGTTTTTTGCGCGCTGATGTCGTTGACGACCATCAGCAGTTTTAATGACGACGGGGATTGTTCCTGGAAAAATGCATCCGATTCACGGCGGCCCGTCAACCGCGCCAGGAACTGCCGGCCTTTTTTTCCATGCAATGTTGCATCAATGCTCTTGCCTTCAGGGCTGTTAAAGAACGCGCGGAAACGGCTGAGAAAAATGTCCCGCTCTGTTCCTTCCATAAAATCCGCCAGCGCTTGATTAATGAGATCGGGGCCTTCCCAACCCAGTTGATCTGCAAGAGTTTGATTGACCTGGCAAATGACGCCGTTGACATCCAGGGACAGATAACCGATTGGCGCATGATGATAGAGCTTTGCATAACGATCCCTGATGCGTTCAAGCTGATGTTGCGCGCTGCGCAAATCCTCGTTTTGGAGTTCCAGTTCGATTTGATATACCGACAGATCATGCACTAAGCGCCTGACTTCGGTTGGCGGCAAATCGAGGCTTGTTTGATCGGACCGGTTGAGCAACGCTTCCGCACGCTCGCGTAACGACCGTTGGCGTTGGTCCGCATCCATCTTGACGCCCATTGGAATGACCTCCGCCTATACCACGACCTGCGCCTGCATCTGGGAACTGGGATTTATGACGCCCATCATATCGGCTATTTTTGTTGAATTCGGTTTTAATATCACTCCACGTTCGGTCACTAACGCATCCACGAGTTCCGCAGGCGTCACATCGAACGACGGATTCCAGACCTCGGCTCCGGCAGCAGCCACTGGGTGGCCGTTAAAGTTCAACAGCTCCTCAGCGGCGCGCTGTTCGATGGGAATGGCTGCACCTGCTGGAGTCGCCAGATCTACGGTCGACGCAGGGGCGACCACCATGAATTTGACGCCATGATGGCGAGCCGTCACCGCCAGGCCATAGGTGCCGATTTTATTAGCGACATCGCCATTGGCGGCAATGCGATCGGCGCCCACTATGACCCAGCGGACTCCACCCTGCTGCATCAGCGCCGCCGCCGCGCTATCCGCCAGGAGCGTGACTGGAATGCCATCCTGCGTCAGTTCCCAGGCAGTCAACCGTGCGCCCTGCAACCAGGGGCGCGTCTCATCAGCATAAACCCGCTCAATCAGTCCCGCTGCATAACCGGCGCGAATGACTCCGAGCGCGGTGCCGTAACCGCCGGTAGCCAGCGAGCCGGTATTGCAATGGGTTAACACGGCTCCTTGTTCGCCCAGCAAGTTAGCGCCCAGCAGACCCATGCGCTGGTTGGCGGCAATATCTTCCTCATGAATCGCCCGCGCCTCGATCAGCAACCGTTCCAGCGGAGCATCAGCAACTTCGGCGATGACTCGCTTCATGCGTTGCAGCGCCCAAACTAGATTGATGGCGGTCGGTCTGGATGCGGCAAGCCGGTTCAGATCTTCCTGTAGTGAAATTTGCCAGCACTCCCGTTTCTCGGTATAACCAGTTCGGGCTGCCAACGCCACACCATAGGCTGCGGTAATGCCAATGGCCGGCGCGCCGCGCACCACCATGCAGCGAATCGCTTCAGCAACCTCAGCAGCGGTCGTCAACCGCTGGTAGCGGATTTCCCTTGGCAGTAGGCGCTGATCCAGCACTTCCAAAGCATCATCGCGCCAAACGATGGCGCGGACGTGATCGTGATCATGCGGCATCATGGAGCCTCAATCGCCTTGAAAAAGTCATTATCCAAGGTTGATTCGGTGGACTTAATGTTTTTTTGTAAATAAACAACAATTGAAATTCGCAAAGGGACCACGGAAAAAAACCTTGCCAAAATACCACGATAACGCGCAGAATAGCACTATTTATTCTCAGAACAACATTTTTTGCAATTCTGACACAATGTTGTATCATTACACATCAAGACCGGCCGGCAAGCCATTCGCAATGGCAACCGCTCGGGTATACTGGTTGAGTGGATGATCGCGGTTAAGCCGACCCGGTCCCCGCGACCTAAAATTCTTGATGTGCCGTGTACTGAATTTTCAGCGCCTATTGGGAGAGTATACCGATGAAAGTAAATCTGCATAAGCTCAGCCTGGGTCTGGCTGCTTCGATGATGCTGTTTGCCGCGTTGCCGGCGCACGCAATCAACAAGTATGGCTGTATTTACGCCGTGGATCCCTACGATAAGATCGTTAAAGATCCTTATGGCAACTGCATCCGCACCCCGTTCTGGACCCCCGAGAAGAATGTTCCAGAGTGCGGCGCTGTTGCAGTGGTCGAGCCGCCCCCGGCTGCTCCGGTGGTCGAAACCCTGACCCTGGGCGCCGACGCCTATTTTGACT
>ERZ795053.7863-NODE-7863-length-10161-cov-4.550069_pt1 | contig 10161 bp, 7 predicted proteins | sample MGYA00375137_ERZ795053 | MGnify/ENA primary metagenome ERZ795053 (study PRJEB30182, sample SAMN05720284) | activated sludge metagenome | isolation source: Anaerobic digester | place: Hong Kong | collected 2014-12-17 ... | reverse complement strand
CCAGTCGCGGATAATATTCAGGCCGGCGATCAGTTGGTTATAGGTATTGATTTTAGCGTCAATGTCGCGCGGCTCGAGCCAGGTCATTAAGGCCGCGGCGGCAAAGATGGCTACGGCTACCCAGGCGCTAAAATGCCCGCCGGGAATGGCTGCCAGCAACATGCTAAGACCGGCGGTCACAAACAACCCTATACTTAAATAGTAGCGTTGCGTTTGGGGTTCGGACAACTCCTGGCTGTAGGTCTCGATCTGCTTTTCCAGGCGGTAGCGCAAGTAGTCGGGGGGGGAGAGGCGGGTAAAGCCGGGATCGCTGTTGGGATCGGCCGGATCGTAACCGGGCGGCAGGTCGCCGTGGTAGGGTTTAAGAATTAATTCGGTGCCAAACCCTTCGGCCACATGCCGTTGAATTTTGGTAATGCGATCGCTCAGCCACACTTCGCATTCTTCGTGCCACTGCAAAACGGTTCGATACAGGTAGATCTCTTTTTTGATCTCTTCAGCAGCGGTTCGTAACTCGTGGGAACTTTCCTGCTGCTGGGTCCGCATTAGCAGTGCGAAAATGATAAAATTGGAAATGAGGACGACCACTAAAACCACGCGCAGCACTTCACCGATGGTGTCGAATATCCACCAGCCGGTGAATTCAAAAAAACTGACCGAACTGTAACTATTGATGAAAACGGCCAGAAGGACGGCAAACATAGCCAGGGCAATGGCGGCTTGTCTTAAGTAGACGCGCTGTTTAGCCCCCACTTTCGCATTAAAATCGAATTCGGCGTAGCGCTCCCAAGCTGATTTGAGAGCCAGTGACTCAAGCTGCTTTGTTTCTCTGGCCATGGGTGAGCCTCTTTCTTTAGGGGTCAGTTTAAATGATCCAAGTTGCTATCCTGCCGGCGAAATAGAAAGTAAGGAGTAGGGAGTAAGGGACCAATCCCTACTTCTTACTCCCTGATTTGGACGTATAGGTAACAACTTGAGTTAAATATATCTTACCATAGGTTTTTAGAAAAGTTAACGTTTAGGTAAAGCGGGGTGAGCCTGGTGAAGGGATGACCGGAAGCAGGTTATTCGGTCGGTTCTATAATCGGCAAAATCACATGAAAGGTACTCCCCTGGCCCGGTATACCATTACTTTCCACATAGATTTTGCCTTCGTGGGCTTCAACAGCCAACTTACAGAAAGCCAGCCCCAAACCGACCCCGGAGATGGAGGTTGAATAATCGGCTCGGGAGAATTTGTCGAAGATGCTGGTTAGATTCTCCGGGCTGATGCCTGGCCCGTCGTCTGACACTGTGAAATGTATTTCCGACTCGGTGACACCGGTCGAGATCGCAATACGGCCTTCCAGAGGGGTGTATTTGACCGCATTACCGACGACGTTGATGAGTACCCGCCGGATGAGGCTGGTATCAAGCCAGACGACCAGATCGTCCGGAACCGGGTCGATGGTCAGTTCCATATCTTTGGCCTCGGCTTGCGGCCTGACCTGTTCGTCAACGGCCAATAATATTTCACCGATGTTAGTCATACTACGTTGCAACGGGACTTCGCCTTCTTCCAAGCGACTGACATCGAGCATCGAGTCGACCAGGTCTTTAATGGTTTGTCCGCTTCGTTTGGCCATGTCCAAAAATTCGTGGAGTTTGGGGTGATCAGGTTGAGTGGCCAACATCATCTTGATCAGATCGATGATGTTGATGATATTGCCCAGGGGGCCTCGCAGATCGTGGACCAACATGTGAACCATATCTTGTCGCAACTGCTCGATTTCTTTACGGGCCGATATATCGCGGCCGACCCACTCGACGCCTTCTTTGCCTTTATATTGAATTTGACGGACTTTAATCTCCAGCGGCACCGTTTGCCGGTAGGCATCCTTAACTTCCAATTCGATGGAAGGTTCCCGCCACACTTTGAGCCGTTTCGTTTGTTCGGCTAAGTACGTCTTAAGCTGCGGATCGATAAAACTGATGCTACTTGTAATGAAAAAATCTTTAGGACGGCGTAAAATCTGGCAGGCTTTACGATTGATGTCCAAAATGGTGCCGTCATAATCGGTAATGAAGATGATGTCGGTACTATCTTCAAATAAGGAGGAATAGGTGACCTCGGCTTTTTGCAACTGAGTGACAGCTTGGGCATTGGCAACGGCCGTGGCGGCGTGATCGGCAAATGTGGCGACAATTTTAACATTGTCTTCCTGATATTTATCCAGTTCGTGACTATCGACGGTGAGGATGCCAACCGCTTCACCACGAGCTATGAGGGGCGCGCCAATCCAACTGCGCACATTTTTAGAGGACACGCTTTTGATCCAATGCGGCTCTTGGTCGACGTCGGGAATGACAAACGGAATCTTCATGTAAATGGCTTGATAGTTGGGGCTGTACTCGTCGAAGGTCAGTCGTACTTTGAGCGCCTCCTCAATGTTGTCAAACCCATTGGCCGCTCGAACAGTGAGAGTGGTATCATCATCCTCAAACAGCAAAATCGAACTACTGTCAAATTCTACTACCAGCCGGAGTTGCTCCAAAATGAGATCGAGGACTTCGTCAAGATCAAGGGTCGAATTGATCGTCTGGGTGATGGAGGTCAAGGTGTCGGCCAGTCGTCGCCGCTGCTGTTCGGCTTCAAAGAGGCGAGCGTTAGTCAAGGCAAAGGCAGCCTGGTCGGCGATGATGCTCAGCATAGCCAGGTCGCTCTCTTCAAACTTATTCGGCTGGCGGCTGGTAATGGTTAAGATGCCGATCAAGGTATCGGGCAGTTGAATGGGCACGCAGACGGCGCTGCGGACCTCAACCAGTTCGGGGTTTGAATCGTCTTGGTACCAGCGCTCGTCGTTGTCAACATCCTTGACTAGGAGGCCGGTTCGATTTTCTCGAACCCAGCCGGCCACCCCTTTTTGGGTGATGGTTTCTATCACCATCGAGCTGCGCTTCTGCATTTTGAAATCGCTGAAGGCCAGATTGGTAGCCAGTTTCCCTTCTGCGTCAAACAGAATCAAACTGGCGTCCGATGCTCCGGCCGCTGCTACGGTTGCAGACAGCACATTTCGTAAAACCTGATCGATCTCTAAATCCGCGTTAAATTCCCGCGTGACCAAATACAACAGATCCAGACGCGAGCTTACGCGAGGGGTGTCAAGAGACATAAATCCCTGCTCTCATCTTCGACAGATAGTAGAGTTTATAAAGTTTTTGGAGTTAGCTCAAACGGGTAAGGCTCTTTTTTGGCAAAATGTGGCGGTTATTTGATCTCAAACTCATTTAACTCTATAAACTCATTTAACTCTATGAACTTAATTAGGTCTAATTTTGTCCTTAAGAATCGCTTTTAAGAAACATGGTCGGTGGAAAGGTAAATCCGTGTTGTTTTAATCTGGGTTCACACCTGGGGCGAATCCCACCAGGTTCATGCTGACCGACAACCTTGCCATTAGCATCGTCGCCTTTGTCATTGAATGTAAAAATATTTTGTAAGATAGCGTTTTCGCCTTCGATGCCTTGAACTTCGGTGATATGAGTAATTTTTCTAGAGCCGTCCCGCAGCCGAGAAGCCTGAACAATGAGATCGACCGACGAGGCAATCTGCTTGCGAACCACATGAATGGGAAAATCGACCCCGGCCATCAAGACCAGCGACTCCAGCCGGTCGAAACAAGCCCGTGGATCGTTAGAGTGAACGGTCGTCATACTGCCGTCGTGGCCGGTGTTCATGGCTTGCAGCATATCCAGCGTTTCTCCGCCCCGGCACTCGCCTACCACAATCCGTTCCGGACGCATCCGCAGGGCGTTGATGACGCAATCGCGAATAGTAACTACGCCGGGACTTTGGGGGGTGGCTTTCTTGGTTTCAAGCCGGACCACATTGCGCTGTTTGAACTGTAATTCGGCCGCATCTTCGATCGTAACCGTTCGTTCGTGGGTGGGAATAAAACTGGAAAGGACATTGATCAAGGTCGTTTTACCGGAACCTGTCCCGCCGGACACAATAATGTTTAGTCGCGAGACGACGCACGCTTTGAGAAATTCGGCCATGTTAGGCGTTAAAGAACCAAATCGAATCAAATCATCCATGCCCAGTTTATCTTTAGAAAATTTGCGGATGGTCAAATTCGGCCCATCGATAGCGCACGGGCGGATGACCGAGTTAACTCGCGATCCATCCGGCAAGCGGGCGTCGATCAGTGGGTTTTCTGGATCGGCGGCGCGGCCCAACGGTTTTACGATGCGTTTCACAATGCGCTCGACGTGATCGTCATCTAAAAATTTATGACCGCTTTCAGACAGTCGCCCTTTTTGTTCAACAAAGATCACATAGGGGCCGTTGACCATAATTTCCGAGATTTCGTGATTGTTGACCAACGGTTCCAATGGGCCGAGACCAAATATTTCATCGCAAATGTTACTATAAAACTGTTCACGACTGACGTCGGTCGGCAGCTTGATGTCTTTACGCTCAATAACTTGCTGAATTCGTTGCAAGGCCATTTGCTCACGCTCCGGTGAGCGTTCCAGCGGAAAATCAAGCGGGCTGTCAGGGGCCATCGACTTGCGAATATTATCGGCCAGCCATAACTGTAGTCGCAGCCGCTCAGATCGACCTTCGCTGATAAAGCCGCGCTGGGTGGGCGTACCGGGCGGTTCTTCTTCCAAAGGAATGAATAAACCATTGCCCTCAATAGGGGGAGCCTGAGGTTTCGAGTCATTTTGAGGTGGAGTGGGTGGCTCAGAGTGAGTTTGGGAGTTGGATGATAATTTCTTAACGCGCTTCAGGGTTGAAATGGTTGTCATGTGAATGTCTCCTGGGAAAACGATTTGGTAGGTTGGATATTGAATTGGTGAAAGTTTTAGAACTACAATCAGTTGAAGGTGGGTACGCCTTTCCGCTGCCGGCTATAGAATTTTTAAAGATCTTGGCGTTATGCTTGGGTAATCAAACGCCTAACTTTTTAATTATAACACGGGTTGTGCCAAAACCTATAGGCCAAATTGCCTGTTTAGCTTACTCATTAATTTTAACGAGGCTCGAGCCAAGTTTCAAGTAACGGCTCTACATTTTGGCCGGATTTTTGTTCGATAATTGCGAATAAGTCGTTGGCCGTCGCGATTTTATATTTAAACTCGGTTAAGTAGGTATGCATGATATCGAAATAGACCTCATCGCCCACTTCCTGACGAAGGGCGTTAAAAAAGAGCGGCCCTTTGCCGTAGACAAACGCGCTATATTCACCTTCGGTATAGGCTGAAACCGGGCCAGTTACGGCGCGATCGCCAACTCGCTCTTGGGCGGCTTCATAAGGGCCAAAGAAGTAGCCTTCAATCACGCTCTCGCCCGCATTCGGCCCGCCAAACGTCTCCCAATAAAAAATTGTGCTGTAGTTTGTTAGCGACTCATCCAGCCAGGGATCATCGATCTGATCGTTGCCGACCAGACTGTACCACCATTGATGGGCCACTTCATGCACGGTAGCGTGTTCAAAAAAGCCGCCGCTCTGGCCGTACAGATTTTCGGAGATAACAACGATACCAGGATATTCGACGCCGCCGGCGGTAGTCGGCGTGGCCACTACATCAAATTCAGCGAAAGGGTAAGGTCCAAAGCGTTCATTGAATAGGGCCAGAGCGTCGGCGGCGTAGCGCAGCGCCAATTGGCCGCCCTCGGCCAACTCCGGCGGGTAGTAACTGTTAACCGTGACACCGTCCACGGTTTCGCTGGCGATTTGAAAATCCTCGCGCATAGCGATGTAGAAATCGCGCATCGGCCCCGAAGCCAGCAACAGAGTTTGGGTCCCATTTTCATTAATAGTGGAGTCGATCACAATCCCGGAGGCGGCCACGATCATCGCTTGGGGGATAGTAAGCTCTACGTGAAACAAAGCCGTATCCAGGTAAGTGGCATCTCCGTAAGGTGGGGGAATATCGATGTCCCAGCCTTCGTCATCGTAGACGGCCACCGCCGGATAGAAATTGGCCAGCGCCGCCGTCCCGTTGCTGTAGGAAAAGATGTTGTAACCACCCTGGGTTTCATTGGGCAGTTGCGCCTCAAAATCGAGCGTAACGGTAGCGCTTTCACCGGGCAGCAGTGGCGAGGGTAGAGGCGCTCGCAAAACTGTATCGTCGGCCTCAAGAACAGGCATCACTGGTTGGTCATTGACCCATACCGTACTGACTGTCATTTGTCCTCCATAGCCCGGTAGGTTGGGATATAGCCGAAAATGGATATCCTCTAAAGGGGTAGTCTCAGTATTCGTATAGCGAATTTGCTCTGAACCCATAAGCCGAACTTCGCCGCCGGTATCGCCGCTGGGAAAATCGAGGATCGCTTCAATATAATAGTGTGTCGCACCTGCGGCGGCTACCTGATCGACATCACCGGTAAACTCCGGTCGCATCGCTCGGTGGTAAGGGGTTAAATCGGTAAAGTTCACCTCAGCGATGTTGGGAGTGGGTGAAGGCGCGAGGGTAGTGGTGGGCGGTATAGTCGCCGGTGCTGGCGTTAGGGGCAAGGTCGCCACAGGGATTGGGGTGGGAGGTAAAGATAGGGTTGAAATGGTAGGTGTAGTGGGCTGTTGGGCGATAATCGGCCAGGCAGTACAGGCCGGCAAGGTCACTAGGGCAAAGATCAGTGAGACCAACGATTTGACGATCATAGGAGATGTATTACCAAGAGACTACCCGTTTCGGCGGTTTCTGCCGATTGGCAAATGGTGATGACGACGTTACCGGCATGTTTTTGGTTCAAATCAACTCTCACCTGATCGGATAACTGATTTCAAGAGATGATCATAGTTGGTTCGGCGCGGATTGCCAAATCTAAGCTGATAATGTCACGTGAATAGATGTTCTTTCGATTATAACCGATAAAGGCGGGAAGTTGTAGTTTGTCCGGCAATTTCTGGACAAACGTAATGTTAGGCGTTATACGCTTAATTGACGGCTTGTTAGAATGGTTAGGGGTACTTGCCTATGCCTCACATTGTTGGTTCTGGTTTGCGCATTATGCCAATGCGCCGTAACATGGGCGGTGTAAAGCCACAACTCTTTAAAGACCTTTGCAATTGTTCGACAAATTGCTAAACACTTTGCTTTTTTGCCCAAATTTTTTGATTTTTTGATAACTTCGGTTAGAAATTTCTTTGACACCCTGGTGTCTTTGTGATAAAATACACGACCGATAGCCCCGGTAATTATTATAATAAATTTGATAATAATTTTAGATAGGAGGCATAATCTTGCCGCTAGATTATCTGCCCATATTAATCTTATTTGTCATCGCCACGATTTTGGCTTCTGTTTCTTTGATTTTGCCCCATTTTTTAGGCCCGCGCCTGCCCAATCCGGCTAAATCTGAGGTGATCGAGTCCGGCAAGCTGGCTTACGGGGACGCTCGTCGGCGGGTGCCGATCCAATATTATATTGTGGCCATGCTCTTCATTATATTTGATATTGAAGTCCTGTTTCTTTATCCCTGGGCGGTTCTTTTTTGGGATTTGAAATGGTTTGGTTTGATCCAAGTCGGCATATTTACGCTGTTATTGATTGAGAGCTTTGTCTACGTGTGGAAGAAAGGAGTACTCGAATGGGAGTAGCAGTTGGGTCTCCGCAGCAAGGCGCGTTGGGTGGCACCCAGGCGCATGCTAAGGATGGAAGTGCAGGTTTCGCATTAGCTAAATTAGAAGAGTTAGTCAACTGGGGGCGAGCCAACTCGGTTTGGCCGTTGACGTTTGGGCTGGCCTGCTGCGCCATCGAGCAGATTAGCGCCGCAGCATCCCGTTTCGATATTGCCCGCTTTGGCTCTGAAGTGTTTCGGGCTTCGCCGCGTCAGGCCGATCTGTTGATTGTGTCCGGTCGGGTGTCGAACAAAATGGCCCCGGTCATTAAGCGTATTTACGATCAAATGTCCGACCCCAAATGGGTGATCGCGATGGGCGACTGCGCTTCGTGCGGCGGCCCCTTCAATAATTACGCCATTGTTCAGGGGGTCGATAAGATGCTGCCGGTCGATGTCTATGTCCCCGGCTGCCCGCCGCGACCGGAAGCGCTTTTCTACGCCATCGATAAACTCCGTGAAAAGATTAAAGCGGAGGAAAAGCTCGGTGTTCGCGAGTAAGCGTTGGGTCAGTTAGCTGGGCCTGACCGTGAGCGTAGGGTTAAATTCATATTGAGAAAACCTAATGACTGAAAAAATCATCGAAAAGTTAACGGCTAAGTTCCCCGCCGCGCTAAAAGACCACTCGGAATTTAGGGGCGATACCACCCTCAAGATCGATGCCGAGCAACTGCGAGACGTCGCTTCCTTTCTGGAAAGTGACGAAGATGCGCAGTACAATCTGTTGGTCGATATTTATGGTACTGACCGCCTCAACTTAGGTCAGACCCCCCGTTTTGCAGTTAATTACGAACTCTATTCCATCCCCAAAAACAGTTTTATCCGACTCATCGTCGATGTACCCGACCCCGGCCGCAACGGCGGAACCGATGGCTCTGGTCGCTTTGGCGAGCCGCTGCCCAAAGTAGCTTCGGTCACCGATATCTGGCCCACGGCCAACTGGCTCGAACGGGAAACGTACGACCTGATGGGCATCGAGTTTGAAAACCACCCGTGGATGCATCGCATCATGATGCCGGACAACTGGGTGGGGCATCCGCTGCGCAAGGATTATCCGTTGGGTGGGGAGCCGGTCTATTTTGAGAAGGATCGGAATAACCCGCGCTTTGCTCACCTGGGTAAGCAGATTATGGCCGGTCCCTCGTTCGAGACCGAACTGCCGGAGGAGATGGATACCAACGGGCACATGGTGCTGAACCTCGGCCCGCACCACCCGGCCACGCACGGCGTGCTGCGCCTGGCCACGGAGTTGGACGGCGAAAAAGTCGTTCGGGTTACGCCGGAGTTGGGCTATCTGCACTCCGGTTTTGAGAAGACCGGCGAGAACAAACGCTACGAAAAGTTCATCCCATATTGCGACCGCATGGATTACGTTTCGCCGATGAACAACAATCTGGCCTATGTGATGGCGGTTGAAAAGTTGATGGATGTTGATATTCCCGAACACGTCCAGTATGTCCGCGTGATTTTGGCTGAGTTGCAGCGGATTGCCAGCCATATGATCTGGCTCGGTACCCATGCGATGGATGTGGGCGGAACGCCTCACGCCGCGCCGTTGTATTGCTTCATGATGCGAGAGCGTATTCTCGATATTTTTGAAATGGTCTGTGGCGCACGGATGACCACCAGCTATTTTAGCGTCGGCGGCTTACGCTGGCCGTTGCCCGGCGCGTTTATGGATGCGGTTCGGGCCTTTTTGAAAGAGTTTGCCGGCTACTACCACGATTATCATGTGATGCTGACCAAAAATCCGCTCTGGTTGAGCCGCCTCAAAGGCATCGGCATCTTAAAGGCGGAGGAAGCGATTGCCTTGGGTATAACCGGACCGCTGCTGCGTGCGGCCGGCGTCCCGCTCGATTTGCGGAAAGTACGACCTTACTGTGTGTATGATCAGTTTGATTTTGAAGTGCCAACCTCCACCGACGCCGACTCTTATGCGCGCTACACCGTACGGATGGAAGAGTTGCACCAGAGTATGCGCATCATTGAGCAGGCGATCGACCAGATTAAGCCCGGCCCGTACCGCACAGCCGATCGCAAAGTGGCGTTGCCGCCCCGTCAGGAAATCTCGACCAGTATGGAGTCGCTCATTCATCACTTTAAGCTGGTCACCGAAGGCTATCTCCCGCCGGAAGGGCAGGTCTATTCTATCGGTGAGAACCCGAAAGGCTGGCTCGGTTTTGGCCTGATTAGCGATGGTACGGCCATCCCCTACCGGCTGCGGGTACGTGGCCCATCGTTTGTGAATCTCCAGGCCACCAACACAATGGCCCGAGGGGGCTTTATCTCTGACTTGATTACCATCATCGGCTCAATTGATATCGTGCTAGGGGAGGTTGACCGCTAACTATGGGCTGGACTGAAAAAGAGCAGCAAGACCTAGATAAAATTTTGAAGAAGTACCCGCCTGATCGCAAACTGTCGGCGGTATTGCCGGCCCTCTATCTGGCTCAGCGCGAAAAAAATTGGCTGGACGATGACGATATCGAAGCCGTGGCCGACGAGATCGGAAGAGCGTCGTGTAGGGAAAGAGTGTGTTCGGTTGTGTA
>ERZ795053.7862-NODE-7862-length-10161-cov-4.797150_pt1 | contig 10161 bp, 5 predicted proteins | sample MGYA00375137_ERZ795053 | MGnify/ENA primary metagenome ERZ795053 (study PRJEB30182, sample SAMN05720284) | activated sludge metagenome | isolation source: Anaerobic digester | place: Hong Kong | collected 2014-12-17 ... | reverse complement strand
TTATTTGGAACTCTAAAAAATAAAGTTCAGAACAATGAAACAACTAGCATATTGAGTGATACTACAGATACACCTTTAACTGTCAAAAGCAAACCTAATGATATAAACAAATTGGATGTAGCTGGATATCCTATACACTCAGTAGGCAACTTATCCGATATGCAAAATAATGTATCAAGTATTCGAGATGACAGAGATACTTGCTATAGAAATACTACAGCATTTTACTATCCCTTAGAATATATGTTAAGTGATTTAAGGGAAATACTTGGAAAAGAACGGCTTAAGTCCGCGGATATAAATACAAAGACTATGCTAGGATTATTAAACTCTACTAGAGGAATGATAGGAACACAAGGTGAAGGCTTCGCGCCAATAGAGTTGTATGATGCTCTTCCGATTAATAAACCACTGACTAAACAAGTTGATAATAAGACTGGTGCTCCTGTAGATGTACAAGCACAAAGACAAAGCCTCGACTCAATTCATAATGCTTTGTACACAGACTACAAGTTATTGCCGAAGCTAAATGATACAGAAGAGTATGTAACAAACAACTATGGCGTAGGTAAATTAAACTATCAACGAAGCCATGACAATTATGATACTTCCCAAAGAAATGATTTACTGTTGCATCTAGCTGGGTGTATGGCATCGGCTAAAAACAAATTAGGTAGAGCAAAGAAGTTTGATGCCTCCACAGATATGGTGATACATACTCCTGCATTTAAGTATCTTGAAACAAGAGATGGGGAATTAATACCTACACTCGCGCCGCATACATTCAGGGGAAGCTACGAAGATTTTGGAGAATACGCAAACTCAGAATTCTCAGGCTACTTTAAGCATCTTTTAACAGAAGAGGAAAGCAGCTTGCTCGGAAAACATTTACAGGGTGTTAATTGGACAGGTCTTGATGCTAATGAAAATATGAAAAAGCAGACTCGTCTTAATGCATTCTTAAACCCTGAAGAAAAGAACATCATGCAGCCTGATTATAACAAGCCCTCTGAAAAACTTGCAGCATTACGAAAGCTTTACGCAACCTGTGATGATTTGCAAAATGCTCCAGAGCAACACATAGGTATAGCAGCAACTAAGTTTAACACAGATAACAAGTATAATAAATATAAGTTAGATCTCTTAAGTAGTTCAGGTATAGCTGACGTAGCCCTAGATAGAATACTTGTGGAGTTTAAAATAAATCCCGAAACATATAAAGATGAAATACTAAACAATGGAACACAAGCATCTTTTAACACAATCCATGCAGACCTGGAATCCTTTAACTTATTACCGACCTTCCAAAGATATAACTATATTAAGTATATAGTTGATTCTGTGGAATACATTATGGACTCCTCAAGCAAGGATAAGAATTCTTTAATACAAAGTCTATTGCAAAATCTGCCTCTTAAAACAAAAACTCTTGAGGCAGCAAATGCGGAGCTATCAACTTTAAAAAATAATAAACTGTTAGATAAGTATATAAACTTAGCAGATACTCTAATAGAAAGAGTTTATAATTATGCTGAAGAATTCGGTAAGAGTGTTAATGACTATATGCCAAATAAAGCATATATGTTTTGCCCATTTAAAAATAGTGATAGTAAGAAAACTAATACTTCAGCAAAAACATTAATGCTACGAGTATACAGACAACACAAACTTTCAGATCTCAACAATATTCGTTCGGCTACCGAATATGATTTCTTCAGTACAGTTGACTTTGTAGCTACAGAAACAGCTAGATTACAAGCATATGATACCTTGGCAACTAATTTAAAAAGTACTGGGGCTATGTCAAACTGTCTTGTATTTGATGCCGTAGCAGAAATTATCAATACAAAATTAAAAGACTTATCTGAAAGTAATGTAATCGACTTAGGCTCTATAGGTGCAAGCTATACAAAAGATGATTATGTTGCCTATGCATATTTTGTAATGGGGGCTAATGATATGCAAAAAGATCCTTCCCTTATTCCTTCCAAGGATCAAACATCCGTAGGCAAGAAGTACTTAGACTTGTATTCAAAGCTGTATGAAACCTATGTTACACCACTAAAAGGAGTTATTGATGATATTTCTTTCGAGTCTATATTATCCAAATACAATTCTTCAGACATCTCCCCACAAACAAAGAGTTCATTGGGGCAAGCAGTAGATGCCTATCATTTAATGGCGGATATTATGGCGCGAATAGTAGCACTTGAAACAGCTAATAGAGGTACACCGAAAGACTTCCTCACAATTATATATGAGTCTGTTAAAAAAGTAGCTCAAGAAAAGGGTTTAGTACTCACAGATAGATTCGGCAGAGAATATACCGAAGATATCTCAGAGTTCCCAGGACTTTCCAGACTATCTCAAGACCAATATGCTAAGATGGTTAGCTGGTCTGTCGATGGCACATTCAAACAAAACATTGCTATTGATATTCTCAGGGGAGATGCTTATATGCTGGATGCTAACGTATCAAAGCGTTTGCAACCCTCCTTTATCAAATCGAAAAGAGGTCCTGTAAAAACAGCACTAAGCTTTGTAAAGAATATAGCTTCAAGATTATTGATGTCGATGCCACTTAAACTCATGGATAGATTGATTAACTTTACTGCATTTGATTATATAATGTCTACGTATACTGATGCTGGTACGGTATTAAAAACCCCTAAGGCTATAAGAGATATCAATCAGTTCTTGCAATCTAAGGGAGCCGCATACTCAGATGATTTCATAGAATTCATTAGAGCAACAGGGGTTAATCCCTTAAAGCAAGGGAGTATCTATTATGGTGAACAAGTAGATAGCGCCAAAGTAGGCAAGGCTTATTATAATAAAATAGATGAGGCATTTACAGCGCAGCATATTGCAGCTCGTTATGCTTTATGGTTATCCTTAAAGAATACCCTCGTTACTACTGGTGGGGATGTTAACAATCCAAAGCTTGCTAGTTCATTAGGAAGCAGCTATTATCTGAAAGATCAGTTGGATAAGATACAATCTAAATCTCTTGGAGATACTGAGCTTGTTTCAAAAGCAGGAATGCAAGCAGCTTACATAGTATCAAATGCTTTCGGTACATTTAATGATATGCCATACGCAGCATCTAAGTTGTCACAATGGGGCATGATGTTTACCACTTTCCCCTTAGCTTTAGTACGTTTTGCAAAAAACGAAGCGCTTTCTCTAGGAACTGCAGTTAAAAATCTTTTCTCGGAAACTGCTAATAAGGGCGCTTGGGCATATATGGGAAAGAAATTAGGCAGCTTGTTAGCCATAGGATTAACAACATTATTAGTACAATGGCTATTCCTAGAAGAAACCACAGATATGACAGAAGAAGAAATTATAGAATCTGTATTTGATGAAGGAGAAACAGTAGACTTCTTTAAATCTCTGGCTCAAGATGATACTGTCCTTAATACTGCATCCAAGTGGCATCCAGCATATGTACTCAAAGATATGTTAATAGATCCTTTCAAGGATGCGGCGGAAGAAAATCCTGATAATACTCTAGGAGAAAACCTTGTACAAGGTGGATTAAACTTCTTAAAAGAAACAGTTCTTTCACCAGTAAATCCTTTGATTAAAGATACTCTTGGTTCTATACCCTCGGATAAACTTGGAGGAGTAAATGTATTAAGCTACACAGATAATGAGTATACAAAGTGGAGCGACAATCTCCTGCGTAAACTCCTGGGTTATGCCTTAGGAGCTTCTGGCGCGAACATAGTTGTAGATACTTTCCAATCAGATGCAAATCCTGATATGGAAACAGTGGGCAGAGCTTTTACAAAATTACTAGAAGAGGAAACAGGCAACTCAAAAGCGTATAAGTCTAGCTGGAGAAATTATAATAAGGCACTATCAGCCATTTATAATTATAAAAGTATAACATCTAACACTACTGACACCTTTAGAGATAATACTTTTGATACCGATAGCTATAACTATTTAAAGAAAAAATTAAAGAATGCTATGAAAGCTAAAGCATCCCCCTCAGACATAATGGCTATTCTATTGGCAGCAAATAAAGAAGGAACAGATGCTACAGAATTAAAGGCAGCTTTAAAAGCTATCTCTATTAAGGCGCAGCTTATGTCCCTAGATAATGCAGACCATTTCTATAATACTCTAGATGAAAAGAGTTTGGTAATGATACGAGAAGCACTTGCTTACGAAGAAAGTATCTTCCCTTATTTGATGGATAATATAAACAAAATTGAAGAAGATACTCAAAGTGATTATAGCTATAAACCTTATGTATATTATAAAAATAATTACAGCGTTACCTACTCTCCTCGATATAAGAACGTTTATAGTAATCCTTCAACGTATAATAGGTACTACTCCAGCCCAAAAAATTATGGAACAAAGAGATCTAAGCTCTATTCCCCATACGAAACGTACCAATACTTTCTTAATAAGGTGAAATATTAATGTCTAAAACTTTAGTAGTTACTCCTAATTATCGCCCGAATGCTAAACAAATTATGTTACATAACGCCCCCGTCTCCTATGATGATCTTTGGATTATTCTTTATGGTGGAAGCCGTGGCGGGGGTAAAAGCGCGGGCATACTCGGAGATGCTTTCATGTTTGCTAATACCTATCCCGGATCAAAGATATGTATACTGAGAGAATCTTTGGATGCTGTTAAGCAATCCTTTCTAGATAAACTTCCTACACTCTTCCCACAATTTGTAAACGGTGTGCAGCTGTATGAATACAAAGAGAAATCCTCTTCGTGGTATCCTAGTAGGTCCATCATTTTCCCTAACGGAAGTTACATAACATTACAACGTGTAGCTAATTATCAAGAAGCGAAAGCAAAACAAGGCTGGGAATTCCATTACCTAGCCATTGATGAAGTAACAAAACAAGAAAAAAGAACAGTTGATTATCTACTTACTTGCGTAAGATCCGCAGCAGTTATGAATCCTTATACAGGTGAATCTCTTAAGATACCCACTAAAGTTGTATTCGGATGTAACCCCGGTGGTATTGGACACAAGTGGGTTAAAGAAACTTTTATAGATCCAACAGTAACTAAGTATGATATGCACAATACTCCTATCCAAACAAAAGATTTCATTAGATTAACTCCATATCCTGACAATCCTAGCAAGCCTCCAATTAAAACATATATTCGTTTTATTCCAGCATCTTATAAAGATAATCCTTTCTTAGGAGAAGCTTATGTAGCAAACCTATCTGCATTACCTGAACACTTAAAACAAATGGATATGTACGGAAACTGGGATGTTGTAGCTGGAAGAATGTTTGACCTTAAGCCTGAACAGCGTGTAGCCCCAGGATTAATCCGAAAAGATCTTGAACGATTCGAAGGACATATTGAAATAATAATCTCTATAGACTGGGGTTATAAACCATCTTACCATTCTGCTCATTGGTATGCTGTCTTCCCGGATCATAGGGTAGTAGTATTCCAAGAAATGTACGGACAAGAACTAGTCTTCGAAGACTTTGTTAAAGAGATTGCTGATAAATCAGATGGGATGGAGATATCCGCAACGTGTCTTCCACACGATATGTTTCGTAGTGGTGACAGATACAAAGATGATAAGGGACATATAATAGGTGAAACAAAGTCTGATGTATTTGAATACTACGGATTAAATCCCTTACCTATTGAATCAGGAAAAGGCAAAGTTCAGTTGCGCTACGACAAAATACATTCAGCTATGTCAACAAAAAATCCAGATGATGTTTATAAATTCCGCATAAGTGAAGCTTGCCCAAACTTAATTGAAGAATTGGATAACGCAGTACATAGTGAATTTATCCCAACAGAAATCGCTAAAGCTTGTAAAGATCACGCAATAGATGACTTTGGATTGTTCTTAATTTATTATTCTGATGACATAGAACCTCTGGGCTTCGAAACTATTCTTAAAGATAACAGAACTTGGATACAAAAAATGCTTGACGAAGATGAACGAAGACTAGAAGAACAAGAAGATGATAACCTTTTTATAGGAGTTTATGATGAAGATTTCTAAAAAACCATTGACAATACAAAAGTTGTATTTTATAATGTAAAAAAGGAGGGTGTTATGTATACCTTAAAGAGTTCTAACATGGTTCCCGGAAGTAAACGCTTTATACAGGTAGGCGTTCCTAATGATGTGACGCCGGATATATGTATTTGCACAGAGCTAAGTGCCTCTTTCATAGAACTTAATAGTAACGTTCTAAGAGAAGCATTACTTGCAGATAAGTTTCTAACAGCACAACTGTTAGGTATTAAGGTAAGTGAGATAACACCTAAAGGTAAAATAAAAAAAGCTTAATCAAGGGGAATATATGACGGTATTAATAATTGTATTAGGCGTAATAGTCTTAGGAATATTAGCTATACTGGGTTTATTACTTTTCAAACTAATAGCATTGGTAGATAAAGTAAACAAAAGATTATTACTCATAACAACTCAATCATTAGAAAAGGCACAAATAGCAATGGCGGAATTAAATGATGCCTTAGATGAATTAAACGTGGAAAACAAAACTCCTCCGCTCCCGGACCTTTCAAGTATGGGGGAAGACTCAGCGGCGGGCTTTGATCCTCACACATATGAACCGATTGAAGAATAGGAGAGTATCTTGAATAAGCCAAACACGATTGCTCGATACATATTATCCTTTGTGGATACAATAACTCCAAAATTAAATCCCTATATTTCTCAGGGTAAGCTAAACAACGAGTTTATCCGAGGCAACCAAAACAAAAAAGTAGATTTAAAAACTTTAAACATTGTAGACAAGCAAGGTAACAAAGCTGTCTATAGAGAAAAGAAAATATTTAATCGCATCCTTCCAATTTATTTAACCCGATATAGTTTACTTTCACAAAACTTACCTATACCAGGAATCGTTCCAACTGACAATACAACAAAAGATATTACAGACTCCAATAAAGCTAATCACTTTATAGAGTCTTTTATGCTGGACATAGATTTTAAAAAGCTATATAAACGCGCCATAGCCTATGCTGATGTATATGGTATTGTATGGATTAAAACTGGTCTGGATGTATCCGGGGGAAATCTCATAGCAGAAGCAGCAACTAAAACTGAAACTTCTTCTGGTACTCTTGAAATTAGAGAAGGGCGCCCCTTTATAGATATATGTCCAATGTATGAAATATTCCCGGACAATCTATATGCGGAATCAATGAATGATATTCATGAACTCGTACACCGCCGCCCCTTCCCCGTAGAATACATACGGAAACGTTGGGGGTATAAAGCAGAAAAAGAATCTATAATAGATTGTAAACTTGCAGCATACCCACAATATAATGATTTATCCCAAAGTTTAAATGGCGAGATAGAGTATGCTTATATCTATGAGTATTATAAAAAACCAGATGCCCTATACCCAGAGGGCAGATACACTATAGTTTGTAATGAACAGATTATCTATGATGGTGTGCTACCATATAAAAATGTTTCAAATGGGCAGCGCTGTATCCCTTTTGATTTCTTCAATATGCAATCTATTCCTAATTATTTAATAGGCGTTACAGTATATTCCCAACTGATTCCAATACAAGAAACTTTTAACTCTATTAAAAATAGATACCTAGAATATGTTAATCATATAGCAATCGGACAACTGTATATCTGGGAAGGAAGTCTTGTAAACAAAAACAACGTTAGTACTCAGCCCGGTAAGATGATAGAACTCAAGCGTAATAGCAGAGCACCTGAAGTAGTACAAAAAGAAAAGCTGTCTCAGGAATTTATCAGTTATCTAAAACAGCTTGAAGAAGATATGCTTATTACCGCTGGGTTATCACAAATGACAGCATTCGGTACAGCTAAATCAAACTATAGAACAGATGGGGTAGTAGATAAGATAGCTGAATCTGATGAAAATAAATTAGTAAACGCTCTTGATAACATATCAGATTGTTTAATCCAAGTATTTAAAAAGATTATTTACCTAGAAAAACAAAGAGTAATGAATTTAAAAGATATGTTGAAAGGAGCAACCAAAACATTTGACGACTATATATTAAAATATAATTTGGGAGACGTAGATGCTGAACAAATCACCATTGTAAACAGAGATTTTCTGATGCATAGTGATCAAGTGTTCGACAAAAAACTAACTCAAATACAGGCAGCAGGTTTATATGCACCACAGAATGCTTTGTCTTATACCGCAAAAGTTCAATTCCTAAAAGCAATTAAGGCAAATTATCTTGTGGATACTTTGGATCCGATGGAAAGAGCAACACATGACTTGTGCACAGATGAGCACAGAAAGTTTGTAGAAGCAAGTGAGTCTCCAGTTGTTGAGGCATACCACCAGCATAAGGCTCACATTGCAGAACACGAACTGTTCAGAATATCTCCAGAAGTCAGACGTATGCAGGAAACTTCCCCTAAAGAATATGAAGTACTGCAAGAAAAAATTAGTAAGCATATAGAAGAGCATAAAGCTGCATTACAAAATAGTCCACAAGAAGACATTTATGCAAATGCCAAGGCAGTCCTGGGTACAACGAGTAATCGTCAAGGCTCAAAATATTAACTGTACAGCAAGGAGTTAAAATGGCTAATAGAACAATAGAAGAACTAGAACAAGAGCTTGCACAAAAAGCTCAAGAGTTGGCGACAAAGGATAAAAACATTCGTGATCAAAATGCTTATATCACTCAATTAGAGAAAGATCGTCAACCCGCCGCAGCAGCTAAACAAAACGTTTCTGGAATCAATCCTTCAGTAATGTCTTTCATAGAAAATTCTATGAGAAGTGACGCTATTGCTAAAGCAAGAATAGAAATACTAAAAACAATCCCAGCAGAAAAATATGCCGCAGTTGAAGAGGATTACTTAAAGTTCCTTCAAGACAAAATGCAAGGTGATGCTATCAGCGTTAGTTTTGCAATAGACGCTTTTGGATTAGTATTAGGAAAAGCTCTCATGGATCCCACACATAAAATTAATACTACACAAATAGCGGCGGCTCAACCAGTAACTCAATCACCCATCCCTACAATAACACCGCCTGTTATTCCACAACAAACGCCTCCCGTGATGACAGGTAAAGATATCTCATATGTAAATGGTATGCCTGCGCAAGAGCCTTCTTCTATTAAAAATACGAGAGAAGCTCTAGCAAGATTTGAAGATAAACTTAAACATGGAGGCGAAACTTAAAAATTAAATGGAGGAAATTAACTAATGGCTATACCCGGATCTAGTGGTATTTCAATGAAACAATCATATAATACCAAAAATATAATCGAAGACTTTATGAAAGCAGAGTATGTAGAAGGTCTTCGCAACGAGTTCAATCAAATGGAAGCTCTCATAAACAGATTACCTAAAGATACCATCTCTGGTAAAAAGAAATATAAAACTTTCGCTTTGGGTATTACTGACAACGTAAGAGCTCTCGGATCTTCAAACGATACTTATCAGTTGGACTTCGGCGACTTCTTGAACAAAGGACGCGAAACCGCAGAAGCAGAGTTTGACACCACAAAACTCATGGCTAACTTTTCCATTACAGACGAAGCAATTCTTAAAGGTACCGGTGACGGTTCTTTAATAGACGTCCTTAAAGACAGCTTTACTTCAATGGAAACAAACATCAAAGTTACTATGCAGCGTTATACCTATGGCGCGAGCGATGGTAAAATAGGTCAAGTCATGATGAAAGGTACTGTAGGTACTACGGTAGAAAGCCCTAAGATAGTTACATATACAATGGGCGCTGCAGATTCCTACAACTATCCTAACTCAACGAAACCTAAATACGATGCACCCAATACTAACTATTACTCAGACCGCCCGTTGCCTCTCATGATTCAATTAACAATGTGTAACTCCGGTTGCTTGCTTCCGGGCATGGGCATTCTCATTCTTGATAAAGCTAAAAACTTTATTATGTCCGGCACAATCTTCCAAAAGAAAACAAGTCAAATCTATCAAGAAGATCTTATAGTCTTTGTAGATAAGACTCTCACATCCTTTGCGAACGTAGAAGGCGCAGGCGTAATTGACGAAGCTGTCGTACATACTCCCATTAAAGCAACAGCAGAATCTCTTACCGCGGCTGTAGATTACATGATTAAGTGCTTGACGTATGACGTAGCAACAGCAGACGCAGATCAATTTGCTAAAG
>ERZ795053.7859-NODE-7859-length-10165-cov-11.342829_pt1 | contig 10165 bp, 7 predicted proteins | sample MGYA00375137_ERZ795053 | MGnify/ENA primary metagenome ERZ795053 (study PRJEB30182, sample SAMN05720284) | activated sludge metagenome | isolation source: Anaerobic digester | place: Hong Kong | collected 2014-12-17 ... | reverse complement strand
GTGCCCGCCGGGCATCGTTTTGGCGCAGACGTGGCGCTGCTGGGTTACACTGTTGAACCGGCGCAGCCGCAGCCGGGCGAGCTGGTGACGGTGACGCTGTATTGGCAGGGGGAACGGCCGTTAGCCCAAAACGCCACCGTCTTCGTCCACGCGCTGAACGACAGCGGCGAGATGGTGGCGCAAAGCGACAGCCAGCCGGTGCGCGGCACGTACCCGCTGACCATTTGGCCGCCCGGCGCAATCATCGCCGACGCCCACCAGTTTAACTGGCCCGCCGACGGCCGTCTCGCCCAACTGGCCGTCGGCCTCTATGATCCGTCCACCCTGGCCCGTTGGCCGGTCACCAATCCGGATAACACGCCTAACCCCGATGGTCAGGCTGTCTTGCCGGCAGCACGGCCGTCAGCCGACGGCTAAATTCGTTTCTCGGCGGCGTTGGCGTGGGCGGTCAGTCCTTCTGCGCGGGCGATTTGCGCCGCGATGGGGCTGAGCTGCGCCGACGTGGCGTCGTCCAGCTGGATGAGGCTGCTGATTTTGACGAAATCCAGCACGTTCAGCGGCGAGGCAAAGCGCGCCGTGCCGCTGGTGGGCATGACGTGGCTTGGTCCGGCTATGTAATCGCCCAGCACCTCAAAACTGCGCTCGCCGATGAACAGACCGCCGGCGTTGGGGATTTTGCCGGCGTAGGCGGCCGGGTCGGCCACGGCCAGGCAGGTGTGTTCGGCGGCAAAGTCGCTGGCCAGCCGGCATGCCTCGTCCAGATTTGCGGTGAGGACGATGCCGCCGCGCCCGGCGAGCGATTGGGCGATGATGGCGGCGCGGCTTAGCTGCTCCATCTGCTGCCCGATTTCCACCTGGACCGCTTCGGCCAGTTTCCGTGACGGCGTGAACAAAATCGCCGTGGCCAGCACGTCGTGTTCCGCCTGGGCCAGTAAATCGGCGGCTACCCAGGCCGGGTCAGCCGTGTCGTCGGCGACGACGGCCGTTTCCGTCGGTCCATACAGCCCATCAATGCCTACAATCCCGTATACCTGCCGCTTTGCCAGGGTGGTGAACAGGCCGCCCGCGCCCACAATTTTGTCCACGCGGCGCACGCTGTCCGTGCCAAAGGCCAGGGCAGCGACGGCCTGCGCCCCGCCCAGCGTGTAAATCGTCTCGATGCCGCAAATCTGTGCCGCCGCCAAAATCACATCGGCTACCCGGCCATCTTTGCCGGGCGGCGTGGCCACGACGATCTCCGGCACGCCGGCCACCTGCGCCGGGATAACGGCCATCAGGAGGCTGGAGGGCAGCGGCGCGGTGCCACCGGGTACGTAGACGCCGACCCGCTGAATGGGCGTGGCGCGCTGGCCCAGGATGCCGCCCAGGGCGTTGGTGGTCCAGTTGGGCAGCGGCTGCAATTCGTGGAACTGACGGATGCGGCGGGCGGCCTGCTCCAGCGCTTCGTACAACGAAGCAGAAATGCGCTGCCCGGCGCTCACTCTATCCAACTCGCTAACCAACAAACCAGCCAACTGCACGCCATCGATCTTTAACGTCCAATCGCGCAGGGCGGCGTCGCCTTTCTGGCGCACGTCGCGGAGGATGTGGGACACGACCGTTTCCGGCGTCGCCCCCCGGCCAAACAAACGATCTAAACTGGCTTGCAACGAAGGCGGCACGGCTGGCTCCAAGGCCATCTCCCGCCGCAAAATTGAGGCCTCAGCCTCTGGTACAGAAAAAATCTTGATCATGATATGCCCCTTTTTCAACGTAAAGACGCAGAGAGGCAAAGGCGCAGAGAGGTGTCCAGTTGCTTGCTTCTCTGCGTCTTTGCGCCTCGGCGTTAAAAATCTTCTAACGCCGCCAGCATTGCTTTGTAGCGCGCCGGCTCTTCTTCAAAGATGTAGGTGATGGGCGTGACGATGACGCCGCTGCCGCCGATGGCCCGCAGTTCGGCGATGGCCGGGACCAGGTTGGCCTTGCCCACGACGATGCTGACTGAGTACCAGTTGCCCGCGCCGTCGGGCGGGACGATGGTGGCGATGGTGGGGCCTTGCAGGCCGCCGATGTACGGCCGTCCCGCCATCTGCCGCGAAATGGCTTGCGGCGATTCGCCGCGCACGTTGGCGATGATGAGATAGGAACCCTGGGCGCGCAGGTGGGCTTCGATGTATTCCAGCATTTGCCGGGCGACGGCGCGCACTTCGGGGCGCGCTTGCAGCGCCTGCCGGTTGGCGATGAGCGCCGCCTGGGATTCGAGGATGAGGCCGTCGGTTAACGGCCGTAAATGGTTATCCCGCAGCGTCGTGCCCGACGAGACTAAATCGCTGATCAGGTCGGCAAAGCCAATGTCCGGGGCGATTTCCAGCGTGCCTTCGGCGTCGATGAGCTTGTAGCCGGTGATGGCGTGCTGGTCGAGGAAGCGGCCGGTGGCGCGGGGGAATTTGGTGGCGATGCGTAGGGAACGGCCGTCGGCGGCCAGCTCCGCCGCCCAGGCGCCCAAATCGGCCATTGTCTGCACCGGCGCGGTTTCCGGCACGGCCAGGTTGAGCGTGCAGGGGCCAAAGCCCAGCGCTTCGTGGATCGTCAGGATGGGCTGGTCGCCGTTCAAATTGCCCTTCTCGGCGATGATGTCCAGCCCGGTGATGCCAAAATCAATGCTGCCCTGCCGCACCCCCACGACGATGTCGCCCGGCCGTTGGAAAAGTACGCTTACGCCGGGCAGGGCGGGGATGGTGGCTTTGTATTGGCGTGGATTCGGCCGGTACACTTTCAGGCCGCAGTCGGCCATCAAATCCAGCGCCTCTTGTTGCAGCGCCCCCTTGCTGGGCAGCGCCAGACGGATGTCTGTACGGGTCATGGTGTCTCCTTGTGATGTTGTCTTTTAGTCTGGTAGTCTGGTAGTCGAGTAGTCTGTTAGTCCCGACTACTGGACTACTCGACTATTCGACTACTCGACTACTGGACTAAACAAAAAAACCCTCCCCGGGTTGCCGAGGAGGGTGCAATGTGACCTACCTTGTCGCGCGTCTTTTGCGCTGACTTAACCCAGGATAAACAAGTGCCGCTGCCGGTGATGGGCGTGATGACCGAATAGGAAGGCAGTGATGTGGGTTAAGTTTGCCAATGTATTCATAACGGCGCGGAGTGTAACATACGCTTAGTGAACGGTCAACAGAGGCGGTGTATAATTTTGGCAGCGACGGTTTGAGAAGAGAGACTAGAGACTGGAGACTAGAGATCCAGTTAGTCTCCAATCTCTAGTCTCCCATTAGTTCAAGAGAATACACCTATGACTCAGTTGGGCGATTTGCGGCATGAAATGGCGGTGCGCGATTTCCGGCGGGCGCGGCGCGAGGCGTCGTTGCAGCAGCTGCTGGCGCGGGTGACGGGCAAACCGGCGGAACTGCTGGCTTATAACGAGGTCAGCGAGCAGCTCAAGATCTCTGGCGGCGAGGAATTGGGGCTGCAAGAGATTCCGCTGGAGGCGATTGTGGGCAGTGTGGGGCGTTATCAGGATTTTACGCGCAGCTTTATGCCCCGATCGGATCAGGATGCGGAGCGGTGGGTGCGGGTGAAAACGGCCGTCAACGATATGCACGGCATGCCGCCCATCGACGTTTACAAAGTGGGCGACGCTTACTTCGTCATCGACGGCAACCATCGGGTCTCGGTGGCCCGCCAATTGGGCAGTGACACGATTACTGCCCGGGTGGTTGAGGTGAATTCGCGCGTGCCGCTGTCTGAACGGGCTGATGCCACGGAAATTATTTGTAAGGCGCGCTACCTGGAATTTTTAGAAAAGACCAATCTGGACAAAATGTTTCCCGAGGCCGATCTCTCTATGACGTTTGCCGGCAATTACCGGTCGTTGCTGGCGCAGATAGATGCCCAGCGTGAACTGCTGTTCGCCGCGCGCGGCGAGCCGGTGACTTATCACGAGGCGGTGGCTGACTGGTACACGCACGTTTACATGCCCATCATCCGCCTGATCCGCGAGCAAGGTGTGCTGCGCAATTTCCCGGAACGCACCGAAGCGGACATGTATATTTTGCTGTCGGAGCGGCGCGAGGAGTTGGAAGAGGGGTTGGGCTGGGACGTGGATGTGGAAACGGCCGTCTACGATCTGGCCAACCTGCGCGAAGCCGGCATAGGCGAAAGGCTGCTGGACGTGCTGCGCCCGGAAGGGTTTGAGGGCGGTCCGGAGCCAGGCCAATGGCGGCGTGAACTGGTGTCGATGCGCGGTTACAAGCGATTATTCGCCCAAATTCTCGTGCCCGTGCGCGGAGCCAGCGAAGATTGGCACATGCTCGATCTGGCGCTGGACGTAGCCCGGCGCGAAAAAGGGCGGCTATTGGGTCTGCACGTCGTAGAGAGCGAGGCTGAAATGACCGGCGCCGCGGCCAACAACGTGAAAATGGTGTTTGATGAGCGCTGCGAAAATGCGGGGGTGCGCGGCGAGCTGGTGGTGGCCGCCGGCGGCATCAGCCGAACGATCATCGAGCGCGCCGCTTATGCCGACCTGATCGTGATAAACCTGATGAATCCGCCGCAGAAACGGCCGTTAGCCCGCCTCGGTTCCGGGTTTACCATGCTCATCCAGCGCAGTCCGCGCCCCATTCTGGTGGTCCCCGGCGGGCGCGGCTCCGGCATGAAACGCGCCCTGGTGGCCTATGACGGCAGCCCCAAAGCCAGCGAGGCCCTCTTTGTGGCGACTTATCTGGCCCTGCGTTGGCGCACCAAATTAACGGTGGTCACCGTGGAAACTTCTTTCACGCCGGCCAAGGCGCTGACGTCGGCGCAGGAATATCTGGCTGAATATGGTGTAGAGGCGGAATTTGTCCTGCGTGAAAAGCCCATCGCTGAAGCCATTTTGGCCACGGCTGAAGCTTACCAAAACGATTTGCTGATCATGGGCGGCTTTGGTTTCCGCCCGGTGCAGCATATGGTCCTGGGCAGCACCGTCGACCAGATGCTGCACGAATTTCCCTATCCCATGTTGATTTGTCGTTAGGCAATTCATTCAAGGGCGAACCGTCCGTCAGGACAGGAAATCCACAAAAATGCGCCTGGTTTGTCCAGGTTGGAGACGCTATGGTAGACACGAACCCTCTCGACTTCCGTCAGGCCATCGAAGATTTTCATCAGGCCAGACGGCAGGCAGCGATGCACCAGGTTTTGGCCCGGCTGCGCGGCGACACGATGGAGCTGCTTTCCTATGATGACGTGCGCCGCAAATTGAAGATGACCGGCCTCACCGAGCAGGGCATTCAAGAAATCCCGCTGGGAGCCATCGTCGGCAGCGTCGGCCGGTCGGGAGATTTTACGCGGGATTTTTTGCCGATTAAGGACAGCGACAAGGAGCGTTGGGCCCAGGTAAAAGCGGCTTTTTTGTCGCCGATGGGCGTGCCGCCCATTTCGGTGTACAAGGTAGGCGACGCGTACTTTGTGCGTGATGGCAATCATCGTGTGTCGGTGGCCCGGCAGTTGGGCAATAAGACCATCGACGCCTACGTGACTGAAGTGCGCACGCGGGTGCCGCTCAGCCCGGATGATGATCCGGCGCAGATTATCTTGAAGGAGCGATACGCTAATTTTCTGGAGAAAACCAACCTGGACGAGATTCGCCCAGGGGCAGACCTGGGGATGACCTGGCCAGGGTTTTACAGCTTGCTGCTGGAGCATATCGACGTGCATCGGTATTACATGGGGCTGGATTTGCAGCGTGAGGTGTCGTATGAGGAGGCGGTAGGGCATTGGTACGACGAGGTGTACCTGCCGGTGGTGGCGCTGCTGTACGAACGGGGTTTGTTTAACGAATTTCCGGGGCGCACGGAAGCGGATTTGTATGCGCTGCTGGCCGATTACCGGCGGGAATTGGCCGAGCAGCTTGGCTGGGATCCGGACGCGGAAACGGCCGTTGCCAACCTCGTCGGCAGCAAGGGCGAACGGCCAGAGACGCTGCTCAACCGCCTGACCGAGCGCATTATCGAGGCGGTGGTGCCCGATGAATTGGAGCCGGGGCCGAAACCTGGCATCTGGCGCGAAGAGCGGCTGGAGCCGCTGGTGCCCAGCGCTATTTTCAACGACATCCTGGTGGCTGTGGGCGGGACCGACGGCCACTGGAAAGCGTTGGAACACGCCCTGGTGATGGCTGGTCGGGCGCACGGCCGTTTGCTGGGCGTGTATGTGGCCCATGACCTGGAGGATCCCGACGAAACGGCGTATATCCACTCATTGGAGGCGGAGTTTCATCGCCGCTGTGCGGAAGCCGGTGTGCGGGCCGAATTTGCCATCGACGAGGGCAGCGTGGCCAAGGCGCTGCTGTGCCGCTCGGTCTGGGCGGACCTGGTGGTGTTCAGTATGAGCCATCCGCCCGGCCAGAAACCGTCGGAGCGACTGCGTTCCGGGCTGACGCCGCTTTTACAGCGCTGTTCGCGCCCAATCCTGGCTGTGCCGGTGGAGTCGGGCAGCCAGATGGACCGTATGCTGCTGGCCTATGACGGCAGCCCGAAGGCCAACGAAGCGCTGTTTATTGCCACCTATCGCGCCGCCCGTTACCAGTTTCCGCTGGTGGTGGTGGTGGGCATCAACGGCCGTGTCACCCTGGAGTCGGCCGATTATGCCCGGCAATATTTGGCCGACCACGGTGTGGAGGCGACGTTTGTGGTGGAAGAAGTAGAAGATGCGGGTAAATTGATTTTGGAAACGGCCGTAACCTACCAGTCCAATCTGCTGATCATGGGCGGATTTGGCCGCCAGCCGTTCTGGCGCATCATGCTGGGCAGTCTGGTCGACCAGATGCTGCGCGAATTTCCAGAACCAATTCTTATCAGTCGGTGAGACAGGGGGCAAGGTGAGCAATCCATTTTCTCGTTTTTTGCGCCAATGGAATGAAAACGCCGGTTTGGACGAGTTTGCTGAGTATTGGGATGCGTTGGAGGCGGTGGTAGTAGGCGTGTACCGGGAGAAGATGACCCTGGCGGCGGCCGAAGAGGAATTTGGCCGGGTCTGGCCCTGGCTGCGGCAAAATTATGGGCAATGGCGGGCGGCGTTACGGCCGTATTGGCAGCAGACCAAAGCCGGCGGCGCGCCCACCCAGGCCGATCCCTTCCAGATGTTCCTCGACATGCAAAGTCCGCAGGAAATTGTGGGCAACTGGCGCGCCATGCAGCATTTGCCGGCGGCCCGTGAAGCGTTGAACCACTTGGTGCTGGCTCAGGATGGCTCCGGCTGAACGGCCGTGCCCTCAGGAAAATGAATTTGACCCCTTACCCTGGTTTCCTTCCGACAATTCCCGGTTACATTTGGCGGCCGCTGCAGGTCGGTGACGTGGCGGCTCTGCAGCGGTTAGAGGAAGCCTGCGCGCCGCTGGATGGCGCGACGACTCTCCGGTCGGCGGCGGAATGGTCGGCCGTGGTGGCCGAGGCTGCTTTTAGCCAGACGGCCGTTTCCCCCGCCGGAGAGATAGCCGCTGTGGGCTGGCTGACGCTCGAAGACCGGGTTGACTCGGTTCACGCGTTCCATTTTGGCCGGGTGCAGCCCCATTTTCGTGGGCAGGGCATTGGGCGGGCGCTGCTGGGCTGGCTGGAGGCCGCGGCTGTGCCCCGCCTGCAAGAGATGGCCGACGGCCGTCCCGCCTTTTTACGCACCTACTTCTACGACCTGAAGCCGCAGACCATTGGCCTGCTGGCCCGTTTCGGCTATGAACGCCAGTATGCCGAAGACGAGCTGCGGTTGGATTTGCGGCAGTCACTGCCGACGGCCGTATTGCGGGCGGAAACGGCCGTGTCCCCTTTCACCCCCGCCAGCGCCGGCGACTTTTACGCCGTCTACCGCGCTGCCTTCGCCAGCCGCACCACGTCGCTGCTAGACGCCGCAGCCTGGGCACACCTCTTCGCCAATCCCGACGATGACGAATTCCGGCCGCAATTATCGCGCATGATGCGGCAAGGCGGCGTGCCTGTGGCGTATGCCGTTGTTTACGTCGAGGCGACGGAGCCGGAGACGGCCTGGATCTCGCAAATGGGCGTGCATCAAGCTTACCGGCGTAAGGGATTGGGTCGGGCGCTGCTGCTGGAAACGGTCAGCGGTTTGGCCGCGGCGGGTTATCGCGAGGCCGCGCTGTCGGTCAACGTGGATAACCCGCAGGCTCGCGCGCTGTATGAGCAGGTAGGTTTCCGTCTGCGCCGGCGGCTGTCCGTCTATCGCAAACAGGTGGTAGGCGGTTAACCGGCGTTTTGGTCTGGCGCTGTTTTGGCGTATCATGGAAGCGGCGGATACACCTTGGCTGCAGGAGATTGGCAATGAAACAGTTGAAAAATCCAAAAACGTTCGTGTTAGGTCTGGTTTTTAGTTTGTTGGTGACGGTGATTGCCTGGTATTGGTACAAAAGCACGTCGGCGGAGGAGGGGGCGCTGGATTTGTTGGACCGGATGGCCCAAACCGAGGCGCGATTGCGCCAGGCGCAGGCGGCAGTGGGTCAGGCAGAAGCAGAGCCTGCCCGCTATATCAGCCTGGAGAAGAATGGGGCGGTGAGTGTGAAAACGGCCGTTACCCCTGAGGACCTGGAGCGCGTCAAAGGTATCGGCCCGGTTTTTGCCCGACGGCTGCAAGCGGCGGGCATTTACACCCTGGACCAACTGCTGCAGCAGTCGCCGGAAGAATTGGCCATCATCCTGGACATTTACGAGTGGCGCGCCGAGGCGATTTTGGCGGAAGCGCAGAAGTTGGTGTAGCAGGAATTTAGAGACTGGAGATTGGTGATTGAGCCAGTCGCCAAGCTTCAGATCAATTCGGTGTGCAAACGGCCGTCTTCGACCAGCCACACTTCCTCCGCAAACCGCTCAATAAAATAGCGGTCGTGGACCACGGCCAAAATCGTGCCTTCAAACTGGTTCAACGCCTGCTCAAAGCGTGTCCGCGACGGGATGTCCAGGTGGTTGATGGGCTCATCCAGCAGCAAAAAGTTGCAGCCTTCGGCCACCAGCCGGGCCAGCGCCAGCCGCGCCCGTTCGCCAAAACTCAACTGCTCGATGGGCCGCAGCGGATCATCGCCGGTAAACAAAAAGTAATGGAGAAACGCTCTGGCGTCGGTTTCGTTCAGCGGCGCGGCGCGCTGAATGGTTTCCAGGGCGGTCAGCCCCGGCGTCAACCCTTCCTGCTCTTGCGACATGTAACCCAGTTTCACGCTGCCGCCCAGGCGAAGGTGGCCGGATAACGGCCGTATCTCCCCCGCAATCGTCCGCAGCAGCGTGCTTTTTCCCGCCCCGTTTGGCCCCGTCACCACCACCCGCTGTCCGGCCTGCACCATCTGATTCAGGTTGGTCAGCAGCGGCGCATGGCCGGCATACCCCACAGCCAGGTTCTCTAGCGACAGGACGTCTCGCCCCAGATGGGTTGTTTCGTCAAAATCCAGCTTCATTTGCCAGCTTCGCGCCGGTTTTTCCACCCGTTCGTCCGAATTTTCATATCGTTCCAGCTTCTTCTCGCGTGATTTGGCCCGCTTCATCGCTTTCTTGGCGAACATACGAACGCCGGGTTGGCGGGCGGTCGTCGCCCGGTGGATGGCCATGGCGCTTTCCCGCTGCCGGGCGATGTCTTGCTTCATGCGCCGGATTTCGTACACCTGGTCTTTGTAAGCCGACCACTGCTTTTCCTGCTCATTCAGGTACTGCTCCAGATAGTCGGTGTAGTTGCCGGGGTATTCGCGGATGGTTTGCGTGTGCGGGTCCAGGTCCAGAATGCGGTTGGCCGTCTGGTCCAGAAACGCCCGGTCGTGGGAGACGATGAGCGCGCCGCCGGGGAAGTCGGCCAGCCACGCTTCCAGCCATTCCAGCATGGCAATGTCCAGGTGATTGGTCGGTTCGTCGAGCAGCAGCAGTTGGGGATCGCCCAGTAGTACCAGGGCCAGCGCCAGCCGCGTTTTTTGCCCGCCGCTGAGCGTGCCCACAAGCTGTGTCTCCGGCAGTTGGTCCAGGTCGAAGGCGGCGAGGATGGTGGGAATACGGCCGTCATCGCTGCGATTCAACCGCGTGAGGGTGTCATCGTAGGCGTGCTGGAGCGCTTCGTCGTCCGGATTTCGGGCGAGCGCCAGGGCGAGTTGGGCCAGTTCGTCTTCCAATTTGTCGGGGTCGCCAACGGCCGTGTGCAGCACCTCCGCCACCGTTTGCGCCGGGTCCGG
>ERZ795053.7858-NODE-7858-length-10166-cov-7.140243_pt1 | contig 10166 bp, 5 predicted proteins | sample MGYA00375137_ERZ795053 | MGnify/ENA primary metagenome ERZ795053 (study PRJEB30182, sample SAMN05720284) | activated sludge metagenome | isolation source: Anaerobic digester | place: Hong Kong | collected 2014-12-17 ... | reverse complement strand
GCCGCGGCGTTCCGGTCACCGGCGGGGATCAGGTGGCCGACGCCTTCCCTGACCTCGTGGCGGCGGGTGCGACGACCTACCTCGGTGCCGATCCGTCCCGCGTCGCCGGGTCGCGGGCCGTTGTCCACACGGCCGCCGCACCGGAGGATCACCCCGAGTTGGCGGAGGCCCGGCGCCTCGGCATCCCGGTGGTGCCCCGGAAGCGGGCGCTGGCCGAGCTGGTGGCGGGGCGAACCGTGGTGGCGGCTGCCGGGACCCACGGGAAGACCACCACCACGGTGATGACCACCCTGGCCCTCCAGGGCGGCGGCCTCGCCCCGTCGGCGCTGGCCGGTGGGCGCGTCGCTGCCTGGGGCGGCAACGCCTGGCTCGACGGGGACGAGCTCTGGGTGGTCGAGGCCGATGAATACGACAAGGCGTTCCTCGAGCTGACGCCCAGCATCGCGATCATCAACAACGTCGAGGCGGACCACCTGGAGTGCTACGGCACCCTCGGGGAGCTGGAGGCCGCCTTCGCGACCTTCGGCCGTCGGGCGGCGCACGCCCTGGTCGGGACCGTCGATCCCGGAAGCGACCGGGTTGCCCTGGCGCTCGGAGACGGGTGCGAGCGCTTCGGCCTCGAGGGGCCGGGTGGGATCGTGGCCCGGCCGCGAGATATCGGGCCGGAGGGGACGGCGGCCGACATCCGCTGGCCGGATGGGTTCCGGGTGTCCCTGACGCTCGCGGTGCCGGGGCTCCACAACCTGCGCAACGCCCTCGGTGCGCTGGCCGCGGTCCGGCTCGCCGGTGGCGACCCCGCGGGTGCAGCGGGGGCCCTCGCCGGCTTCACCGGGGTCGGTCGCCGGTTCGAGCGCGGACCCGAGGTTGCCGGCGTGGCGTTCGTCGACGACTACGCCCACCACCCGACCGAGCTGGTGGCGACCCTCGCCGCGGCTCGCCAGGCGTACCCGACCCGTCGGCTGGTGGCCGTGTTCCAGCCCCACCTCTATACCCGGACCCGCGACCATCATGCGGCGATGGGCGAGGCGCTCCGTGCCGCCGACCTCGCGATCGTCACCGACATCTACCGCGCCCGCGAGGCGCCGATCGCGGGCGTGACCGGTGCGTTGGTTGCGGCGGCGGCGGAGGGCGGCGACGCGGCGGTGGTCTATGTCCCCTCGCGGGACGAAGTCGACGCCACCGTGGCCCGCCTGGTCCGTTCCGGCGATCTCGTCCTCACTCTCGGCGCTGGCGACGTGACCCGCGTCGGGCCGGGGGTCCGGGCCCTCCTGATGGAGGCCCGGTGACACCGCGTCGGCTCGGGATCTGGGCGCTGGCGGTGGTCGGCCTGTCGGCGGGGCTCGTGATCGCGGTGCCGGCCCTCGTGTCCCGGCTCGCGTTCTTCCGGATTCGGATGGTCGAGATCGTCGGGGCCACCTACCTTGACCCGCTCGACATCGTCCCCCGGCTCGCGGTGCCCGAGGGCGCCGATATCCTGCTCGACCTCGGTCCGATCCGCGACGCGGCGCTCGAGATCCCGGGGATCCGGGAGGCCGAGGTCTCCCGCCGCTGGCCGGGGACGCTGGTGGTCACGATTCGTGAGGCGGTGCCGGTCGCACTGGTCTCGGTGGAGGGCGACCTGATGGTGATGGATGTCTCGGGCGAGGTCCTGCCGTGGTCTCCGGCGCGGATCGATCACTCGCTGCCCCTGGCCCCGAACGACAGCGCCGTGGCCGGCCTCCTCGGTCGCCTGCGCAGCGCCGATCCTCAATGGTATGCGACGGTCGATCGCGCCGTGCGTCGCGGGCCGGACCTCTGGCTGGAGGCAGGCGGCCGCTCGGTTCGCCTGATGCCCACGGCGAGCGAGGGGGTGCTCCGCAACCTCGAGCTGGTGCGGCAGTGGCTCGCCGACAGTGCGATCGCCTGGCGCGAGATCGACGCCCGGGTGCCGACCCGTTTCTTCGTCCTCAAGGCGGCATCATGAGCGTGGCGGTGCAGCGGCTGGTCGCCGCGGTCGATCTCGGCAGCACCCGGGTGGTCGCGATCATCGGCGAGGTCACCGGCGATGCCCGCTCGTGGGGGCTCCGGATCCTCGGCGTCTCGACCGAGCCGTCCACCGGCGTGCGGCGCGGCATCATCCGCGACTTCGACGAGACCGTCCGGGCGATCACCAAGGCCCTCGGCGATGCGGAACGGATGGCGGGGCTGGAGGTGGGGACGGTCGATGTCGGGGTCGCCGGCGAGCTGGTCGCCCACCGGGTGTCGCATGGCGTCGCGAGCATCCCGGGGTCGGAGATCCGCACCGCCGACCTCGCCCGCGTCAACGATGTCGCGAGCAACGTCTCGTTCGGGCACGACCAGGAGCTGTTGCACGCCATCGCCCACGACTACCGGGTCGACGGGCATCCCGGCTTCGCCGACCCGATCGGGATGGCGGGGGAGCGCCTGGAGGCCGAGGTCTACCTGATCACTGCCCGCTCCTCGGCGCTGGCGCACCTGCGCCGGGCGGTGGAGAAGGCGGGCTGGAACGTCGGCGAGTTCGTCCTCGAGCCGCTCGCGGCGTCGCTCAGCGTGCTGAGCGCGGAGGAGCGGGAGGCCGGGGTGGTGCTGCTCGAGTTCGGTGGCGGCAGCACCTCCGTGTCGATCTTCCAGGGGGGCAAGCTGCGGCACGTGGTCGCGCTCCGCTTCGCGGGCGGGCACGTCACCAGCGACCTCGTGCACGGCCTCCAGGTGACGCAGGCCGACGCCGAGCGGCTCAAGGTGGAATTCGGCGCGGCGTACGAGCCGATGGTGCCGGCCAACGAGGTGGTCGAGCTGCCGGCGGCGGGAGGGCAGGGGGTGCGGCACGCGCCGCGGCAGCTGCTCGCCCACATCATGCACATGCGGTTGCAGGAGATGGCCGAGCTGGCCAGCGACGAGGTCACCCGGGCGGGGTGGACGATGGCGGGGCTGCCGGCCGGGGTGGTCCTGAGCGGGGCCGGGGCCGCCGCCCCGGGCATGGTCGAGCTGGTCCGCGATGTCTTCGCCGCCCCGGTCCGGCTCGGGGTGCCGGCGGCAGGTCTCAGGGGACTGGTCGACCGTGTAACTTCCCCTGCATCGGCGGTTCCGGTGGGCCTCGCCCTCTACGGCGCCCGCCAGGTGGCCCTCGGCGGCGGGTTCGGCGCCGGGGGGCGGTCCTCGCCTGCGGTCGAGCGGGTGTTCGGTCCGGTCAAGCGGTGGTTGCAGGACTTCTTCTGAGCGGCGCTCCAGGGGGCTCGGCAATGACGAACGGCATGGTGTTCGAGATCGAGGATCAGCCCACGCAGAACGCGCGGATGAAGGTCCTCGGCGTGGGCGGCGGCGGCGGCAACGCGGTCAACCGGATGATCGAGGAGGCGCTGCAGGGCGTCCAGTTCATCTCGGTGAACACCGATGCCCAGGCCCTCGGCACCTCGCGCAGCGACGTCAAGGTGCAGATCGGCAAGAAGCTCACCCGCGGACTCGGCGCCGGGGCGCGTCCGGAGATCGGTCGGCAGGCGATCGAGGAGAACCGCGACGAGGTCCTCGAGCACCTCCAGGGTGCCGACCTCGTCTTCGTCACCTGCGGGATGGGCGGCGGCACCGGGACCGGCGCCGCGCCGATCATCGCCCAGATGGCGAAGGACATCGGCGCCCTCACGGTCGGCATCGTCACCAAGCCGTTCCTGTTCGAGGGCCGCAAGCGGATGAAGCAGGCGGAGATGGGCATCACCGAACTCCGCCGAAACGTCGACACCATGATCGTCGTACCGAACGAGAGGCTCCTCGCCGTGGTCGGCAAGGGGATCCCGTTCCAGGACGCGCTCAAGAAGGCCGACGAGGTGCTGCTCAACGCCACCCGCGGCATTGCGTCGCTGATCACCAGTGCGGGGATCATCAATGTCGACTTCGCCGACGTCAGGACGGTCATGCAGAACGGTGGCGCCGCACTGATGGGCACCGGGGTCGCCAGCGGCGAGAACCGGGCGCTCGAGGCGGCGCAGCAGGCGATCGCCTCGCCGCTGCTCGACAACGTCTCGATCAACGGCGCGAGCGGCGTGCTGATCAACATCCTCGGCGGTGACGACCTCACCCTCGGCGAGGCGACCCAGATCAGCGAGATCATCCACGACGCAGTCGGCGATGACGCCCAGATCATCTTCGGTGCGGGGAGCGACCCCAAGCTGTCCGGCGAGATCCGGGTCACCGTGATCGCCACCGGCTTCGATCGGGCCGTCACCGGCGAGCCGGTCGTCGACCGGGGCTCGCCCCAGGTGCTGCCGTTCCGGCGCCAGCCACCGGCCGCTCCCGGAGCCGCCCCGGCGGCTGCGACCCCGCCGGCGCCCCAGGCATCCCCCACGCAGCAGCCGTTCGCCCGCCCGGCGGCCCCGCCGCCGGCCCGGCCCTCGCCCGCGACCGACGTGGGCGACATGGACATCCCGACCTTCATCAGGCGGCAAATGGACTGATGCGTCGCTCGTTCCCGAAGTTCCTGCTTGCCCTCGGCGTCCTCGGCGCCGCGACGGTGTTCATGGTCGAGGGCCGCTGGCCGTGGCAGCGGCTCTCCGACGTGCCGACGACCCTCCCGATCGTCGTCAGCGATCCGTACCGGGTGGTGAGCGACACCCTGCACAGCGGCGAGACCGTCTCCGCCCTGCTCGCGCGACAGGGGGTCACCGGGCTCGACTTCGTGCTCCTCGCGCGCTCGCTGCGGCTCGATCCGCGCTCACTGCGGGCCGAGTTGCCGTTCTCGTTCCATCGCGACGCCGTCACCGACCAGCCGACCCGGATCGAGTTCCGGCCCGACGGCGACCAGCGCCTCCGCTTCATCCGCACCTCGTCCGGCTGGGAAGGCGAGTCGGTGCCGATCCGCTGGCTCACCGACACGATCCGGGTGGCGGGCAGCATCGACAACTCGCTCTACGAGAGCGTCGATCGGGTCGTCAGCGAGGCGACGCTCGACGCCGGGGCGCGTCAGGCCCTCGTGCACGAGCTGGCCAACGTCAATGCGTGGTCGGTGGACTTCTCGCGCGATCCGCAGCCCGGCGATCCGTTCTCGGTCGTCGTCGAGCGGATGCGCAACGCGGAGGGCGAGGTCCGCTTCGGTCGCGTCCTCGCGAGCGACCTGACGATCAACGGGCGTCAGCTGCAGGCCTTCCGCTACGTGAACGCCGATGGCAAGCCCGGCTACTACGACGCGGAGGGGAAGGCGCTCAAGCGGGAGTTCCTCGCCGCCCCGGTCGAGTTCCGCTACATCACCAGCGGTGTCGGCCGCCGGTTCCACCCGATCTTCAAGACGATGCGGGCGCACAACGGGATCGACTATTCCGCCACCACCGGGACGCCCGTGCACGCCGCCTCGAACGGCACCGTGACGCGGGCCGGCTGGGCCGGCGGCTGCGGCAACATGGTCGAGCTCAAGCACCGCAACAACATCGTGACCCGCTACTGTCACCTGAGCCGGATCTCGGGCGGCATCCGGGCCGGTGCCCGGGTGATGCAGGGTGAGGTGATCGGGCGCGTCGGCACCACCGGCAATTCGACCGCGCCGCACCTGCACTACGAGTTCCGCGTCAACGGCACGCCGCGCGACCCGCGCGCGATGAAGTTCGACGCCGGCGAACCGTTGGCCCCGGCCGAGCGTCCCGCGTTCCAGGCCGAGCGCTCGACGCTGCTGCAGCTCCTCGACGGCGGCACCGAGCCGACGCCGCTGCTGGTCGACTGACCTTTCCGGGCCGCTGATGGCACCGTCCCGGCTCCTGCTGGCCGCTGGGGCGCTCGCCGCCGCGGCCCTGCTGGCGTGGTGGCCCTGGCGGGGGCACCTCGCCAGCCCGCTCGCCCGACTCGGCCTCGTGGCGCGCGCGGTCGCCATCACCGCCCTCCTGCTCCTGCTGCTCGATCCCGGCCTCCGTCGCACGCTCCGTCCCCCGGCACCGCTGGTCCTGCTCGACAATTCCGTCTCGATGCATGCCGCGCGGGGACACGCCGACTCGGCGCGCCGGCTCGCCACGTCGATCGGCGACCCGCTGCCGTTCGCGGAGGTGGCCCCGGGCGAACCCGGCGGCGCCACGCGACTCGGGGACGCGCTCGCGGCGGCGGTGACCGCCGGGCGCCCGGTCACGATCATCACCGACGGCGAGGTCGGCGACGCATCGGCGATCCCGCCCGACCTGCTCGCCCAGGCCTCGGTCGTCGTGCTGCCGCGCGACCCCGCGCCCGACGTGGCGATCACCGATGTCCGGATGCCCGACCGACTCGCCGCAGGCGACACCCTCGAGGCCGAGATCGACGTCGAGGCCGTCGGATCGATCGCCGACTCGGTGATGCTCGAGGTCCGCGACGGCGCGCGCGTCCTCCTGCGAGGTGCCGCCGTCCTCGCGCGCGACAGCGCCGGGGTGGGCCGTGCCGTCCTCACGTTGCGCGGCGCGCTGCCGGAAGGGCTGACGGGCGCGAGGTGGCTGGAGATCGCCCGCGTCGGCGAGCCGGATGCCGAGCCGGACGATGACGTGCGGTGGCGGCGGCTCGAGGTCACGCCGAGTCCGGGGGTGATCGTCGTTGCCGCCCTCCCCGACTGGGATGCCCGATTCCTCCTGGGGGCGCTCCGGGACGTGACCGATGGCGCCGTCCGCGGCTTCGTGCAGTTGCGCGCCGGGGCCTGGTACCGGATGGACGACCTGCGTCCGGTGACGGTGGAACAGGTCCGTGCGGCGGCCGCCGGCGCCGACCTGCTCGCCGTGCGCGGTGACACCACGCCGTGGCGACGCAGCGGGCGCGCGCGGCTGCTCTGGCCATCGGGTCACCGCGCGGGCGATTGGTACGCCGCGAACGCGGGCGTCTCCCCGATCAGCGGGGCGCTGGCGATGGTCGAGGCCGAGTCCCTGCCGGCGCTGCCCGCCGCGAGCGCACTCGGCGACCTCGACTGGGCCGGCATGGTCGTGCGCGCCGCCCGGCGCGGCGCGGAGGTGCCGGTCATCGGCGGGCGCACCGAGGGCGGGCGCACCGTCGTCATCGGGGTCGATGGTCTCTACCGCTGGGCCTTCGGTGGTGGTGACGCGGAACAGGCGTGGCGGTCGATGATCGCCGAGGCCGCGAGCTGGCTGCTCGCCACGCCCGAGGGCACACGCGCCTCGGCGCGGCCGGTGACCGCAGTGACCGAGCGTGGTCGGCCCGTGGTCTTCCGCCATCTCGGTGAGGGCGCCCCGGCGCCGTTGCCGATCGAGCTCACCAGCGAGGGTGCGCCGCGGGTCGACACCCTTCGCTTCGACGCCGAGGGGCGTGCCTCGCTCGTCCTCCCCGTGGGTCGGTATCGCTACACCCTCGGCGACGGGGTGCAGGGGGCCTTGGCGGTGGAGCCCTACGCCGCCGAGCTGGTCGCCCATCCCCCCTCGCTGGGCGCGCGCGCGGCCGATGTCGCGCCCGCCCCGCTGCGACGCTCCCTGCGCGACCTGCTGCCGCTCTTCGCGCTCGTCGTGCTCGGGCTCGGCACGGAGTGGATCCTCAGGCGCCGCTTGGGACTGCGGTAGCCGCCGCGCTAGCTTCGAGGGAATGCCGCCTTCCGCGTTCCCGGCCCGATGACCGCCGTCGCGCCACCGCTCGACCTCGCGCCCCTCCGCGCCCTGCTGGACGGGGAACTCGCCACCGACGAGCTGACCCGCCGCGCCTACGCCACCGATGCCTCCGAGTACCAGGAACTGCCGCTCGCGGTGGCGATGCCCCGTCACGAGGGTGATGTCGCCGCGCTGGTGCGCTTCGCCGCCGCGCACCGCGTCGGGCTGATTCCCCGGGGGGCCGGGACCTCGCTCGCGGGGCAGGTGGTCGGCGGCGGGATCGTGGTCGACACCGGCCGGCACCTCGACCAGCTTCTCGCCCTCGATGTCGCGGCGCGCCGGGTCCGGGTCCGGCCGGGGATCGTGCGCGACGAGCTCAACCGGCAGCTCGCCCCGCACGGCCTCTTCTTCGCCCCCGAGACCTCGACGGCCAACCGCGCCACCGTGGGCGGCATGGTCGGCAACAATTCCTGCGGCGCCAACTCGATCGTGTACGGCACCACCCGCGAGCACGTCGTCTCGATGCGCGGCGTCCTCGCCGATGGGAGCGAGGTGACGTTCGGTCCGCTCGACGCGGCGGGGCTGGCCGCGAAGTGCGCCGGCCCCGACACGCTCGAGACCCGCATCTACCGCGAGGTCCGGGACCTGCTCGATGATCCGTCGGCGCGCGCGGCGATTCGCGAGCACTACCCGAAGTCGACGGTCACGCGACGCAACACCGGCTATGCCCTGGATCGGCTGATGGAGTGCGCGATCTGGGAGCCCGACAGCGCGGCGCCGTTCAATCTGTGCCGCCTGCTCGCCGGTTCGGAGGGGACGCTCTTCCTCGCCGTGGAACTGGAGCTCGCACTGGAGCCGTTGCCCCCGCCGAGTGCGTTGCTCTGTGCCCACTTCACGTCGGTGGCCGAGGCGCTGCAGGCGACGCTGGTTGCGATGCGGCACCGACCCTTCGGGTGCGAACTCATCGATCGGCACATCCTGGACTGCACCCGCGGCAACCTGGAGCAGGCGCGCAATCGCTTCTTCCTCGAGGGCGATCCGGGGGCGGTGCTGGTCGTCGAGGTCCGCGATGCCGACCCCGCGCGCGTGGAGGCGGTGCTCGACGCGATCGCGACGGAGTGCCGCGCGGCGGGGCTGGGGTACGCGTTCCCGGTGGTGCGCGGTCCGGACGTCGCGCGGGTGTGGGCGCTGCGACGCGCCGGGCAGGGACTGCTCGCGAACGTCCCGGGCGACGCGAAACCGCGCGAGATCGTCGAGGACACCGCCGTTGCGGTCGAGGACCTGCCGGCCTACATCGCCGAGTTCGACGAACTGCTGCGCACCCGCTACGGCATCTCCTGCGTCTACTACGCCCACGCCGGCGCCGGCGAACTGCACACCCGACCGCTCTTCAACCTGCGCAGTCCCGACGGGCTGCGGATGTTCCGGGCCATCGCGACCGACGTCGCGGCGCTGGTGAAGCGCTACCGCGGGTCGCTCTCGGGCGAGCACGGCGACGGCCGGCTGCGCGGCGAGTTCATCCCCGCGATGGTCGGTGCGCAGTGCTATGCGATGATGCGCCGCGTCAAGGCGGCCTTCGACCCCGACGGCATCCTCAACCCGGGCAAGATCATCGACACGCCGCCGATGGACACCTCGCTCCGGGTCGCACCGGGTGACCCCGATCCGCACTACCTGACGGTGCTCGACTTCGGGGCGAGCGGCGGGATCCTGCGTGCCACGGAGCAGTGCAATGGGGTGGGGGAGTGCCGCAAGTCGCACCGGGCCGGGGGCACGATGTGCCCGAGTTTCATGGCGACCCGCGACGAGCGCGACACCACCCGCGCGCGCGCCAACGTGCTGCGCCAGGTCCTCGCCCGACCCGGGCGGGACGGTGATCCGTGGCGCAGCGACGAGGTCGCGGCGGTGATGGACCTGTGCCTCTCGTGCAAGGCCTGCCGATCGGAGTGCCCGTCGAACGTCGATGTTGCGCGCCTCAAGGCCGAGTGGCTGCAGCAGCGCCATGACCGGCTGGGGGTCCCGTGGCGGACCCGCGCGTTCGCGGCGTTCGCGCCGATGATGCGCCTCGCCGGTCGGGTCGCGCCGCTCTGGAACACGGTCGCCGGCTCGCAGCTCCTGGCGGCCCCGCTGCGCACGATGCTGCGGATCCCCGGCGAGCGGTCGCTGCCGCGCGTCCATGCGACTCGTCTGCGCGCCTGGCACGCGCGCCATGCGAATCCGCCCGGGATGCCGCGACGCGGTCGGGTGCACCTGTACCTCGATGAGTTCACCGAAACGGTCGACGTGCCGATCGGCATCGCGGCGATCGAACTGCTCAACCGCCTTGGCTACGAGGTGGTGCTCCCCGAGGTGGTCGACAGCGGACGGGTCCACCTCTCCAAGGGACTGGTGCGCGAGGCGCAGCGACTGGCGCGCGAGAACGTCCGGCGCCTCGCACCCCTGGTCAGCGATGACGAACCGCTGGTCGGCATCGAACCCTCCGCGATCCTCGGGTTCCGCGACGAGGTTCCCGACCTCGTGGGCGACGAGCTCCGCGAGGCCGCCCGCGAGCTGGCCGGGCGATCGCTGCTGCTCGACGAGTTCCTCGCGCGCGAGGTCGATGCCGGTCGCCTCGACGCGACGGCGTTCGATGGCACCCCGCGG
>ERZ795053.7857-NODE-7857-length-10167-cov-4.571301_pt1 | contig 10167 bp, 5 predicted proteins | sample MGYA00375137_ERZ795053 | MGnify/ENA primary metagenome ERZ795053 (study PRJEB30182, sample SAMN05720284) | activated sludge metagenome | isolation source: Anaerobic digester | place: Hong Kong | collected 2014-12-17 ... | reverse complement strand
AAGAACCAACTTCAACAAAAACCCATCCTGCCGGCCCTGCCTCTACTGGCAGGCTTCGCAGATTTCGCCATTGCGCATCGCTTCGATGCTGCAGGCCAATTTTTCGGCCTCACTGTAAGTCCTTGTTCCGGGATCTTCCGGAGCGGCATGCCCAATAACATCACCCGCGGCACCGCGAACTTCCTTCTTCACGTTGACGGTGGCCTTGTCTATGTTGGAGGCCTGCAGCGTGCGGAGGTAATAGGTTGTCTTGAGCCCTTTGTGCCAGGCCGAACGATACATGTGGGACATCACCCGCATGTCGGCCGAGGGAAGGAACAGGTTGACCGACTGGGATTGGTCGATCCATTTCTGACGACGTGCGGCGGCATCGATGAGCCACTGGTTGTGCACCGAGAACGCGGTGGCGTACTTTTCCTTGAGGTGCTGGGGTATCTCATCGATCTCAACAAGTTCCCCATCGTAGTATTTCAGACGATCGACGATGGTCTGACTCCAGAGCCCGAGTTTCTTGAGATCGCGGACAAGATAGGCATTGAGCACGATGAAGTCTCCCGAGAGGTTGGACTTCACGAAGAGGTTCTTGTAGGCCGGCTCAATGCACGGCAGGCTGCCCATGATGTTGGAGATCGTGGCGGTCGGGGCGATGGCGAGGACATTGCTATTGCGCATGCCCTGGCTTTGGATCTTGGCGCGGAGGGCATCCCAGTCGAGACGGCTGGTTCGGGGGACGTCGATGGACTGTCCGCGTTCCTCCTCGAGGAGATTCAGCGTGTCCAGCGGCATGAGGCCACGATCCCACTTGGATCCCTTGAAGGTCGGATAGGCACCCCGTTCCGCCGCAATGTCACTGGAGGCCTCATAGGCGTAGTAGGCGATGGCTTCCATGGCCTCGTCGTTGAACTCCACGGCCGCCTCGGAGGCGAACGGGGTGTTCCTGATGTAAAGAGCATTCTGAAGCCCCATCAGACCGAGCCCGACCGGACGGTGGCGCTGGTTGGCGCGCCGGGCCGCCTCGGTGGGATAGAAGTTGAGGTCGATAACGTTGTCCAACGCCCGCACCGCAGTGCGGATGGTCTCACGCAGTTTGACATGGTCGATCTCGCCATGGTCGTCAAGGTGGGACTCCAGGATGACCGAGCCGAGATTGCACACGGCGGTTTCTTCAGGACCAGTGTTGAGAGTGATCTCAGTGCAGAGATTGGAACTGTGGATGACGCCGGTGTGGTCCTGGGGACTCCGGACGTTGCAGGGATCCTTGAAAGTGATCCATGGATGACCGGTCTCGAACAGCATCCGCAGCATGCTCTTCCACAGGTCGAGCGCAGGCAAGGACTTGCCGAAGATCTCACCGCGGGCGGCCTTGGCCTCATACTCGCAGTACCGCTCCTCGAAAGCGCGGCCAAAGAGATCGTGGAGATCGGGCGTTTCATTGGCGCGGAAAAGCGTCCAGTTCTCCCGGGATTCCATCCGTTTCATGAACAGATCGGGAATCCAGTTCGCCGTGTTCATGTCGTGCGTGCGGCGGCGTTCGTCACCGGTGTTCTTCCGCAGTTCGAGAAAGTCCTCGATGTCATTGTGCCAGGTCTCGAGATAGGCGCAACCGGAGCCGCGGCGCTTGCCGCCCTGGTTCACGGCAACGAGCTGATCGTTGTGCAGCTTGAGGAAGGGAATGACCCCCTGGCTTTCGCCATTCGTCCCCTTGATGTAGCCCCCGGTGCCACGCACCGCCGTCCAGCTTCCGCCAAGTCCCCCCGCCCATTTGGAGAGGTAGGCATTTTCGGCAATGCCGCGCTGCATGATGCTCTCGATGCTGTCTTCGACCTTGTAGAGATAGCAGGAAGAGAGCTGCGAGTGCAGGGTGCCGGAGTTGAAAAGGGTCGGGGTGGAGGAACAGAACCGCCGGGATTTGTAGAGATTGTAGAGGGACACGGCACGGTCCTCGGCTTCGCTTTTCTCCTCAAGGAAGAGCCCCATGGCGACCCGCATCCAAAACAGCTGGGGAGTCTCGATGCGCCGGTGGCGTTCCGAAGTCTTGTCCACGATGAGATAGCGGTCGTAAAGCGTCTGAATCCCAAGGTAGTCGAACTCCAGATCGGCGGCCGGTTCCAGGGCATCGGCCAGACGATCAAGGTTGTAGTTCAACAGACGCGGACTGATGCGCTCGATCTCAACGCCCCGCACCAGGTTGGCCTTGAACGCCCGCCGGTGGAATTCGGGCAGCTTCTCGATACCGTCTTTCACGATGTCCCAACCGAGGACTTCCTCGTAGATGTAGGTGAGCAGGATGCGTGCGGCAAAACGGGCGAAGTCGGCGTCCTTTTCGATGAGGGTGCGGGCGTTGAGAATGATCGTTTTCTGCAGATCCCCTTCGGACATCTCCCGTTGGAAGGCCCGGCGCAATTCCAACTCGATCTCGTCCGAAGGCAGACAGAGATCGAGATCGATCATCGCGAAATCAATGCGTCGGCGCAGATCCAGCCCATCCCAAAGGTAGCTCTGGCCATCGGCCTTGGTCACCACGATCATGGTGTCCTGCGACTCGACATCGGGGGCCACTTCGACCCGCTGCTCCCGGGCCCGACGCGCCGACCGGTGAGCCCGATAAAGAATGAACGCTTCGGCAATTTTGTAATGGCCCTGGCGCATCAACTCTTCCTGGACCCGGTCCTGGACTGCTTCGATGTGGATATATTCCTGCCCACTTGCGGCCACCGTTTCTGTCACCGCCGCAGCCAGATCCGCGGCCGGACTGGAATCTTTTCCCAGAGAAAGAAAAGCACTGCGGATGGCGATCTCAATCTTGTTGGGGTTCCAGCCGACGACTTCTCCGGAGCGACGAATGACCTTGATCATGGGCTTGGCCGTCTCTTTGGCACCGCCTCGCGCCTTACGCCCGTTGGAGGAAGCCTTGCGGCGCATCACCAGGCTCCTCGCAATGTCATGCGCATTCTGTCGGACGAGGACCCGTTCGATGATCTCCCCGATCTCCTCCAGAGCGACGACGCGGGGAGACTCCCCTTCCTCTCTTGATTGCTGCTCCAGGAGTTCGTTCGCAACCGCCGTGCAGAGACGGGTGACCATCCGCCGGTTGTCATCATTGTAAATGTTTTCCTCGTTTCTCGACAAAGCAAGATCGGTGACAGCCCCCCCGATGGTATCTGCGATGTCGCCAAGATTGAAATCCCTTTCACCATCGACGTGCTGGACACGCAGGGAGGCCATCGGATGCATTCCAGTGAACTCCGACCAATTGAAACGGGGCTTTTCATCCTGGGGAGTGGCCACGAAGCGTTGCAGCTTCATATCTTCTTCGACTAGGTCATGCGTGATCATGATGGCAGGTGGTAAACGGTGTGAGGACACTGGCGCAGACTTCAAGAGCGGTGCTCCCCCGTCCAATCTGACAAAGAGGTGTGAGATTTCAGGGGAATGCGGGGATCAATTTGGCGATCCAGGCAAACAGAGACTGCGTGAGTTCAGGGTTGGTGGTGGTAATCGGGGAATGTTTAACGTTTGCTAAGCAAGTTTCGTGTCAGAGAGGCCGATCGCGGCAGAGGCCGCGATGGAAATGTCAAAGGTCATCGTCATCGGGCACCTCAAGAGCGGAGGCTTTTTGATACTCTGTGACGCGCCCTTCGAAAAAGTTCTGTTCCTTCTTGATATCGATGGTCTCGGCAAGCCAAGGGAAAGGATTCTTCGAGCCCTGGGTGATGGGCTTGAGTCCCACACCCTCCAGACGACGATCGGCGATGTAGTCGATGTAGGTGCAGAAGTCATCCGCACTCAGGCCGACGGCCCCGACCGGAAGGCAATCGACAATGAATTCTTTTTCCAGCCGGACCGCTTCACGCATCAGATCACGGAGTTCTTCGCGGAAGTTGTCGTCCTGAATGGCAGGATTTTCATTCACCAGATCCATGAACAGATTGCGGAAGACCTCGATGTGGTTCGACTCATCACGCAGGGTGTAGCGGAACATTTGCCCGATGGCCGGAAATTTGTTCTGGCGGTAAAGACTCAGAATCATGCCAAAAAGGCCGTAGAACTGGGTTCCTTCCATGCACTGGCCGAAGACGAAGATGTTTTTCGCCAGAGCTTTTTGGTTCTCCACCAGCGTCAAATCCAAATCACGGCGCAGACTGCGGGAAATATTGGTGACGAACTCGTTCTTCCGCTTGATGGAGGGAATCTGCTCAAACATCGCCTCACATTCGTGCGGATTGATCCGGAGACTGCTGATCATATAAAGAAGGCTGTCAGCATGGATGTTCTCCTCATGGGCATGGCGCCCAAGAACGAGCTTCAACTCCGGAGCCGTGACAAGCTCCCTCACGACATGCTGGATGTTGTCACCCACAATGCCTTCAGCGGCGGAAAAGTATCCGATCCCCATCCGGATGATCCACCGCTCCTGATCAGAAATACTGTTGGACTGCCACTGCTCGATGTCCTTCCCCATGGGAATATCTTCGGGCTCCCAGTGGTTTGCCTTCATCGCCCGGTAAAGGTCGTAGGCCCACTGGTATTTGAGAGGAAGCAGATTGAAGGCCTCAGTTTTGCGGCCATTGATGACTCGCTTGGCGGCGAAGGCTTCACGGGCCTTGTCCTCGTCCAACACGAAAGAGCGCGACCCAATTTGAAAAACGGTATCCATGGTAAAATATTTGTCAAAAATGTAACCTTGACCCAGAAAGAGAGAGATGCGCGTCCCTCCTCAGTCCCGGCCGATGAGCGGCTTTTCTTTAGCCTGTTTCCGGGCAGGTTCAACCCGCCCAGTTGATGAAATTTTTAAGAAAACCATAATCATTCAAAATTTAAGCGCGGAAAATTATTACGCGCGTTCTTCTCCCCTAACATTCAAGGCCGAAGTGCCTCTAGACCCATATATTGGTGTCGTGGGCCGAGAATAACCCCATATGTAGTGGTCATTCAAGAAAAAAGTGCGTTTCTCTGAATTTATTTTAGGCCTCCTGAGAACTCGCATTCCTGAATAGAAAAGCCGCTTTTCTCTCAAAAATTGGACTTTTCATCGACCCTTCATTTCACAATATTTTGCATTTTTATCAATTTTATATCTTCCTCTCTTTGGAATAAAAGCCGCGCCATTGTGTTGGAAAAATCACCTTGCAGTGCTGCAGACCCACTTGCGCAGTTCGCCAGACCGCACTATTTTGAATGCTCGACAACTGAGGGGGCTTTCCCGGACCACTTTGGACACATCCAGGGGCTCCCCTCAGAGATCTCCCATTTGGAAGGGTGGCTGAGCTTGGTCTAAGGCGCTCGACTCGAAATCGAGTGTGGCAGTGATGTCACCGTGGGTTCGAATCCCACCCCTTCCGCCATTTTTTCGATAAGATTCTTAGTCCCAAGTAATCCGTTGAACATCAGGACACTGGCTTTGCCCAATGTCAGTTCTTGATGTAAGTTATACGGGTGAAAACGAAGTCTAGGGTGCCGTTAGTCTAGTTTGCTGCAATATTTTTCGATCTTTTCAAAGATCTTCTCGGGAGTGGCGGTCCAACGAAAAGGGGAAGCGTTTTTGTTATGCTCCTCAATGTATTCGAGGATCGCCGCGCGCAATTGGGCGACGCTGATGAAGGAGCCGCGACGGATTACTTCCAAGGTGATTTTGGCAAAGAAGCGCTCAACTTGATTGAGCCAGCTTGAGTGAGTCGGGATGAAGTGCAGTTGCCAACGGGGATGGCGCACCAACCATTCACGCACCGCTTTTGTCTTGTGGGTGCTGTAGTTGTCGACGATGACGTGGATGGAGAGTTCCGACGGAGTTGAACGTTCGATATGCCGGAGGAATTCAAGGAACTCCTTCTGCCGGTGTCTTGGTTTGCATTGCGCAAAGACCTCGCCGGTCTTGACGACCAAAGCGGCAAAGAGCGTAGTCGTGCCATGCCGAAAGTAGTCGTGACTTGAGCGCTCCGGCACGCCGCACATCATCGGCAGGATTGGTTGGGAGCGCTCCAGTGCCTGGCATTGACTCTTTTCATCGACACTAAGAACCAAAGCATTCTGTGGTGGACTCACGTAAAGTCCGACGACATCCCGCACTTTCTCCACGAAATGCGGATCGGTGTAAAGCTGGAAGGTTTCCGCCCGGTGCGGCGCGAGTCCGAAGGTCCGCCAAATGACCGAGACTCGTTCGTTGGAGATGCCTGCTTTCCTGGCCATCGTCCGGGTGCTCCAGTGCGTGCCCTTCGTCGGCTTGGTCTCCAAAGTCAGCCGCAGAATATCAGCCACCTTTTCATCATCGATGGTGCGGGGAGGACCACAGCGAGGAGCGTCGGTGAGACCTGCAATGCCCTCAGCCGCATAACGCTTGCGCCATTTGCCCGCTGTGGCGTTGGAAAACCCCACCTGCCTGCCGACCTCCTTGTCGTCACAGCCCTCGGCGCTGAGCAGAACGGCCCGGGCTCTTTTCGCTTCCGCTTGCGGAGTCTTTCGAGCCTCGACCATGCGGATAAGTTCCACACGTTGTTCTTCACTCAAACTCAGCCTAATGGTCGGTCGTCCTGCTGCCATACAACATGATAAACAACGGATTTAATTTGTAAAGAATTTAGCTAACATCACACTAGTGAAGTTTTTGTTCGGATACTGTCAGGTACGTGCCATTCGCGGGAATGATGTTTTCGATGACCATCAGCACCCGTTGCAGGAGCCACCAGACGAAAAGACGGGCCTTCGCCACCCACTGTATCGGTGTGCCGAACCCGAAGAGCTTTCGCATCAGCAGCGAGAGGTCGTAGACCAGCGCCGCAGCCGTCTGCCGCTTGGTCAGGTTCTCCGTTCCCCGCAGGGTCGCCCGTCTCATTCCGCCCTGGTCGAGGACGTGGGCAAAACCTCGTTCGAGGTGTTCTCCCCGTTTCCTCAAGAGTGCCTTGCCGCTTTTGCTCTGCACCGCAACCTGCGCCTTGCGCAAGGTCTGGCGTGTCACCTTGCATTGTTTGTCTTTTCGACGCCGTGATGCGTTCGGATCACCCATCACCGTGCGGATGCCTTCGCTCTGCAAGGCGCACACCTCTTCCACGCTGAAGTATCCTTCATCGGTGGTGAGGCTCTTGCCGACTTTCTCTTGCATCGGATCCTCGCAGCCCCTTGAGAGGATCTCGCATCCCTTCAGGACGCGCTCGCAGAGTGCTTCACTGTCTCCGGCGTTGCCCATGCGCACCTCCGCCCGGATGATCGCTCCGGTCTCCAGATCGGTGAGATGCTCGGGGTTGCTTCGCTCCGTTCTGCGGCGCTCACCCGCTTCGCAGGCAGCCGTTGGCTGGCTGTCTCGCTCCGCTCGGCTGTAGACCATGTCGCAGGCCCCGTCCTTGGTCCGGCCCACCTTCGCCTCGGGATCGTGCGGATTGACCCAGTCCTCGTTGGAGGTCTTGCGGCCTTTGCGTTTCTTGTCAAAGCGTCGCACTGCCTTGGTGTCGTCGGGATCAATCCCGGCCTTCGCCGCGAGTTTCTTCACGTAGCTCCAGTAATCCTCTTCGGTGTTGCGATGTTGAAGCTCGCGAAGACTTGCGTTGGCTTCGATGATGGATGAATCGAGGCCGAGGTAACGGCCCTTCAGCAGCTTGTGTTTGCGAAGTCCTCGCAGCACGATCTCGAGGGCGGCCTGATAGACTTCCGCTCCCAGGCGCGTACGGATGACCGAAAGCGAGGAATGATCGGGGGGCGCCTCGGAGAGGTCGTAGCCGAGGAATGCCCGCAAGGAGAGGCTGTCATCGCAACTGCTCGCGATGGACCGTTCGTTCGGGAGGTTCTCAAAAAAGCCGATCATGAGCATCTTGAAGTAGAAGACCGGATCGATCCCGGGGCGACCTCGCGCGCTGGTGTCCTGATATGCGGGGCGGCAGATCTCGCGAACCTGCGCGGCGAAATTGATCGCATGGAGGGTCTCGTCAAGTTTGCGGTAGAAGGTCCCCGCTGCGGCTGCCGGAAGATGGTCCCTAACCACCCAGAACTCCCCCTGCTTCAGGGCCTTCGTGTCGCGCTCCTCAAACATGCCCCAATCTATCCAGAATCCTTGACTTGGGAAGGGTTTTCAACAGGCTGCTAATGGGCGCAAACCGGCGCACGGGCGCCCAGTCACTGGGGCATCGGCCATTTCCTGGCGCGGCGTTTCGCTTGCCCTTTCATGACCTTTGGTTCAAATTGAATAGGTGCCGGAGGAGAAACGTCCCACGGAGTAGCAGCCCTTGAGGAGGGCCTTTGTGAGCCGCTTTGCCTTGCTTAACCATAACTCATTCACCACCATGAAACCGCGTCGTCTTTCCCTCCCGGTCCTGAGTATCCTCGCCCTGGCGATGGCGCCTTGGCTTGGGGCGCAGGATCGCGTGGCCCTGATCATCGGCAACAACGACTACCCGGAGAACAGCAGTTTTCCCGACTTGGACAACTGCGTGAGTGACGCGAACCTGCTGAAGCGCACGCTGGAGGCAGTCAGTTTCAAAGTCATCTACGCGGAGAACGCCTCGCGGTCGGCGATGGATGAGAAGCTCACGGAATTCGAGACCGCGATCCCCAAAGGCGGCACGGCGGTGGTTTACTTCGCGGGGCATGGCATCGAGTTCGAGGGGAAGAACTATCTGATGGGCACAAATGCTCAGCTCCAGGCGCGGAGCCGCTTGGGCGAGGAGTCCATGGATGCGGAGACCTTTGCCAGCGCGATGATTTTGGCCGGGGCCAAAAGCAGCTTTATCTTCCTCGATTGCTGCCGCGAACTTCCCAAGGACCCGGGCTGGCTGACGCGCGGCACCAAGAAGCGCGGGCTGGCGGAGCTGCATGTGTTTGGCGACATCATCATTGCCTACGCGGCCACGCCGGGGCAGGCGGCCCTCGATGGGCAGGATGGAAACAGTCCGTATGGCAAGGCCCTGGCGAAATGGATACCCAGCGGATTACGGCACGGTGAGCTCTTTGACAAGGTGCGGTTGGAGGTCTACGAGTCCACTCAGGGCGCGCAACGCACGTGGGAGTCGGGCAGCTTTCTGACCCCTTTCGTTTTTGCCAGTGTGCCGGGAGCGGTGATGCCCCCACCCGCCGTGCCGGTGCCGCCGCCAACGCCACCGGCGCCTCTGTCCGCCGCCACCGTTGCTTTCAAAGGCGTTTCTCTCGTGCACGAGTTGCGGGGCTCGTCCTCGGTGATCCGCCGCGTCGGCTTCTCGCCGGACGGGCGGCTCTGCCGCGCCTGCGACGACTCTGGCCGCGTGCATACCTGGGAGCGGGACACGGCCAAGGTCCGCTCGACCCTGGTGGCCTGCGCGAACGGTCCGGTCTATTCCTTTGCCTCCTCGGGCGACGGCCAGCGCCTGGTGACGGGCGACGCGGTAAACGCGATCACCTGCTGGGACGCCCAAACCTTGCAGACGCTGTGGAGGGTGGAGACCGGATCTGCCTGCTGGGGCATCGCGATCGATGCCACGAAACAAAACTCCAGTCTGATGGTGGCCGACACGAAAGGGACCATGGCCGGTTACGATCTGGCGACAGGCCAGCAGCGCTTCTTCATCGACAAGGGCAACAACGCCTATGCAGTGCTGCCCGGGGGCGAGTCCTTCCTTGCCGGCGGCGCCGCTGGCATGGAGCGCCGCTCGACGCGCCACGGGGCTCTGGAGCGGACTTTCGAACCTCCCGGCGACTGGATCCGGAATCTGGCCGTGAGTCCCGACGGCCGTTTTGCAGCCTCGGCGCATGGAAATCGGGGCGATCACTCGCCTGATCCCGCCTGCGACAACAGTGCCCGCGTCTGGAATTTGGCCACGGGCGAGATGATGCACCATTTCCCGGGCTTTCAGCACACGGTGTCCGGCGTTGCTTTCACCCGGGATTCGAGATTCCTCGTGGCCAGCAGTCTGGACGGAACTCTCGCGGTCTGGGACTCCGTCACGGGGCAGGAGCGGCTGCGTCACGCCACGGGACAGACGCTCATGGACTTGGCCGTGGCCCAGGACGGCCCCTATGTGCTGACCGGAGCAGGGGATGGCAGGGTGACGCTGTGGCAGCTCGAGTGAGTGCCGGGAGGGGCAAAGGCTGGAGTTCAAAACGGGAGAACTCTTTTTGAAAAGGGCGGGGACGCGTGCAGAGTGGGCGCTTTCCATTTCTCCCCATGAAAGCCTTTGTTCTCGGTGCCGGCCCTGGGCACCCGCCTGCGCC
>ERZ795053.7856-NODE-7856-length-10168-cov-3.776327_pt1 | contig 10168 bp, 7 predicted proteins | sample MGYA00375137_ERZ795053 | MGnify/ENA primary metagenome ERZ795053 (study PRJEB30182, sample SAMN05720284) | activated sludge metagenome | isolation source: Anaerobic digester | place: Hong Kong | collected 2014-12-17 ... | reverse complement strand
AACCGAACACACTCTTTCCCTACACGACGCTCTTCCGATCTTCCTCAAACAGAAGGCTTCAGTCAGATTTATGACGGTGCGATTGCCATCGCCTTTAATATGATGCGGGCGCTATGCGGCCCAGCCTGGAGACCTGACGAGGTGCTGTTTTCCCACGAACCACCTGAGGATAGCCGACTCTATCGCCACTTCTTTCAAGCGCCGCTCCGCTTTGACAGGGAGCAAACGGCGTTGGTGTTTCCGGCAAAGTGGCTTGACCAACCTGTGCCTGGCGCCGATCCCCTTCTACGTCGGCAATTCGAACAACAGGTTGCCGCTCTCGAAAACCTGTATCCGCGCGATTTGAGCGGCCAGTTACGCGCCGTATTACACACTCTGCTGATTACCCATCGATGTTCCCTGGAACGGGTTGCGGAACTCTTCTCAATGCACCGCCGCACTTTGAACCGGCGACTGAAAGAGCGGGATTGCACTTTTCAAGGGCTGGTGGATGAGGTGCGCTTTGAAATTACGCGCCAATTACTGGAAGATACCCACATGAGCATGAGCCAGATTGCCATAATCCTCGATTATGGCGACGCCAGCGCATTCACCCGGGCTTTTCGACGCTGGTCCGGAATGGCGCCGACTGCGTGGCGATCTCTGAACTGAACCCGCGCCGCGTCAACATAAGTAGGGTGATTCCAAAGCCTGCCGCAAGCGCGCTATATTCAGACCGCGCGTCAGCCCCCAGTGACGGGCAAGCTCATCATGACAGAGACCGGTTACCGGGTCGCCATGGAAAAAGGCGCCTGAAACAAAACACTTCGGTTCGCCAGCAAGCTGATCCAGCTTTTTCAGCCAGAGACGCGCCTGAGTTTCAGGCATCCAGCCTACGAGAAGATCGACCAGATAACCCGCCCGCTGACGAGCGATGCCGTGCAGAGGCAACAGATCAGGCATCCATCCGTCAAGCAAGGCGCGCACGACCGGAATCAGCGCGTTTTCCAGATCGCGATAGGAAGCCACGGTCTCATTCCAGCACACGGTTAGCCACAGATCATCGAGATGTTGGGGGTGAGCCTGGGAATGCATGGTCACTTGTTACGTTGGGCAATCAGCATGAGCGCATCCGCTAGATGATGCTGGATCCAGCGCATATCGCCCACATAATAATCCAACGCTTCCTGGGCGCGCCTTTGCAAAGCGCCGCTTTCGAGGAGTCCACGCCGCGCCAGGGCGAGGATATCTTGCCGGTCCTGATCCTGAAAGCGCGCCAGTTTGCTGACGGCGAGATCGAGCGGCGACAGCACCGCCAGCGTCAGAGGAACATTCGGCAGTTGACTCAACGCTACAGCATCCTGGTCGTAATCCGGGTGCATTAAGACAATGTCCGAGAAATAGTTATAGTCATAGACCAGATGGCGGGGCAATCCGGTTTCATCGGTATAGCGGATCAACAAATCCTGTGGAAGGAGAATCCGGCGCGAGAAAATGGCTTCTACATCCTTGGAAACCCGTTCATCGGTGTAGATGTGGACAGCAGCCCCTCCCACCAGAATAGCCCGCACTGGTTCGGACAATGCTGGGGGCAAAGTTGCTCCGATACGCTCAAACAGGGTGAACACAGCGCGCAGATAGGCGGTGCGAGGAAGTCGCTGCAATTCTATATTCATGAGTTGCCATCAAGAATAGTTAAAGTAATCTATAATTAAATTCTAATATACCGGACAGGCTAATAGTTGATAACTAACCAAACCACCTCACAGAGGATTCAGGAGGAGCAACAATGGCTCACATTATCGTTATGGGCGCCGGCATCGGTGGATTGCCGCTCGCTTACGAAGCCCGGGAAAAGCTGGGAAAAACCCACGACATCACAGTAATCAACACCAGCGAGGAGTTTCATTTCCTCCCTTCCAACCCCTGGTTATTGGTCGGCTGGCGTCGTCGAGGGGACATTGCCTTTCCCATTAGTCCCTATCTCCAAAAAAAAGGGATCAACTTTATCGCCCAACCGGTGACTCATATCAATGCCGAGCATAACCAGGTCACGATACGGAACGGAGAAACCCTTAGTTACGATTATCTCGTCATTACTACGGGGCCTAAACTGGCGTTTGACGAGGTTCCCGGCACTGGCCCGCATGGTGGCCATACGCACTCGGTCTGCGCTGTGGATCATGCCCAGACTGGATATGAAGCCTATGAGGCCTTTTGCGAAGACCCCGGCCCCATTGTCGTGGGCGCCATGCCCATGGCCAGTTGCTTTGGGCCGGTCTACGAAAGCGCCTTTATCATCGATGCCGATCTGCGCAAGCGCAAGTTGCGTAAACATGTGCCGATGACCATGATCACCAGCGAACCCTATGTCGGCCACATGGGGCTGGGCGGGGTCGGCGATTCTAAAGGTATGCTCGAATCCGAACTGCGCAACCGCCACATTAAATGGATTACCAACGCCAGGACTACTCGAATCGAGCGCGATCACGCCTGCGTCGAGGAATGCAACGAGCAGGGCGAAGTCATCAAGGAGCACCAAGTTCCATTTAAGTTTGCCATGACCTTACCCGCTTTCCGGGGCGTTGATCCGGTCGCTGCCGTGGAAGGGTTATGCAACCCGCGCGGTTTCGTGCTGATCGACGCCAATCAGCGCAGCCCCAGGTATCGAAATATTTTTTCCGCCGGCGTATGCGTCGCGATTCCGCCGGTCGAATCTACGCCGGTGCCGACTGGCGTACCTAAGACCGGTTATATGATCGAATCCATGGTGTCGGCGATTGTCCAGAACATTCAGGCTGATTTAGCGGGTCAACCGGCGACTGCCAAAGGGACGTGGAACGCCGTCTGTCTGGCGGATATGGGCGATACCGGTGCGGCTTTCGTGGCGCTGCCGCAGATTCCGCCGCGCAACGTTAACTGGTTCAAGAAAGGCAAGTGGGTCCATTACGCCAAGATTGCCTTTGAAAAGTACTTTATCCACAAAATCAAAACGGGCGCGTCGGAACCCGTGTACGAAAGATATGTGATGCGGCAACTGGGCATTGAACGATTGGAGTGAATTCAATCAATGCTGGCGTAAAACTCTCGATATCCAGAGAAAATTGCACGGAACGCAGCCTCACTCGGCCACCGATGTGGATCGAAGCCTGCCATAGCCTCGCAACCTGATTAGCCGACATTCCGAACCACCCCGGCGCTTCGCGCCCATGCGCGCCAACTTAAGAGGTAAGAACTTGAAAAAAATGTGAAAGAATGACAGGCGCAAGGTTTCTTTTTAATCCAAGCGACCGGAGGACCGACCGCTATGAGCCGGCCATTTGGAAATGTTGACACGACATTTGAGAGTTTCTTGCAAGAGTTGCCGGAGGATTATCGGGCGTTAGCCTTGGACTTCAAAGCATTCTGCCGATCCCGCGAGATCAAAACCCCAGAACAATGGATGCAAGTGGTGATGTGTTACTGTGGGATTGCACTGCGCGATCGATACCCGGTTGTTCCGTCAGACTCCGTCATTTGGGACATCACAGGTCGTTGTAGCCCAGATGACGCGTAGCGAAATCCGGGGCATCCTGAATTCCGCTACGCTCCATCCAGGCTACGCGCTGCAAACGACGAGCAACCGAATCTCCTCCCAAGAGGAGGAACTCATAGGTGGCAAGCTCAATACCCCTATCGGGGTCACTGGAAAATAACCTGCTATTCTTGTTTGCATTGCCAAGTTGAACGCCATGCTTGAAAGAGCAAGACCCCGCCCCCGTTACTCAACAACATTGAGGCCCTGATTGTGTACACGCCACACCGTTTGAAACCGTCGATGGGCGCGCTATCCTGCACCCTTGCGGCGTTGATCGCTTCCGGATTCATCGCTAACGCGGCGCTGGCCCAACAACCGACCGGGCAAAACCGCCCGCCCACACCCGTCACCGTGGCTGAGATCAAACCGGAAAACACCCCGGCGACCTTTGAATTTACCGGCAAGACCGCAAGTTCCCGGCAGGTGGAAATCCGCGCTCGGGTCGAAGGCTATCTGGACAAAATCGCCTACGAAGAAGGTAGTCTGGTCAAGAACAAGCAATTACTGTTCCAACTCGATCCCGATCAGTTCAAGGCAGCGCTGGCCAGCGCTAAAGCGGAACTCGCACAGCGGGAAGCGCTGCTCACCAACGCTAATCTCACCTTGAAACGGGTGCGTCCCCTGGCAAAACAGAACGCTTTGAGTCAACAGGATCTGGACAACGCCATCGCCAACCAGCTCACTGCCCAAGCACAGGTGCAAGCGGCCCAGGCGCAGGTCGATCAGGCGCAATTGAATCTGGGTTACACGACGATCAAGTCGCCGTTGAATGGCTTGTCCGGCAGCTCCAATTTCCGTGAGGGCAGTCTGATTACTCCCGGGAGCAACAGCTTGCTGACCACCATCGTACAGCTCGATCCGATGTGGGTGAATTTTGGCATCGGCGAAAACGAAGTGTTGAAAATCCGCAGTCAACAGAAAGCGGGACAGTTAAAAGGGCCTGGAATTAGCAAGGTGGAAGTGAATCTGATCCTGGCCGATGGCTCCGCCTATCCGCAAAAAGGCTATATTACCTTTGTCGATCCGGTCGTCAACGCCGAAACCGGCACCTATAACATCCGCGCCGAGGTGCCTAATCCGAGCAATGCCCTGCGTCCCGGCCAGTTCGTGCGTGTGCAGATTAAGGGCGTGTTTCGTCCTGACGCCATCATGGTGCCGCAACGGTCGGTGATGCAGGGACCAAACGGCAAGTTCGTGTATGTGGTTGGCCCCGACAATACAGCCCAGCCCAAACCGATCGACGTAGGCGACTGGTATGGCGATCAGTGGATCGTGACCTCTGGCCTGGCCAGCGGCGACCAGGTGGTCGTGGATGGCGCGGTGCGTCTGCAACCCGGCGCGCCGGTGCAGATTCAGCCCACCGCCGCGCCGGCGGCTTCGCCAGCCAAGCCGTAAGGGGGACGCATGATTTCCCATTTCTTTATTCAACGGCCGGTGTTCGCCTGGGTCGTATCGATCCTGTTGATGTTGGCCGGACTGTCCGCGATCACGGCCCTGCCGATTGCTCAGTATCCCGAGATCACTCCGCCACAGGTCACCGTATCCGCCAACTACCCCGGCGCCAGTGCAGATGTCGTGTCGCAAACGGTCGCCGCGCCGATCGAGCAGCAGGTCAACGGCGTGGACAACATGCTCTACATGTACTCCACCAGTTCCTCGACCGGCAACATGACCTTAAGTGTATTCTTCGATATCGGCACCGATCCGGATATCGCCCAGGTGAATGTGCAAAACCAGGTCAGCCTGGCCTTGCCACAACTACCGGAAGCCGTGACCAAGCAGGGGGTGCAGGTGGAGAAGCGCTCTTCGACCTTCCTGATGGTCATCGCTCTTTACTCGCCGGATGGCAGTCTTGACGATGTCACGGTCGGCAACTACGCGAATCTCTATGTGCTCGACGCGCTGAAACGCATTCAGGGCGCCAATCAGTCCAGTATTTTCGGCATCCCCGATTACGCCATGCGGGTTTGGTTGAAGCCGGACCGGCTGAGCGATTTGGGGCTGACCACTGATGACGTCATTAGCGCTATCCAGGGCCAAAACCAGCAATTCGCCATCGGCCAGATCGGTCAAGCGCCCACCGACCGACCCGTGGAGCTGAGTTTTCCGGTCGCCACCCAGGGGCGTCTGACTACTCCGGAGGAGTTCGAAAATATCATTCTGCGCTCCAGCGCGGCGGGCGCGGGTATCGTGCGTCTCAAGGATGTCGGTTACGTGACGCTGGGCATGCAGAGTTATGGCTTGCAAAGCCGCTTTAATGGCAAAACCGGCATTGCCCTGGCCGTTTATCAGCAGCCAGGCGCTAATGCGCTGGCGGTGGCCGCCGAGGTGCGCAAAACCCTTGAGGAGCTAAAGAAAAGCTTCCCCCCTGGATTGGATTACGCAATTGCGCTGGATACCACCAAGTTTGTGAAAGCCTCGATCGACGAAGTGGTGAAAACCCTTGTCGAAGCGGTGGTGCTGGTCATCCTGGTAGTGTTTATCTTCCTGCAAAGCTGGCGGGCGACCGTGATCCCGATCATCGCTGTCTTCGTCTCGATCATCGGTACCTTCGGCGGCATGTACCTGCTGGGTTTTTCCATCAATATGCTGACGCTGTTCGGGATGATCCTGGCGATTGGCATCGTGGTGGACGACGCTATCGTGGTGGTGGAAAACGTCGAGCGCAATATGGCGGAGTTTCATCTTTCCCCCCGAGACGCCGCGTTTCGCGCCATGAATGAAGTCACCGGGCCGGTTATCGCGATCGTGCTGGTGCTGAGCGCGGTCTTTGTGCCGGTGGGCTTCCTGGGCGGCATGACCGGAATGCTTTACAAGCAATTCGCCATCACCATCGCCATTTCGGTGGCGCTGTCCGGCCTGGTGGCGCTGACCCTCAGCCCGGCTCTAGCGGCGAAACTGCTCAAACCGGGCGAACACGGCGATCAGCGCACCGATTTTCTCTACCGGGTGTTTTTCGGCCCGTTCAACCGTGGCTTTGATCGCGTCACCCACGGTTATGCTGGAGGGGTGCGCTTCATCGTCAAGCGCATCTTGTTGGGACTGGCGTTGTTTGCCGTAATGCTGTTCGCCATTTATGGGCTGTTTCGGGCGGTGCCCAGCAGCTTTGTGCCGCCGGAGGATCAGGGTTATCTCCTGGCGGTCGGTCTGTTGCCGGACGCCGCCAGCCTGAACCGCACCGAACAGGTCGGCGGACAGATCAGCGAGATTTTCCGCCGTAATGAGGCCGTGGGCAGCGTGGTTGAGATCAATGGCTACAGCCTGTTGGATGGGCAGTTGAAAACCAATAACAGTACGCTGTTTGTCGCCCTTAAGGATTATGAAGAGCGGCATGGGGAAGCGATGGGCGCTCCAGCCATCATCGGTTACGCGATGAAGGCGTTTGCCAAGATTAATGAAGCCATTGCGCTGGTGTTCAACCCACCCTCGATTCCTGGCTTGGGTACGACCGGCGGCTTTGAGTTCTGGATTCAGAACCGGGGCAGCGGCGACGCTAAGCAACTGGAAAAAGTCACCCGCGACTTTATCGCCAAGGCGAAGGAGCGCCCCGAGTTGGCCGGTCTGAATTCAACCATCCGCACCGCCTCGCAGCAACTTTATGTTTACCTGGATCGCGAGCAGGCGAATACGCTGGGCGTGCCGGTGCAAAGTGTCTTCGGCACTCTGCAGGCGCTGTTTGGCTCGCTGTACGTCAGCCAGTTCAACAAGTTCAGCCGGGTGTGGCAAGTCATTGTCCAAGCGGCGCCGGAATACCGTTCCCGGCCCGAGGACATCAAAAAGATCTATGTGCGCTCGACCAATGGCGGCATGGTGCCGTTGGAAGCGGTGGTCAAGCTGGAATACACCACCGCGCCAGATCTGATCACCCGCTTCAACAACTTCCCAGCGGCCAAGGTCACGGGCAGTTCGGCGCCGGGCTTCAGTTCCGGACAGGCGACCATCGCCATGGAAGCCGTCGCGCAGGAGGTCTTGCCGGAAGGTTTCTCCTTTGCCTGGAGCGGCGAGACCTTTGAACAGAAAAAGAGCGGCGGCGCTTCGGCGTTGGTGTTCGTCTATGGCTTGATCATGGTGTTCCTGATCCTGGCCGCCCAGTATGAAAAATGGTCGTTACCGTTCAGCGTGATGATGGCGGTGCCGTTCGGCGTGTTCGGCGCCCTGCTGGCGGTGTTTCTGCGCGGGATGGAAAACGATGTGTATTTCCAGATCGGTTTGCTGACCCTGGTCGGTCTGGCGGCTAAAAACGCTATTCTGATCGTGGAATTCGCGGTGATGAAGCACGAGGAAGGGATGCCAGTGTTCGAGGCGGCGGTGGAGGCGGCGCGCTTGCGCTTCCGTCCAATTCTGATGACCTCACTGGCGTTTATTCTCGGCGCGATTCCGCTGGTGCTGGCGACCGGAGCCGGGGCGAACAGCCGGCATTCCATCGGCACCGGCATCGTCGGCGGAATGACCGCGGCGACCGTGCTGGCGATCTTCTTTGTGCCGCTGTTCTTCCGCCTGTTTGAAATGCGTGGGGAGAAGAGCAAAAAAACCTTACCCGTGGAAAGCCCGGAGGGTGGGGCGAAATTGGATATCAGGGAACCTGGAGTTGACAGTGAAAATAATGCATTGGAGGGTAGCCGCAATGCATAAGACGTTACTGGCGGTCGCTATTGGTCTTGCCCTGAGCGGTTGCGCTTCGGTGGGACCGGATTATCAGCGCCCGGAAACGCCCGTTCCCGAGCAGTGGCGGATCAGCACTCAGCAAGCGAACGACCTGGCGAATACCCCCTGGTGGGAACAGTTCCAGGACCCGGTGCTGAATGAGCTGATCCAGATTGCATTGCAGGAAAACAAGGATGTGAAAATCGCCGCCGCGCGCGTCGACGAATATCTGGGCCGTTATGGCGTGACGCGCGGCGAGCAGTTCCCGCAGGTTGGCGGGAACGCCGCTGGAACGCGCACTCGCAATAGCGAGAATGGCGGCGTTACGCTGGGTGAAAATCCTACCGACAGCTACCAGGTGGATCTGGGGGTGTCGTTTGAACTGGACTTATGGGGTAGGCTGCGCCGCGCTACCGAGGCGGCCCGCGCTGATCTGCTGGCGACCGAAGAAGCGCAGCGCACAGTGATTTTGACGCTGGTCAGTCAGTTGGCCAACAGTTACGTGCGCTTGCTGGATTTCGACAAGCAACTGGCGATCACACGCGCCACGCTGGAAACCCGCCAGGAATCGGTGCGCATCAACCGCCTGCGCTTCCAGGCCGGGTTGATCTCGGAACTGGATTACCAGCAGGCGCTGGCGGAATATCAGGCGGCGGCGGTGCAGGCGCCTTTGCTGGAAAGGCAAATTGCCCAGCAGGAGAATGCGATCAGTCTATTGCTGGGACGTAATCCGGGACGGGTTGTCCGGGAGAAGGACCTGGATCGGTTGACGCTGCCCGCAGTACCGAGCGGTCTGCCGTCGGATCTGCTGGAACAGCGCCCGGACATCCGGCAAGCCGAGCAGCAACTGATTTCCGCCAATGCGCAAATCGGCGTAGCCAAGGCCGCGTTTTTCCCCACCATTTCGTTGACCGGTTTGCCGGGAATGGCCAGTAACGATCTCTCCGATCTGTTCAAGGGACCCTCAAAGACCTGGCAGTTCGCGGGTCAACTGGCGCAACCGATCTTTACCGGCGGTACGTTGACCGGTCAGTTACAAGTCGCCGAGGCGTTGCAGCAACAGGCGTTGTTGAACTATCAGCAGACGATTCAAAACGCCTTCGCCGAAGTGGACAACAGCTTGATTGAGGTCGCCAAGCTGCGCGAACAGCTCGAGGATCAGGCGGCGCAGGTCAAGGCGTTGCAACGTTATCTGGATTTGGCGACGCTTCGCTATCAGAACGGCTATTCTGACTACCTGACCGTGGTGGACGCTGAGCGTAACTTGTATGGCGCGCAACTATCGCTGGCACAGACTCAAGGCGATTTGTTCATTGCGCTGGTGAATTTGTACAAGGCCATGGGCGGCGGCTGGGTCGAAGAAGCGGAGCAGATGACGGTTGGCGCTCCCCAGCCCAAGGCGAGTTGAGGGGTTTTGACACAGTGATCTATTGATTTGAGGAGTCCGTTGGTGGGCAATTTTAAGATTATCGCCCACCAGCGGACTCCAGCAAGTCTTCGATGAAAAAAGGGCGATTTTCTCGGCAGCTTTTCAGGATATCCACCGAGCGGAAGCATTCGGGCAAAGGTTCCAGCGTCACCGACCGATCCAGCAGTTGCCCCATAACCCTGGCGGTGTGCTCGGGAGCGCCGCTGGTAAAATAGCGTTCAGCGCCGATCCCATTGCCTGCCGCCAGCAATCCGGCGCTTTCCAGCCGATAGCGCAATTGCCGGGCGACGGCTGGACTGGGATCGAGAATAGCGACCTCGCAACCCGCTATTTGCTGAATCAAAGGGATGAGGAATGGATAGTGCGTACACCCCAGCACCAGGGTATCAGCGCCGGCGCTCAGCAAGGGTTGCAGGTAACGCTCCAATAGGGCGCGCGGATGCGGGCCGTTCAATTCCCCCTGTTCCACGCAATCCGCCAACCCTGGACAAGGCTGTACCAATACACGCGCCTGGTGGCCATGCTGGTCGAGCAGATGA
>ERZ795053.7854-NODE-7854-length-10169-cov-11.073759_pt1 | contig 10169 bp, 8 predicted proteins | sample MGYA00375137_ERZ795053 | MGnify/ENA primary metagenome ERZ795053 (study PRJEB30182, sample SAMN05720284) | activated sludge metagenome | isolation source: Anaerobic digester | place: Hong Kong | collected 2014-12-17 ... | reverse complement strand
ACCACTGTCGACACCGGATCCACTTCCCGGTTCCCGGCAACCGCACGCAGCATCCGAGCCCCGACAGGAAGCCAGACTTCTGCATTGATTCCTCCAGAATGTAGTTATCGCTACACTACAGGAGACTGAAGCGCTCGTTACACTTCGCGATGTGGGCTACCGGCATCGCGAGGAGGACATGCTCGCCGCTGCCGTGGAGATCGCCCGGGCCGACGGACTCGGTGCGCTCAGTTTCGGGCGCGTCGCCCGCCACCTCGGCACCAACGACCGCACGGTCGTCTACTACTTCCCGACGAAGGCGGACCTGATCGGGGCGGTTCTGACGACCCTCGGTGGCGAGTTGCAGGACCTCCTGGCCGAGGCCTTCGGCGACAAGCCGCTCCCCTCCGAGGATCTGGTGAAACGGGCCTGGCCGGTACTGGCACACACGGACAACCAGCCGATCTTCGCGCTCTTCTTCGAGATCATCGGCCTCGCGGCGGTGGGGACCGCGCCCTACGACACACTCGCCCCGGCCATGCTCGAGCAGTGGCTGACGTGGCTGGACCCACGCATAGCCGTCGCGGACCCGACGCAGCGACATGCCGAGGCCCTGGCCGTACTCGCGCGGCTGGACGGACTGCTCCTGCTGCGGACCATCGTGGGGCGCGACGCCGCCGAGCAGGCGGCGCGAGCTGGCGGGCTTGCCTAGCGCACCTACCCCCGGTGCGACTACCGTCGCCGGAGTGGAGCACATTCTCGACACCCCTGAGTTCATGCGCACACTCGCGCAGTTGTCGGAGGAGACCGGGCGCCCTGTCTCGAAGCTCAGCGAGGAAGCGGCGGCGGATCTCAAGGAGATGGCCGTCAAGCCCGGCGGCATGTCCGTGGACATGTGGGACAAGTTCTCCCGCTGGTTGTCCCGGGCATACAAGGTGGACTACCTTCCCAGCGAGGTCGCCGCCCTGCGCGAACTCAACGAGACCAGCGGGCTGATCTTCCTGCCGAACCACCGCTCGTACCTCGACCCGTTGGTCCTGCGCTGGGTCCTGGAACAGTACGGTTTCCCACCGAACAACACCCTCGGTGGCGCGAACCTCGCCCTGTGGCCGTTCTCCGAGATCGGTCGCCGTAACGGGATCGTCTTCATCCGCCGCGAGTTCCGCGACGACCACGTGTACCGGGCGGTGCTGAAGACCTACTTGTCCCATCTGATGGAGCAGCGCCACAACCTCGAGTGGTACATCGAGGGCGGCCGGACCCGCACCGGGAAACTGCGCCCGCCGCGCTACGGGATCCTCAGCTACGTCATCGACGCCTTCGCCGAGCACCCGGAGAACGACGTCCACATCGTGCCGACCTCGATCATCTACGACCAGCAGCACGAGGTCAGCGCGATCAGCGCCGAGGAGGCCGGCGGCACCAAGAAGGCAGAGTCGCTGTCGTGGCTCTACAACTTCGCCCGGTCACAGTCCCGGCGCATGGGCAAGGCCTATCTGCGCTTCGGCGAGCCGCTGTCGCTGGCCGAGTCGCTGCAGCTCACCGAGGACGCCGAGGGCAACCTGCGCCCGCGACTGGCCGTCCCGAAGGTCGCGTTCGAGACCGCGAACCGGATCAACGCCGTGACCCCGGTGACCCCGAGTGCGATGCTCACCTTCGCAGTGCTCGACAACGGTGACCGGGCGATCACCGTTGATGAGGGACGCGCGGTCCTTCAACCGCTTATCGAGTACATCCAGGCCCGCGACCTGCCCATGACCCAGAACGTGGTGCTCGACGACTACGGGCCGCTGCGCGACACCTTGCGCAACCTCGTGCAGGAGGGCGTGGTCACGCAGTACGACGGGCCCACCGAGCGGGTGTTCTACGTCAGCCTGGACCACCAGCACGAGGCCGCCTTCTACCGCAACACCGTCATCCACTTCTTCCTCAACCGTGCGATCGCGGAACTGGCCATCATCCAGGCCGCCGAGGACGGCGCCGAGGACGTGAAGGAGGCGGCCTGGCAGAACGCGGTGCGGATCAAGGACATTCTGAAGTTCGAGTTCTTCTTCCCGGCCACCCGTGACTTCGCCGGCGAAATGGCTGCCGAGTACGACTACATGTACCCCGGCTGGCAGGAGGACCGCTTCACCCCGGAGCTGGTTCTTGCCGAGGCACAGCAGATGAAACTCGTCCTGGCCCACCGCGTCATCGGCCCCTTCCTGGAGGCCTACAGCGTGCTCGCCGACGAACTGGCAGCCGCCGGTGACGCGCAGGTCGAGCAGAAGGACCTCGTCGAGAAGTGCCTGAAACTGGCCAAGCAGAAATGGCTGCAGAAGACCCTGCACTCCCCGGAGTCGATCTCCAAGGACTACTTCGTCAACGCCTTCCAGCTGGCGAAGAACTACAAGCTCGTGGACGGTGGCCCCGGCGTCGGCGAGCAGCGGCAGGCACTGGCCGAGGAGTTGCGGACGATGGTTCGGCGCATCGACGACCTGCGGCATATCGCGCAGGCCTCCGGCCAACCCGTCCTGATCGTGGGAGGTCGCAATGGCTGACATCGAGTGGCTCATCGAGCAGATCGAGAACGCCCCGGAGGGCCCACAGATCGGCGCCTTCTTCGACTTCGACGGGACACTCATCGACGGCTACTCCGCGGCCGCGTTTTTCAAGTACCGGCTGCGGCGCGGGGAGATCTCCATGAGCGAGGTCGTCAAGACCGTTCGCGAGAGCATCAACGTCGAACGCCGGGGGCACGACGTCTCCGAGATGATGCGCGTCGGCATCCAGGGCCAGGCCGGCCGGGACTCCGAGGAGATGGACACGTGGGCCCGCAACGTGTTCAGCAAGAAGATCGCCGGGATGATCTACCCGGATTCCCGACTGCTCGTGGAGGCCCACCTGCGCAAGGGGCACACCGTCGTCGTCGCCTCCTCGGCGACCCGCCCACAGATCCAGTCCACCGCCGACGACCTCGGCATCGACCACATCGTGTGCACGGAGATGGACGTGGCCGAGGACGGCCGCTTGACCGGTGACCTCGCGACCGAGATCCGCTGGGGCCAGGGCAAGGCCGACGGTGTGGCCGAGTTCGCCGAGGAGTACGACATCGACCTCGCGGAGTCCTTCGGGTACTCCAACGGCGAGGAGGACCTGCCGCTGCTGGAACTCGTCGGGTACCCGACTGCGCTGAACCCGACCGACGAGTTGAAGCAGATCGCCAAGTCGCAAGGCTGGCCGGTGGCGCGCTTGAAGACACCCCCGTCGACCTCGGTGCTGGACATCGGACGCAGCGCCGCGGCCATGGGGGTGTTCGCGGGCAGCGTGGCAGCGGCCACCGGCCTGGCGATCCTCAACCGCAGCCGGTCCCTGGGCGCCAACATCGCTGCCAGCGCCGGCTCGGATCTGGCACTGGCCGCCGCGGGGGTCCGGCTGAACGTCGTGGGTGAGGAGAACATCTGGGCCGCACGCCCGGCGGTGTTCCTGTTCAACCATCAGAGCCAACTCGATGTCTTCGTGCTCGCCGCGTTGCTGCGCAAGGACTTCACCGGGGTGGCCAAGAAGTCGTTGGAGAAGGACCCCTTCTTCGGGCCGATCGGATACCTGGCCGACGTGGCCTACATCGACCGCAGCAACAACGCCGCGGCCCGGGAGGGTCTCGAACCAGCCGTCGAGGCTCTGCGCAACGGTCGGTCCATCGCGATCGCGCCGGAGGGTACCCGCTCCCCCACCCCGCGATTGCTCCCGTTCAAGAAGGGGCCGTTCCATCTGGCCATGCAGGCCGGCGTCCCGGTCGTGCCCATCGTCATGCGCAACTGCGGCGAGATCATGGCGGCACACTCGATGGTGATCCACGCGGGGACGGTGGACGTGGCGGTACTGCCCCCGGTGCCCACCGACGACTGGAACAAGGCCAACCTCGAGGACAAGATCGCCGAGGTCCGGCAGATGTACCTGGACACCCTCGGGGACTGGCCGGAGGACTGAGCGTACGAAACTGGTTGGCGCACCCACCCGCTCAACCAGTTACACGCCGTTCGGCCCCATTGAGGCGGCGTCCAACCGGCGCGTCCCGTACGAAACTGGTTGGGAGCGGCAGGCCGCCAACCAGTTCTGTACGCCGGCGGCCCGCTACATCCGCCAGATGCCGAACGCCGACGTGCCCTCGACCGGCCCGGAGTGCGCGGCGGACAGCGCCATCCCGAGCACCGTTCGCGTGTCCCGCGGGTCGATGATGCCGTCGTCCCACAGCCGGCCGGTCGCGAAAAGCGCGGTCGACTGGTCCTCGACCTGCTTCTCGAAGGCGTCACGGATCGGGGCGAACGCCGTCTCGTCGAAGGCGTCCCCCGCTTTCTGCTTGGCGACGATCGTCAGCACACCGGCGAGTTGTTTGGGCCCCATGACCGCGATCCGGTGGTTCGGCCAGGTGAACACGAACCGGGGGTCGTAGGCCCGTCCGCTCATGCCGTAGTTCCCGGCGCCGTACGAGGCCCCGACCATCAGCGTGATGTGCGGCACTGTGGAGTTCGACACCGCATTGATCAACTTGGCACCGTCCTTGATGATGCCGCCCTGTTCGTAGCGGGTGCCGACCATGAAGCCGGTGATGTTCTGCACGAAGATGATCGGCACATCCATCCGGTTGCACATCTGGATGAACTGAGCACCCTTGTGGGACTCCTCACTGAACAGGATCCCGTTGTTGCCGAGGATCCCCACCGGGTAGCCGCTGATGTGGCCCCAGCCCGTGACCAGGGTCGTGCCGTACAGCGGCTTGAACTCCTCGAACGCGCTGTCATCGAGCACGCGGGCCAGCACGTCATGCACGTCGAACGGCACCCTTACGTCGGCCGACGCGATCCCCAACAGTTCGTCGGGGTCGAAGCGCGGGGCCACGGGCGAGCGATCCGGACCGGGACCCTGTTTGCGCCACCGCAGGTGCTGCACGATCTCCCGGCCGATCCGCAGGGCGTCCGGCTCGTCCTGCGCGAGGTAGTCGCCGAGCCCGGATATGCGCGCATGCATCTCTGCCCCGCCCAATTCTTCCTCGTCGGCGTCCTCGTCGATGGCCATCTTCACCAGCGGCGGGCCGCCCAGGTAGACCTTGGCGGCCTCCTTCTGCAGCACCACGTAGTCACTCATGCCGGGCACGTAGGCCCCGCCCGCTGTGGACGAGCCGAAGACCATCGTCACCGTCGGTATCCCGGCCGCCGACAACTGTGTGAGGTTCTTGAAACTCGCGCCCCCGGGGACGAAGATCTCCGCCTGCTGGGGCAGGTCCGCCCCGGCCGACTCGGTCAGGCTGATCAACGGCAGTCGGTTCTGCCGGGCGATGTCCATGGCGCGCAGACCCTTGCGCACAGAACTCGGTCCCTGTGCACCGCCCTTGACCGTCGGATCGTTGGCCACGATCACGCACTCGGTGCCGCTGATCGTGCCTATCCCGGTGACCACGCCGGCACCCAACGGGTCCTGGGTACCCCAGCCGGCAAGGGGACTCAACTCGAGGAAGGGGCTGCCCCCATCGAGAAGGTAGGCGATCCGCTCCCGTGGCAGGAGCTTGCCGCGCTTGCGGTGCCTGGCGATCGTGCGCGCATTCTTCTCCGGATCGCCCGAACCGCCGCCGGCGGCCACCTTGGCCTGCAACTGCTGGATCTCGTGGAGGGCGGTGAGCATGGCATCGCGGTTCGCGGTGAACTGCTCGGATCCGGGGTCGATCATCGATCGGAGTACGGCCATAAAGTTGACGCTAGTGTCAACTTCGCCGGACGGTCAAGTGGTGCTGATAGGTTGCCGTGCGTGAGTCGCAGCGATGATTCCGGCCTCAGCGGGAGGCTCACACTTCCCAATCGTGCCTGGAGCCCGACGACGTCGGTGATCGTGCGCCTTGCCATCGCGGCGTTCGCCATCACCGCCACCACGCTGCTCGTCTACGTCCAGCGTGACCAGTACCAGGACAACACAGGCACCCCGGTCGACTTCGTCGATGCCCTCTACTTCGCCACTGTGTCGCTGTCCACCACCGGATACGGCGACATCACGCCCGCCACCGACCAGGCCCGGCTGGTGAACATCTTCCTGATCACGCCGCTGCGCGTGCTGTTCCTGATCGTGCTGGTCGGTACCACTCTGGAAGTCTTGACAGCCCGTGGCCGTGCGGAGTTCCGCGAGAGCCGATGGAGGAAGAAGTTGAAGAACCACACCGTCGTCATCGGATACGGCGTCAAGGGGCGTTCCGCCGTGCGCATGCTGCTGGACAACGGCATCGAGGCCGAGAACATCGTCGTGATCGCGAGCGACGCCGCTGCGGTGGAGGACGCCACCCGACCCTCGTTGAAAGACCCTCAAGAGCCCGACTCCGCCCAGTACCCCGGCGTCGCGGGCATCCTGGGCGACGCCCGGCGCGAGGAGGTCCTCATCCACGCCGATGTCCCGACCGCCGCCAAGGTCATCGTCGCCGTCGATCGCGATGACGTGGCCGTGCTGGTGACGCTGGCAGTGCGGAAACTAGCGCCGAACACCCAGCTGGTGGCCGCGGCGCGAGAGCAGGCCAGCGCGAACGTCCTGAAGCAATCCGGTGCGGATCAGGTCATCACCACTGCGGAGGCCGCGGGGCGGCTGCTGGGTATGCAATTGGTCCACCCCATCGCCGGTGAACTCATGGAGGATCTGCTCGACCCATCGGAGGGCCTCGAGGTGCGTGAGCGGGAGGTTGGACGCGCCGAACTGGGCCTGTCGCCGGATCAACTCGCTGAACGGGGGGAGATGCTGCTCGCCGTCCAACGCGGGGATGTGACGTACCGGTTCGACACCGAAGCACTGCGCGTCCTGCAGAAGGGCGACAGGATTGTGACCATCAGACAGGGACAGCGTCAAACCCGCAGATCGGAGTTCTCCGGTGAGTGAAGAACCGGACCAGCCGCACGTGGTCGTGGTCGAACAGGACGAAGAATCCGCCAACGTCGCGCAGATGGTGGAGCAGCCGGCCAAGGTCATGCGGATCGGCAGCATGATCAAACAACTGCTCGACGAGGTGAAGAGCGCACCACTGGACGAGGCTGCACGGCAGCGGCTCAAGCAGATCCACGCGACCTCCATCAAGGAACTCGAGGACGGTCTGGCGCCGGAGTTGATCGAGGAACTGGAACGCCTGAGCCTGCCCTTCACCGACGACGGCGTCCCCAGCGAGGCGGAGTTGCGGATCGCGCAAGCCCAGCTCGTGGGGTGGCTGGAGGGTCTGTTTCACGGCATCCAGACCGCTCTTTTCGCCCAGCAGATGGCCGCCCGCGCACAGCTCGAGCAGATGCGCCGGCAGGCGATCGAGGGCGGCGAGGCCCAGCAGCAGATGCCCGGGCCACACAGCGGGCCGTACCTGTAGCGCCGGGTGGCGTCCCACGGGCCGATACCCTCGAACCCGTGATCGACCTCCACACACTGCGCACCGCAGCGGATCAAGTCCGCATCTCCCAGTTCCGTCGCGGAGAGACCCCGGAACTCGTCGACGAAGCAGTCGCCGCCGACCAGGCCCACCGTGCCGCACTCACCACGTTCGAGCGCCTTCGCGCCGAGCAGAAGGAACTCGGGCGTCAGGTCGCCAAGGCCGCCCCGGACGAGCGCCCGGCACTGCTGGCCCGCACGAAGGAGCTCGCGACGCAGGTCAAGGACGCCGAGGCCCACGTCCGGGACAGCGAGTCAGCGCTGACCGCTGCGGTCGCGAGCTTGTCCAACGTCGTGGACATGGATGCGCCGATCGGCGGTGAGTACGACTTCCGATTGATCGAGACCCGCGGCGAACCCCGCGATTTCACCGCGGAGGGTTTCGCACCCCGGGACCACCTCGACATCGGGGAGTCGCTCAATGCGATCGACGTCGCACGCGGCGCGAAGGTCTCGGGCTCGCGGTTCTACTACCTGACCGGCGTGGGGGCGCTGCTCGAACTCGCTCTGGTCAACATGGCCATGGACATGGCCCAGCGCAACGGGTTCACCCCCATGATCCCGCCGGCCCTGGTGCGGCCGCCGGCGATGGACGGGACCGGCTTCCTCGTGCAGGCTGCTGAGAACGTCTACCACCTCCCCGACGACGACATGTACCTGGTCGGCACCGCAGAAGTACCGCTCGCGGCCTACCACAGCGATGAGATCCTCGACGAGTTGCCGCTGCGCTACGTGGGCTTCTCCCCCTGCTTCCGCCGGGAGGCCGGCTCCCACGGCAAGGACACCCGCGGCATCTTCCGGGTCCACTGGTTCGACAAGGTCGAGATGTTCGTCTATTGCGCGCAGGCCGATGCCGCCGCCGAACACGAGCGTCTGTTGCAGCACGAGATCGAGTTCCTCGAGGCCCTCGAGATCCCGTTCCGGATCATCGACGTGGCGACCGGCGATCTCGGGGCGAGCGCGGCGCGCAAGTTCGATTGCGAGGCGTGGATCCCGAGCCAGGAGCGGTACCGGGAGCTGACCTCCACGTCCAACTGCACGACCTACCAGTCACGCCGCCTGCGGATCCGCACCAAAGGCGAGAAGGGCACCGAAGCGGTCGCCACGCTCAACGGCACACTCACCGCCATCACCCGAACGATCGTGGCGCTGCTGGAGAACCACCAGCAGGCCGACGGCTCGGTCCGTGTGCCCACCGCACTGCAGCCGTACCTCGGGGGGCGGACCGAACTCCGCTGATGTCCTACCTGGTGGCCACCGACCTCGACGGGACGCTGCTGCGGCGCGATTTCACCGTCTCGGCACGCACCCGGCGGGCGCTGCAGGACGCGGTGGCCGCGGGTGTCGACGTCGTGTACGCCACCGGCCGCCCGCCGAGATGGCTACCGGAGGTGTACGAGGTCACCGGACTGTCACCGGTCACGGTGTGCGCGAACGGAGCGCTCACCCTGCTCGATGATGAGCCTCTGGACATCAAGGCGATCCCCGCGGACATCGTCGAGGAGGTCCGGGAACTGCTTGCCGAGCACCGCACCGACTTCGTCATGCACACCGAGCAGTGGCGCGGTCACACGTTGAAGATCCTGGCAGCGTTGCCCGAGGTCGACCATGAGCAGGCCGACGACGTCCTGCAGGAAGTGAGGGCCGTGGCGGGCCACCTCGTGGAACCGACGCACTCCGCCTACGGCAGGCTGCTCATCGAAATGGGTCCGAGCGGGGTCACCAAAGCGCATGCCCTGCAACGTCTTCGCGAACAGCGGTGGCCCGGCGCGACGCTCATCGCGGTGGGTGACATGCCCAACGACGAGGCGATGCTGCGTGCGGCCGACCTCCCGATGACGGTGGCGACCGGGCATCCGTGGCTGCGCGACGTGGCCGGTCGGGTGCTTCCCGGACCCGACGATGACGGCCTGGCACAACTACTCGAGGAACTCGCGAAGCGCGCGTGACCGTTTGTCCCATTGCGGGCGATTCCTCTGAATTTCCGTGAAAAACCAGGGGTTGTGACCCCGCTCACACCCTCGTGAAGTCGTTCACAATCACCTTTACGAAGTCCTGATGCGGGGTACCGTCGTAACGCGAGCCCGGCCTTTGTCGGAAAGGCCGACGACCGGGCACCGCCGAAGCATCTGGGGGGATGCACCGGGGACCCAACCTATTGGGGCGAATCCGCGAGAGCGGTAGGGCACTTCTCGGCCCGAGCCCGTCAGCTAACCCGGTAGGCGGCTGAGAAGGAGAGATACGTATGCGCACCATTGCGCAGAACAACCGTGCCCGCACGACCGCAGCCCTGACCGCCGGCGTCATTCTCGTCGGTGGCCTACCGGTGCTTGCCGCGACGTCCGCCCAGGCCGTCGACGAGCCCGTGGTCACCACCACCCAGACCGCTCCGGCCAAGCCGACACTGACCAAGAAGCAGCGCAAGGCCATGAAGCTGCGTGAGAAGCGCAAGCGTCAGAAGCAGCGCGCCAACCGCGCTCGCGCCTCGTTGGTCCGGGTGGGTCTGAACCAGCTCGGTGAGCAGTACGTCGCCGGTGCCGCCGGTCCGAACCGCTTCGACTGCTCCGGCTTCACCCAGTACGTGTACAAGAAGGCCACAGGCAAGTACCTGCCGCACTACTCCGGCGCCCAGATGAACAAGGCCCGCCGGGTCGGCAAGAAGCACCTGAAGCCGGGCGACCTGATGTTCTACGGCCCCGGTGGGTCGCAGCACGTCGCCATGTACATCGGCAAGGGCAAGATGGTGCACGCCACCAACCCCCGCACCGACG
>ERZ795053.7851-NODE-7851-length-10170-cov-18.029659_pt1 | contig 10170 bp, 4 predicted proteins | sample MGYA00375137_ERZ795053 | MGnify/ENA primary metagenome ERZ795053 (study PRJEB30182, sample SAMN05720284) | activated sludge metagenome | isolation source: Anaerobic digester | place: Hong Kong | collected 2014-12-17 ... | reverse complement strand
AAACCACTTCCATCGGGTCGATTTCTTCGCGGTACTCCGGGTCGAGGAGGGCCAACTGTGAACGCAGCCGTTGGCGAAGGTCGCGGGCGGGGAGGTAGCAGTGGAGTTCGAAGTCTTCCGCGGTAACCGTGGCCAGGTCGGGGAAGAGGAGCTTGAGTAGCCCTGCAGCAATGCGTTTGACCGCCTTGGAGTCGCGCATGTCTCCCTTGGTTGCCAGGTGCTGTTCCACGAACTGGTCATACTCGTTCTTTCGACGGAATTCGTGGTAGATTTCCGAGAGGTAGTCGGCTTTCAACCCCATGCCTTTCACCCGGTGTTCCACGGTGAGCCGGGGAATGCGCCATCCGGGGAGGATGCCGTGGAACCGGTCTAAGAAAGCGGTTTCCGACATGAATTCCGGAAGTTCATTCACCAGGTTGTCGCTGCGGGGGCGCAGGTCTTGGCTCAACGGGATGTTTCCCAGGATACTCAGTCCCGCCGCCGAGGTGCCTTCAAACTCTCCCACCTTGTAACTCCCCGATTCCAAGTATCCCTTCAGCGCCCCGATGATCTCTTCCGGATTGTTGAATTTGATGGATTGTACCTCGTCGAACACCACCTGGTCGAACGCCGTGAGCAATCCCGCTTTCTTGCGCGACATGTCGTAGAGCAGCTGCGCGCGCGTGATCGTGCCCCCGCTCACCAACCACACGTACTTGCTCATGCGCGAGTACACGTAGGATTTCCCCGTCCCCTTGGGCGCCAACTCGATCATGTTGGTGCGCTGTTGTACCACCGGAATTAAGCGGTAGAGCATCATACGCTTTTCCTCGAACGAAAACTTCCCCGGGTCATATTCCATGCTGCGGATCAGCAAGTCCACCCACTCTTCCAGCGAAAACCACTTGCGTTGGTCGCGGAAGTAGTTCAGGTCCACCGTGAACGTTTGGAAAGGGCGAAATTCTTGCAACACCACGCTGCCGTCCTTGTTGTCCCCGGGGACGAACACCAGCGTGCCCACCCCCCAGGCGTTTCCGGAGAAAAGAACCTCGTGCTCGTTGGCCACCTTGGGGGACACCTGGCCGTCGCGGATATCCAACGAGGGAATGGCCAGGTCCAACCTGGACTGCTTGAAGTTGACCTGTACGCCGAAACGGTCGATTAGGCGCACTTCCTCCCCCCGGTACAACCGCCGCTTCACCTGCTGCGCGCGGGTTTTGTCGGGGAAATGCTTGTCCATGAACCCCGCGATGGCCTCACTGTCAATTTCGCCATTGCGGATGTAGCGCGACACGACCCAGTCCACTACAAAGGCGGGATAGTCACGGTTGATCCCCGCTTTCTCCACCAGCGACTTGTTGATCACCACTTCTTCGAAATGTTCCAGCATTTTCTCTTCCAGGCTGGTCAAGAGTATCCCTCCTAAAATAGGTCTTCCAGGCCCGTGGATGCACCTGGACCAGTGGTTTTCACTTCCAGCGCTTCGTCCCAAGAGTAGGAATGCTGGCGGTAGTGCACCTGCACCCGGAGTCCCAGCTCGAATTGAACCCCCCGCATCTCCGAAAGATCCGCTTGCACGGGAACCACGAGCTTCTCTCCCGGTCGGATTTCCAGGTCGTGCACCCCACCGGTGATGAAACGCCCACTGAGCCGCTTGATCACTACCCCCATGTCGGAGTGGTTGCGGATTTCCAGTTCCACCGTTTCTCCCTTCCGCTTGCGCGGCTGGTTGGCAGCCCGCAACTCCAGTTCGGGGGGGCGAACCTCGGCATCCTCCGGTGCTACCAGCAGGTAGGGCACCGCCATCTCTTCGGGCGTCACTCCACCATGCATCGCGCCATGGGGCCGTTTGCCAAACGTACCGTGCCCCAACGGGACAACCAGCACGTGATCCTCCCCGTCCGGAACGAGCAACATCTCGGGGTTGTTTGCCAGAAGCGCTTCCCCTTCCCGCCGCCCGCAGCGCAACACCCTCCCGGAATGGTCCCGCTCGCCGTAGATCGCCGGAAGGATGGAGCCTGGGAACACGGTGTTGCCATGGTCAGCCAGAAGCAGGATGTATCCCCCGAACCAGCGAATCACGCGCAGCAACTCTCCCACCAGGCGGTCCACGGTTTCCAACTGCTCGAAGTACAGCGCTTCACCGTCGTCGAAGGCAGCGTGCACCCTCTCGGCATCGTAGGAAAGGTCCCAGTACACGTACAGCTGGCGCTCTTCTTTCAAGAAGCTTTCCAGCGAACCATCGGAACTTCTGGCCATGGTCTTTTCCCAGCCTGCGTTGCCCAGCATCAACTCGCGGTTGGGTTGAGTGGTCGTGGGAACGGTGGACAGCAATAACTGGCTTTGCACCAGCCGTGCGGATGCCCGGATCCGGCTTTCCAAAAACTCCATCCATTCGGAGCCCAGCGCGTCCACCACGTACACGAGCACTTTCTCGCCCTTGTCCAGCAACGCCTGAACCCTTTCCCTCACGGTTGCCAGCGTACGCCTGGCGTGCACCGTGGAAAAAGTCCCTTGCTGATCCTTGAACCATTCCCCAAATTCCCGGGTTCGCTCCCGGCAGGTTTCCGGCTGGTTGACAAGGCGTGCTCGCTTGTATTCGTCCATGTAGGCGCGCAACCAGGCCTGAAGAGTGTCCCACTTCAACGATGGGAAATCGTGGACTTGCCCAAACACGCCTTGCAAGTCCAACCACGCCAGCCCCAGGGTTTGGGAAAGCATTTGTTGCTGTTCAAAAAGCAAGGCTTTTCCCTCTCGTCGGGAACTGTCCAACGCTTTCAGCAAGAACTGGCGTTCCTGCACCGGGAAAAAGCCCGTGTACACTTTCAAGGCATGATCCAGCCCCAACCCGTTTCCCCGGCGGGCTATCCACTTCTCCATCGGGCGCAGCACCTTCGAAGGATTCAGCAAGCTTTTCCCCCCAAAGACAGGGTCCGCAGCGATCTTCTGGAACAGCGTACGTCGGAAATCAAGCGTCTTGCGGGTAAGGGCCACCGTTTCTTCTTCAAACGGAAGTTTCCAGGTTTGGGTGAGGAAGTGCGTGATCTCGGAAACCCCCTTCTCCACCAGGGGCAAGAAAAGTTCTTGGAAATCGCCGAAATCTTCGAGTTCCTTGCGGGCCAGCAAACGGTCCACCCACTGGCTGGCAAACTTCCCCTGGGCGTGCAGCAACGCCAGCACGAAATCCGCCGCCAACACCGGGGAATCCAGCACCGGGAAAACCCTTCCCTGGAGCAATCGTTCGAACCAATGATCGAAAGGCTCCCCCTCTTCCAACGGCAACTGCTCTGCGAAGGTCACCAGTTCCTCGTGGCGAGGCAATCGCAACACGTCCGCCGGCAAGTGGGCACCAAACACTTGGCGCAGCAACGCCTTGAGCGAATGGTCTTCCAGCTGCAATTGGGCAAAACCCCGGTTTTTCAGGTAGGCACAGGTGAAACCATCGCGTATCACCACGCACCCATCCTCCGCGAGCAATCCCACCGGGTCGCTTTCCACGAGGTGCAACCACTGCTCGTGGGTTTCCACAACGGTTGCCCCCTCCATCATTACACGCTTATCGGGATCCAGGATCACCTTCCCATGGTACCACCACCCCCATCCCCTGTCCGGGCGTTTTGTGAAACAGGAACGATTCCAGCGTGGACGAAAAGGCAAGGTCAACCACGCACATGACTCCCCCCACGAACTGGCTCTGCAAGAAGTACTGGAAAAACTCTTCCACCAGCGAAGTTTCGTAGTTGTACAGGCTTTGCAGGTACGACGTGGCGTTCTGGAAGAAAACGATATGGCCCGCGTAGGCCTCCAGCAGGTAATCCGAAAGGTCCCGCGGCTGGGGCCACAACCCGAAATGCGACCGCACCGCAGAGTACGGCAAAACAACCAGTTGGGCAAATTCCCCGCGCATCCATTCCACCGCGAGGGGCTCCATTTCCAGCGCGTTACCCTGGATCACGATGGAAGGGTACTTGGGTGGGGGAACCTTCCGCAAGAAGTCCGCCGCCCTCTTCATGAGCCTTCCTCCGGCGAGAGCGCGAACAGCCATTTTTTCAACAAGCTACGCCCACTCTCATCCATTTCCCCGATGAAGTAAAACAGGGCGCTGGCCACTTCCTCCTGCTCCACCAACCCATGGTTTTGCAACAACCCGGAAATTTCCGTAAGCGAAAGCCGGGAAACCACCTGTTCCCGTTCCAACGGATGCCTTTCCATCTCCAGCCGCCGCTTTCGCCCGCGCAGCTCCTGCTCCAAGGGGTTGAGCGCACCATCCAACACCGCCAGTGGCGATTGCTTCGCCAACACTCCCAACCCCTTCAGGAAGCCTTCGCGATCCTCTGCTTCCACGTTGAAAAGCCGTTCCCAATCTGGGCCCACCTTATCCTGCACCCAATCCGCGAACCGCTGCGGCTCTTGCTTTTGCGCCTGCCACCAGGAACGGTAATCCCCTTCGAGAACCCGGTTGAGCATGAGCTTGGCGTTTTCCAGAACCTTGTCGTGGAAAAGACGCGTTGCCCGGGCCAAGAAGGCTTCCACGGCAGGTTGCACCCGGGGAACCACTTCCCTGGGTTCGATGTACGCGAGCGGCTTACCGAACACTTTTTCCAGCGTGCCTTCCAAGTTGCTTTTCAACAGCAGCTGCACTTCCCAGCCTTCCCCAACATCCTTGAGCTCCTGGGAAAAGCGTTCCAGCAAGTGCAAGAACAACCGTCCCTCTTTCTCCACCGGGAAAAGGGCACCGAACAGCTCGTCCACTTGCTTTTCCAGCGCCCGGAACTGGTGGTTTTCCACGCGCTGGCGGTAATCGGAAAGCTCCTTTTCCAGCACAAGGAAGAAGGCATCATCCAAGTCCAGCAAGTCTTTTCCAAAACCTTCCAAAACGGGATGCACCATTTCCGACGCCCACTCCAGCGTTTTCTGGCGTGCCACGGCCTTTTCCACCACCTTGCGTTCCCAGGAATGCTGCTCGGAATCGTGCACCCCGTAGGTAGCAAACCACCGGGCGGGGTCCGGTTCAAACACTTTCCACACCAGGAGTTGGAGCCTGGTTGCCGCTTTTTTCTGGTCCACCTGCACCACCATTTGGAACTTGGTCTTCAACCCGATGGAAAAGCTCATCCCCGGCGATTTCTTCTGGAACGTCACCGTGTTGGGGTCCATCTGGAAATCTCTCTGGAAAACCGACCACACCAGCGGAGCTTCCTCATTTAAGAGAGCTTCCAGCAGGTGGGTGTATTCGCCGAACCATGTGGAATACTCGCTCTTGTTGTTCTGGAAGTGGTCGAAGTACTTGCGGAAATTCACCCCCCATTCGCGGTCCACGAAAGCTTCCAGCTTTTCCATGAAATGGGTATAGCGGGCCGATTCCACCTGCTGGAGTTTCTCGCGGAGGTTCTGGAAAAACTCCGCGAAAACATCGTTTCCCCACATTTTGGGGTTCATGGAAACGAAATCCTTTGCCACTTCGCACACCGCCATCGGTTTTCCCCATTCCAACCCGTCGAACCCTTCCAGCACCTTGTGTTCCTGCTCCAGGCTCTGGCTTGCGGTAAACATCTCCCACTTTTCCTCGAAACTTTCCTTGGGGAACGCGAGCTCGAACTGGTCGCGGAACAAGCGGGCGGCAATTTCCACCGCTGCCTCTTCCCAGGTTTGCTTGATCTCATCCAGTTTCTGCCGGGCCAGCATGGGATCTCCTGCGCCGTTTTCCACGAGGAACAGCCCCACCTGGTCGATGAATTCCCGGCCGTGCTCGCCTGCCGCATCCTGCATCACGTAGTGCAGCACCAGCTCCTGGAATCGCTTTGCGGGGCCTTCCATCTGGTCCACCACCGCCAACGGGTTCACGGGGAGCTGGGAATACCAGTTTCGAATCGTGCTGATAATCGCAGACGGTGTGCCCTGGGGTGCGGCAAACACTTCCTTGAGAACTTCCTTGAAATCCGACGTCACGATGGAGAAGCTGTACTTGCCTTTTCCCTTTCTCACGACATCGTTGAGCACGTCCGCCAACACCGTGGAGTTCATCACTTGCTTTTGTTTGCCGCCATCGAGAACCAACACTTGGTCACGCGTGGAATAAGGGTGAAACGCGTAGCAGAAGAGCAGGAACACCAGGTTCCGGGACAAGCCGTAAGGAGCTTCCATAAGTGTTTCCGCCAGGCTCTGCAACTCGAAGGGTTCCTCGGTTTCTTTCACGGCATCCTCCACCATGTGCACCACGTTTCGCAGCTCCTCGCTTGCGGTGGGAGAAGGATGGAGAAAGCACGTGCCGTCCTTCTGGGTGTACAGCGCGGGGAAAAAGATGAAGTTCTTCAGCGTGCGTTTCACATCCCCTTTTTCATCCTCGTTCGGCTGCACCAGCAAGGAGGCATCGGCACATTCCAAGATCAGCGCACCGGTACGCTTGATGTTGCTGGCCTGGGTCTCTTTCCAAAGGTTGGTATCCACGATCCGTGGAGTCTTGGAATACACCTCTCCCAACAGGCGCACCAGCACCGAACCTCCCTTGAGATCCTGGAAATGCACCGTTTGTTTTCGCAGTTCCCCCTCACCCCGGTACATCAGCTCCACCTGGCACGATTGCAAGAACTTTTTCACGTCCTCGCCCAGCTTCTTTTTCGCCGATTCCGCCCGGTTGTTGAAATCCTGGCGTTCTTCCGTTCGGTCATACTCCGGGTACTCGGTGGCCAGGTTCTTCCAGGCAAGGTAATCGGCCATTTGTTCCAACAAGTCGTGGTGCAAGGTCCCTTCCATGGCCGCAAACACGTGGTGGGGGGGGAAAGGTTTCGAATCCAGGTCCTGCAGTAGCTCCGATCCCCCGCGATCGAAATCCACCTGGAAAATCAGCTGGAGATGGCCCGGTTCCGCATCCAAATCCGGACGGAGCTTTTCGGGGTAGCGTTTCCGAAAATCTCGGGGGGCAAACCAATGCACGTCCACGCTTCGCGTGTTACCCGCACGGGGCTGTTCCAACGAGTAGGAATCGGAAAACTCCGACAACTCCGGCAAGAGCTCTTCCAACGGGAGTTCACGACGCGACAGGTACCTTTCCTTGAGTTTTCGATGGTCCTCGTTCACCTTCTCCGCGTTGCCCGTGCTCAACCGGTAGGCGTCTCCGAAGGAGAAGACCAATCCCTTTTGCTTCAACTTGTACACGATACGCTCCACGTCCAAGGGTTTCAGGTCGGAAAAGGCGAAGGCTTTTTTGATCATTTCCATCGAGGCATTGAGGATGTGATCGTTGAGCGCATCGAGCAGCGCGATCACCTTCAACACCCGGATCTCCTCGCGGGGCAGGTTTCCCGAAAGCTGGCGGAAATACTCCACCTTGGGTGCGACATCCTGGTGGTTGGGGTCCGCGCGCATGGCATCGGTGAAGTAATCGAAAAGCTGTTCCGGCCCGTACAGCTGCGCGCCGCTCGCTTCGAAACCATTTTCTTCCAAGAAAGCCCCGAACCCGTAGGCCATCGTACCCAGTTCGTTGCTCCAGCGATGCGAATCGTTCAGGAAGGTAAACACGGTGCGCTCGTTCTGGGCCACCTTCTCGGAAATCCGCGGCAACACTGGGATGGTGAAGGGGTGCAATGGGAAAAGGCCCGATTCGATGTCAAACACATCGTAGCGCGAGGCATCCAACCCCAAGCGTTGCACCAGCAACTCTTCGAGAAACCCCACCATCTCGTCGTGGGAAGGCGGCAACGTGTCGCGCAGCTGGTTGAATCCGTTCTCGCGGATCATCACGCGGGAAAGCAAGCGGTAGGTGTACAGGTTTTCCAGGTGCATGGTGCGTCGCTCGAAACGGGCGGAGATCTTGGAAAGATCGGATTTTACGTCGGAATCGGCCAGGTGGGCATGGCCATACTCCTCCATTGCCAGGTGCGAAACGAAAATGGGCAACACCTTGGCATCCTTCACGTCGCAAGCCTCGGCGAAGTCTTGCAACCGCTGGGACTCCACCGAACCCCGGTGCATGGCGATGTGGTTTAAGAACCCGGAAAACTCGTCCCAGATCACCACGATCCCTTCGAACCCGTGCGACCGGATTTTCTTGGCCACGGTGGTGTAAATTTGCTTCACGTCGTAATCGTTCTGCTGGTCCATGAAGCCCACTCCCAGCAACTCTTTGTGCACCCTTGTGAATTCCTCCAGTGCACGTGCGTGGTAGTTTTCCAAGCTGCGTTCCAGGTCCACCAGGCTCTCGATCCCCAGGGGAACCAGTCGTTTCTCGATCTCGTTCTTGATTTGAATGAATTTGCCATCGTGCAACAGCTGGTCGATCCTTTGAAGGGCTTGGGAAAACTCCGTCTCCTGCTTGAGGTCACCCAGCCCGAAACGATCCAACGTCTTGTTCAAATTTTGGATGAGCAAATCGTTGAACTTGCCGTATCCGGTCAACACCACGGGCAAGAAGCGGTACTTTTCCCGGAACCCTCGCCAGTTGCGCGCGGTTGTGCCCCAGCTTCCCTCCAAGCGTTCCATCACGCCGCACAGGAATTCCCCGTCCAACTCGTTGCTCAACATGTGCGAAACGGTGAGAAGGGTGTGGCTTTTCCCGGTGCCGTAGGTTCCGGTGAGCAAGATGGGCTTGCGTTCGCCGTCATCCGAAAGCTTTTGCACCAACCCTTCCAACAATTCCCGGAAAAACAGGGTGGGGATGTAGCTATTCACCTCGTCCGGGTTATCCCGGTCGTTGACGATGTTCACCACCGACTTGAATCCCTTGGAAACGTGGATCCATTCGCGATACCGTTTTTCCATTTATTCCTCCCCCTTTTCCAGTTGTTTCAACGCTTGCATGGGTTCTATGCCCTTGTTTTCCAGGTAGTACAGCTTGGCCATCTGGTTGGGAGTAAACGACTTGAGGTACACCACGTTCAGTCCCCCGGTCCGTGAGACCTCGATCAGCTTGCGGTTGTAGGTGGAGTGCAACGCATCCAATAGCTCCTCGTTTTGCCGCCGACCCAACCCAAAAATCCGGCGGGGAAACCCTTCGCCTTCCTCCACTTCCATGGTGGAAAAGGAATCCCGCTGGTAGGTCTGCCCTTGCAAGAACAGCGCGTAGGCGAAAACGGGCAGCGGGAAGGGAGTGCTTGTGTAGGGCTGGCGGAGGAAGTGGTCGCCTTCGGGGATGGCGAGGTGGAGATCATTTCCGATGGGAGTGGATAACAGGGAAGCCTTCAATTCAGTCGAAATATTTTCTACCGTTTTCTTTGAGTACTTCGAGAAGAATTCTTCCATTCTTTGCTTTAGCTGGGACTGGGAATACAAAGTCATTTGGAATTTGTTAGCAAACCAAAAAAAGAGAAGTGAACCCGATTTTTCATTTTGAAGGTTCAAAAGAATAAACATCCAAGATGGGAGGCCTAGAACGTGAGGATCAAATTCTTTGAGAATCTTTCCAAAGGGGGAAAGGATAATCTCCCATTTATCTTCTTCCTTGCCAGCCATAACTTCAGCAATCCCAGCCTGGGTTAACCAGCCTTTAATGGCAAGAATCTGCCGGTTCCCAAGGGATTGAAGCAGTTCTTCCGGCTTCTCCAAAGCCCCACGGATCCATTCACTCCTTATCCCAAAACGCTGATGCTGCAACGAGCTCATTTTTATCCCCTCCAACCGCTTTCGATTGTTTTGCAAGACACCCATAGCTCGATATGTTAATACATTTTCCGCATTTCATGCATTTTTCGTAATCTATCTTGTAAGAAAACGCATCTATGGTGATTGCTTTGGATGGGCAAACGTTTTCGCAGAAACCACAAAAAACGCAATCACTGTACTTGTTGATTTGTTTCCGCACGTAAGATGCAATCCGGGAAAGCAAACCCGAAACTCGCTTTATTTCAATTCTTTCCATGTCTTTTTGGTTCCGATCAACAGAAAGGGAAAATTCATAGCTGGAGCCCCGAATATGGAAAACCTTTTTTTCAATAGAGGACTGAACTAAAACCATCTCTCCTAAGGGAACAAATAAGTTTTCCAGGTCAATCCCTTTTTCTCTGCGGGGAGTTTCAAAAACGATCGAATCTTCCCTCTTTGGGAAAGAAAAGACCTTTTGTTCTTCATCAGATCGCTTTCCCCCCCGTCTCCTCTTCCAAGCCATTGACTTGATAAAATCATCTGGGGAATCGATGAATGCCTTTTCTGCAAAATCCCTTAGTACTCCCACGTATGGATTGACCTTCTCCGGGTGAA
>ERZ795053.7850-NODE-7850-length-10171-cov-7.063365_pt1 | contig 10171 bp, 9 predicted proteins | sample MGYA00375137_ERZ795053 | MGnify/ENA primary metagenome ERZ795053 (study PRJEB30182, sample SAMN05720284) | activated sludge metagenome | isolation source: Anaerobic digester | place: Hong Kong | collected 2014-12-17 ... | reverse complement strand
AAGGGCAGGAAACCCCTGCTGGTGGCGGGCGATGTCTACCGCCCCGCCGCCATCGACCAGCTGCACGTGCTCGGCGAGCAGCTGAAGGTGGACGTGTACAGCGACAAGGAGAACAAGGACCCGGTGGCGATCGCGCAGGCCGGCATCGCCCATGCCCGTTCGCACGGACACACGGCTGTCATCATCGACACCGCCGGACGCCTGGCCATCGACGAGCAGATGATGGACGAGATCGCCCGCATCAAGCAGGCGGTGAAGCCCCAGGAAACGCTGTTCGTGGTCGACGCCATGACCGGCCAGGACGCGGTGAACACCGCCAAGGCCTTCAACGACCGGCTCGACATCGACGGGGTGGTGCTCACCAAGCTGGACGGCGACGCTAGGGGCGGGGCCGCGCTCAGCATCCGCAGCGTGGTGGACAAGCCGATCAAGTTCATCGGCACGGGGGAGAAGCTGGAGGCGCTGGACGAGTTCCATCCGGACCGCATGGCCGGCCGCATTCTGGGCATGGGCGACGTGGTGAGCCTCGTGGAACGCGCCCAAGAGCAATTCGACGAGGAGCAGGCCCGGAAACTGCAGAAGAAGATCGCCAAGGACCAGTTCGGCTTCGACGACTTCCTGGAGCAGGTGCAGCAGATCAAGAAGATGGGGAACATGAAGGACCTGCTGGGCATGGTGCCCGGCATGGGCAAGGCCATCAAGGGCCTCGACATCCCCGATGATGCCTTCAAGGGCATCGAGGCCATGATCAACAGCATGACCCCGGAGGAGCGGCGAGACCCGGAGTTGATCAACGGCAGCCGCCGGCAGCGCATCGCCTCCGGCAGCGGCACCACCGTGACGGAGGTGAACAAGCTGCTGAAGCAGTTCGGCGAGACCCGGAAGATGATGAAGCTGATGGGCGACAAGAAGAAAATGGCCAACATGATGCGGCAGATGCAGGCCATGCAGGGGATGAAGCGCTGACCTCGGCGCATCGGGAACAAGCTGTCGGGCATCACGCGTCAACCCGACACCCTGGACTTGAGGAAGCCGAAGACCGGACAGGGCGTGGAGGGGTGCGACTGAATGCTTGAACCGCCCCTCTGAGCGAGGGTGGTCATTTTACGTATGAATGGTATATCTTTGTCGTATAAAGATCGGCATCCCCATGGATACCAAGGTCACCCTCAGTTTCGATCAGGCCGTCATTGCCAAGGCCAAGGCCTATGCCGAGGCCAATAACATCAGCCTCTCGCGGCTCGTCGAGTTCATGCTCAGCAAGGTCATCGATCAAGGCTACCGCAGCCTCGATGAGCTTCCGGTCAGCGATTGGGTGCATCAGGTGGCGGAAGGGGAGGCCACCTACGTGCGCAAGAATGCCGCCCAGCGGAACCTGAAGAAGGACTACCTGGACAGCCGCAGGAAGAGATGAGAGCTCATTTCTCACGCAGAGGCGCAGAGAACGCAGAGCGGAGGAGCCTCGATCTCGTATTTCTCCGCGCCCTCTGCGCCTCTGCGTGAGGCCCATTTCTCCATGCTACCCAATCGCCTCTTCGTCGACGCCAACATCCTCGTAACAGTGCTGTGCCATGAGTACCCGCGCTTCGGTGCCTGTGCCCGGGTGCTGAGCCTGGCGGACGACCCCCGGTTCGAAGTGTGGACCTCGCCCCTGGCCCTGGCCATCGGCGCCTATTTCTCCGGCAAGAAGAGCGGCCGAAAAAAGGCCCGGGAGAAGGTCGCTTTGTTGGCCACGAAGCTGCACATCACCAACATGGACCAGGAGGCCGTGCGCAAGGCGCTGGCGGACCCCAAGGCGACCGATCTGGAGGATGGCATGCAGTACTATGCCGCGCTCCACGCGCGCTGCGTGCACATCATCACGTACGACCGCAAGGACTTCGGTTTCTCCAAGCTTCCCGTGCAGGCTCCCGAGGATTTTCTTCTGGAGCACGTACTGGCAGGTTAGTTACATCCCAACGCCAGCCATCGATATCTTCCGTGCCATGGGATCTGGACAGCCTCCCGTCGCAACAAGGACCTGCACCAACTGCGGGGCTTCCGGGGCGAAGGCCTATTGCCCGGATTGCGGACAGCACGTGGTGGACGGCCGGATCACCGCTGGCTCCATCCTTTCCGAGTTCTTCTCCTGGGTCTTCAACGTGGACCGGGGGCTCTGGCTCACCCTGCGCGATCTGTTGGTCCGGCCGGCACGGGTGGTTGGGGAGTATTGGGCGGGACGCCGGGGCATCTACCTGGGGCCGGTCCGGTTCCTTTTGGTAGTGGTGTTACTGGTCTCGCTGCACGAACTCCTGTTCCCGGACGAGTTCCTCGGCGTACTGCACACCACGGATGGGGAGGTGAAGCTCATGGTCCAATTCCTGTTCGGGTTGCTCATGCCCCTGGCCGCCCTGGTCCTGCTCCTCCGGTATGGTTGGCGGAAGCGGACCTATTGGGAGCACCTGGTGGCCACGATCTACCTCATGGGGTTGCTCCTCATCGTCTCCATGCTGATCATCGATCCGCTGGCCCTGTTGCTCGATCTGGAGGATGGCGCACCACCCTGGGTGTTCACCGGGTTCCTGGGTGCGCATTTCGTCCTGTATCCACCGCTCTATGGCCGGGCTGGTTGGCGGCAGCGGCTGTTGGACGGCCTCGTCCTCACCGTCATCTTCATGGCGCTCTCGCTGGGATGTCTGCTCCTGCTGGCCACCTTTTCGCCGGACCTGGAGGTGGCGATGTGAAGGAGGTCGTCCAGCGGGCTGCTCCGTACCTTACCGGCATGTCGAGTGAGGTCACCACCTACCAATTGCTGGACGGAAAGGCCGCGTCGAAGGCCATCCGTGACCGGATCGCCACCGAGGCCGCGGAAGTGACCGCCCACCGTGGCCGCCCGCCCCACCTGGCCGCCGTGCTCGTGGGCGATGACGGGGCCAGCCGCACCTACGTGAACAGCAAGGTGAAGGCCTGCGCCGCCGTGGGCTTTCGCAGCACGCTCATCGAGGAGTCAGCCGACCTCACCGAGGAGGAACTGCTGGGCATGATCGACCGGATGAACCGGGACCCGGAACTGGACGGCTTCATCGTGCAACTGCCCTTGCCGAAGCACATCGACGAGGAGAAGGTCACCCTGGCGATCGATCCGCGGAAGGACGTGGACGGATTCCACCCCGAGAACATCGGTCGCATGGTGCTGGGGCTGCCCGGCTACCTGCCCGCCACGCCTGCCGGCATCGTGGAACTCTTGCGCCATTATGGAGTGGAGACCTCGGGGAAGCACTGCGTGGTGGTGGGCCGCAGCCACATCGTGGGCACGCCCATGAGCATCCTCATGAGCCGGAACAGCGAACCGGGCAATTGCACGGTCACCATCACGCACAGCCGCACCCGGGACCTGTCCTCGATCGTGCGTCAGGCGGACATCCTGATCCCCGCGATCGGCAAACCGGAGTTCATCACGGCCGACATGGTGAAGGATGGGGCCGTGGTCGTGGACGTGGGGATCCACCGCATGCCTGATGCGTCACGGAAAAGCGGTTTCCGCCTGGTGGGCGATGTGAAGTTCGACGAGGTGGCACCCAAGTGCAGCTGGATCAGCCCCGTGCCCGGTGGGGTGGGACCGATGACGATCACCAGCCTGCTGCTCAATACGCTGAAGGCGGCGAAAGGGTGATCGGTCCGGCGTCCGGACGCCATCACGTCCTCACAAGCGCCCCTCCTGGATCTCGTCCACCACTTTCGGGTCCAGCAGGGTGCTGGTGTCGCCCAGCTTGTCCAGTTCGCCCTCGGCCACCTTCCGCAGGATCCGCCGCATGATCTTGCCGCTGCGCGTCTTCGGCAGGCCGCTCACGAACTGGATCTTGTCGGGCTTGGCGATGGGGCCGATCGCCTGGCGAACGGCCTCCACGATGTGGCCTCGCATGTCCTCAGGGTCGCCTACGGGCGCCTCGGTGATCACGTAGGCGTAGATGCCCTGGCCCTTGATGTCGTGCGGGTAGCCCACCACGGCGCTCTCCACCACGCCCTTGGCCTGGTTGATGGCACTCTCGATCTCGGCCGTGCCGAAGCGATGGCCGCTCACATTGATCACATCGTCCACCCGGCCGATGATCCGGTAGCGCCCGTCCAGGTCCCGCTTCGCGCCATCCCCGGTGAAGTACATGCCCTTGAACGCGCTGAAGTAGGTCTGCCGGCAGCGCTCATGATCGCCCCAGGTGGTGCGCAGGATGCTCGGCCAGGGGAACTTCATACAGAGCAGGCCTTCCTCGCCATTGCCGGTGATCTCCCCGCCCTCGGCGTTGAGCAGCACGGGCTGCACGCCGGGCAGGGGATGAGCGGCATGGCCGGGTTTCTCGTCCGTGACACCCGCCAGTGAACTGATCAGGATGCCACCCGTTTCGGTCTGCCACCAGGTGTCCACGACCGGACAACGATCCTTCCCGATGTGCGTCTTGTACCAGTGCCAGGCCTCCTCATTGATCGGTTCGCCCACGGTGCCCAGGACCTTCAGCGAATGCAGGTCGTAGGAGAGCACATGGTCCAGGCCGCAGGCCATCAGGCTGCGGATGGCGGTGGGCGCGGTGTAGAACACGTTCACCCGGTGCTTGTCCACCACCTGCCAGAACCTTCCGGGATCGGGGAAGGTGGGCACGCCCTCGAACATCACCTGGGTCGCACCAGCGAGCAGGGGACCGTAGGTGATGTAGCTGTGCCCGGTGATCCAGCCCACGTCCGCGGTGCACCAGAACACCTGCCCCTCCTCGTACTGGAACACGTTGCGGAAGCTGTAGTCGGTGTACACCATGTAGCCGCCGATGGTGTGGACCACGCCCTTGGGTTTGCCGGTGCTTCCGCTGGTGTAGAGGATGAAGAGCGGGTCCTCGCTGTCCATCTCCTCCGCCGGGCAGGTGGCATCCACGTGCTCCAGTTCATCGGCCAGCCAGGTGTCGCGGCCGGGCTGCATGGACACGTCCCAGCCCACCCGTCGTGACACGAGCACATGCTCCACCGTGGTGCACTGCTCCAACGCCTCGTCCACTACCGACTTCACGGGCATCTCCTTGGGGCCGCGGAACATGCCATCGCTGCAGAGCACCGCCTTGGCGCCGGCGTCGTTGATGCGGTCCGCCAGGCTCCGGGCGCTGAACCCGCAGAACACGACGCTGTGGATGGCGCCGATGCGGGCACAGGCCAGCACGCCCACCACGAGGTCGGGGATCATGGGCATGTACACCACCACCCGGTCGCCCTTGCCGATGCCCTTGGCCTTCAACACGTTCGCGTAGCGGCACACCCGTTCATGCAACTCCGAGTAGGTGATGCGCCGGGCTTGCTCCTTGGGGTCATTCGGTTCCCAGATCAGGGCGGTCCGGTCCCCATGGGCTTCCACGTGCCGGTCCAGGCAGTTCTCCGTGATGTTCAACCGCCCTCCGATGAACCACTTCACCGACGGGGTCTCGAACTCCCACTCCAGCACGCGGTCCCAGCGGCGGCGCCAGGTGAACCGTTCCGCCTGTGCGGCCCAGAAGGCCTCGGGATCCTCGATGCTGGCGGCGCGTGCGGCCGTGTAGTCCTCAGCGGTACGGACGCGGCTGAAGTCGTTGCTCATACCGGCCAAGATAGCAGGCCGGGGAGGGGGCGCGATCAACCCAGGTCCTCGAAGCGCAGGTCGTCGGAGCTGGATGGACCGCTCTCGGGCTGGCGGCGACCATCATCCTGCACATAGTCCCCGGTGCCACGCAGGCGCTCGATCTCGGCCAGGGCGTCCTGGTATCCGTCCAGGAACTTCTCGAAGTCCTCCTTGTAAAGGAAGATCTTGTGCTTTTCGTAGGTGGCCGACCCGTCCTCGTGGGTGTGCTTCTTGCTCTCCGTGATGGTCAGGTACAGGTCCTTCCCGCGGGTGCTTTTCACGTCGAAGAAGTAGGTGCGCTTCCCCGCTCGGACCGCCCGTGAATACACGTCCTCTCGCTCGTCGGCCATGGCAACTTCACCAATGGTGGCTCCTTCAAAGATAGGAGGCCCCGGCAGGTTGGCAAGTGCGGATCGCTCAGGCGCTCGCCGAACGGGCCTCTTCGAGCAGCTGCTCCTGGTGCAGTTCGGCGTAGACACCGCCTCGCTCCAGCAACTGGTCATGGCGCCCTTCCTCCACCACGCGGCCGTGCTCCAGCACCAGGATGTGGTCTGCATGCTGGACCGCCGAGATGCGGTGGCTGATGATCACGGTGGTGCGGTCCTTCAGTTCCTCCCGAAGCCCGCGCAGGATGGCCTCCTCCGTGGCGGTATCCACGGCGCTCAGCGGGTCATCGAAGACGAGGATCCGCGGATCGCCGGCAATGGCGCGGGCGATGCTCACGCGCTGTTTCTGCCCGCCGCTGAGAGTGATGCCCCGTTCACCCAGGAGGGTGTCGTAGCCCTTGGGGAAGTCCACGATGTTGTGGTGGACCTGCGCCGTGCGGGCCGCCCGTTCCACGCGTTCCCGGGTCACCTGGTCCGTGTCGAGGCTGAAGGCGATGTTGGCCCTGATGGTATCACTGAAGAGGAACACGTCCTGCGGGACGTAGCCCAGGCTTGCGCGGAGCGTGTGCAGGTCGATCCGGCGGATGGGCACCCCGTCGATGAGCACCTCACCTTCGGTGACGTCGAACTGCCGGGCGATCAGGTCCGCGATGGTGCTCTTGCCGCTGCCGGTGTGCCCGACCACGGCCAGGGTACCGCCTGCCGGTACGTGGAAGGAGACATCCTCCAGGGCCTGGATGCCGGTGTCGGGATAGCGGAAGCCCACCCGTTGGAAGGTGATGGCCCCGTGGACCACCTTCAACCCGTCGCCTTCGCTCAGCACCTCCGGCGCCGTTTCCAGGAACTCGTTCAGGCGTTCCATGGACGCACTGGCCTGCTGCACCAGCGAGGTGACCCAGCCCACGGAGGCGAACGGCCAGGTGAGCATGTTCACGTAGATCACGAACTCGGCGATGTTGCCCACCGACACCGTGGGGTCGCCCTGGATCAGCTTCATGCCCCCGATGAAGATGGTGAGCGTGGTGCTGACACCGATCAACAGCATGATGGCCGGCATGAAGAGCGAATCCACCCGGGCCTGGTCCAATCGCCGATGGCGGAAGTCCTCCGCGGCCTCGCGGAAGTGGGCCTCGGCGGTCGCCTCCTTGGCGTAGGCCTTCAGCACGCGGATGCCGCTGAAGCTCTCCTGGGCCAGGGTGCTCAACCGGCTCTGTTCCCGCTGCACCGCCATGCTCCGCCGGTTGATCACGTTGCTCACGTGGTAGATGGCGATGCTCATCAGGGGCAGCGGTGCCAGGGCATACAGGGTGAGTTCCACGTTCACGCTCAGCATGAAGCTGATGCACAGCACGAAAAGCACCACGAGGTTGATGGTGTACATCACCGCCGGTCCCAGGTACATGCGCACCTTGCCCACGTCCTCGCTGATCCGGTTCAGCAGGTCGCCGGTGCTGTTGCGCTTGTAGAAGGCCCGGTCCAGCTGCTGGTAGTGGGCGTACACCGTGTTCTTCAGGTCGTACTCGATCAGGCGGCTCACCACGATGATGGTCTGCCGCATCAGGAACATGAAGAAGCCCTTGAGCAGGGCCAGCACCAGGTAGAGCACGCCCAGCAGCACGGACAGCCAGGCCACGGTGGCGGCGAGCCCGTCAGGGTCGGTCACCTGTTGAAGCCGGCCCGCGATGTCCATGCCGGTCCACCCCAGCCAGCGGTCCAGGATCGGCGGCACGGCCAGGGTGCGCTCGCTCAGGGGAACATCACGCAGGGCCACGGCCTCGCCGATCAGGTCGAAGGCGTCGCGCACCACCCGCGGAGCGTACACCGCGAACAGGTTGCTGAGCACGATGAAGACCGCACCGAGCAGCAGCCGGCCCCGGTACTTGAGGAAGTAGGGGTTCAGGCGGAGGAGCGGTCGCATGTGCGGGGACCGATCGTGCTACTTTTGCCCCGCCTTCCGACAGGAGGCCCGACCGGGGCCCCAAAGGTAGGCCGGCCTGCAGCGAGGAATGCCACGTGCCTTGACCGAATGCCTCCGGGTGATCAGCCCGGCTCGCCTGGTGCGGTGCGTGCCTTCCCCGGTGGAGGACCACCAACGACCTGCACCATGGAACTGACAACGACAGAGACCACCGGCACCGCAGCTGTGCTGGGACGCATGGAGGAGCATGACCACGAGGAGGTGCTCTTCTGCTTCGACCGCACCACCGGCCTGCGCGCCATCATCGCGGTGCACGACACCACCCTGGGCCCCGCCCTGGGGGGCACCCGCATGTGGCCCTACGCCTCCGAAGGCGACGCACTGAACGATGTGCTGCGGCTGAGCCGCGGCATGACCTACAAGAGCGCGCTCGCCGGGCTGGACCTGGGCGGGGGCAAGGCCGTGATCATCGGCGACAGCCGCACCGACAAGACCGAGGCCATGTTCCGCCGTTTCGGGCGTTTCGTGGACAGCTTGAACGGCCGCTACATCACCGCCGAGGACGTGGGCATGAGCACCGCCGAGATGGTGAACATCCACAAGGAGACGAAGCATGTGGCCGGTCTGCCCGAGGAGATGGGCGGCAGCGGCGATCCCAGCCCCGTGACCGCCTATGGCGTTTACTGTGGCATGAAGGCGGCCGCGAAGGAGGCCTTCGGTACCGACAGCCTGAACGGCCGCAAGGTGAGCGTGCAGGGAGCAGGCAACGTGGGCGCCGCGCTGGTCGGCCACCTGGTGAAGGAGGGTGCACAGGTGTTCCTCACCGACATCCACGAGGATCGGCTGGCCGCTATCGCCGCGCTTCATCCGGTCACCATCGTGGGGCCGGACGAGGTGTACGACCTGGACGTGGACATCTATTCCCCCTGCGCCCTAGGTGCCACGGTGAACGACGACACCCTGGCCCGCCTCAAGTGCGCGGTGATCGCCGGCGCGGCGAACAACCAGCTGGCGGAGGAAGAGGTACATGGAAGGGTCGTGCTGGAGAAAGGCATCCTGTACGCCCCTGATTTCCTCGTGAATGCCGGCGGCATCATCAATTGCGCCTGGGAACGCAAGGGCTATGTGCGTGAAGCGGCGCTGAAGCAGACCGAGGGGATCTACGAAACCGCTCTGCGGATCTTCCGTCGCAGCAAGGAGGAAGGCGTTCCCACCTACCTGGCCGCCAGCCGCGAGGCCGAACAACGCGTGCGCAGCATGCGTCAGGCAGGCATCCGTTTCTGATCATGCTGAACCGCCGCTACCTCCGGATCAAGGTCTACCAGGCGCTCTACGCGTACTGGCAGGGCGACGGTTCCAACGCCGCCCGCATCGAACAGGAGCTGCACCTGAGCATCCAGCGCACCTTCGACCTGTACCTGGCCCTGCTGCTGGTGTTCGGCGAGGTGCACCGGGCGGCCGAACGGCGCATCGAGGAGCGACGGAACAAGCGACTGCCCACCGCCGAGGACCTCTCACCCAACCTGCGCTTCGTGCAGAACCCGGTGCTGCAGGCCCTGATGGACGAACGGCTGGACGCCGCATCCGAGAAACGCAAGGTGAACTGGGTGGGGGAGCAGGAGCTCGTCACCAAGATCCTGCGCCAGTTCGAGGCCAGCGAGGAATTCCAGCGCTACATGGCGCTCTCCGAGCCCACCTTCAAGGACCAACAGGAGGTGGTCCTGCACCTGTTCGTGGAGCACGTCGCCAACTTCGACCAGTTGCAGGAGTTCTTCGAGGCGCGCAGCATCCATTGGCTGGAGGACCTGGACCTGGCCTGCTCCATGGTGAAGCGCACGATCGAGGGGGTGCGAGAAGGCGGCAAGGCCTCCCTGACCGACCTGTTCCGCGGTCCGGATGAGGAGCGTGAATTCGTCTCCACGCTCTACCGGCGCACGATCGACCAGGGGGCTGAGCATGAGCAGGCCATCGCCGAGAAGGCCAGCAACTGGGAGAGCGACCGCATCGCCCTCAGCGACATGATCCTGATGAAGATGGCCCTCACCGAGGCACGGGTGTTCTCCGAGGTGCCGGTGAAGGTGACCCTGAACGAGTACATCGAGATCGCCAAGGCCTACAGCACGCCCAAGAGCCGCTCGTTCATCAACGGCATCCTGGACAAGCTCTTCGCCGAGATGAAGGAGGATGGACGCATCCGCAAGGTGGGCCGCGGCCTGCTCGAGAACTGAAGCACGATGCGAGCGCCTCATTTCCACATTC
>ERZ795053.7849-NODE-7849-length-10173-cov-5.192825_pt1 | contig 10173 bp, 6 predicted proteins | sample MGYA00375137_ERZ795053 | MGnify/ENA primary metagenome ERZ795053 (study PRJEB30182, sample SAMN05720284) | activated sludge metagenome | isolation source: Anaerobic digester | place: Hong Kong | collected 2014-12-17 ... | reverse complement strand
GTTGTCCAGCACCGTCAGCGTCGCTTCCGGCGTGCTGCCCAGCGAGGCTTCAGCGTCGTCGAGCTGATGGTAGCGATGACTTTGAGCCTGGTGCTGCTCGCCGGTGCGCTCGGTCTAACTTACAGCTCGCGCGTCACGTTCCGCGAAAACGAGCGTGTCGGCCGGCTGCAGGAGAGTGGCCGCTTCGCGCTCGAGCTGATAGGCCGTGACCTGCGCGCCGCCGGCTTCGCCGGCTGCATGCGCGGCGTCGACTTCATCAACAATCTCAATACGCCCACCGACTTGTTGTGGAACTTCGCGGTGCCATTGCAGGGTTTCGAGTCGACCGGCCCTGGCGCTTGGTCGCCAGCAGTACCGGCAGAGGTTGTCAGCCCACGTGACGATAGTGACATCCTGGTCGTGCGCACGGCGCAAACTCAGGCGGCGCTGGCCCGGATGTTGACCAATGTCCCCATGGCCAACTCCCTGGCCGACCTGGCGATAGACAAAGATCCCTCGGACACGCTGGCGATTGGCCAGCCTATCCTAGTCGGTGACTGCACGGCGGCGAGTGTGTTTGCTGTCAGTGCCTTCGCCAACGCGGGCGCTACTGCCACGGTGAGTCACGCCGCAGGCGGCGCGGCCGGTGTTGGCCCGGGCAATTCTACCGCCGATCTAGGGCCAGCCTATCGCGATGGTGCCGAGGTCACGCCCATCGACACGGTCATTTACTACATTCGCGACAGCGATACCGTCCGCAATGGCGTGCGCAATCCATCGCTGTGGCGCATCGTTGGCGCGCGCCCCGCGGTCGAGTTGGTCGAGGGCGTGGACGCAATGCAGTTGCAGTATGGCGAAGACACCAATGGAGATCGCCGTGTCGACACCTACGTTGCCGCCGATGCGGTCGGCAACTGGAACCGGGTCATCGCCATCAGTCTCGCATTGTTAGTGCGCTCGACCGAACCCAATGCGCTGGAACCCGACACGCAGACGTATACCTTGCTCGGCACGCCGGTCGGTCCATTCAACGACCGCTATCAACGCACGATGTTCACGACCACCGTGACGTTGCGCAACGCCACTACGTGATGCAGGAATTCGCATGTCGTCCCGCACATTGAATATTCGAGCTAGCCGCGCTCAGCGTGGCGCGATCCTGGTCACCAGCCTACTGCTGTTGCTCGTGCTCACCATCATCGGCCTCACGGCGATGCGCATGACCAGTTTGCAGGAACGCATGGCTGGCAGCACGCGCGACCTGAACCTGGCCTTTCAGGGTGCCGAGGCGGCCTTGCGTGACGGCGAGACGCTGATCGCAACCCGTATCGCCCGTCCAGAGACTTGCGCCCTGCCACCCTGCGACTTCTGGGGCGAGGGCGCGCTGCCCGATCCGGCGACTCGCGGCATGCCCTGGTGGAACGCGAACGGACTCGAGCTCGAACCGGACGGTGATCGCACCGCGACCACGCAGGACTTGCCGGATCTGGCCCAGGATCCACGCTTCGTCATCGAGGCCCTGCCCGTCGTCACCGATACGCTGACGACCGGTCATGAAGTGCCCAATGTCCGCGATGTGTATCGCGTCACCGCGCGCTCCAGCGGCGGCAGCGGCAACGCCCTGACGACCGTTCAATCGACTTTCACCCGTCGCTACTAAGCCAGCGGCCCAGTACATGCAACCAAGGTAGTTCGCTCATGGACACACGAACTGTTAGCAACTATTGCAGCACGCTCGGCGCAGCACTCCTCATGGTGCTCTCGATCCGCGCCGCGGACTCTGCACCGCTGGCACTGGTCGACGCGCCATTGTTCCTGTCGATCGACGTCAAGCCAAACCTGATCATGGCGATCGACGACTCGGGCTCGATGGACTTCGAAGTGTCCTTCCCGACCAACGACGGTGCAGCATGGTGGCGATATGGCGCCGCCGACAATTGCCTCGTGGGCGCCGACAACGACAGCTACGTGGGCTGTGATTCCGACGGTGCAACCAATCTACCTGCGCCCGGTATTCTCAATTTCAACAACACGGGCAACTCGGCGAGCGCCGCGAATCCCTGGCGCAAGAGCGTCTACTTGTTCCCGAATGGCTGTAACGGCGCCAGCAACTCATTTCAGAAGCGTAACTGCGCGCTGCACCACGCGATCCCACCACTGCCAGAGTATGGCTGGGCCAGGTCGCCAGCGTTCAATCGCGCGTACTACGACCCATCCATCGGCTACAAGCCGTGGGTAGACGGTGGGGGATTCACCTTCGCCGACTCGAATCCCATAGCCGCGCGGATGGATCCGATCTTCGGTGCCGCGACCGACACTGTCGACCTCACGCAAGAGGTGGGCTCAGACGGGCAGATAGCTGCACTCGCTACGGGCGCACCCGCCGCAGTGGCCGCAGCGAACTGCAATAACGCGACGCTGCCGGGAGTCACCGCTAATTTCACGTTCACTTTGTTCCGCGGCATGACGCTGCCTGCCGGCACCTGCATGCGGCCGAACATGGGCGGCCACAATTGGGAGTTCGTCGACACGGGCAACTGCGTTGTCGGTGCGAATCTCGCGTGCCAAGTGGTCGATGAGGGAGCAGGCCTCGCGTTCGGTTACACATTGCCGGACAACACTGAAGTCGCGATTCGCTATTTTCCGGCCACGTTCTACCTACTGCCGTCGGACCCGGCGCCCGTCGGCTACATCGGACCCACCATAAACGGCCTTGCACCTGACGGCTCCGCCCTGGTTGGCTATGAAATCAAGCCCGCTAACTTCGCAAGTGCAGCGGAGTACACGGCGCAGATGCAGAACTTCGCCAACTGGTTCACCTACTACCGGAAACGGCACCAGGCTTTGCGTGCTGGCCTCGGTCAGGCATTCGATCCTCTCACCGGGCTGCGCGTGGCAGGCTATCGAATCAATCAGAATCCGGGTACGGCATTCAATATGGCGGATATTGATGTTCCTGCCGATCGAACCAATCTTTATAACCAGTTCTATCAGCAGTGGACCGGTGCGGGCGGTACGCCAAATCGCACCGCCGTATCGCGCATGATCACCAACTTCCGTCGCACCAACGCGAATGCGCCAGTGCAGTACGCCTGCCAGAAGAACTTCGGCATGTTGTTCACCGACGGCTTCTCCAACGCACCTGCCGGCGGCGACGGCATCACCGGCAACTTCGGCAATGTCGACGGCGGCCAGGGCGCGCCGTTCGCCGACACCGTGGCGGACACACTCGCTGATGCGGTGATGGATGCGTACCTGACGCCATTGCGAGCCGGGCCTGGATTTCCGCTCGGCGAAGTCAACGTGCCGGCCATGTGCCCCTCGGCCGATCCACTGGTGGACTGCAACAAGAACTTGCACATGAACTTCTATGCCATCACGCTGAACTCGCGCGGTCTCGCTTACGATCCGGACTCAGCAGCAGCGCAAAGCGCGTTCCTCTCGGCACCAACGCCGGCATGGCCGCTGGCCTTTCCGACTCGCCACCCGTCGGCAGTCGACGATCTATGGCACGCCACGATCAATGGTCGTGGGCTGTTGCTGAACGCGCGGCGACCCAGCGATATCTCGACCAAACTCAGCGAAGTCCTGACCGACATCGTTTCCAAGACCGGTTCGGCTGCCTCGGCGTCCGTCAACAGCGGGTCGATCAACAGCGAGACGCGCGTGTTTCAGGCGCTGTTCAACAGCGACGGCTGGAGCGGCAAGCTACAGTCGAGCAAGGTGGGGCCTGACGGCAGCCTGCTCGCCACCGGCGCGTGGGACACCAGCAGCAATCCGGCGGCATTCCGCGCACCGAACGCACGCGAGATCATCACACTCGATGCAGCCGGCACGCCGGTGGCTTTTCGCGCCACCGACGTAGGCGTCGCGCGCCTGGCCGAGCTGGACGTCAACCCGATTGTCGCGGCCCAGAAGCTGAACTACCTGCGCGGCGAAATCACGAACGAAGTGCCGTTCGGCACCTTCCGTAATCGCGACGGCTTGCTGTTGGGCGACATCGTCAACTCATCGCCGGCTTTCGTCGGCCGGCCGTCCTATTTGTATCGCGATACGCTGGAGGCGGCCCCCTATTCCGCTTTCCGCGTCGCGAACGCGGCTCGACCGGGAGTCGTGTACGTCGGCAGCAACGACGGCATGCTGCATGCGTTCACCGCTGAAACGGGCGAAGAGTTGTTCGCCTACGTACCCGGCGCGGTGTTCAAGAATCTGAGTGAACTGACCGATCCAGCGTATTCACACCGCTACTACGTGGACGGTTCGCCGACGGTCGGCGACGCCTTCGTCGGCGGTGCCTGGCGCTCGATGCTGGTCGCCGGTCTCAACAAAGGTGGCCAAGGCGTGTTCGCACTCGATATCACCAACCCTTCCGCCATCAGCGACAGCAGCCCGGCGGCGCTGGCCAAGTGGGAATTCACCGATGCTGACGATGCGGACCTCGGCTACACATTCTCGCGGCCGGCGATCGTGCGCATGCACAACGGCCAGTGGGCCGCTGTCTTTGGCAACGGTTACAACAATACCGTGGCGGATGGCGCCGCGAGCGCTACCGGGCATGCCGTACTGTATGTAGTCGATCTCGAGACCGGCGCGCTGATCCGCAAGATCGACACCCTCGCCGGCTCAGCCGCCACGCCCAATGGGCTGGCCACACCGGCGATGGTGGATATCAACGGCGACAGCGTCGTCGACTATGCCTACGCAGGTGACTTGTTAGGAAATATGTGGAAGTTCGATCTGCAGGATGCCAACCCTGCCAACTGGGACGTTGCCTATACGGCAGGTCCGGCCAAGCTGCCGATTTTCGTGGCGCGCAATGCGCTGGCCCAGCGCCAGCCGATCACCGTACGCCCGGAGGTGACGCGCGGCCCACAAGGCCGGGGCATGATGGTCGTGTTCGGCACCGGCAAGTACCTTGAGCCAACCGACGAGTTCCTCGCGGGCGCTCAGGTACAGAGCTTCTACGGCATTCTCGACCGGAACACCGGCACAGTCGCAGGCGATGTGTTCCCGATTCCGGGCCGCACCGTATTGACGCAGCAGACCATCACTGCGGAAGGCACCGTGAGCATCCCGCTTGCACCGCCGGCAACCGGCAGCAAGGACTATGGGTATCGCACGACGTCAGCCAACGACATCCTTGCGACGCGCGGTTGGTACATCGACTTGATCTCGCCGGTTGCCGGCTTCCAGGCCGAGCGACAGGTGACCGACCCGATCATCCGAAACGGCCGAGTGATCTTCACCACCTTGATCCCGGATCCGAACCCGTGCGCCTACGGCGGAACCAGCTGGTTGATGGAAATCGACGGGCAGACTGGCAAGCGCCTGGAAACCCCGCCGTTCGATCTGAATGGCGACGGGGTCTTTACGACCGCCGATCTCATCGGGGGCGTGGTACCGAGCGGCCTCAAGACTGAAGTGGGCATCACGCCGAAGCCTGCCGTGCTCACGAGTGGCACGGGCGATCTCGAGTTCAAGTTCATGCCCGGCACCTCCGGTGGTATGCAGGTTCTCGGCGAGGATGCCGGCGCCGGCGGTCAGGGCCGACAATCCTGGCGACAGCTACGCTAACAAGCGGACTTGCATCACACACATAAGCGCGCTGCTCACGCAGCGCGCTTATGTCGAAACGTGACTGCGAACTGAGTCACGCAACAGCGCCGCTCAACCCATGCTGACTGCCATTCGTCACTTGACGGAACTGCCGGCCGGCATGGCTGGGAACATAGGCGGCATGAAACTGGCTTCGCTACCAACACGCCTGAGCTCGCAACTGGGCTACACGCTGCTCGAATTGATGACGGCGTTGTCGATCCTCGGCATCCTCGTCGCAATCGGCGCGCCGTCGTTCAACGAGTACACGCGCAACTCGCGCACGCTGGCGGCGCAGAATGATTTCGTGACTGCGCTCAACCTGGCGCGCAACGAAGCCGTACGTCGCTCCATGCGGGTGACCGTCTGCGCGTCGAGCAACGGCGCAAATTGCACCGGCAATACCACCTGGAACAACGGCTGGATCGTGTTCCAGGACGGCTCCGGCGCAATGGGCACCGTGGATGCCAATGATCGGGTGCTACAGGTCTACCGGGATTATCCGGCCGCGATCGTCGACATCCCCGCGGCGACCGCACTGGGCTTCTATTCCTTCACGTCCACCGGCACGGCTGCGCAAGCGGGTGTGCTGGAGATGCAGCCACACACCTGCCCCACGGGCGTACAGAAACGGCGCCAGGTAACGGTGGTCGGCATTGGCTCGATCCGCTCACAACTGATCAACTGCACTTGAGAAAGGTTTGCGTCCTTCGTCATGACTAATCTGCCAAATATTCGCCAAGGCCGAGGCTTCACGCTGGTCGAAGCGCTGATCGCCGTGCTGGTGCTATCGATCGGTCTGCTCGGCGTAGCAGGTCTACAGCTCTCCAGCCTGCGCGGCAACAGCGACGCGGCACGCCGCTCGCAGGCCACCTTCCTCGCCTACGACATCGCAGATCGTATGCGCGCCAATCGGGTGCGCGCACTGGCCGGTGACTACAACATCGCGTTGGCGACTGCTACGCCCGCTGCCGGTGGCGCAACCCTGGCGGAGCGCGATCTCAACGAATGGCGTAGCGCCATCACCGCGACTTTGCCCGGTGGTGCCGCACAGGCACGCGGCTCGATCGCGCGGCTGGCTGGCGGCGAACAGTTCGAGATCACTGTGCAATGGGTGGAGGGCTTGCAGTCCGGCGTGCCCACGGTAATGCAGTTCGCGACTCGGACGGACATCTGACCATGAATACGTTTGCCCACGTCCGACAACGCGGCTTCAGTATCGTCGAATTGATGGTAGCGATGACACTGTCGCTCGTGCTGCTCGCCGGCGTGCTGTCAGTGCTCTACAGCTCACGACTCACCTACATGGAGAACGAGCGCGTCGCGCGTATCCAGGAGAACGCTCGCGGCGCGATGGAGTTCCTGCTGCGCGACCTGCGCACGAGCGGCTACCGCGGCTGTTCGCAGGGCATCGTCGTCTCGGACTTCCGCAACGCGCTCGCGAACCCGACCTCGCTACTGAACGATTATCGAATCCCGGTGCTCGGCTTCGAGCGCACGGGGGCGGGCGCCTGGTCGCCTGATCCGATTGCCGCCGGCGTCAACGCGACCGCATTGGACCCGGACAGTGACGTGATCGTTATACGCAGCTATCGCCCGGGCTCGACACCCGGCCGCGTCCAGGTCGACATGGCGAGCGGCACAGACACGCTCACGGTCGAGAAGGTCGCGGGCTGGACGTGGGGCGCCAATACTCGCTTCGTGGTCTCGGACTGCGACCTGATCTCGGTCTTCATGGGCACGGGCATTGCGGATGCGGGCGCCACCGCAACGATCGCTCGCGGCGTGTCTGGAACGACCAATTCGACCAGCGATATCGGCCGCTTCAACAGCGGCGCCCTGGTTGCACCGGTCGTCACCGCACAGTACTTCATCCAGGACACCGATCCAGTCGCCGGTCCTGCTAACTATCGGCCGTCGCTGTTCCGCAGCTTGAATGGCGCAGCGCCCGAGGAACTCGTCGAAGGCGTCGAGCTGTTGCAGGCGCGCTATGGCGTCGACGATGCGGGCGAAGTGACGACCATCGACCGCTACGTCACCGCCGACGCAGTACCAGACTGGAATCGTGTCGTAGCCGTCAACCTCGGGATGCTCATTCGATCGCCTGAAGAAACCGGTGTCGAGATCGACCGGGCGACTTACGACGTGCTCGGCACCGTGGTCGGGCCGTTCAATGATCGCCGGCAACGCACGCTGCTGACGACCACCATCACGCTACGCAATCGGACCAAGTAAGGATCGCCGCCATGTTGCGCTCATTCGCCCACTCACAGACCCAATCCGGCGCTGCCCTGGTCACCAGCCTGCTGCTGCTCGTCGTACTGACGGTGCTCGGCATCACGACCATGCAGATGACGCGCATGCAGGAACGCATGGCGGGCAACACACGCGACATCGCTGTGGCTTTCCAGGCTGCTGAGGCGGCGCTCCGCGACGGCGAGGCTGTCATCGACGACGCTGCCACTGCGCCGCTGCCGTGTGTGACGGCGCCGTGCAACGTTTACGCAGTGGGCGTACTGCCGCTCCTCAACAATCGCAACGCGGCCTGGTGGAACGCCAACGGTATCGAGTTTGGTGCTCCCGGCGTCGGCGAGCTGCAGGACACACTCGGGGTAGCGGCAGATCCGCGCCGCACGGTCGAATACCTGCGCTTCGTGCCGGACGACTTGATGGTCGGGGCGACCACTGGCCGCGATTTCTACCAGATTACTGCAGCCTCGCGTGGCGCCAGCAACAACGCCAACGTCGTCCTGCAAACCACTTTCGCCAAGAGCTTTTGAGCCAGACGATCGAGAACCCAAGGTGATCGCCATGACCATGACTTCGTTTCCCCGTATCAGCCTCGTGGCTATCTTTGCCGCGTTGACTGCGACCACGCTGCTGGCGACGCCGCAGAATGCTGCCGCGCAGGCGGCACCCATGAGCGTGGCGACCCCACCGGGTGGACCCTTGGGCCTGGCTAACAAGCCGCTGTTCCTGAATGATTCCGTTGCGCCGCTCAACATGCTGGTGGTCGGCCGGGATCACAAGCTTTACTACGAGGCTTACAACGACGCGTCGGACCTGAACGGCGACGGCATCCTCGACGTCGGCTTCAAGCCGTCGATCACCTACTTTGGTCTGTTCGACTCCGGGAAGTGTTATACGTATGTCGGCGGTCTGTTCACGCCCGCTGGCGCGGCCGCACTCCCGAACAACACCTGCACGGGTCAATGGTCGGGCAATTTCCTCAACTACGTCACAACAGCGCGTATCGATGCGCTGCGCAAAGTGCTGTACGGTGGCAGTCGCGCGGTCGATACGACCACCACAACCGTGTTGCAGCGTACCCACGTTCCGCAGGATGCCCATAGCTGGGGCAAGGAATACGAGAGCATCGCGCGGGACGGCTATGACATCACGCAGTTCACGCCGCTGCCCATGCCTACTGCCGGCACCCGACACTTGATCGCCAACACGACGGTATTGAAGACTGGCATGCAGGAACCGCGGATGCGCGTATTGCTCAACCGCAACGCGCGCATCTGGAACTGGGTCAGTCGTGAGCGGCCAGTAGCCGAAACCACGGTCGATACGCTTGGTGGCGGCCAGATCCCGACTGACTACTTCGTCTACGTGCAAGTCTGTGTGGCCGGCATGGAGGAAGACAACTGCCAGAACTACCCGAGCGGTCACGCGAAGCCGGTGGGCCTGCTGCAGGAGTACGGCGCCAATGACAAGATGCTGTTCGGCTTGCTGAGCGGCAGCTACAAGAACAACACGCAAGGTGGTGTGCTGCGCAAGGAAGTCGGTACGGTCAGCGATGAAATCGACCCGGTGAATGGTACGTTTCTGCCACTGGTTGGCATCATCCGCAATCTCGACCGCCTCAAGACGACGGAATTCCCAGCCCATCTCGCCTATCACTATACCTGCGGCTGGATCACTGATCGCCCGATCAACCCGGGCGAGTGCGAGATGTGGGGCAACCCGATCGGCGAGATGATGTACGAGACCATGCGCTACTTCGCTGGCAAGGGCGCACCCACGCCGGCCTTCAATTACACTGGCATATCCAGTGACGCTACGCTCGGTCTGACGAAAGGCAACTGGACCGATCCGTACACGCGCTTTCCGAGCTGTGCGAAGCCATTCCAGACGGTCATCAGCGACATCAATCCGAGCTATGATACCGACAGCGTTCCCGGCAGTTCTTTCAGCGGCTTTGGCGGCGACCTGCCGGGATTCGTCGCGGGCAACGAAGCGGACGAGATCTGGGCGGGCGAGCAAGCCACCGGCACGACGATCGGCAACTCGTTCTTCATTGGCGAGTCCAATGGCACTGCCGACGGCGCGCCGACCGTCAAGAACGTCGCCGGTTTCAGTAACATCCGCGGTCTTGCGCCAGAAGACCCAACCAAACAGGGCGGCTACTACTCGGCGGCCGCGGCTTTCTATGGCCTCAAGACTGACCTGAACACTACTGCACCCGGCAAACAGAATCTGCAAACCTTCGCCGTCGCGCTGGCGTCGCCTCTGCCCCGTATCGAGATTCCGGTGAATGGCAGGAAAATAACCCTGGTGCCTTTCGCCAAGTCCGTGGGCGGCGGCTATGGCATC
>ERZ795053.7845-NODE-7845-length-10179-cov-4.956045_pt1 | contig 10179 bp, 9 predicted proteins | sample MGYA00375137_ERZ795053 | MGnify/ENA primary metagenome ERZ795053 (study PRJEB30182, sample SAMN05720284) | activated sludge metagenome | isolation source: Anaerobic digester | place: Hong Kong | collected 2014-12-17 ... | reverse complement strand
AGCCGTCTTCCATCGTCACTTCGATGCCGAGGCCGCCATATTCGCCGGAGGTCTGTACCTGCATCGACTTGAAGTCATCGGCATTGAGATAGCCGGAATGCGGGTCGAGCGAGGTCAGCATGCCGTTGATTGCAGCCTCGATCGCCTTCGGCTCGTCGATTTCGGTGACATAGTCCTGACGTGTGCGGGCAAGGATTTCGGCGAACAGCTCCAGCTGCTGATAGGTCACGGCGCGCGGGTCGGGGTTCGAACTGTTCACTTCCTGCGGCCAGGCCAGCGAAGACAGGCCGACGGCTGCGGCGCCAAGAACCAGTCCGACCCCGGTGCCCATCAGAAGTGATCTCATGTTCAATACCTCTTTCATCTGCGCCTCACCCGCCGCGCGGCATCCAGTCTGCCGGATTTTTCACCGCGTCGCCAAGTCTCAATTCCATATTCAGCTCAGGCAGCGGGTCGGCCCGGTCCGGCATGCGGCCCACCGGTTCTCCGCCGGCCACGGACTGGCCTTCGGTGACGTAGATACGGCTCATTCCGGAAAGAATAACATGGTAGCCGTCACTCGTCCGCAAAATTAACATTGAGCCATATGAGCGGAATGGACGCGCATATTCCACGGTTCCGGCCACCGGCGCCGTGACCTGCGCCTCGGCACGGGTCTGGAACGTGATCCATTCGGTCTTGCCACCGGTCGGCAGGCGGTCGCCGAAACTATAGAGCACATTGCCGGTGACGGGCGGCCGGAGCGCGCCGAGTTCAGCCGTGCCGAGCGGCCGCGTCGCCGGACGGGCTGCCGGACGGGGCGTCGGGGCTGCCGGGCGCGGTGCGGCCGGCCGTGTGGCCGCAACCTTCGTCGGGCGCGCGGACGGCTTCGCGCCGGGCGCCGACGGTGCGGTGGATTCCAGAGCCGCCAGCAGGCCGCGCAGCGTGTCGGCCTTCTGCGCCAGCTCCGCCGTCTCCGATTTCAGCGCCGCAATGTCGCCGGACAGGTCCTCGAACTGGCCGCGCTTTGCCGCGGCGAGCCGTTCGATCTCGACCTGTTTCAGCGCCAGCGTCGCCTCGGCCGCATCAAGGCGCGCCTTCTCACCGCGGATCCGCCGCTCCAGCGTATTCATCTCGTCGATTTCGGCGCGCACTTCGTCGGTCTGTTCGGCAAGACGCGGCGTGGTCACGCTCATCACGATGGCCCGGCGCACCGCCTCGTTCGCCTTGCCGGGCGAAACCACCAGCGCCGGCGGCTTCCGCCGGTTCGACACGGCCAGCGCCGCCAGCAGGTCTTCCAGCGCCTTCTGGTTCTCGAGCAACCGCATCTGCGCCGCCACCCGCCGCGTGCCGAGATCGGCAAGGCTCTTTTCGGCTTCGACGGCCTGTTCCTCGCGGCGCTGGGACTCCATGGCCGCTGCGATCAGGTCGGCATCGATATTCCGGATGTCAGTCTGCGTCTCGTCGCCGCTTGCCTGCAGGGCCGCCAGTTTCCGCTCGGCGGCCTGCTTTTCGGCTTCCAGCGCATTCAGCTGTTCCCGGGTGAACGTGTCTGGCGCGGCGGCTGCCAGCAGCAGCACGGCCGCCGGCAGCGCCCCAAAACGCAGCAACGTTCGCAGGACCTGTCTCATCCGGCCATCATTGCCCGAAGAGCATGACCCCAACATTAACCAGCCTGCCCCATCGCCCGTTCCAGTACGGAAATTTCGTCGCCGATCAGGGCAAGCAGCACGCCGTGTTCGTCCGGGCGAAAGGCCGGATGGTCGAGGCAGGCGTGCCGGATCGCCGCCAGCACGGACCGGAACGCAGCATCCTCCGGCAACGCCGTCCCCTCCCCCAGCGCGTGCAGCACGTCGTTTCGCGCATCGATGACGGCGGCGATGCCGCGTTGCGCCTCTCCGGAGAGGTCCAGCCGCTCGGGCGGGTTCAGAAATTCCGGTGACCGCGCCCGCCGCAGGAGCAGCACTACGGGACCGAGGCGCCCCGGCCGCGACGGGTCTTCCGCATCCTCCGGCGCAGCGCTCTCATATCCGGACAGCGCCGCCACCAGGGCAGCCTGCAGCGCCGAGACGAGACCGACGGCCACCCAGCGCCGGCGGGCGGCATCCTCCGCCGCGCCATCATATTCACGGGCGGCGAGCTTCAGGCCCGCCAGCGCGGCGCCGAGCGCCGGTGCGATCCGCCCGTGCGCCGGCACGGCGCGTCACTCGCCGCTGCCTGTACCTTTCCGGAAGTCCCAGCCGGACTCGGCGGCGAGATAGGCGAAAGCGGCATAGACGGCGACATTCTGGCGGAACGCGTCCGGGTCGATCTTGTCGAACGTGTCGTCCGGCGTGTGGTGATAGTCGAAATAGTCGCGCCCGTCCTGATAGGGCGTCACCACCGGAACCCCGGCATCCCTGAGGCCGCCAATGTCGGACGAGCCATGGGCCTCATTGTCGCCCGGCACCACGCCCAGCGGCACCAGCACCGACTGCATCGCCTTGGCATAGTCCATCGCGCCTTCGCCGAAGCGTGTCTGGAATTTCCAGATCCGGTCCGCGCCGAAATCGCTCTCGGCGGCCAGCACATGCTTGCCTGCCTCCTCCGCATGCTGACGGGTATAGGCATCGCCGCCGAACAGGCCGGGCTCTTCAGAACCGAACAGGACCACCCGGATCGTGCGGTCCGGTGTTCCCGGCAGTGCATCGATCAGCTTCGCCGCGCCGACGGCAATGCCGCAGCCGGCGGCATCGTCGATGGCTCCTGTGCCGAGGTCCCAGGAGTCGAGGTGGCAGCCGAGCAGGACGATCTCGTCCTTGTGCGCTCCGCCCTCAATCTCGGCGATGACATTGCCGGACGGCGCCGACTCGGCCGTATCCACCGCAATGTCGAGGTTCACCGTCACCGGCCCCCGCGCGAGGAGGCGTGTCAGCTGGTCCGCATCCGGCGGCGAGAGCGCTGCGGCCGGCAGCTCGCCCATCGGCACGTGGTGGCCATCCGGTGCGGTCAGGCCGCTCTGGGCGCCTGCATGCGGCTGGCGGTGGTGATCGGTGCCGACGGAGCGGATCAGGCAAGCGACCGCGCCCTTGGCGGCGGCGACCGTGTGGCAATTGCCCCGCTTCTGCACGGCGAGGCCGTAGCCGGAACCGTCCTGCGTCTTGTACATCGGCTCGTCGATGAAGACGATCTTGCCGGCTACATCTGTGTCAGTGGCGGCCTGCAGGTCGGCCAGCGTCCCGAATCGCACAACCTCCGCCTCGAGCCCGCCCTCCGGCGTCGGCCGGCTGCCGCCCAGCGCAGCGATGACCATGTCCTGCGTATGGGGGCCGAGTACGGTCAGGTGTTCATGCTTGCGGGCCCAATAGGGAATCTCGAAACTGTCGACGCGGATATTGGTAAAGCCCAGCGATTTCAGCTCGCTCACCGCCCAGTCGCGGGCCCGTTGTTCCGCCGGCGATCCGGCCAGCCGCTGGCCGACCTCGGTGGTCAGGTCCTCGACGAACTGGAGGCCGACCTCGTCCGTCTTCGCCGCCTCGGTCAGCTGCTTTGCCGTCGCCAGCAGCGCCGCATCGTCCGCGGCGGCGGGCTCGGCAGAGGCAGGACCCGTCAGGCAAAGCGCAAGCGCGCCGAGGGCGAGGAAGGAAACAGGTTTCATGGGGAGGATCTCCGGTCTGGCTGGGCGGGACGCTAAGCCAAACCGGCGCCGAACGGAACCCGCTGGGCGCTCAGCCGCGCCGGGCCCGCCAGTCATCGGCACTCTGGCCGTAAACATCCCAGCGGATCTCCGCGAACGGTGCCGGGGCCTGCGCCTCGCGCAGCTTGCGGGCGCCGAGGGATTCCGCCAGCCGGATGGACGGCGCGTTGAGCGGATCGATGCAATGGATCACCTCGTCCCAACCCAGAATGTCGACGGCATAGTCGATGGCGGCCGACACGCCTTCGCGGGCATAGCCCCTGCCCTGCGCCCCTTTCGTCAGGCCGTAGGCGATTTCGGTGCCCGGCCAGCCTTCCGGTTGCCAGGGCCCGAGCCGCCCGATCCAGTTTCCCGTCGACTTCTCGATCACCGAGAACATGGAATAGCCGCGGATCGTCCAGGCCCCGGTCAGGACACAAAGGCTCCGCCACACGGCCGAAGGCTCCATCACGCCGCCGATGAAGCGGGCCGTCTCAGCGTCCGCCATCATCTCGCACATGAACGGAAAATCCTCCGCCTTCGGAGGGCGGAGGATCAGCCGTTCTGTTTCAAGGGTCGGGCCGATAATGGCCATGAAATTCCCTATGCGAGCGAGGGCTCGATTTCCTTGCAGGCCGCGATCAGGCCCTGCACGGCCGCGACGGATTTCGCAAACATGGCGGACTCGTCGGCATTGAGGTCGAACTCGACGACCTTTTCTGCGCCGCCGGCACCGATCAGGGCCGGCACGCCGACATAGATGCCGTTCACGCCATACTGGCCATCGCAATAGGCCGCGACGGGCAGGACGCGCTTCTGGTCCTTGAGGTAGGCCTTGGCCATCGCGATTCCGGATTCGGCCGGGGCGTAATAGGCAGAGCCGGTCTTCAGCAGGCCGACGATCTCGCCGCCGCCCTTGCGGGTGCGCTCGACGATAGCGTCGAGTTCGGCCTGGCTCATCCAGCCCTGCTTGACCAGTTCCGGCAGCGGCAGGCCGCCGACCGTCGAGTGGCGCACCATCGGCACCATGTCGTCGCCATGGCCGGCCAGCGTCCAGGCATGGATGTCGGCCACCGACACGCCGGTCTTCTCGGACAGGAAGTAGGCAAAGCGCGAGCTATCCAGCACGCCGGCCATGCCGACCACCTTGTTCGCGGGCAGGCCCGAGAACTGCTGCAGGGCCCAGACCATCGCGTCGAGCGGGTTGGTGATGCAGACCACGAAGGCGTTCGGCGCATGGGCGGCGATGCCTTCGCCCACCGACTTCATGACCTTGAGGTTGATGCCCAGCAGGTCGTCACGGCTCATGCCGGGCTTGCGCGGCACGCCGGCCGTCACGATGCAGACGTCGGCGCCGGCGATGTCGGCATAGTCATTCGCGCCCTTCAGGCTGACAGAGGAATTGTACACCGGGGTGGACTCGGCGATGTCGAGACCCTTGCCCTGCGGGATGCCTTCCGCGATGTCGAACAGGACCACATCGCCCAGCTCCTCGCGGGCGGCGATATGGGCGAGCGTGCCCCCGATCATGCCGGAACCGATCAGGGCAATCTTCTTGCGGGCCATGGGCGAAATCTCCTCGTGATGCGTTGGAAACCAGATGGCGGGACCGTTAGCCGAGGCCGGGCCGTTTCGCAATGCAGCAAACAAAAAGCCCCGCCTGTGGGCGGGGCTTTCGCGTGATTGTGATGGCGGCGCTCTAGCGGCGTGACATCAGCGACAGGATGAATTGGAACATGTTGACGAAGTCCAGGTAGAGGCTGAGCGCCCCATAGGTCGTCGCCACGGAGATCGCCCGGGCATTGCCCTCGATGGCGAAGTACATGTTCTTCAGGCGCTGCGTGTCCCAGGCCGTCAGGCCGGCGAACAGAAGGAGGCCGATGACCGAGATCACCAGGCTCATCATCGACGATTTGAACAGGAACATGTTCAGGATCGAGGCGACGATGATGCCGATCACGCCCATGATCAGGAAGGTGCCGAAGGGCGACAGGTCACGCTTCGTGGTGTAGCCCCAGAGCGACAGGCCGCCGAAGGCGATCGCCGTCGTCAGGAAGGCTTTCGACACCATCAGCATGCCGTCCGGCTGGCGGGCATAGACATAGACGATGGCGCCCATGGACACGCCGATCAGCGAGACGACGGACCAGTAGACGAGATTGGCGGCCAGCGGCGACGGGTTGCGCATCGCCATGCCCGAAAGCAGCAGGATCGCCAGCGGCGCGAACATGATCACGATGCCCAGCGGACCGGTCAGCAGGGTCAGCGTCACGCTCTCCGGAACCAGGGCGCCGACGGAATAGGCAATGCCCGCCGTCAGCAGAAGGCCCAGTGCCATCTTGTTGTAGACGCCCAGCATGAAGGACCGCAGCCCCTCATTGACCGACATATCCATCGAGCCCCTGCCGGTCTGCGGCGAATAAGCGCGATTGAATTCATTCATAGCTTTTCAGCCCTTTCATTTTGTCCGGCCGATGAAATCGTCCGGCTCCTGCGCGGAATATGGGAAAGACAGGCCCCGCGCGCAAGCAAAACCGGTCTCTCCTTAAACTTGTTTTAATGCACGCCTGAGTCGCATCGCGCGGGTTCACTTTCCGGGGGATAAGCGAATATTTGGGTCAATGGCGCGCAATGTCTGTAATATACTACAGTTATATTTTCGACTCTCGAAGTAAACGTCAGATATCGGCCGTCTTCCCTTCGCCTTCACAAGGCTTATGTGGAGAAATTCATTGACTCGTTCTTGCCCGGGGATAATCTTTGTAAACTGGCGCGATTCCAGCAGTGGGGGCGCCTTGGTACTAAGGGGATGACAATCATGGCAGACGCATCGGCATACGCCGACAATATCAAGAAGTATGCGAACGGCTATAATCAGGCCGCCGCAGAAAAAATCGTGGGACATCTGGGAATCGCACTGCGCAACAAGGACAGCTCGCTCGTCGCCTGCAGCGATCAGGGCGAATTGGACCGGGTGCGCGAAAAGTGGTGCCGCGGAAAGCTGGGCCTGTCGCAGAACCAGGCCGAGCTCGATGCCGGCATCAAGGCCATCTGCGACAAGTTGAGCGCAGAGGGCGGACAGAAATCGCGCGTCACTTTCTACTATCTGCTTGCTGAACACTTCGGCAAGCTGGGCGAACTCGCCGGCTGAAGCCGTCCGGATAAGTAATCGTCAGGAGGAACCCGGCCCTGCGCGGCCGGGTTTTCTTCTTTCGCCAATCGCTGCAAACAGCTTCCATGTACCGCCTGTTCGCCGCCCTGCCCGTGCCCGAAGACCTGCATGACGGCCTCCTCGCCCTGCAGGACGACCTACCCGGCGCCAGCTGGCGGCCGGCGGAGAATTTCCACATCACGCTGCGCTTCTTCGGCGACCTCAGCCACGCCGAAGCGCGCGACCTCGACGAGTTGCTGGGAGAGATCCGTTGCCGCCCGTTCGAGATAAGCCTCGAGGGCACCGGCTGGTTCGGCCGGCGCGAACCCACCGCCGTCTGGGCGCGGGTGCGGGAAAGCGACGAACTCCGCAGCCTCTCGGCCCAGTGCGAACGTGCCGCCCGGCGCCTCGGCCTCGACCCCGACCGGCGGCCGTTCACCCCGCACGTCACCCTCGCCTATTGCCACGCAACGCCGCTCGACGATGCCCGCCGCTGGACCGAGAAGCACCACGCCTATCACGCCGGCCCGTTCTGGGCAGACGCCTTCCACCTCTATTCCAGCCACTCATCGAAAGGCCGCCCCAGCCGCTACGAAGCAGAAGCGGATTACGTGCTGGAGGCATGACAGCAAATGCAGCGCCGGGCGCCTCTGCTAGTTCGGCGGCCCGTCCGGCGCCACGACGACACCGGGCCGCGGAATAACCTGGTAGTCCTGTACGGCGGCGGCCCATGTCTGGCCGAGGTCGGGGTCTTCCGACACGCTCGCCCGTTCGAGAGCCCGCCAGACGATTTCCTCCGGCGCCGGGGGCGCGGTCGATGAATTGCCAACGACACGCCCTCCCGTCTGGCTGTCCTGCACCTGACGATGAATATCTTTTGCCACCTCGTCCGGAAGGACGATGGCAACCAGCTGTCCCTTGCCAAATGGTGGGGCCACCCGGACCGTGTATTCATCGCCCGGAATGGATACAGCCTTGCCCGGCGTCACACGCGCATCCTCATCACCAAAGATGTCCGGAAAGAGCATGCTCAGCTGTCCTGATGCATCGATATCCAGCACCATTAGTTCCCCCGGGATCCGCGGCGTGACTTTGATCTGAAGGTCGCTTCCGTCCACAAGCACGGTCGAGGGAACACCATTCTGGCTGATCTGGACTTCGACGCCGGACTCGCTGCCGCGCAGCAGGTCCACGAGGTTCGCTGCCGTCCGCCTCACCACCTGGGCGCTGGTCTCGCGGTCCGGATAGACGAACACCGCGTCCGGCACATTGGCGGCAATGAAGTCCCTGACCGCGGAAATCCGTGTGCCGAAGGTCGCAACATCCCGGCTGCATCCGATCCCCCAGCTGATCAGGCCGACCTGATAGGCATTGCCCCCATCGTCAAGGGCAGCGATCGGGCTGCCGGACGCCCCGGTGCAGGTGACCTTCGATGCATCGGCGGCAACGTCATTCCCGATGCAGATAAAGCCACTTCCGATATCCACGTCGTCCCTGACGCCTGCAAGACAGGATTTGGTGTCGAGCGCGGGCGATGCCGATTGAAGCGCAACCCGGGACTGGGCCATGGCAGGCCGTCCCTGACTCGTGAAATTCACGACGCGCGGCCGGTCATCCCCGGACAGCATGCCGAAGCCGGCAACAAAGGCGATGCCAGCGTCCGTATCCGGATCGGAATTGAACGACCCCGACAGGCGGGACACGGCACCGCTCCAGGGGCGGTCCAGCCTGAGAATGGCAATGTCATTCCTTGACGCGCTCCAATCGTCGTTCCCGTCGCCATGACGAAACGGAACGAAAGCCGGATGTATGATGACGTCATCTATGCCGAATACATTCGACGGCTGAACCTCAGCCAGGTCCACCGTACCAAGAACCACTTCCGTCTGGCTGCGCGGTCGCCATTCCCACCCATCCGCATTCCGCTGGGCAGATTGTTCCAGGCAGTGGGCCGCCGTGATCACATACATCCGGCTGATCGCGGTGACGTCACAGGCGTACATGTACCCGCCATTTCTCTGGGCCATGCGGAGTGTCCCGAGGAACGGCCACTTGCTCGCCGGCAACGGGGTTGCAGACACGAGGCTTTCACGGGCATCGGCGCGTACCTTCACGACGTCAGCCGCAGACGCCCCGGCGCTTGCATCGGCATCGCCGGTCTCGAACTGCGTCAGCAGGCCCTTGGCGGCGCCGGAGAACCGGCTTGTTGGATAGGCATCGAGGAAGCGCCGGTATTCCTGCGCCGTATTGGCGAGGCTTGCCGTCTGCCAGGCCTGCAGCTCTTCCTTGTCGGCCGCGGTCAGCACCGCCCCGCCCGCATCGTCCGGGCACCCGTTGAAGCAGAATTTCGAATAGATGCGGTTGATGAATTCGGGATACTGCACCCGCCCGTCCTTCGCCGTCGCCTGCGCCACGTCGACCTGCGTGCGGGAGAAGACTTCCGAGGCAAGCAGCTTCGGCTGGACCAGCCGTTTTGCGAGCGACGGGGCATAGACGCCCTCCTCGGCCGTCTTGCCGGCGGCCGTGGCATAGGCAACGCCCATGTCGAGCGCCGCGCTCACTGGTTTCAGCCCCTTCCCGGATCCCGACGCCGACTTGGAAATCTCGTCGAAAACCGGCTCGTCCCGGCAGGCGTCGACGACGACGAAGGCAATCTTCGGGCGGGTCTTCTCCAGCGCATCGATCAGCTGCTGCAGCGCAATACCGCCGAAGGCGAGGTCGCCCGCCGACTCGATGTCCGCATCCGTCCCGAGGAGGTAATTGTCCTGCACTTCCGGATCGGGGTCCTGCACCCCGTGCCCGGTATAGTAGATGAAGCCCACCGCATCATCGCCGGCGGCATCCAGCCTGCGCCAGTAGTTCTGGAAGGTCTTGCTCAGCGACCGCGCGTCGAGATCACCTTCCATGTCCACATCGAAGCCGATCTGTTCGAGCGCATGGCGGATCTGCTCTGCCTCGTCACGGGTCTGCGTCAGCTTGCTGAGCGATTGGTAGTTCGACTGCCACACCACCAGCGCAAGACGGCGCTCGCCCGGATCGGCTGATGCGACCGCCACCGGCGCCGCTGCGGTTTCCGCCGATGGGGTCGGCGCAGCCTCGGCGGCGCGTGCGTCAACGGCCTTTGTGGCGGCCGGCTCCCGCCGCAGCGCGGGAACGCCGCTGCCGGGGACGAACGCGACATAGGCTGCCACTGCACACGCACCAGCAACGACCAGCAGCGTCACCCAGATCCAAAGGCGTCCCATCCCGCTCTGTTAACCGAACCGGGCGGCAGAGTCATGCCGGTTTCTGGGCCAGGTTGCTGGCGGAAGAGTTCTGGGATCAGGGGAATTGGGGGAGTGGTGCCGCTAAGGTGACTTGAACACCTGACCCTCGCATTACGAATGCGATGCTC
>ERZ795053.7840-NODE-7840-length-10183-cov-3.610979_pt1 | contig 10183 bp, 5 predicted proteins | sample MGYA00375137_ERZ795053 | MGnify/ENA primary metagenome ERZ795053 (study PRJEB30182, sample SAMN05720284) | activated sludge metagenome | isolation source: Anaerobic digester | place: Hong Kong | collected 2014-12-17 ... | reverse complement strand
CTGGCCGTAGTCTGAGCTAATGACTTTAACTTGGAAATATTGGAAGCAGCCTTTAGGGCCTCTACTCCTTTCTCTGCAGTTACTAATGCTTTCACCGCTTCGACAGGAGCAGTGATTCCTTTAATGATCTTCCAGGCTTTCATAGCATTTGAGCCTACCTTAACTAACCCACCTACTGCTCCTACAGCTCCACCTGCTACTCCACCTACTATATTACCAGCTACTGGAACCTCAGACCCCATGATAGCTCCTCCAGCCATACCACCTAAGGTAAATATAGTCTCTGTTAGTGCAAGATCTCCTATCATCCCTAAACCAAACATACCTGCTGATTCAAGACCAGAGGCTACTACTCCTTCGGGGGATAGCAAGTTTCTTAAAGCATACGGATTCTCGCGGGCATCCTTGGAGACAAACACCGGGTATAGATTCTCAAAATTTGCAGTCAAGTTAGCGAAGTCCCTCATTGACTCGTTGTCTGCTCCTAACCATACATAATTTCCATTCTCATCAGTGTCAAACATATGAGTAAATTGAGTAAGTCCAGACCAAGCATAAACTGCTGATCCATGAGCTACTCTTTTTATTCTATTTGTCCACCCAGCAATGACCCCTTGTTGTTGGGCCATGATCTCCTCATTGTCCAGATAAGGATTGAAGTTGAGCCCATCCTCAGTGTATCTCCTTGAAGATTTCTCAGAGTATCTTGTGGATAATGCCGTTGATCGAGTATCAGAAGATTTGGGAATTGCAGATAAGATAGAGTTGTAGTCTAACTCCTTATTGGGATCATAGCCTGGTACTTGTTGAAGACCAGGTGTCAGCCCGGGAACCCCTGGAAGACCTGGAAGACTTGGCGACTTCAGCTCCGAAGGGAGCTGTGGGACTGGACTCTCAATGTCATACCCTCCCTCAGGAATACCTGTAATTCCGGATGTTCCTAATGGCTCTGATAATTCATTGTTGTCTAAGGAGATATCTGGTAATATTGGGTCTATCATTTCTTAGCTTTCATTTCTTGTACCTTAACGAAGTTGTCGATACTTGCCCGCACTTCACCCATCAAAGTAGAAAAGTCCTTTCCAGTATACGAACTTTCAGAAACTTTAGTACCGTCTTTGATCAACTGAACTACAATCGATTCTCCATAAGGAACCAGATTCATTGTGAATCCCTTGTAATCTTGGGAGACATTTTTACCCAGGTCAAAAAGAACTTGGGCAGGGTCAGATGTATGTTTGGCCATTGAAGGGGCCTTGATCGTATAAGTAGTGCTATAGGATAGCTTGTGATCTTTCCCATCTATAGTTATGATCCTCCCACTGGAGCCATTCTTGAACTCGGCTTTTGTTGCAAAGGTTAGCGTACCATCAGCATCTACCTTTACTGAAGTAGGGTCTATATCTTCAATGTTTAGATTTCCTTCCTGCATTGACTCTGAAATACCTGCAGAGACTACTGACTTGGCTTGACTTGCTGCTTGTTCTCGCCGGTCTTTATTCTTATACGAAAACTGCTCTGGGGTGAGTTTGATGTTGTAAGAAGAGATTTTCCCAAAAGTATTGTCAGAAGCCATGAGGTTACCTACTTCTTTAGAAATTTCTTCTGCTGAGAACTTCTGCCCATTACTACTCCAAAAATAACCATCAACAGGGCCTGAATTTACAGGGATACCATGCTTGGCTTTTATAGTATTCCAATACGAGTATCTTTGTTTAGTGACTGCATCTTTCGCCTGTTGGGTAAGTTTGTATTCCGAATACTCCGTATCATACCCCTCAAGCTTACCCTCCCTGAATAACTTGAGATCCTTTGAAGCAAGTTCCAAAATAGCAGCATCAGACTTGCCATTCAGAATATAGGAATTGTTTAACTTCCAGGATTTGAGGAATACAGACTCAATACTATTCACTTCACGAATATCTCCAGCTCCATCAGTAAGATGTTCACCAAACAAAACAGACCGCATCTCATTAGTGCTCATTGGCTTTAGATTAGCGTCGAACTGATTAGTGAGTTCTTGATATCTGGATCTATCGTACTTTCTTTCAGCCGGAGATAAAGTTGTAGCATTCCCATAAATAGATTCTTGACCCTCTATTGGGTTGCCTGCTGCATCCTTAGCTGCTGCTATCTGAAGACCAGCTGCTATCTTTTGCTGTGCAAGAAGTTCTGAGGCTCTATTGTGGGCCTGTTCTTCGGCGAGTTTAGCATATGACAACTCCATACTTTTCTGTCTCCAGAATGCTGTGTTTTCTTTTACAGACTGTTGGATAGAAAGGTTAGATATGGATCTACCTAAAGAATTAATCTTAGAAGTAGTATAATCATTTGCATAATGTAGTCCGAGTTCTCGCCGGCTCATGTTCTGGAACTCCCGAATAGACGTACTTGCTTTCTGCTGAAGGTCAGGAATGATCTCTGACTCATACTGCTCAATAGACTCTTTGAGAGCAGAAGAATCCCGGCCTTCGAGTTTCGCCTTCTCAAGATCTATCTTCATAGCCTCTACCGACGTTTGGGCAACTTTGAGTGCATGAGAGTTATTGGAAACATAGTTCTTATGGAATGCAGCTACAGTACCATCTGGATCAACCTCATAGGATCTCATGAAATGATACTCTCCTTCAATCTCCATCTGTCTTTTAGCCTGTGGAGAAAGCATAGAATTTAAGATATTCACTGCCCTATCTGGAGAAATACCCTTGACCTTCATCTGCTTGATAATCCCAGGTACCGATAAGTCTTCTGATAGATTCTCTACTCCCATATTTTTCAACATAGGAATAAGCTTGGCTAACTCAACAGTTGTATGATAGTATGGAGAATATTCAGGAGATGACATACCTACTGCATCGGAAGCTTTCTTATTCACATAGTCTTTAAGCCCTCCTTCTTGGTTGGACCAGACATAGTAATTGATATCTGAATAACCTGCTTTCAAAGGATCCTTTGCAGCCTTCATAGTCCTGATAGCCTCCATTTGATTTTGGTAGCTTTTATCAGTTCGATAAAGATCAATGAGCTGTTTATTGCCAGCGAGTTTATCAAACACCTTCATGTGTCTCTCAACTTCCTGGGTGTTAGACAAATCTCCATAATCAGTAATGTTATTGAAGTAATCATCTAATTCAGAATTCAGCTGATCAACCTGACTCTGTCCATCCTTATTGAGATAGCGAATATTCAAGGCTTGCTTCCTGACTGCTTGCAAGTTTTGGAATGCCTGATCAAATCTTTCCTGTTTTGCTCCAAGGACCTTATAAATCAGATCCTCATTATATCGAGGTGTCTGATAGTTAGGCTTTACTACTCCTGGCCAATATGCTCCTACTTTCATTTGCTTCTTAATGCTTTGATGTACTCAACGATTTCTGAAGATGACATCTCCGGATGCTGAGCTTTTACCTGAGAATAAACATCACTTGAGCCCCCATAGTTACTAAGAACATCATAATCCACTGGTTTATACCCAGGAATTCTTTGTATAGATTTAGTTCTCCAATCAAACTTATAACCCGGGAACATCTGGGAAATCATGTCTGTGTTGAAGTTATTCTCAAACCGATCTTTCCACATATTCAGAATCTGATCCTTATACACCTGGCGTTGATTGGCTACATTGAAATCAGCTCGTTCAGATTCCTGGGCGTACTGATAGTTAGCCTGAGTCCTTGCCTGAATGTCATGATTCCGATACTGATTGTATCTTTCTACGTTCGCGTTGTCATTCGCGAGATCGCCTTGGAAATTCGTGAGGTTGGTTTGGTTGACTCCTTGCTGCATTTGAGCTGCTGCATCTGCAATACGTGCCTGTTTAACTTGTTCAGGTAAACCCGATTGTTCGATAGACCTAACTGCATTCTGGAAAGCCAACTCATTCGATTTGATGTTTATTGGTTCGTAACGAGTGTACGCAAGCTCGGAAGGCGAATAAGCATAATAAGGGTTAGCTCTTTTTACATTAAGCAAATCCATGATATTCATAGCCTGCATGACCGGATAAGGATCCATAGGACCTCGTTCAGGATTATCCTTGGTAGGTTCTTTAAAAGTCCTTTCAGGAAGTACAGGCGTAGAAGTAATTTGAGCAATCTTAGAAGGCAGTGGCTCTACATCATTCGGTTTCCAGATAGGATTTGAAAGAGTAGCACTTTCCTTTTGCCTGCGATAGATAGCTTGCTGCATGTGAACATGGTCAGAATCTATAGCACCAGGTAGTTCGAAGTCAACATACCCTTCCATGTTGGAATCCAAGATATTACCATTCTTCGCAAGAGTAACCTTAGTCCCATCAGGCTTCACACCAATGATTGAGATATGCTTCCATGAAGGATCTCCATGCTGGTTGAGGTAATGTTTAGCTTCTTCTTTTCTGGAAAACTTGGAGTCGTCAGACATATCATACTTATACGATCCATCTGAGTTATATCCAGAAACTCCAAAGACTTTTTCCTGATAGTTCTTTACTACGGGGTTGTTGTAAAGTTTACCATTCTTCCCTTTGGTTGCTACTTCTTTCTGCAGGTCCTGCCATTCCTTTGTGAACAACTGTTGATCCTTGAAGTAATCTACTTTCTCTGTCTCTGTATTGAATGTAGGATTACCTGCTCCTCCTTCTTGAGGATATTGACTATAGATATCGTACAGTGATCCATTGGGAGCTTTGAAGAAATATTTTCCTTCCTTGGTTACGAAGTCTCCTGATTGGGAGTTGTATTCTTCTTGGGAGAGTCCTGTAAGGTCCCATGGGTTTTTCTCGCCGCCGAGTTGAAAGAAAGAAAACTGAGGCCCTTTATTCGCCTTATGATCTTCCTGGGCCTGAAAGATATCTTCCATCTTCCCGAAGTTCTTAGACATCATTAAAGCTGCCGTCTTCTTGGCAAGAGTATCATAACGACCTGTTTGATCGTTGATGATTTTCTCATATTTCTCGTTGGCATACATCTTGGTCATATCAGCCGGCGACATCTTCTTATCCTTACCAGTGATCTCTTTGACAGTCTGCTTGGGGAGTTTGAGTTTTTTGGAGAATACTTTAGTCCCTTGCGGAAGTAACGCAGGAATACCTCCCTTCTCGTGAGACGGACCTTTGAACTCAAAAGTAAGACCCTGGGGGGAAAGCATTGTCTCTTCACCTTCTACTTCTGAATTTGCAAGATGGTCTGGTACTTTGGTATATTGTTTCATTGATCGAGTAAATTGAATCCGAAGTTTGCATTAAGAGTAGAGCCTTTTGGCTTGAAACCAGGCATTGAACCACCTACACTCATTTTAGGAGCTTTACGAGGCTTGCCTTTTTTGAGATTGGTAGATCGTTCTTCAGGAGCTTGTTCCTTCATTGGATCAGGACCCGGAATATTCTTACCGATTGGAGGTTTGCCTATGATGATACCTCCTAAAGATTTCTTCTCCTTAGTCCCCTTGGTTATAAATCCATACTTACCAATATCCTCTTTATTGATTACAGTCCATCCCCCAGATTGGTTATCTCTGATTACGTAATCTACAGACTGTACAATATCTCGACCTACCATCTTTTGAACAGGAGCCATTGCAAGGATATACCTACTATTTTCTCCAAGCTTCCTGCCTTGATCTGAATACACAATACCATCATCACCAGTAAGATTAACCCCCCTTGTATGATAGTGTTGATAGTCATTTGGCATTGGCTTTTTCCAAAAATCTGCACCCTCTGTTTCTGCAGTTGCAGTAACCCTATTAGCCATAGCTTCTCTTTCAGATAGAGGCACTTCAAGGTTTACTTCAACAGCCTTTCCTTCAATATTAGGCTTTTTACTTTTATCGAACTCCCAGGCTCCTTTTGGATCGAGATAAGGTTTTGATGGTTTTGATGGAGCCCATTGCTTATCCAAGTCAGCCTGTGTTGGAGCATAAGGATCTTTTCCATTATCTTCCTGAACGTAGATAGGTGGATTTTTAGTGATAGGTTTAAAATTTTCAGGATTAAACCCACCTTGAATACCTTGATTGTCTAGAGTAGTATGGGCTTTTTCAGGGATTTTGATTCCTGATGCTTTCTTGACCGTATAGTTTACTCCGTAATCCTTAAGGATATCGTTAGCGTTTCTTCCTAACTTGTCACTCTCGGCGATCAATCCCTGCCTGGTTCTCTTTCCAATGATACCATCCCATTCTCCTTTGGAGTTTACATTACCTTCTTTTGTGATAAGCCCTTGGTCGAATAAGTGCTGTTGGAGATTCTGTACCTTTTGTTTCGATGTCAATGTAACCTGTGCTCCGGAGGAGGTCGTGGCTTTAATCATTTCTGGAGGAATAATTCCTGATGCCATTAGTTCATCTTGGTGATATCCTTCTACAGATTTCTCGACGGCCAGATTGGGATTCCATCCAGACTGTACAGGTTGACTTGGAGGAACCATTCCAGAAAACATACCTGTATTAAGCCCTTGCATCACACCACTATCTCCTATAGGACCGGGGGGTGCATAAGTCATTCCTTGAGCAAATGCCTCCTCTGGAGAAATCTCTGGACCTTGAGGAAGCCCTTGAGGAATCATACCACCAGCCTGCATCTCATGGTATCTGTCTTTCGACTTGGACTTGTTAGACGTCATTCCTAACCGTGGCTCCATCATTGCAATAGGAGGCGGAGCAGGAGGTTGTATTTGGCTGCTGATTCCCTCCAGGATCGCTTGTTTTTGATCTGGGGATAAAGTATGCCACTTTTTATTAAAAGCCGCTCTCTGGTCCTCTGGCAACGTCCTGAGGTATGCCTGCATCATAAGTTCAGGATCATTGGGATTGAATTGACCCTGGAGAGGAGGTTGAGTAGGCATTCCTCCCTGTTGGTATTTTCTTCCCCCACACATGAAGCAGGGACGATTCGATGTATTCATTTCTGTTACATGTGTTGAGTTAGGAAAGTGATACTCGCCGCCAGGCTGCATCATTATCGGTTTATCATTGTTGGGGAATGCCAAGATCGGTTTGGACACATTCCTCATGGAAATCTGATTTGAGGGAATCTGAATCGAAGGAAGATTCTTGAACGGCGAGTCATCCCTATAACCCATGAGAGCCATTCCTCCATCTTCCCATTTAGAGGCATTCCTTGCAAAGTTAGCTCTCTTGATCTGCGTCGACGAATAGTCCTCCTTGTTAGCCAATACATGCCTGGCAAACTCCTGAACTCCCATGCCTGCTCTCTTGGCAGATGCAGTAAACTTCCCCCTATTAGCTGGATTGATTTTGATAGCCATTATACCAATTTTTTCAAAGCTTTATCTAAAAGACCAAGTCCCGGAGCCGACTCTCCATACTGTTCTAAAAGGTCAATAAGTTGATAACATTTAGAGAGTTCTTCAACTTGCTCATTGACATAGAACTGACCAAGGCCATAAACCATGAGGTTACTTTCCTGAAGAGCCGCTTTTGCAAGAGTAATGCACTGCCTGGAAACTTCTTGCTCATGTTCGAAAGTCCTCATGATGATATCACCAAGTCCTTCGAACTCATAAGGCTGTGCATCAAGTTGTCTCATCTGAGGAACAATATTAAACGACATCAGGAACTCCTCAGCCTTGTCAGCATGGATCACTTCCTCTTTTGCAAACTTATCCCATAAGGCAGCAGCTCCTGAAAGAGATCGGTTGGCAAGGTAATGAGACATAGCTTCATAGAGGTATGCAGAGGCCCTTTCCATTTGTATTCTGTATTGAAGGAGTTCGATTAGTTCTTCAGATATAAACTCCTTGAGATATTCTTTTGCCATTGTTAGCTTGGTTTAGACTTAACCTTAATCCATTTCTATATGAAGATGAGAACCTGACCATACTCTTTGTCCTGCTGGTTTAGAAATCTCATCATGAACTCTTATGTTTGGAAAATATGCCTTTCCTTCGGGAGAATTAAGGAAGTTATAAATAGCCCTTAGGCCATCTGCTCCTCCATTCGTACTCGCCGGCAGGTCGACTGCCTTTCCAGTATAATGCTTGGATCCCACATTATGCGTTCCCGTGTTAATAGATCCAGTCTTAATCCCCAGCTCCTCAAGTTTATTAACTACCGGAGAAATGTGAAGGCCCGAAGAGCTTGTGGAAAATCCTCCCTCAGGAGTAGTTTGTTGTCCCATGTTAAAGAAGTCCTCCATATTATCAGTACCGAATTCGGAATAAACGAAAGAGTCGAGATAATCGGGTCTATCTGAAAACGTGGGGTCCAACCCAGGAAACATCTCTCCAAGCAATTGGGAGTAACTATCCTGCTGGGCGTGGTACAGATCATCAGGATGAACAAGGAAGTCATCACCCTCCTCCTGAACATCCATAGGATAGACGGAATACTGAGCTTCTTGGGGACTTTCATTGAAAAAGTCATCATAGGCTTGATCATAATTGAATTCTTCCGGAAGTGCCCCTCCTTCCTGGAATGCAGAAGTATTGTATGGATTCACTGACTGGTAATGATAGTCGTTATAGTGTGGAATCCTATAGTATTCTTTTTCCTGCTGACGTGCTAATCCTTCCATCCTTCGCCTTTGATTAGCATAAGAATTAGATGCCGAGGATAAAGTACCTAACGCTCCTAAAAACATTGCCGAGCGCTCTGCCCGATTCTCTGTCTCCCCTCTGTCCAGAGCCAAATGCTTATTAACATAGTAACTCATGACTCCGTCAGATACATTATCCAAGAAGTCATCTTCGAAAGGATTGAATGATGGTCTCTTGTACATTATTGCTTGTCTTCCTGGTTAAGATTAATGGTTAATTGTGTAAGTACTTTTACATCAGTCTTTAAATGAGTGAGATAAATATCATAGTACTTACCCTTTATATCCCCACGAGAATCTGTAGTACCTGGATTCCCTGGTGTGCCCGGTAAAGCAACATTGATCGGCTTGGGATACATAGTTTCATACTTGACTAATGGTTGTGAGACAGCTATGTTGTGGAGGTGATTAACTCTGTACACATTATCTGACAAATGAGAAACCTCAGAAACAAGAGTATTCTGATTCTGAAGAAGGAAATCAGCCACCTTGTTGGGATCTTTTACCTTGAGTATTCTTTCTCCTGTTGAGCCATACTGATTATGAACCCAAATTTTATCAAAGAACCTATCTTTTAAGTACACTTTCTGATTGTATCCAAGGGTCTGGATAAACTCTGAGTACACATCAATAGACTGAAGGGTTTCCTGCTTGAATTTGTTGTTTATTGATAACCCAACTACGAAGGGGGCAGGATTGTTATAGTAAGTTTGGTACGACTTAAAGGAGTTATGTTTCCAAATCCCCTGGCCGTCTATAGATGCATAGTTGTTACTTAGTCTCAGATAATCCTTAGGTATGAATGACATAAACGATATGAACCCTTTGGCCATTGGCTTATAACAAAGAGTGAAGTTATCAGTCTCATCAGTCCAATAGATATTGTTAGTAAAGGGGTCGTATGTTCCTATCATTGAGTTTTGATAGGTTCTCGCCGGCGAGGTCACAAAATTATTCAACCAAGACCTTACACCATTGGTAATATCAGTCCTATTAGAATCAAATCCTACAAACTGAGAAGTTACCCTATCAAACCAGAAAGTACCATAAGGAGTATTTACAATCGATCTTGGATCCTGACATCCTCCTGTACCAGCTTCATCTGACACCTTCCGAAGCCGACGAGAAAAAATATCTCCTACCCCAAGGTATATGTTAGACCCTGAAGCAGAAATAAGCCCATCATCCGATTGAGTAAGATAAGTAGCTCTCTCGAAGAAAAACATCAGATTGTAGTTATCTACTCTATGGACTGCAGTAAGAGCCCCATCTTCTTTGGAAAACTGAGTATAGTTATTAGCCGGGAAATTAAGCCAGTTATCGAATGCTTGTAACTCCTGAGCCTTGACTGAATGAACTACTTTGAGATCAGCACATTGAGCAGATAAGTTACAACAATCCAATCTTGGATCCGATTGTAAGCCTATGTTTGAAATACCATTAAACAAATACCCAAGGTTGTAAAGGAAAAGTTCTGGATATTCCAAAGTTCTGTACTTCACCATCTGCTCGTCGGCCCTGAAAGCATCAGACTCTGGAATTTCATTTATTTCCCTAAAGTCTCCAATGAACTCTGACTCACACCAGTAATCCATGACTCCTATCACATAAGTGTAAAACTTACCATTGAGTTTGAAGGTGTAAAGC
>ERZ795053.7839-NODE-7839-length-10183-cov-5.288705_pt1 | contig 10183 bp, 8 predicted proteins | sample MGYA00375137_ERZ795053 | MGnify/ENA primary metagenome ERZ795053 (study PRJEB30182, sample SAMN05720284) | activated sludge metagenome | isolation source: Anaerobic digester | place: Hong Kong | collected 2014-12-17 ... | reverse complement strand
CCCATTGTCGTGTAGCCACCAGCGCAACCAACCCCCAGATGCAGCGCCCAAATAGAAGGGTTAACGTATTAATCCCTATAAGGGGTGCAGCTTTTTTCCGCCCTAAAGATAAAAAAGAAACGCTCACTTGCCTCCTGTAAGCGGACGCCAGAGGGCGAAACGGCCGTGACCATCCCCCCGCTCTCCTGGCCAATATCGTTCATCAGCTGCATGCGGCCCGCGCGCCTGGCTGGCGGAACGGCCGTTGGGGTAATACCGCTTCTCTGGCTTTGGCGTCTCGCTCGCTGTCCCATCGTTCCCCGGCATCCCTTTCATAACCAGGTCTTTGAGTTGGCGATTGATGCGCTTTTGCCGGCCTTTCGGCCATTGCTGGTGCTGTCCCACATAGCTGTTGGGCAGCTGCCAGGCCAGATAGCTCTTACCTTGCTTCCCTTGCCGTCCACGATAATCCTTCAGTATGAATAACGCCGAGCCTTGCTGCCAGACTCGTTCCTCCTCATTAAGTTCATTGGCCACCTCGCCAATGGCGTAATTGACCTGCGGTCTCAAACGCAGCCGCGCTTCATAAGCCCGCTGGCTGCTCTGCCCCACACCGCTCAGATCGGTCAGAGTGTCACGGGCGATGGGCATGCCTGTCGCGACAGGCATCCCGAACGAAGTACGCGGATCGCCTTTCGCCCGCCCGCTGTGGAAAGCGGCATACAGGTGGGCGCGGAACTCCCCAATGCCTGCTAACAAGGCGCCAACCGGTAAAGCCACCGGCCGGCCGGTCAATCGCTCGACCCCCAGCGCATGGGCTACCCGGCCAGCCGAACGCAGCCAGATGTGCTCCTTGTCCCGCGTCCAGAATACCCCCTCCCCTGCGCGAAGCAGGTTGCGCAGCTGCCGCTTGCCACAAAGATAATGGCTGGAGTTCTTGGGAGTTAGCTGTTCTTTGGTAGTGTCTATGCGAATACAGCCCTGGCCCATTGGGTCCAGATGATGGAGCAGCAGCCAGAGTCGGCCCGGCGCGGTCTTCTCCTGTCGCAACATCCCCAGACCAATGTCGGGATAGAGGCGGATTGACAGTGGCTGCGGGACGGTTGGCGGTTGGGGACTGGTCGCCGGCGACGGCTCAGGGGCGATGGCAATTGATGCCCGACCACGGCCGGTCGATTGCTGGCGGAAGACGGCCGTCACCGCCTCACTCCCCCACCCCAGGTGGGATGGCAGAGCGGCGATGATGGCCAGCTGTTCGGCGACGTCCGGAGAGGCAGCGTCGGAGACGGCCGTATCTGCTGGGCCAGCGGTCAGCAGCGCGGGCGACCGGCGACAGGAAACGGCCGTGCGCCCGCCAGGAGCGTCAATCGCCGGGCGTTCCGCTTGTACGCGCGCCCGCAGCTCGTTCAGCCGACGATTTGCCGCCAGTAGTTCTGGCGACGTCGGGACAGTGTAATCGTCCATGAGGCAGCAGCAAATCAATCGCGCGTCCTGTTGCTACACGAAAGCGTGACAACTATTGACACAAGGATCGGCTTGTGCTATTCTCCTAAAAGCATATGTCCGCATAGGAGGCCGTTAGACGTACCTCCCCCCTCCCCAGTGAAGGGGCTTCATAACCAAGTCGCAGTGTTGGCCCACTAAGACTTGAAAGTATGCGGTTAAACCAGATAGATCAAGCAACCTAAGCCGACGTCACTCGGCTTTTTTGCTTTTTGGCAGACTAATCTGCCAACTTGTACTGGACAAACGCCAGGGGCTTATCCACCACAAGTTGACAGGTTAATTGACCTCATCGTTCATTCCCTCTCTTGCCATTTACGCCGCCACATGATCACTTTTGACACCCGTTCAATTTCATGCTATCCTACCCGAAATAAATACAAACTGCCCCCTCCCCATTCAAGAGGGTTGAGCGTTAGGCGAGAGCAGCGCCTGATGCCCAAAAGGTATACATACACGATTGACGAAAGCCAGGTACATTACCTGGCTTTATTGTTACAGCAAGCGCATGAGCCTCATGCACCCGCAGAAAACACCCGGTGGTTTTTTAGCGCACATCAGGAGACGGTACCCCATCTGTGCTGTATAAGCTTCAAAATTCTGGAGATTTGACTTAGTAGAGGTCATCGCCATTCTCAGTAAGTTTATGGCGATGGTAACTAAATACTTGACCTAACTGACAATACTGGTCATAATCTAGTTCACATCGCCAGCCCCATCGGTAACAACGCTCGGCCAAAAGCTCAGTTACCAGGGGCTATTTTTTTGCCTGCTGCACAACTACAGCAATTGTTTTAAGCCTCGTTTCATTATACATAAACGCCCTGTTTCGGCAAAGTATGAGTTTCTCCCTGCACGTGGCCGCCGGGCCGAAGTCGCCTTCATTCCGCCTCCAGTCCGCTTCCAGATTGCCTCCGTGCCCCTGCGTTCGCAGCGGTTAATGCTCCAACCGACCATCCGTCATCCCCTGGCGCAGCAGAACACTGACACATTCACTCCGGTTTTGTACGCCGATGGTTCGGTAGATATCCGACAGGTACCGCTTGACCGTTCGCTCACTGACAACCAGCTGGCGAGCAAGGTCATAGTTGGTCGCACCCGGCTGGCGCGTCAGCAACACCAGCAATTCTCTCTGGCGGGGCGTTAGCTGTCTGAAGGGGCTTTCAGGTTGACATGTGCATAACATCTGACGGTATCCTCATACAATGGTCCCGTAGTTGGGACCTGTTTCGCTTGTGAGCAAATACGCTAAACAATGATGACCCTTCGCTCTGGCGCAGTCCGGGGCAATACCAGCACAAGCACCGTTCCACCGCCTGCTCTCGGTCTGATCTTCAACCGCCCACCCGCTATCCTGGCCCATTGATGCATGTCCACGACCCCGGCCCGGCCATGACGAACCAGGGACGGCAAGGATTGAGCGGCGATGCCTGGGCCTATACCGTCGTCTTCAACGATAAGCGTCAGTTCCTCCTCGTAACGAACTGTCACCTCCACCCGGCTGGCCTGGGCATGTTTGCCGATATTGTTCAACGCCTCGGTCAAAACGTGGTAGTAAGCCCGCTTCACCAGGTCCGGCGTTTGCTGTGTTCTGTCTATATGCAAGCACACATCAACGACAACCTCCTCATGGTTCTGGCCAAATTCGAGCGCTAGTTGGCGTGAGAGCACGTGAATCGGTTCAACCAGGATCCGTGGCCGCATACCCGAGGTAATGCGCTGCAAATCCTGCCAGAACTGTTGAACCGACACAATTATCTGCTTCACCGCCGCCGTCTCTTCCAGCTGCTCCAACTGTCTCAACAGGTCGGTCAACCTTTGCAGGGAGCGGTTGTGGATTTCCGTGGCGATCTCATACGGACCCATCTCTTTTTCATAGGCCATGTCGTCCAATAAGCCGTAAAGTATCTCCACCATACTCAATACCTGTAAACTGGAGGCCAGAATCCCGGTCACGTCTTGCAGCAGTTGGACCTGACGACCGTTAAAATACCCATTGACCGGCGCCGCCAATAAAAATAGCCCTATCGTCTGGCTCCCTACCAGAATGGGCAGGGACAGCTCAACCCAGTCGGGAAAACCACCCATCGCCTCCGGGGTGCGCGACCGCAGTCGAGACACCATTCCTTCGCCCGACGCGACGGTAAACGCCGGCGTGTTTCCGGCCAACCAGGTGTACTCGTCCTCCTGCTTCGTTAACACGGCTAACTGCGCCACCTGCATGTGGCCGGCTATCTGCAGCATCGTCTCCGTCACCGTCGCCGCTTCCGGCTCGGCCGCCAGACGCTGCTGCGCCGCTTTAAGCACCGCGTCTTCCGGCAGGTAACGCCCATAGGTCAATAGCGCCACATAGGTTTGCGTCGATTTCTGCCCGCTGAACGCTACCCCAAACAGGAGCAAAGCGAAAAAACCCTGGCTGATGACATCCAGTTCCTGCTGGAACAGGACCGTCAAGAGATAGGCGCCGGTCGCGTAGGCCATCATGAAGAACAAGATAAGGATAGCGACCGTCACCACCTGGCTGAAAATTCTGTCCAGCGCCAGATACCCTTGCCGGTGTAACATGAAGAAGTAACCAGCGGGGATGAGCAGCAAGAAGCTGTAGATGAACGGGTATGGCGCGAAACTCACCGCCGTGGCCGGCAAAATGACGAAGAAAAACAGCGGCGAGACGGCCAGGCCGAAGAAGACGAGCAGGAGGCGCAGCTGCTGCCGTTCGTAGGCCAACCGGGGCAGGCGCAGCATTCGGCGGGTTAATATGATAACGGCCGTTATCAGGCTCGCCCCCGTCAGGACGGTCAGGATGATATGGTTACGTACACCCACCAGGTCGGCCAGGCTGCGTTCGGGAAATAAAACCAGATGCTCGTAGGCCGATAGCAGCGCCAGGCCGGACAGAACAAAAAGGCTCGCCCACAGCGCCTTTCGCGTCGCAGCACTGAAGGGCTTGTAACGGGGCAGCAAGCTCGCGTACAGGATAATAAGGGGGAAATAGTAGATAAGCACATACCCGATCACCCAGGCCCCAGGCAAACCCAACTGCGTCGGTCCCGCGCTGAGGATGCCGGCGGCGGTTAGCTGGAAACCCAGACCCAGCAGGACCGCCGACATCCGCGACGGACGGGCAAACTGCGTCGTCAGAAAACCCAGAAACCAGATCGCCAGCGCCAGTCCAATGTTGGACAGTTCCCACACCCGGAAAAACTGGCTCTCGACGTTCGGAACCGTCTGGACAACCACCTGACCGTCGCGCTGCAGCGTCAGTTCAAAACTATCCGGCAGCGGAAAGGGAAAGATCTGGTCGCCACGGCGCACCGGTTTTCCCTCTACGGCCAGAACAACATCACCGGGCTGCAAAAACTCCCGGTAGGCTTCTTCTACCGGCGCGATCACCACAAGTCGGGTTTCCGGTTCCCAGGCCAGAAAAAAACCGATCGCCGGCACTGCCAGACGGGAAAACATGATGAAATAGATGATTATGAGACAGATTACGCTGGAGAGCGCGCGTCTGTGTTGGTAAATCAGGGTTTCAATACGTGCTTGCCACATAGTTGGTGAAATATAGTCCTCTGACCCAGAAACAGCGCCTGGGCCGCCGTCCTATCGCCGGTAGACGCCAATTCCTCGCCGGCAGGAAGCCATCACGGATGGTCGCCGGACGCCAGACCGCTTCTAAAGCCCCCTCCCCCAGAAACGAACAGGACCCGTCCGTCACGCCGCCGCGTCACCTGACGCGGGGTCTCGCTTGTTCGTGTGGATTAACCGCCATTGCCCGCCACACTCACCTGCGCAGCCAATAAATTTTTACTGTGGTTATTTTGTGAGACTTTCGTTCAGCTGGCAATAGCAGCTAGCTATACTTTTTTTGGGCGTCGCCTGACGCGCCATCCCTGCAGCTTTTTTGGCCCCGATGAGAAACGGGCACCGGTATGCTGAAAGCCCTCTCACCTCTGGAGAATCGGTGATGCTGCCCGCCCCGCCGGCCAGGTTATCCCCCTTTGGGGCGGTCAAGAGGGATTGAAAATCCTACAATTGAACAGTTGTTCATCAGTTCTTGACAAACTGACGGACTGATTGGGCGGCCAGCAAAATTGCCGCTTACCGGCAACGCGCGGTTCGCCCACCGCTCCCACAGAACGGCCGGACGCTCCGGGACAACGCAGGGCGCCGCCCATGTTTGGGCAGCTTTTGTATACTGTTTCAGGCTGTGACTGGTGGGGACTGTCTGTCCGGCAAAAAACGCGCCGGTCCTGGGGACGATGGCCGGCGCCCGGTCGCCCCGGCGCGCCAGTTCGATTCATGATAGCCGCGGGACTTCACATCGGCGCAGCGCCGGCGCGCGTTTGGTCACTCGTGCCGTAAGCGCCACAAGCTTTGCAGAGATATTTCTGTTTCCCGCTGTTGGTCAGGCCATTCCGGCTGATGTTGGGGCTGCCACATTTTCGGCACAAGAGAGCGGGGTCTTCGGCCGGTGGCCTGTTGGGCGCGACGGGAGCAAAGGCGGCCTCGTCGCCCGCTACTGCCACGTCAGGCGCGTCATCATCCGGCAGTTCGTCCAGCCGCATGCGCATGGCCTTGACCAGGCAGCTCTCCATGTTGGTGACATGGAGCGCCTCAAACAAGGCGCCAATATGCTTTTGGAACGTGACGGGGGCGATACCCAGCTTTTCGGCCTGCGCGGTGCGCGCTAACTCTGGATACTGCAAGAGAACCTGTAATACCCCGCGCTGCGCCCGCGTCAGCCGCGCCGACCGCTTCAGTTTGGGCATCTGCTCGATGATTTGGCGCACGGCGGGCGAGAAGTACGTGCCCCCCAGGTGAATCTGCTCCACCACGGCGCCCAACGTGACGGTCAATCGGTCGGATTTTAGAAAGTACCCTTTGACCCCGATCTCGGCCAGGCTGCTAATCGTGTAGATGTCCTGTTCCTGGGAGATGACGACAACGGCCGTGTGTGGGTGCCGATCTCTGACCATCTCCAGGGTGGAGATGGGTTGAAACATCCCGGCTCTGGGATCAGCCTCATAGAGATGCATCTGCAAATCCATGAGCAACACGTCCGGCTCATGTTCACGCAGCAGACGCAGGACATGCTCCCCAGCCTGGCCGATGCCAACAACGCTCAGGTTAGGGTTATTACCAAGCAAGGCGACAATTCCGGCGCAGGTAACCATGTGGTCATCAACCACGACAACACGAATAGGCAATGAAGTCATACCCTCAGGCGCTCCTATTTGTTAAAAATTGGGCGGTAACATAACTGACTTATCCCTGACGCGCAAGCGCCCTCCTGGCCCCCAACCCCACGCGGCGCAACGTGGTTAACTGCGCCCGCCACGCAACGACGCCGCCGGCCATCGCCCACCGTTCATCACCTAAGAACAGGCCCGCAAGCCGATAGGCCCACAGGCCGACAAGCGCTGTCGGTCAAAACAGCGGGCAGGCGCCGACTACCTCACGACGATTTCCATTGGGGCGAAGGCAGTTCCATCACCACTTTTTTCACCAGACTCCCTTCCAAGGCGCCGTTGTGTACGTCTTCCAGTCCTTTGGCGATGAGGAAACGCATCATCTCCATTTTCTTGATCTTGTACTTCCGGCAAAGGCGATTGATTTCCTCGTCCATTTCTGGCGGTATGAGGATGCTGCGTCGAAGTTGCTGCCCAACCATTGAGGGGTCTTTGCCTTTCTCGTGAATGGCGCGGCGCACTTCTGTTGTGGGAACGGCCTCCAGGGGATTGTTCAATTGTTTACTGCCCGGCGACGGCCGTTTCGTTTTTGCCTCCACCCGGCCTAACTCATCCAGAAAATCATTGCTCATAATATAGTCTCTCCGCCAGTTTTCGGTACGCCTGCGTCGCCGGAGAATCCGGTGCGTACTCCTGTAGAGTCATGCCCCCAGAGGCTGAGGCTTCGGCCACCGGCTGGCTCCGAGGAATAGGCTCGGCCACAGTGCGAATGCCATACGCATTCTGCAAGGCCTCGAGCATCATGTTATCCTGAACCTGTCGCTGTACGTAGAACGTAGGCACAACGGTATGAATGCGAACATTGATCCCACTCATTTGTGCCTTGCGAATGTTTTCGATGTTCTGGGCCGCGCCAACTGTACTCAGGTAATCTACCTTGACAGGCACAATGGCCGCCTGGACCAGATTGTATACCGCGTTCATAAAAGCATCATGCGAAGGCGGGCAATCAATTAGAACGTAAGCAAATCGCCCGGCGATAGGGCCAATTTCCGCGCGCATGACTTCGACGATGGGGACTTGTTCTTGTGACTGGTCCAGCTCCATCATGGACATGGCGCTCTGCACCGCTTCCCGCATGATCAGGCGGGTTTTTACGGCGGCAAGTTGTTGGTCGGATGGGAGCAGCCACAGGTTTGGACGTGGCAATCCGTCATCGCGGCGATCCACATTGATTAAGTTATCACGGACCGAGCCGTTCCCCAAAAGCACATTGGCTAAATTCTTGCCATTCGGCGCAACACCCAGGGCGTGAGCGCAATTGCCCTGCGAGTCAAAATCAACAATTAAAACATGTTCCGAAGGGGCATCGGGTTGGGGGTCTTGCCGGCAAAGTCTGGCCAGTTCGTAGGCTACGGTGATTGATGTAGTGGTTTTACCCACCCCCCCCTTCTGATTCACGACCGCAAAGATTCGCGTTTTCTCAGCCATACTTGTATCTCCATTATGATTAAAGTGGTATCACTTGATACCATTAAATACCAGTTAAATACCATATGGTATTTATATGCAACCAATTTATACCACTTTTTCAAAAAACGGCAAAAACGGGAAATCGCGCCAAACAGCGCGCCCTTTGTAGAAGCGACTTTTGCTTAGAAAGGCTCTCAGACGCGGGGCACTCATAAGAAATAAACGCCGTTGCCCCATCATCGCTCCCCCCAAACGGCCGTCCCCCACCAACCTGTGGAAGAAAGCCACTCACCCGGCTACAATCCAGATTCCCATGAACAACCTGACTACCATCCTCCACGACAGCGCCCTGGCCTGGGCTACAACCTATTACCAGACCGACAAAGTCGTCGTGGTCATCATCCGGGAAGACGACGACGAGCCAGAGCGTTACCTGGCTCTCATCGCCGCCGCCAACCAGAGCGGCTGGCAGGCGGCCGAAGTGTGGCTGGAAGATGGGGCCGTAGCAACCATCAACGACCTGGGCGAAGGGCTGCCGCCCGATGGCGCGACCTGGCCCTGGTAATGCTCTGCCGTAGGGAGTCTGTAGCTCAATCGTCTAGCGCCAACATCCCACTCCCGTAAACTACTTTCATGCTGCTTAAACTTCTTTTCTTCACTTGTGTACCTGTTTTCTTAGTCGCTTGCGCGCCAATGCCTGTCCCTGCTGCCCTGGAACCGAAGCAGAGGATGGTAACGGAAACGGCCGTTGTGCCGCCAACGACCCCCTTTACAACCGCCACACCCCCGTCTATAGCCACAACGACGCCGCCGTCAACCCTGACAGCAGAAAAACGGCCGTCTACCCTTCCGACCATTTCACCGCCCGACGCCTGCCCGCCCGACCAGCCGGACAACACACTTCCATACTCACCCAATGTGGCCGATTATCGCGGGCAGCAATTCACCAATCTTCCCGCAGGCTGGGAGGATTTTGGCGGTTATGTGGTGGGCAGCGATCAGTATGGCGTATATCTTATTCGCAAAGTTGAACAGCAAGGCAGCTTAATGCTTTGGTTAGAAAAGGTGGTTTGCCGCCACTACGACGCAGTGGGCGGCAGCCGCGCTCACCTGGAAATAGCTGCGGCGCTATTTTTACCCCTGGAGGAGGACACGGGGAATGGGCCTCGTTTCATCCAATCTACTTGTTGGAAAACTGCCGATTATCCGGCTGATTCCACAGTTGCAGAAAAAGAACGAGGGGTTGATACGCTGCTGGCCATCGGTTATTTTGTGGACTACCATAACGCTCCCACAGAGATATTGTTTGCCTGGGAAATAAATCTGGCGGCAGGGAGATTTGAAGAACTCCCGCCAGAAACTGTCGCCTGTACCGGCATTTTAGGGCTGTGAGCAGCCGGGTTGGCGGCCGAAACTGGCGCTTGTTTCGGCCTTCGCCCGTCGCCCTGCCTGCCAATAACAGCTTGATATCCCTTTTAACCCCGGCAACTTTGTTCCGCTGTGTCTCGTCCCCTGGCTGGCTTTAATGCTGGTTGGGCGGCAGTGCGTGCCACAGCAGGACGCCGCCTGACCGCTGCCGTTCCGGCCAATAAACCCACGTCTGACCCCCGCCGCCTGTCCAGCCCTGCACTGCCGTCGCCCCAGCCGTGTAATACCGCCGTTCTGCCCAACGGCCGTTGACCCATCCATCCAAACGGCCGTTCCCCGCGTCCCCTTGATGACACAGGCCTGCCAGTTGGCGGTTCAGTCGGCGTGGGCGGCTCCCGGTGGGGTGGGGGCCGTGGTAACAGTTGGGCAGGCGACGCGCCTGATAGCTCCGCCCCGGACGGCCGCGCTGCCCCAGTGGGTCGGTGAACGTAAAGGCGGCACGGCCGTGCTGCCAGGCATGTTCTTGCAGGTTGGCCGCAGTCGCCGGCTCACCGACGGCCAGACAGGGCTGCACGCGCACCCGCGCCCGCCGCTCGTAGGTTTGCTGGGTCCGTGGGGAGGCGCCGCTCAGGTCGCGCAGCGTCTCGCGGCTGATAGGCCCCGCTTCGGCG
>ERZ795053.7837-NODE-7837-length-10185-cov-4.753110_pt1 | contig 10185 bp, 12 predicted proteins | sample MGYA00375137_ERZ795053 | MGnify/ENA primary metagenome ERZ795053 (study PRJEB30182, sample SAMN05720284) | activated sludge metagenome | isolation source: Anaerobic digester | place: Hong Kong | collected 2014-12-17 ... | reverse complement strand
GATCCGGAAATCATCCAGGAATTCCTGTTCAACTGCCAATTGGACGGACTGGACGCCAAAAACGTCAACAGCTATCATTTCTTCTCGGAGTATTTCTTGGGACTGAAAGAGGGATTCTATTATTTGCCCGTATCCGTTGACGACATCCGGCAATTGTTGATCGAGAAGTTGAAAATCATCAACCCCAAGATAATCCAATCTCGCCGCATTAAAGAATATGTCGGCGACCAAAATAACATAATCACGCATGTCGTGGATTCCACCAACAAGGAAATACATGCCAAGCACATCATTGTGGGAGCCAAACCGGATGCTTTTTACGAAAAGTATTTTTCCGATTTGACCGAGCATGCGGCGTTGATCAAAAAATACTATCCCGACTTGCAATCGCCGATCAAAGTAAGGACAATTTATCTGGCCCTGAATCAAAAACCGCAAACCCTCGGCATAAACGAAATGGATTACTATTTTCATATCTCCGATCGATCCCGTCCCGTCGTGACCAGGCTTTTCAATTACAGCAAGTACGACCAGGCGGCATCGGGCCCCAAAAGAGGAGCGCTGTGCATCGACTATGTTTACAACGAAAATTCGGAAGTGGGCGAGCACGATCTTCTGTCGCAGGTGTATGAGCGTTTTCCCAAACTGAAAAAAGCGGTTGTCGGCATAAAGCAAGGCGTTGCGCGGGAACATTTGTCCATGGTGAGCCTCGACGAGGTGCGGAAGGGTCTTTCCATAAACGAAGAAATCGCCATCGAGGCATCCGAACATCTGATGTTTTTTGACAATCTTCATCTGACCGGATCCTGGGTCAGACCGGAAGCCGGTCTGTTCGGGCGCTTCCATACGGGAATCGTTTTGGGCGATAAAGTGGAAGAAAGCCTGTATTACGGAGAAAACGACGATTCGTTCTATTATCTTACCAACGACGAAATCATGGTCATGTTAAAGCACAATTACGGTCGCAAAACATTGGGGAAACTCGAGAACCACATCAATTTCCAAATCGGAAAGAGCAGTTACTTCATCAGGATCAAGGATAAGAATCTGACCGTGCACCGCGGCGAGTATCCCCATCCGGATCTGACCATTTATTCAACCAACGACAAATTGTCCAACCTGCTTCTCAAGAAAGTCTGTTTCGATGCGGTTCTGAAATCGGGCGGATTGAAATACACCGGATCATCCGAACTGCTTTACAAAGTGGTGGACGCTTTCGAGCTGGATGATTTCAAGGAGACGGAAAAAAAGAGTCATCCGGAATTGCCGATCAAGAATTCCGGAGCAAAACTGATGTTTCTGTATCTGTTAACCTTTTCCGTCATCGCGTTTCTCCACAATTTCTTCGATTTGATATGGCTGGCTCCGTTCGGGTTGGGAATTTCCGTGGGACTCGGTTATGTCAAATGGCGGTTCTTCCGCAAGATATCCTGGTTTGAATATGCGTGGGGCGGAATATATTTGGGCTTGACGCTGGCCGCAATATTCTGGCCGTGGTTCAATACCTGGCACAGCGACGACTTGCTATTGGGAATCATGGGAAGCATGTTCTTCATATCCTGGCTCGCCAATCGGCCGGTTGTGCATGATTTCCGTAAATATGATTACCGGGCCGACTACGCCGAAACCAGGTTCTTCAAAACCGTAAACAACGGCATAACCTTTGTCTGGGCCTTGATTTTCCTTGTGATTCTGGGCGGGGTCTATGTTTCCGGAGAAAGATATGTGTCCGCCTGGTACAACCTTGTGTTTCTTGGAATATTCCTGACTTACTACTATCCCATCATTTATGTGAGTACGAACATCAAAAAATGATTTGGCAAAAAAGAGGAATCGACAATGACTGATTTATTCATCTATATGTCTTTGGGCGCGATGCTTGTCCTGATGATTTCCAGCGCCCTGGCATATCACAAATTCCATGTTTGGAAGCTGGTTGTTTTTGTCGTAGCTGCCGGATGTTATGTCGTTATCCGCTTTTTTTCCAATCTCATCAGCTTCGTTTCGTTGGAACAAGTCAGGTTCTATTATGAAATAGCGCTTTATCTTTTGGCTCTTGTTTTCGCGTTGACATTCAGAAGAAAACTGAGAATCACCAAAAACCTGACCGATTACGATTATTTCGAACTGGAAAAGGAATTGGAAGAAGTGCGCACAACTTCCGACTTGCTCAGGATGCGTTATATTTCCACGATCAGCCTTGTCGACGAAGGGTTGATATTTTATGATGAAAACCTGACGGGGTTGTTCATAACCGATCAGTTCGCCGCGCTTACCGGCAGTAAGAAAAACGACCTCTCTTTCGAAGAATATATCGAAAGAGTGCATAAGGACGATCGAAGCGCCTATCTGGCCAACATCAAAAAGGTCAGCAAAAAGAATCCGACATTCGATATCAAATACCGCATTGTCCACGACAACACGCCAATTTGGATGGAGGAAAAGGGAAAGGCGTTCGAGTTCGACAAGAAATTGCAAATCATATCTGTGGCGAAACCCATCGACATCAAACTGTTCCCCGACACTTCGATCCACGAGATCGATTCCCTCCCGACGGAACAGCATCTGATTCAATATCTGACCCAGGCGATCAAGGAAACCGATCCTTTCTATTTGATCATGATCCAGCTGACGAACATTCCCGACATCAACAACCGTTTCGGACGCGATGTCGGCAATCTGATGATCGCCGAGTATATCAAGAAAATGCGTTTCAATTTCGCCAAGGACGTCAACAGTGTATTCAGAATCACCGGAATCCAATTCGCTTTGATCCTTAAGGACCAGCGGAAATATGAAGTATTGCACCGGGCCTTGCAAAGCGGAGGCGAACTCATCAACCTGACATTATCGATCGGCGGAATCCAACAGATTGTTTATCCGAACCTGGGAATCGTCAAACGGGAACCATGGGATACATACACAATTACGGAGATAGTCGGAATAGCCAACAAATCCATGGGAGAAGCGATTCGCAATCCCAAAAAGAACTATTCCATATTCGGTGAGTAATCCTATGTATTCGGTATTGATCATGGCCGCCGGCAAAAGCATGAGAAGCGGACTCGAGCGTAACAAGAACCTTTATCCTCTGAAGGGAAAACCGATGATTCTCTATAGTGTCGATCGTTTTCTTTCCGATCCGAAATGTCGTCAGATCATCGTGGTCGCCAACCATGAAGAACAAGAGGAATTCGTCGGGATAATGCCGAAAAACGTTCAAGTGGTAATCGGAGGCGATACCAGACAGAAAAGCGTGCTCAACGGGTTAAGACACGTTAGTGAAGATCTCGTCTTCATTCACGATGGGGCCAGACCCAATCTTTCCAAGGAAGCGCTGGAAAGGCTCAAGGAAGGGTTGAGATACCATTCGGCCGCGGCGCTGGCCGTTGATTCTCCGGATACATTGAAGACGGTTCGGGATAATTTCGTCGCCGGCGACATCGACCGGCAAACGGTACGCAGACTCCAGACGCCCCAGGCGTTTCCGACCGCAAGGATACTGGACGCCCATCGCCGGGCCCGGGATCACGGACATGATTATACGGACGACGTGTCGGTTTACCAGAACGAGGCCGGTTTGCCGGTTTGGCTTGTTGAAGGCGATGAAAGAAACATCAAGGCAACAACTTTTGAAGATATTAAAATATTGGAGGCATTGATATGATACGCATAGGTTTTTCCAAGGATATCCATCCGTTGGAGGAAGGCAAGCCCTTTATCCTCGGCGGTATCAAATTGGATTTTCACAAAGGAGCCGTCGGACATTCGGATGCCGATTGTCTGATGCACGCAATCGCCGAATCGCTGCTCGGAGCCTTGGCCCTTGGGGATCTCGGTAAATTCTTCCCGAACGACAATCCCGCATACAAGGGTTATGATTCCGGCTTGATTCTCAAAGAAGTATATGACTATGTCAAGAAAAAAGGCTACGAAGTGATCAACCTTGACTGCATGGTTTCTTTGGAAGAACCGACAATCAGGCCCGTGGTCGACGAAATGCGGGCGAACATCGCCAGGATCATGGAAATACCCGACAACAGGGTTTCCATAAAAGCCACCACGTACGAGGGCATCGGTCCGGTCGGCGAGGAAAAGGCAATTATCTGCGAAGCGATCGTATTGTTGGAAAACGACATGTTCATGATGCTTTAAAAAGGCCTCGGCCTTTTTTATTTTACCGAGTGTTTTCGTTTCCTGTTTTGTTTGAAAATGTGTTAAAATATAAAATGACGGGAGGCGCGATGAATGATAGAAACGGAATATGGGAATTTCGAACTTGTAAAAAATTACCGGGACGCGTTCGTTCTCGACGATTTCAACAAGCGGTATACCGATGCGTTTGATATTTATCCGTATATCGTCGGCGACTATTCGGCCGGCATTCTACGGTTGAAAGGATTCACCATGAACGGCAAAAACAACGGTTACAAGACAATCCCGGATTATCTGGCTGAATCCTGCCCGATGAACTGCGCGTATTTCATTCTGAAAAATCCCGGCTTCGATCCCAAAAAGAACAGGGAAGAATAAACCATAAGCAAGGAAGAGGATAGACATGACCTACGAGGAGATAGTCGCTGAAATCAAGGAAGTGTTGGGCGTTATAAGACCATACATCAACAGGGACGGCGGCGATATTGAATTTGTCAAATTTGAAGACGGCATCGTTTTCGTGAAGTTGAGCGGAGCGTGCATCGGATGCTCCGGTTTCGAAGACACCATGCAAGAATTGGTCGAAGACACGTTGCTGGAAAGAGTGCCCGGCGTCATCGGCGTCGAAGCTACGACGTGACGGAAGGAATGATTCTGGTGGAACCTGATTCCAAAACCATTTACGAACACTGCCTGATGTTGTTGACAGAACGCGGTGTCGCGATAGACGACATCACGGATATTGTCTATGGGTTGCAAACCCCATATATCAAAAATTTGGAACGGAAGATATGTGAAGACGCGGTATACCGTGTCCTTGCCAAGCGCGAGGTGCAGAACGCCATTTTAACGGGAGTCGAACTCGACAAACTGGCAGAAGAGAAAAAACTTTCGGAACCCCTGGAATCCCTGATCGACGATGACAATCCCCTTTATGGCATCGACGAGATTCTGGTTCTTTCCATTTGCAACCTTTACGGATCGATCGGGTTGACCAATTTTGGCTATGTCGATAAAACCAAGCCGGGAATCATCGGCAAATTGGATCGCGAAGGCAAAGAAACCGAAAAATGCCATACTTTTTTGGACGATATCATCGGCGCCATTGCGGCGGCCGCTGCCAGTTCGGTGGCACATAACAACGCGAAATAAACAATTCTTTGACATGGCTCGCCATGTCTTTTCTTTTCAAAGGAGGGCGGACGGTGAAAGAGGGAGAAATCGTCAAGGGAACAATCACATGCATAAGACCGTATGGCGCCTTTGTCAAAGTCGGCGATCTTTACGACGGCCTGGTGCACATCTCGGAAATAACTGATGGTTTCGTCAGGGATGTCGGTGATTTTTTCAGCATCGGCCAGGAAGTGGAATTCCGCATCCTGAAGATCCACAAGGACAACAAACTGAGCCTGAGTTACAGGGGAGTCAAAACACACGCACATCAGAAATTTGTGAAAATCGAACTTACCACCGGATTCGAATCTTTGGAAAAACAGTTACCGAAATGGATAGAAGAATATCAGAAAAGCGGCGAATAAACGCCGCTTTCATCTCGAAACAGTCCTCTTTCCATTCGCGGGACACTGTGCTATAATTACATGTGTTTTATCGGAGGAACAAGATATGGATAAAATTATGGAACTTGACAGGAGTTACCTGTCGGAATTTGTTTCCGATACCGAAATCAAATCTTTGCAAAAGGAAATCATCGCGGCGAGAAGTGCACTTGAACAGAAAAATGGTCCCGGGAACGATTTTCTCGGATGGATGGATTTGCCCGCCAATTATGACCGCGAAGAATTCGGCAGGATGTCCACGGTGGCCAAAAGAATCAGAAGAACGGCAAAAATATTGGTTGTCATCGGCATCGGCGGATCATATCTCGGCACCAAAGCGGCCTGGGACATGTTCAAACCCTATTTTGAAAATCGCAAACGGTTCGAAGTGATATTCGCCGGGCAGAATTTGTCATCCGAATATCTTTCGGAATTGCTTGAGTATTTGAAAGATCGCAACTTCGCCATCAATATGATTTCCAAATCGGGGACGACCACGGAACCGGCCATCGCTTTCCGGGCACTTAGGGAACTTTTGGAAACAAAATACGGCAAGGAAGAAACTAGGGCCAGGATAATCGTTACGACAGACAAGGAAAAAGGTGCACTGAGAGATTTGGCCGAAAAAGAAGGGTATGACAGTTTTGTCGTTCCCAGAAACATCGGGGGCCGCTACAGCGTTCTAACGCCCGTCGGATTATTTCCGCTTGCTTGTGCCGGAGTAAAGATCGGCGAATTGCTGAGGGGCGCCGAAAAAGCCAGAAGGACATACAAGAAGAACGATGTTTTCGCCAATGACATAAATCTTTATGTTGCAATCAGAAATTGGTTGTACCGCAACGGGAAATCCGTGGAAATGCTGGTGTCCTACGAACCGAAACTGGCACGTTTCGCCGAATGGTGGAAACAGCTTTTCGCCGAATCGGAAGGAAAACAAGGCAAAGGATTATTTGTGGCCAGCGCCAATTTCACGACCGATCTTCATTCTTTGGGACAATACATCCAGGACGGACGGAAAATACTGTTTGAGACCGTTTTGCTTGTGGACGAGCCGATAACCGATCATGTGATAAAAGCCGAAAAGGAAGATCTTGACCAATTGAATTATCTATCGGGAAAAACGGTCGACTATGTAAACAAGAAAGCGGCCGAAGGAACCCTCATGGCCCACAAGGCAGGCGAGGTGCCATGCCTGGTCATGAAGATTAAGGATCTTTCCCCGTACACCTTCGGATACATGGTATACTTCTTCGAACTGGCTTGCGCCATCAGCGGATATGTACTCGGCGTGAATCCTTTCGACCAACCGGGAGTCGAAGCATATAAAAAGAACATGTTCGCCTTATTGAAAAAACCGGGATTTTGAATATCAACAAAAAGCATATGAAAAGGCTCGTTATCCGGAAAAGATAAGAGCCTTTTTTAATTGATTATGAGGAAGTTTTTGGCAATGCTTTTTTGACCTTGCGTTTGTCGAACGCGATGAACGGATGGGAAGCACATTTGTTCACGGTAAAACCGGAAACATCCTTCCAGACTTCCCCCTCGGCCTGGAAATATCTTTTTTCCGCGAACTTGACGGATATTTCCTTGCCGGTATGTATGGAAACATATTTTTTCAGATGGACATGCATGCCGGAATACACCGACATGAGCACAAACTGCAAGAGCGCCTTGCTCATGCTATGGGCTATGCATATCTGGTATTCGTCGCTTTCGACATCGGCGCTGGGAGCCACTTTCATGCCACCGCCGAAATATTTGCCGTTCTGCACGGCGACGAAATAACATTTTTCATAATGATAATCCATACCGTCTATGGTAATGTCGACAGCACACGACTTGAAAGTGACCATGGCCTTGAAGACATTGAAGAAGTAAGACAGGCGTCTTTTTTTCTTGTCTATGTTGACATAATAACATACCATAGCATCAATTCCCGCGCCGCAACCATTGATGAATTTGGTTGTTCCTTTATCGGTAACGGCTTCTCCGATGGTGATGTTTCCGGATCCTTTTTTCTTCAAACTTCTCAGGAAATCGTTTCCGGATCCGCTTTTTCCAAGATAGATGTTTTGGGTGATGCGATTGATGTCGACATTGTTGATAAGATGATTGATCGATCCGTCTCCACCGAGAAACAGAACATCGGTAATCGCCGGATTGTCTTCCAGATATTCATTCAGGTTATCGATTTTCAAGGTGGAACGCAAGTTAAAAGGAATATGGTTTTTCTTGAAAAAACGAACCATCAGATAAGTTTTGAACTTGGATTTCATATTGCTGGAAAGAGGGTTGTGAATAATCAAGAACATTTTGCATCTATATGACAACAAGAATCAAAAATTGAATTTGCCATCCTCCTTTAATGATATTATAACATATATATGGTTTCGCGCGAACAGAAAGCCAAAACAAAATCGGGTCCGAATAAAAACGGTTTCTGTTCAGAATGATATGTAGTAACGCCGAAATATGGTATAATTTTCAGTAGTGGAAAGGGGGCGATCGCCATCCGACAACAAATTAACGTATCATCTTTGGCCGAAATGGAAAAATTGGCCAAAATAATGGCCGGAACCCTGTTTCCCGGATACGTGATTGGACTTTCCGGAGAACTCGGAAGCGGAAAGACGACATTTACCAAATATTTGGCAAAACACATGGGCATCAACGCCAACGTCAATTCCCCCACATTCACGCTTTTGAAGATTTACAAGGGCGGCTTGCCGCTGTATCATATGGATGCATATCGCCTGGAAGCGAGCGGAGCCGGATATGAATTGGAAGAATTCATATACAGCGACGGCGTTTGCGTCATCGAATGGTGCGAATTTGCCGAAGATATCCTGCCTGAGAATTTTTTGAAAATGGACATCGAAGTCACAGGCGAAAACACCCGAAAAATATTTTTAGAAGGAAGTGGACCCTATGCCGGAATCGTGGAAGAGGTTGGCAATAGATACCGCAACCAAATACGTATATGTGTCCCTTGTTGAAAACGATCGTGAAATCGATAGAATCCTCCAACAGGGCAATCATGATCATTCGGTAACGACAATACCCTTGATAGCCGAAACGCTTCAAAAACACGATTGGAAAATGACTGACCTGAATGAAGTTATCGTCGGTGTCGGACCCGGAAGTTATACCGGAGTAAGAATCGGCGTGTCGATCGCCAAGATGATCGGATATTTGAACCGGATCAAAGTGAGCGCGGTGTCTTCCCTCGCCTTGATAGCCTCGGCCTCCGAAGCTTCGCTCATCATTCCGATGATTGATGCCAGAAGGGGAAACATTTTCACAGCCGCTTTCTGTCAGGAAAACAACATCATGCAATATAAGGTAAAAGATTGTCTGATTGACCGGGAGAAATATCTGGCCGGTTTCACAGCGGAGAAATATGAAACAATCGAAGAAGGAACGTACATGATAGAAAAAATCATCAGAAGCAGACTTCTTTCTCCGGTGGAAAACATTCACGAGCTGGTTCCGAATTACTTGCAAATGACGGAAGCAGAAAGAAACATTCGACAATGAAGGGGTTTGCGATATCGCCGATGCAGCACGGCGATCTTCCGGAAATCATCGAAGCAGACAGACTGGTACTCGGTCATACACTGGGGGAAAAAACCCTTGCCAACGAACTGGATATAAATCCCTTTGCGCATTATTTTGTTTTAAGGGACGAAACGACCGGAAGACTTGCCGGGCACGTCAGTCTGTGGATCGATTTGAAAAACGCCCAGATTTTGAACCTGTATGTGTTGCCCGAATATCAGCATCGCGGTTTGGGGGATGAAATCATGAAATTCTGCTTGGATTATCTGGCAACGTATCGGGTGGAAAACATCACGCTCGAGGTCCGGCCATCCAACCAGCGGGCGCGAAGCATGTATGAAAAATTCGGATTCAGGCAAGCCGCCGTCCGCCGGAATTATTATGACAACGGCGAAGACGCCTTGCTTTATCTCAGAAAATGCGAAGTGAGAGACCAATGATTGTAATGGGAGTCGAAAGCAGTTGCGACGAAACCAGCGTCAGTCTGGTGAAAGACGGAAAAAAAGTATTGTCAAACGAAGTATTGAGTCAGATAGATATTCATAAAGCTTATGGCGGAGTGGTTCCCGAAATCGCTTCGAGAGAACACGTCAAAGGCATCACAATGGTATTCGACCAGGCAATCAGAAAAGCCGGGATCGAATACAAAGATATCGATCTGGTAGCCGTGACAACCGGACCCGGACTGATCGGATCCTTGTTGATAGGAATCAATGCGGCCAAGGTGGTAAGCCTTAATTACGACATCCCGTTGATCGGTGTCCAGCACATTGCCGGACACATTTACGCCAACGGAATCGAGCACGACATGGTATTTCCCTTGTTGGCACTCGTGGTATCGGGCGGACATACGGAACTGGTCCTCATGAGAAAGCATTATGAATTTGAAAAGTTGGGAGAAACCGCGGACGAC
>ERZ795053.7834-NODE-7834-length-10187-cov-6.912456_pt1 | contig 10187 bp, 20 predicted proteins | sample MGYA00375137_ERZ795053 | MGnify/ENA primary metagenome ERZ795053 (study PRJEB30182, sample SAMN05720284) | activated sludge metagenome | isolation source: Anaerobic digester | place: Hong Kong | collected 2014-12-17 ... | reverse complement strand
GGTAGAAATAATGTGATATATTAATAAAGCTGTGAATTTAGGTATGACACGGGAGGTTACTGAGCAAACAGAAAACTTCCGTCGACCAGCGGAAACAAAAGATATTCCGCGATCCGTCATGATTAAGACATTGTCAAGTGCGCGAATTAACGCGCAAACTAACAAACTTCACGGGCAAAGATAAGGCATCGAAAGATGCTAAAATTTATGTCACAGCGCGACACACACGGAAGTGTTGTTCGGTAGCCCGAAAAAGACGGTTTTATAAAAACAAAAAAGGAGAAAAGCAAAAATTTATGGCGAATCAAAAGATTAGAATCAAGCTAAAAGCCTACGACCACAATTTGGTGGACCTTTCGGCGGAAAAAATCGTCGAAACGGCAAAGAAAATGGGTTCTAAAGTAAGCGGTCCTATCCCGCTACCCACGGAAAAAGAAATAGTAACGGTACTTCGCGCAACGCACAAATATAAAGACGCGCGCGAACAATTCGAACTAAGAACGCACAAACGTTTGATTGACATTTATAGCCCCAACGCAAAGACGGTTGACAGCCTTATGAAACTGAATTTGCCCGCTGGCATAGATATCAAAATCAAGCTGTAATACATTTTAGAGAGGTGAACTTTATCAATGAATAAAGCAATCATAGGAAAGAAATTAGGAATGACGCAAGTCTTTTTGAGCGACGGAACGATGGTTCCCGTAACGGTTGTTCTGGCTGGCCCGAACAGCGTTGTTCAAGTTAAAACCCCCGAAAGAGACGGATATTCCGCCGTACAACTTGGTTTTGACGTTGTGTCTGAAAAGAAACTAAATAAACCCGAACTGGGTCACACAAAAGCAGCGAACGTCGCTCCTTTGAAATATTTGAAAGAATTCAAACTTAACGATTCAAAGTTGGAAGTTGGCGCAACAATAGACTGCACAATATTTAACGAAGGCGAACTCGTAGACGTTACAGGCGTAACAAAAGGTCACGGTTTTTCAGGCGTTATTAAAAGATGGAATCAACATAGACTTAAAGAAACCCACGGCGTTGGCCCCGTTCACAGAGAAGTAGGCTCAATGGGCGCAAACAGCAGTCCCAGCAGAGTTTTCCCCGGCAAAAAACTTCCCGGACAATACGGCGCTGAACAAGTGACGGTATTAAATTTGAAGGTAGTAAAAGTCGACGCTGAAAAGGGCGTGCTACTTATTAAGGGGGCAATCCCCGGAGCTAAAAACAGCATAGTGTACGTTCGCGACGCTGTCAAAGCTCAATAATTGATGAAAGGAGAGTAAGCAAAATGCAAGTAAAAGTTTTTGACACTAACGCCGTTGAAGTTGGCAACGTAAAACTTAATGACAATGTTTTTAAGCGCGAATATAACGAAGCTCTTATTCATCAAGTGGTAGTCGCTCAAATGGCAAACGGTAGACAAGGCACAAAATCGGCGTTAACCCGCAGCGAAGTACGCGGCGGCGGCGCAAAGCCTTGGAGACAAAAGGGTACGGGCAGAGCTCGTCAAGGCAGTATTCGTTCTCCGCAATGGAAAAAAGGCGGTATCGTCTTTGCTCCGAAGCCGAGAGATTTTTCTAAAAAAGTAAACAAAAAAGCACGCGCGGCGGCTTTTTGCAGCGCAATCAGCTACAAGGCTGCAAATAACGAATTGATCGTATTGGACAAAATCGAACTTACCGAAGGCAAAACCAAACTTATGGCAAAAATTCTTGATAACTTCAAACTTACAGGAAAAACACTTTTGGTTATCGAAAACAACAACGACTTTATTCAACGCGCAAGCAACAATATTGATATATTGACAGTAACAGTCGCAGATTTGGCTAACGTATATCAACTTGTTTCAAATGCGACAGTTATCGCGACAAAACAGGCACTTAAACAAATAGAGGAGGTTTATGCGTAAATGAACGCTTACGATATTATTATTCGTCCGATACTCTCGGAAAAAAGCTATAAAGGCATACCTTCCAAAACTTACACTTTCCAAGTAGCGAAAACCGCTAACAAGGTTGAGATAAAAAAAGCTATTGAAGAAATTTTTGGAGTCAAGGTAGAAAAGGTCAACACGGTAAACGTTGACGGTAAAATGAAAGTGCAAGGCAGAACGAAAGGTCTCACTCCCAGCTGGAAAAAGGCTGTCGTTCATTTGACTAATGATTCAAAGGCAATCGAGTTCTTCGAGAGCTTGGCATAATTAGGAGGAAAGATTAATGGCTATACGTAGATACAAACCCACTTCTCCCGCACGTCGTTTTATGTCTGTTTCGGCTTTTGAAGAAATCACATGCAAAACTCCCGAAAGAAGTTTGCTCGTTTCTTTGAATAAATCCGGCGGCAGAAACGCGACGGGCAGAATAACCGTTCGTCATATCGGCGGCGGCAATCGCACGAAGTACAGAATTATTGATTTTAAACGCAACAAATACGATATACCCGCAAAAGTCGCTACAATCGAATACGATCCCAATCGTTCGGCAAACATCGCTTTACTTAATTACGCAGACGGTGAAAAAAGATATATCTTGGCACCTTTGGGACTTAACGTAGGTGATGAAGTTATATCGGCTACAACAGCGGATATCAAAACAGGCAACAATCTTCCTATGGAAAATATCCCCGTCGGTACGATTTTGCACAATATCGAAATGAACCCAGGCAAGGGCGGACAAATCGCCCGCGCGGCAGGCATCTCGGCTCAGCTCATGGCAAAAGAAGGCAAATACGCGACGCTGCGTATGCCCAGCGGTGAAATGAGACTCGTTTTGGTAAAATGCAGAGCTACCATCGGACAAGTGGGAAATCTTGACCACGAAATCATCTCAGTCGGCAAAGCGGGCAAAACAAGACACATGGGTATCCGTCCTACCGTACGCGGCAGCGTTATGAACCCTTGCGACCACCCGCACGGCGGCGGCGAAGGAAAATCGCCTATCGGTCATCCGGGACCGCTTACTCCTTGGGGTAAACCCGCATTGGGATATAAGACCAGAAAGAAAAAGAACGCTTCTGACAAATTTATTGTCAAGAGAATCAACTAACGGAGGATTGTTATGAGCAGATCAACAAAAAAAGGCCCTTATGTAGAAGAAAGACTTTTGAAAAGAGTTCAAGAGCTTAACGCGAAGGGCGAAAAGAAATTACTCAAAACCTGGTCGAGAGCATCGACAATTTTCCCCGATTTCGTTGGACACACTATCGGCGTTCATGACGGCAAGAAACACGTTGCCGTATACATCACCGAAGATATGGTCGGACTTAAACTCGGCGAATTCGCTCCCACCAGAACATTTAGAGGACACTCGGGCGGCAAGACGTCGTCTGCAAAATAATAAGAAGGAGGATAAAAAATAATGGCAACAAGAACTAGGGAAAAAGCTCAGAAGTTTGAACAAAATCGCGAACATAGACCTTACGCCGTAGCGAAATACATTCGCATGTCTCCTTCAAAGGTGCACGTCGTTTTGGATTTAATTCGCGGCAAAGGATATTTTGAAGCAGTCGCGATTTTAAAGGGTTCGCCCAAACTCGCTAGCGAACCGATATTAAAAACACTTAACTCCGCTGCCGCTAACGCGGAAGTCAACAAAGGTATGAGCAAAGATGCTTTATACGTGGCTGAGTGTTTTGCGGATCAAGGTCCTACCTTAAAGAGATTTCAACCCGTTTCCAAGGGTAGAGCGCACAGCATTTTGAAGCGTACCTGTCATATCACGGTAGTGCTCGATCAAAAGGTTAATTAGGAGGAAATTATGGGACAAAAAGTTAATCCGCATGGAATGAGAGTCGGTATAAATAAAGACTGGAATTCAAAATGGTTCGCAGATAAAAAAGATTTCGCAAAATATATAAAAGAAGACAGCGATATTCGTAAGTTTATCGAAAAGAAATACGCTCAAGCTGCAATAAGCGAAATCAAAATCGAAAGAAGCGAAGGCAAAGTCACCGTTGACATCTATACGGGCAGAGCAGGCGTATTGATCGGCAAAGGCGGCGCAGGTATCGACGGTATCAAAGCCGACGTAGCAAAAATCGCTCACGGCAAAGAACTGACGGTTAATATTATGGAAGTTAAACGCCCCGATATGGAAGCTCAACTAATAGCTGAAAATATTGCGGGTCAATTGGAAAAAAGAATCGCTTTCCGCAGAGCTATGCGTCAATGTATCGGCAGAGCAATGCGCGCCGGCGCAAAGGGAATCAAAACAATGGTTTCAGGACGTCTGGACGGAGCGGAAATCGCGAGAACGGAACAATATCACGAGGGCAGTATTCCTCTTCACACCCTAAGAGCGGACATCGATTACGGTTTTGCTATCGCTCACACGACTTTCGGCGTTATCGGCGTAAAAGTATGGGTTTATAAGGGAGAAATCCTCGGCAAAAAAAAGCAAGGAGGTAACTTGTAATGTTAATGCCCAAAAGAGTAAAAAGACGTCGTCAATTCCGTGGCAGAATGAAAGGCGAAGCGCACAAGGGTAACAAAGTCGCTTACGGCGAATTCGGTTTGGAAGCTCTTGAATGCGGTTGGATTACAAGCAACCAGATAGAAGCGGCCCGTGTCGCGATGACGAGATTTATAAAACGTGGCGGTAAAGTTTGGGTAAATATATTCCCTCACAAACCCGTTACAAAAAAACCCGCTGAAACCCGCATGGGTTCAGGTAAAGGCAGCCCCGAATATTGGGTAGCGGTTGTAAAACCGGGACGCATTATGTTCGAAATGGGCGGTATCACAGAAGACCAGGCAAGAGAAGCATTGAGATTGGCAAGCCATAAACTTCCCGTCAAATGCAAGTTTGTCAAGAAAGAAGATGAGGTAGAGACGAATGAAGGCTAATAAAGTTAGAGAATTGAATAACGAAGAACTGGCGGCAAAATTGCTTGACCTGAAAAAAGAGCTTTTCAATTTGCGTCTTTCTCACGCTACGGGTCAGCTGACGAATAACACGGCTTTGGCTATTTGCAAAAAAGACATCGCCAGAGTCAAAACGGTACTTCGCGAAAGAAAAAACGAAGCGCCGGCTAAGTAAGGAGGATGAACATGGCTGCAACAGTTCAAAGAAATATGAGAAAAGAACTCGTCGGAATGGTTGTTTCCGACAAGATGGACAAAACGATAGTCGTGGAAGTTGTAAACAGGTTCAAACATCCTTTGTATAAGAAAACAATTTCCAAAACTAAGAAATTTAAGGCGCACGACGAAATGAATGAATGCGGTATCGGCGACAAAGTCCTTATCGCGGAAACAAGAAAAATTTCAAAAGATAAAAACTGGCGTCTGGTTTCAATAATAGAAAAAGCTAAGTAAGGAGGCAGTAAACGAATGATTCAACCATTTAGCAGATTAAAAGCTGCCGACAACTCGGGCGCAAAAGAAATTATGTGCATAAAGGTATTGGGCGGCTCGAAAAGAAAAACCGGCAATATCGGCGATATCATTGTGGCAAGCGTTAAAAGCGCGAACCCCGGCGGCGTCGTAAAGAAGGGCGAAGTGGTCAAGGCTGTTATCGTGCGCACATCGTCCGGTATCGGAAGAAAAGACGGCACGCATATACGTTTTGACGATAACGCTGCTGTAATTATCGACAATCAAAAACAACCCAAGGGTACCCGTATTTTTGGGCCCGTTGCGAGAGAACTGAGAGAAAAAGATTACTTGCGTATCGTTTCACTCGCTCCGGAAGTATTGTAAGGAGGATAAAATGTCAAGTATGAACGTAAAACGCGGCGACGTAGTTGAAATTATCGTCGGCGACGAAAAAGAAAAAGGCAAACGCGGCAAGGTTATTGCGGCGCATCCGACTGACAATAAGGTTATCATAGAAGGATTAAATCTTGTTAAAAAACACATCAAACCCCGCAACGCTCAGGAAAAAGGCGGTATTGTAGACCAACCCAGACCTATCGACGCAAGCAACGTTATGGTTGTCTGCCCGAAATGCGGAAAAGCAACGAGAGTAGGACACACCTTGACCGCTGACGGCAAAAAGTTCGTTAGAGCGTGCAAAAAATGCGGAGCTGTGTTAGATGTGAAAGAAGATAAATCAACTGCAAAGAAATCAGTTGCAAAAACATCAACAGCAAAAACAACAAAAACAACTACAGCTACAAAGAAAAAAGCTGAAACAAAACAAGAAATAACAAAGGAGGAATAGGACATTGGCGGAAAAGAAAACGGCGGAAAAGAAAACGGAAACCGCTAAAAAAACAGAAGTCAAAAAAACTGAAGTTAGTAAAAAAACCGAAGTTAGCAGACTGAAAAAATATTATAAAGACAATGTTATTCCTCAAATGGAAAAACATTTCAATTACACAAACATCAATCAAGTGCCGAAACTCGTTAAGATAATCATCAACGCTGGTATCGGCGACGCGAAAGATAATGCCAAAAGTTTCCAAATCGCGGTAGAAGAATTGAAACAAATCAGCGGACAAAGCCCTATTATCACAAAGGCGAAAAAATCCGTTGCTAACTTCAAACTCAGAGAAGGTATGTCCATAGGCGCGAAAGTTACGTTGCGCGACAACAGAATGTACGAATTTATGGATAAACTTATTTCTATCGCTCTGCCCAGAGTAAGAGACTTCCGCGGAGTAAATCAAAATTCTTTTGACGGAAGAGGCAATTACACCATGGGTGTAAGAGAACAGTTGATATTCCCCGAAATCGTTTACGACCAAGTGGAAAAAACACGCGGCTACGACATCACGTTCGTAACAACCGCAAAGACAGACGAAGAAGCGAAACAACTGCTCCAACTAATGGGAATGCCGTTTAGGGCGTAAGGTGAGGTAAAATTATGGCAAGAAAATCTTTGATAAACAAACAACAAAAACCTGCGAAGTATTCGACCAGAGCTTACACGCGTTGCAGTATATGCGGAAGACCGCACTCTGTTTTACGCAAATACGGAATTTGCAGAATCTGTTTTAGAGAAAAGGCGTACAAGGGAGAAATTCCCGGCGTCAAAAAAGCAAGCTGGTAAGGAGGAAAAATAATGGTAGTTACAGATCCAATCGCCGATATGCTCACGCGTATCAGAAACGCTATGATTTCAAAACATACCGACGTTGAAATTCCTGCCAGCAAAACAAAAAGAGCAATCGCTCAGATTTTGCTTGAAGAAGGTTATATTTCGGCGGTAGAAGAAAAGAAAGACACATTGCAAGGCACATTAAAAATTACTTTGAAGTACGCAAGAGGACAAAAAGTCGTTACAGGTCTTAGACGTATCAGCAAACCCGGACTGCGCGTTTACGCGAAAGCGGGACAAATGCCCAAAGTTCTTAACGGACTCGGCGTTGCTATCGTATCGACTTCAAAGGGTATTATGACAGATAAGCGCGCTCGCGAAGCCAATCTTGGCGGCGAAGTGCTAGCTTACATCTGGTAGGAGGTAATATGTCAAGAATCGGTAGAGCGCCTATTGCTATCCCAGCAGGTGTAGAAGTAAAATTAGACGGAAGCATTATCACGGTTAAAGGACCGAAAGGCGTTTTGACAAGAGATATCGGAACCGATATCAACTGCAAAATCGAAAACAATCAAATTTTGTTTACACGCGATAACGATGATAAAGAAATCCGCAGCAAACACGGACTTTACAGAGCTTTGGTAAGCAATATGGTAACGGGAGTAACAAAAGGTTACACAAGAAGCCTTATTATTTTCGGTATCGGTTACAAAGCGCAAGTAAACGGAAACAAACTTGTTTTGAATATTGGTTACAGTCACCCCGTAGAAATGGAAGCACCGCAAGGCATCACTTTCGCTTGCCCCACATTGACGGAAATCTCCGTTAGCGGCATCGATAAAGAACTTGTCGGACAAGTGGCTGCAAATATCAAAGCTAAGCGCGTTATCGAGCCTTATCACGGTTACGGTGTAAGATATAAAGAAGAACCCGTAATCCTGAAAGAAGGCAAGAAAGCGGGCAAGTAAGGGGGAAATAATTAGATGATTACTAAATTAGATAAAAACGCCGATAGAAAAATACGACACGCGCGTGTTCGTAAAAGCATATTTGGCACGACAATTCGCCCCCGCTTGAATGTATACCGCAGCACGAGATATATCTATGCTCAAATAATCGACGATATAAACGGTAAAACTCTCGCTTCGGCAAGCAGTTTCGCTCTCAAAAGCGAAATGGGCGAAAAAAGCAAAACCGAATCGGCAAAACTTGTCGGACAAACGATTGCTAAAAAAGCTATCGAACTCGGCATTAAAGAAGTTGTTTTTGACCGCAGCGGTTATATTTACACAGGACGCGTACAAGCGTTGGCGGACGGCGCAAGAGAAGCCGGTCTGAAATTTTAAGGAGGAGCGGAAATGAACGAAGAAGTAAAAGAAGTAGTGGCAGTCGAACAAACCGCGGTTGCTCCAGAGCAAAAGACCGAAGCTAGAGCCGACCGTCCCAGACGTAGTTACGGCGACAACAGACGTCAAGGCGACCGTCCTCAGGGAGACCGTCCCCAAGGCGACCGCAAGGGCAGAAAATTTAATAAAGACCGTGATCAAAAAGAAGACGACGGTTTAATTAAAAAGCTCGTTGCCATCAACCGCGTTACAAAGGTTGTAAAAGGCGGTAGAACAATGCGTTTCTCGGCTTTGGTTGTTGTCGGCGACGGCAACGGTAAAGTCGGCGTAGGTACAGGTAAAGCGGCGGAAGTTCCGCAAGCTATCGAAAAAGCTACCCAAAGAGCAAAAGCCTCAATGGCTGAAATATCTCTTAAAGGTACGACCATACCTCACGAAATCATTGGAAAATTCGGCAGAGGACATATACTTTTGATGCCTGCTCAAGTAGGTACCGGCGTTATCGCGGGCGGTCCCGTTCGTAACGTATTGGAAGCTGCGGGCGTTAAAGATATCAGAACAAAATCTTACGGAAGCAATACACCCGTAAACTGCGTAAGAGCAACTCTCGACGGTTTGCTTCAACTTAGAACGGCAGAACAAATCGCTGAATTACGCGGCAAAAAAGTAGAAGAACTATAAGGAGGATTTTACAATGGCAACGAAGAAAAAAGACGACATCATGTATATCAACGGTAAATACATTGTAAAGTCGAAAGAACCTTTGCACAGCGTTAGCTTTAAAAAAGGTCAACGTCCTTACGAAATAAGCAAAAAGAAAATAAAAGTCACTTTGGTCAAAAGCACAATAGCATGCTTGAAAGACCAACAAAAGACTGTGGAAGCGTTGGGTTTGCACAAAATCCGCGATTCAAAAGTTTTCAACGACAACGACGCTATCCGCGGAATGATTTTCAAGGTGAAGCACCTTGTCGTCGTGGAAGAAGTTTAAGGAGACGAATTATGAGAATACACACAATAGCTCCGGCGGAAGGTTCTAAAACCAGCGCGAAAAGACTTGGACGCGGCATAGGTTCGGGTTTGGGCAAAACCAGCGGCAAGGGTCATAAAGGTCAATGGGCGCGCAGCGGCGGCGGCGTTCGTCCCGGTTTTGAAGGCGGACAGACCACGTTGGCAAGACGTACTCCCAAACACGGTTTTAACAATAACTTTTCCCTTATTTATGATATAGTAAATTTGGAACAACTCAACAATTTTGAAGACGGCGCGACCGTTACCCCCGAAATTTTGCAGGACGCGGGAATAGTAAATATCAAACACGGCGTAGGCATCAAAATTTTGGGTAAAGGCACATTGACGAAAAAACTTACGGTAAAAGCGCACAAATTTTCCGACGCGGCGCAAAAGGCTATTCAAGCGGCGGGCGGAACGATAGAGGTACTTAAATAATGTTTGAAACCTTTAAAAATGCCTTTAAGGTAAAGGAAGTACGCAATAAGATTTTGATGACAATCCTATTCGTGTTTATTTACAGATTAGGTTGCTTCATTCCTGTTCCGGGTATAAACATGGACGTTATCTCGCTTGGCGAAGGAACGCTCATGTCTGTTATGAACGCCATTACAGGATCGGCATTGTCACAAGGTACATTGTTTGCGGTAGGAATCAGCCCCTACATTAACGCTTCCATTATAATGCAACTTCTTGCCTACGCCATTCCCGCTCTTGAAAGAATGAGCAAGGAAGGCGAAGAAGGAAAGAAAAAAATTGAAAAAATCACCCGTTACGTCACATTGGGCTTGGCTATTGTAAACGCTATCGCCGTTATGGTTACGTTTGATAACGCAAGCACTTCCACGGC
>ERZ795053.7833-NODE-7833-length-10187-cov-7.864884_pt1 | contig 10187 bp, 10 predicted proteins | sample MGYA00375137_ERZ795053 | MGnify/ENA primary metagenome ERZ795053 (study PRJEB30182, sample SAMN05720284) | activated sludge metagenome | isolation source: Anaerobic digester | place: Hong Kong | collected 2014-12-17 ... | reverse complement strand
CCAGAAGGGCCTCGTCGGGAACGTGGAACGCTATTTCGACCATATTCATCTCTTCTTGGGAACATTCTGATGCTTTCTATTATCGTTCGGCGAGGTTCAAGTAATTTATTCCATGCAGCTATTTAGGCAGGCATCTCAGACAGAAATTTCGACGCATCTCGCGGTGGTGGTCGGCTCGGGTATGGGGAGGTTGTCTTCTTTCAGGCCTTCCAGATGAAACTCTATCGCTTCTCTCATCAGCTCTGCCGTCTCCTCTTCGGTCTCGCCGGCGGCGGCTACGCCGGGAAGGTCCGGGCAGTATGCAGAGTAATTTCTTTCGCCCTTCTCGATGATAATCGCATACTTAGCTCTGGTCATCTTCAATCTCCTTTAGGTACGCCTGCTTTAATATGCTTTTCAGGGTCTTGGGGTGGAGTTCCAGATCCGGCTTGCCTGCGATGGTGACACGCCCCTTCTTATACGGGTGCTTGAACTGCCTATGGCTCCCTCTGGTAGTCACCAGTCTCCAGCCGTCTGCCTCTATCAGTCTGATGACGTCTCTCACTTTCACTCTGCCGCCTCGTTAGATTCAGCGTATCAATGCTTTCAAACGCGCGATCTTACCTTATTCATTCGTTGCAGCCTACCTATATAGTTCTCTTTTAGCGCTCTCCAAGGATTGCCTGGTCTTAAGCTGAATGGTATCTTCAAGCCTTATGCGAGGAGGCTCAGCGTTCTATAGGGGCGTAGTGTGAGGCGGAATCTTTTAGGAGGTTAATACCGAAAAAAGACTTCGACGCTCCCATAAATAAATTATAAAGATTGAATTCGTATTTCATCGATCATAAAGCAATAATTCTTCATTTAGTCCCCTATCTAAACCATAAGACTCTATTTGCATTATACGGTCGGCCAGATCAAGACATCGTGTTCTCAGTGCCTTATCGTTAGTTTGTCGGTATATCCGTAAGATCAACTGGCTAACACTGATATCAGACAATGCATGACGTTCCAATTCCCCATGAGAGCTGACAGCATCAAGATACCTCTCGCATACTTGACAGGTAATATCCGGAAGTTTAGCAGTTGTCTTTTCTAATGCATTTATCAAACTTGACCGAGTGATATCAAACGCACTGCTTTCTACAAACGCTTCTATCAAACCTGCATACTTACCCAGCTCATCACCTTCAAATCGATCGAAGCAATTTGACGCTTCAACACGCACTTTATCGTCCGGATCATTGAAGAGTTGAATCAATTTATCTTCGCATAATGGGCGGAATTGTCGGAGATTTGAGGCAAAAACTTCGGCTGAACTGAGCCTCTGTGTATCTATGCCAGACAAACAACGGTCGGCGAGTGGTTTTGCCTCCTCTACGTACAGAGAGGCCAAACAAACCTGTCTCGCCGCAATTCTTGCAGCTTCGGGTACCTCAGAAGTGAGCATTCTTTCAAGAATGGGCTTAAGACAGGAAAAATGAGTTTGTAATGCATATTTTATAAAGTATTCAACATGATTGGTACCTAACAGCACATCCTCCGTCTCACAGAGCTTTTTGAATAGGCGGACTGCCAAATCTCTATCATGGACCAACACAGCTGTAAGCGTTCTGACAACCCAAGACCTAACGGCAATTGAAGGGTCTCGTACCATTCGTTCCAGTGCCAGCTGGAAGTAATGGATATGATCCTTATCGAGTTGAATCAGCTTGCCTATCGCTTCTGCAGCTCCTCCTCGTACAGAATTGAGCCCTGCCATTGAAATGTCGCCGCCATAATAAAAATCGTCACCCGATCCTTTGGTGCGCCATAACTCTTTCTCAGGATCGGGATCTTCAGTTGCATACCATGACACAATATCTAATGCTTCATCAGGCAAGGGTTGTTCAGCCAAATTTGCAATCGGCTGACAAATCCAATGACCGCAGGGGCGATCAGGCAATCGATGGCAACGTTGGCACACCTGAAGTACGGTTTGCACATCTAGATCAGCATCAGATATACCTCGCAAAATCGCTTCGAAGTAGTATTTGCGGATGCTATCAGGAAATCGAAGCGCTAATTCAGCAAATCGTTTTGGCTCGTTTTTTGTTTGTATTTCCAGGACTCCAGATAATTCGTATGCACCACCGATAAAAAAATCTTGGTCCTTATGTTCAATTTTATCGCTATGGTTATAATTATAATGTGAAACTGCCTCTAGCCACTCCTCATCGTTCATTTTGTCAGCTTCAGATTCCGGTATTGGAGATCTAATAGGACCCGCTCTGACCATCTCCTTCGGATCTTGCCTCCAATCTCCAAATTTTTGGGATAATTCCTCTAATCGTTGCGATACCAGTTCAGAACGGCGCGAAGGGTCGAATCCTTCGAGTAAAACAAATTGTGCATGGCCATAACTACGACTACCTCTCTCGCTCTTTTCCCATTCCGAGTAATAATTAAGTATCATATCCTCAAGCCTTGACAACTGAACGTCAGAACAATATGGCGTGATGGATTCTAACAATTCTCGTGTTGCCCAGTGAGGACTGCTAAGATAACCTGTCTCAAGACGTGTCATTTTGGCACAAAGATAATCTGTTGCATCGGCAGCAAATCTCTCGCCGTTTGCGGTGTATGCTCGAATCAACAAGTATTGGATCGTTTTAAAGTCAAGATCATCAAGTAGTCCCGCAATATATTCTAAATACTCCGGCTTTTTTACTGCAAGACCGGATAGGGCAGTTTCCATAGCAGTTAATATCGCATCGTTGGCATCGACAGCCCAGCTATAGTGGGGATATCTCCAGACAGGATCGTTGTATGGAGGACTGTCTGCTGATTTTGCTGTAAATCCGATTACATGAAGCATGAAGGGCAATATTTGATTGACAAATTCAACAGGTGCTACGTCGGCGCTTGTTAGCAGAGACTTCTTAAAAATACCTCCTGATTTAGTATCAATGTTGCCATTTCTATCAAACGGGTTAAGCTGCCCCTGTTTTAAGGCTAAAATTAAACGCCGCTTAAGATAATGTCCGATTAGTTCGCAAACCCAGTCCGGATGACTTTCGGGCAAATTAAAAAGCCCTCTCCTAAACCAAAAATCATCTCTCATCGGGTTTTCCGTATCTACTTTATCGAGGCGGCCATAGTCTATAAGTTTCAATGTGAGTTCAAAGAAGCGACGTCCGGCTGATAGATCAGAAAACTGGATTATATACGCTAGTCGATGATCCCATTTTTCTGACTTGCCAACATAAGGTTCTATTAGTTCGGACACTCTATTTGATAGCGTTCTCTGTACACTTATTAATAAATCACTTGCTCTAGCAACAATTTTTTCGTCATGATCTGCCAACCATATTTCTATTAATCCAAGAGAATCTAGTAGCTTGAACCAAGGCACAGAACCGTATAAAATACGCCGTACTCCTATTGATCTCGGATCTTCTTGATCGTCAATAAACTTCGCAATGACGTTCCATTCTTCTTCACGAGGGTCTGGCAATTCTTTTAGCACAGAAAAAATGACCTTTTTTAGATGGAAGCGGATATCAGGGAGAGAAAGCAATGCATCTAAATGGTCCACGTAGCGATCGAAATCCATCTCACGCTCATGTAAAAGAATCTGTCTAACTTGAGCACGTCTGAATAGGTGCTGTTCGTCACTCAGTAATAATGATAATATGTCTTGCTTTCTCGCGGCAAATCCACGTGCAAATGCATAATCGAAAAAGCCTTCATGGAAAAATGCGTATTTTTCATCATCTAATATCAAAACATGCTCAGAAGCCATTGCTCTGACATCATCTGAATATTTATCAACTACATATTCTGGAGCGTATAATATCTGTCCGTCGCTCATATAATCACATAGCGCATCTACGACTTGAGTCCATTGAATGGATCGGCCGAAGCGCTCACGAATTACAATCTGCTTATAGTCCCAATATCCGTGATATAGATCTCTCGCCGACTTGAAATTAAAGGCATCGGTAGTTTCATTCTCTGAAATTTCTGATAGTATGCGTAAGTGAAGAGGAATAGAAAGTAATTTCAGTTGATTGGCACTCAATTTTCCTGAGTCTAAACCTAAGTCATCGACCACACCCCTCACGGTTTCATAAGTCAGAGGTTTAATCGGCACGACGTTAAATGTCCCTTTTTTGCCTGTTAAACGTCGCAATCGATGATCGTTATCGATATCGAATTTTCGACAGGCTAATAATAACCGTATCTGCGGATGGGCTTCAATTTGGTTGATAATTTCATGGATGCAATCGAAAAAACTAGGATTACGGCCAGAAGCTAAACTTACAGCATCAAGTTGGTCGATGACCAATACACAATCTCGTCCTCGAGATATCGCCGCGAGAACGTTTGCAGGTGATCCAGGTAGACCCAATTGAGATCCAACATCGTCAGGCAGTTGAGTAGAACTCAAACGATCAACACGAAATGCTAAAACAGGCCAGCTTTTGTCTTGAAGCGCTTCTACAACTTGAAGTATAACATTACTTTTGCCGACTCCCGCTTCACCTGTAATCAACACATTCGTATTGTTGTCTGATGAAACGAAATTATCGAGAATTGAGTTTACTTCATCTCTGGGGATACTATTTTCTGCAATAACCTCATCTCGAAGTTGAGATAAGTAGCGATCATTTTGCGATTGGACCGCACTCAAAACAAGTGGGTCTTTGCCCCATTCACGAGGACGATATCCACGCTCTTTTAAATGGTCCCATATATCAGAAGCTATCAACTCATGATGGACGTTATCAAGTGCAAATTGAGCTAATGCCTCCCTAATATTGGCAGGATTGCCTTCAACGAGTGCGGTTAAACGGCTTTCAAGATGGGTAGTTCGTAGAAAAAATTCATCGATGGTTACAACGCGTATTCGCTTAAGGGCGTCATATGCCTTTATCTCAGCGCCGTGAAGATTCCAGCGAGAACAAAGATCTCTGAAAGCTTCAGCATTTTTTTTGTCTTTTAAGAACTCTTGTTTAAACTCGTCAAAACTGTTGGATCTTCTCGCTCTATCCGATAATTCATTCAACTGGTATGCGGATTGGGTAGAAACAAACACACATCGAACATCAGAATCACTAAGCTTGTCCAAAAAATGAGACAAAACACGTCCAGTCCTCTCTAATTCTGCCAGAGTCCAACGGCCGCTTTGACTGTATTGCCGTTTCACTTGATGGTATTCGGTTATATCTCCACACCGAAGCCAGAATTCTGCACCTTCGCCTTCTTCACCAGGCGGTTCTAACCTTATCGAATCTGCACGCTCTTCTAGGACCTCGACCATACAAGATACAGTCCAAAGTCCTTCATAACGAATACCAAATTTATCAGTTGCGCCACCCGGTAGAGGCATATCATCTCACTCTTAAAGACACTCCGAGATTACAGTTTCGAGTATAAAAATGATTCCAGGATTATTGCCCTCTATAAGTGCTCCAAACGGTAGGCGACAATCCGACTAACTTAATTCATTTTGCACTATGTCTCTTCAAACCCTTTAAATTTTAGGGGCTGACAGCCTCTCGCTGCCCCGCCCCTTCACTCCATCTTCTCCCTCACCGGCTCCAGTATCGCGTTCAGATGCTCGACGGCGCTCTTCTTGAGGTCGAGGGGGTGCATCTTCCCGGCCAGATAGTCCGCCTCCAGGCCATCGTACCTCTCGTAGGTGACGTCGCCTCCGAACTTCTCGGGCCGCTTGATGGTTACGCTCCCCAGGCGGGGTAGGATGTGATACTTGAATAGCTCGGTGACGGGGTTTCCTTCGATATCCTTTGCCGGGCAGTAGGCTGACATGATCTTCGTTTCGAGGTCCTCGGCGGAATCGTCGACGGAGATGTAGTTCCCCTTCGAGGAGGACATCTTCCCGCCGTTGAGGCCGGAGATGATGGGGGTGTGGAGGCAGACAGGAGGCTGCAGGCCGAGCCGCGGCATCTCTTCTCTTGCCAGCATGTGGATCTTCCTCTGGTCGATCCCGCCGACGGCCAGGTCGACTCTGAGGGCCGCGATGTCCACCGCCTGCATCAGGGGGTAGATCATCTGGGAGACGTGGGGGTTGTCCATGTTCCGCCCCACCTCGTCCATCGACCGGCGGGCCCGGTTGAGGGTGGTGTTCCTCGCCATCTTCAGGACGTTCTTCACGTACTCAGGCTCGAGCTGGTAGTCGGTCCCGTAGACGAACTCCGTCCGTTCCGGGTCGAGGCCGAGGGCTATGAAGCAGTCCCGGTTGTAGTCGGCCGTCGCCCTAACCTCTTCGAGGGTCCCCTTCTCGTTCAGGTAGGCGTGAAGGTCCGCCAGAAGGACGACTACTTGAAACCCGGCAGCCTGAAGGTCGATCAGCTTGTTGGCGGTGAGCATGTGGCCCATGTGGACCTTCCCGCTCGGCTCGTACCCGACGTAGGCCCTCGGCTGCTCCTTTCCCTCCATCAACGCCTTGAGCTCGTCCAGCGTGACGATCTCCTCTGCATTCCTGATCACAAGCTCAAGCCTGTCCAAAAGATATCACCACCACCCCAGAGGAGAGGGGATGTATAACGCTTTTGGTTCCTTTGGGAAATGCTCTGGCGAATGCCTTGTGGAATGCTTTAGGGAATAGCACTTCTGCCATATGCGACGGGCGAGGCTGGGCGATGGAAGGTGAGGCTAAGGGATATGAGGCGGGGGGAGGGATTTATTCAAGATAAGGGTTATTAGGGACCTACGCTCTTGAGCAATCGTGAAGCAGAATCAGAAGCAGAAGGGAAAGCGCGACCCTGAGCCGGAGGAGAGGCCGTCTGCCCAGAATGACGCCGACGGGTCTCGTGAGAAGACCGCCGGCCTCGTATTCCTGGCGATCCTCTTCTCCCTCGTCTTCTGGAATTCGTACTGGTTTCTCTCCAAGTTCCTGCTCCTGTTCGTCATCTTCTACTTGATCTATCTCGGCGCGAAATCCCGGCTCTGATTTTGGGCGACGCCGACAGAAAGGGTTATCAGAAGATACCGCCAACCCTTATGCCATGGGTCGCAGAATGTTTGGCAGATCAGGGAGGATCCGGAGACGCGAAGAGAACATCATACTCCTGATCCTGGCATTGGTGATCACCGTCCTCCTCTGGAACTTCATAGGGGTGATCTTCAGAGTCGTCCTCTTCGCCTTCGTCGTCTACTTCGTCTACCGTCTCCTTCAGAGCCGCTTCTGAGATGAGGTTTGCTGGGAGAAAATGGAGAAACCGTTATCATATCAAAGGACGGTGTCTGTTGTATGACTCGCGCAATTCCGGTCCGGGCCGGGGGGAGCCGATCCCTCTTGACGAACCTGATCCTTCTGGCGGTAGCGCTGGTGGTGGCCGTGATCCTCCTTCACATCATCGGCTTTCTCGCGGGGATATTGATCTTCGCCCTGGTGGTCTACATCGTCTACCTCGTCCTTCGCCACCGCTTCTGAGGCGGGCCTCGATCCGCCCGGCCTCGGCGAGGTCCTCCTCGGTGTTCAGGTTGAAGAGGCTCAATAGCTCCGGATCGAGAGGACGAAGAAGCTCCACCGATACGAACTTGGCGGAGAGCCCCTCCAGAGGGGCCCTGATCCTCAGCATTCCTCTGGCCAAGGCGTCCTCGCAGGCCCGGGCCATGATGTCAGTCCTGTAGACGGCGTGAAGGGGCTCCATGAGGTCGCCCTCCTGAACGGGGATGGCGGCGTCGTACCCCTCATCGAGATCGAATAAAAGCTCCAACACGTCGGGGTTGAGAAAAGGGAGGTCGCAGGCCACCGCGAGGGCGCGCTCTCCCCTGGCAGCAGCCATCCCGGCGGCGAGCCCCGCCACCGGTCCGAACCCCTGAACCGGGTCGACGGTGAGCCTCGCATCGGGGACGAGAGGCTCGAGCCTCAAAAGCTGTTTTTCGTCCCTCGCCACCACCACGAGGTCGTCGACGACCCCGCCGACGATCTCGACGGTCCGCTCGATCATCGTCGAGCCGCAAAATTCTAGAAACGCCTTCTCAGAGCCGATCCTCCTCCCGGCGCCTCCGGCGAGGATCACACAAGACCTGTGAGCTCCCATCCTCCCTCCTCGCAGTCCTCTCGCAGGGCTCGCAGGAGGACCGCCTCGGGGTTCGGATTCACCTCGTCGGAGGTGAGAAGGGTGTAATCGGGGCTGACCGAAGCGGTCGCTTCCATCGCCTCCTCGAATAGGGACCTCATCGACGAGAGCTCCGGAGGCTTTCCGGTCGCTCCGAGCCTCTGGTATGCAAACTCCCTTGTGAACCGATTTCCGAGGATTACCAGGGTCGACTTGCCCCTCTTCGAGACCTCCGCCTTTTTCCCGGCGATCTCGACGAGGAGATAGCCTCCGGGGACGAGGTATATCCTCCTCCGCCTCTGGCTCTCGACGGAGAGCTCCGTCACCTCCCCTACAAGAACGCCACCATCTCCCCACTTCCAGACCTTCTCCCTGCCGTCCGATATCCGAATATTCGAGCCCAGCTCCTCGGCCCTCCTCCGGAGCTCTTCATCGGTCCTGATCCTGCCGCTGTAAAGCTCCTCCTCCAGGGCCTCGGCTCTGCCGAAGAAGGCGATGCTCCTTTTGTCTCCTCCTAAGATCGCCCTCTTTTTGCCGGCAAAAGCCACCACCAGCGACAAGTCGTGATCACTCCCTCAATCGGTTTTTATCGATTTGATCTCGTCTTCATCTGCATCTCGGCCGCCTTCACCGTCTGGCTCATCAGAATCGAGACGGTGAGGGGCCCAACCCCTCCGGGGACGGGGGTCACGGCGGCAGCCACCTTCAGGACCTCATCGAACTCGACGTCGCCGACGGTCTTGCCTTCGACCCTGTTTATGCCGACGTCGAAGACGTAGGCTCCAGGCTTCACCATATCCGCCTTGATGAGGCCGGGAACCCCCGCCGCCACCACCAGGACCTCGGCTTTCCGCGTGTGGGCCGCAAGATCCTTCGTGAAGACGTGGCAGACGGTGACGGTGGCGTTTCTGTTGAGCATCATCGCCGCAAGGGGCTTTCCGACGACGTTGCTGTGGCCGACGATCACCGCCTCCTTTCCCTTCAGGTCGACGCCGAGCCTTTCCAGGGCCCAGATTATCCCTTTCGGCGTGCATGGAACGAGCCTCTCGGCCCCGGCGAGAAGAGAGCCCATGTTCATCGGGTGGAAGCCGTCCACGTCCTTTGCTGGGTCGATGGCGGCCATCGCCGGGCTTGGGTCGAGCCCGCCGGGGAGGGGGAGCTGGAGTAGGATTCCGTTTACGTCGTCCCGCTCGTTGAGCCCCCGGATAGTCTCGACGATCTCATCGATCCCCGTCCCCTCCGGGAGGTTGACGTTCTCAGACCTTATCCCGACCCGGTCGCAGGCCGAGTGCTTGATCCGGACGTACATCGCAGAGGCGGGGTTCTCGCCGACGATGATCGTTGCAAGCCCCGGCCTTCTGCCCAGGGCCGCTAGCTCATCGACCCTCACTTTTGTCTCGGCCTCCATCTCCGAGGCGAGGGCCTTTCCGTCGATGATCATCCCAGTTCCGGATAGAGGGGGAACCTCAGACAAAGCTCAGCCACCTCGTCTTTCACCCTTGCAATGACGTTCTCATCGTCTATGTTCCTGAGGACGGAAGCTGTCATGTTCGCGATCTGGACCATCTCCTTCTCTTTCATCCCCCGGGTGGTGACCGCCGGGGTTCCTATCCTGATGCCGCTCGTTATGAACGGCGAGGTCGGATCGAAGGGTATGGTGTTCTTGTTGAGGGTGATCCCCGCCCGCTCCAGGGCCGCCTCGGCGTCTTTTCCGGAGTAGGCCATCTTCAGGAGCTTGACGAGCATCAGGTGGTTGTCGGTCCCGCCGCTGACAAGCTCGAAGTTCTGGTCGAGGAGGGTCCTGGCGATGACGGCGGCGTTCTTCACGATCTGCTGCTGGTAGGTCTTGAACTCGGGGGCCAGGGCCTCCTTGAAGGCGACGGCCTTGGCGGCGATGACGTGCATCAGCGGGCCGCCCTGGACGCCGGGGAAGACCGCCCTGTCGATGGCGGGGGCGATCTCCTGCCTGCACATGACGACGCCGCCCCTCGGACCCCGGAGGGTCTTGTGGGTGGTGGTGGTGACGACGTCGGCGTGGGGTATCGGCGATGGGTGGACGCCGGCGGCCACAAGCCCCGCAATGTGGGCGATGTCGGCCATCAGGTAGGCTCCCACCTCGTCGGCCACCTCCCGGAG
>ERZ795053.7830-NODE-7830-length-10193-cov-11.081870_pt1 | contig 10193 bp, 8 predicted proteins | sample MGYA00375137_ERZ795053 | MGnify/ENA primary metagenome ERZ795053 (study PRJEB30182, sample SAMN05720284) | activated sludge metagenome | isolation source: Anaerobic digester | place: Hong Kong | collected 2014-12-17 ... | reverse complement strand
CTCGGTGATGACTACTCCGTTTAATAGCGCCGCCACCGTGGTCCCGGCAATCGTAGCAACCGGTATCAGCGCGTTTTTCCGCACGTGCCGGTTCACCACAACCTTCTCGCTCAGACCCTTCGCCCGCGCCGTGGTCACGTAATCCTGTCGCAGCGCCTCCAGCATCGACGAGCGCGTGACTTTCAGCAGCAGCGCCCAGGACAGGTAGGACAGGGTGATCACCGGCAAAATGAGATGCCGTAAGGAATCTAAAAAGATGTCAAACCGCAGGTTGAGCAGCGAATCAAAGCTGATCATCTGCGTATAATTGACAAATCCCGGTTTGAGAATTTCCTGGCTGAACTCAGTGGATACACGTCCGGGGGGGAACCAACCCAGCTTGGCATAAAATATCAGCAGCGCCAGTAGACCAAATACAAAAGTTGGGAACGAATAACCCAGGATGGCCACCACGCGCGCCAACTGATCTGGCCATTTATTGTGATTCAAGGCTGCCTTGATCCCCAGCCAGATCCCAATCAATACAATGGGGAACATGCTCCAAATGGCCAATTCCACCGTCATGGGAATACGCCGCTTCAGCGTATCCACGACAGGTTCACGTCCTGTGCGCGAGTAGCCTAAATCGCCACGCAGCACCCCGCCGATTGTCTCGCCCGTTTCCGGGTCAACCCGGCCAACCAGCCAATACCAGTATTGCTTGTAAAATGGCTCGTCCAGACCATACCGTTTGATAATGGCATCCAGCGCTGTCTCTGAGTGCGGGATGTCGCGTACATATAAAGCTGAACGCTCCACCGGGCCTAAAACCTGCAACATGGCAAAAATAAGAATCGTCACGCCTAACAAAATGATAGGCAGCACCATCAACCGTCGAATAATATATGCTGTCATCCTGTTCAACCTCCAATCTAATTGGAAATTTCAAACCTTTTGTAATGGTCAAGAGTTTGTCAAAGTCATTCTGAGCGGAATCTTCGGAGCGAAGAATCTCTATTTCTCGGCAGCAGGGGATTCTTCCTCGAAGACTCGTCAGAATGACAGTTGTTTAATCTATTCTTGACTCCAACAAAATTTCAAACCTTTTGTCACAAATATCACGAATGAATTGACTTCCTGCTATTCGTGCCATTTGTGGCAAAAAATTCAAGTTAAACCCTTATTGAAAAAGATGGGTGGGAGTTTTGCCATAAATCATTACGTCAAAACCCCCACCTGATTTTCCACCTTAACTAAGCTCAGTAAAACAAAACTTGACAAAAATTGTTACAAAGTCTGCTTCTCTGTGCTTGCCTTGCTGAATCTATTTACTCCGTCGCCAGACTCAACGCGTAATAGTAAGGAGCGAACGCACCAACACGATTGTACCAGCCCTGAACCCAGCGCTGCTCGTAGCGGTTGCTCAAAGCCTGGGCGCCGGTGATCTGAATAGCCGTATCGTAATGGAGCTGCTGGAGCTGGAAGTAAATTTGTTCACGTTCAGCCGGATCTGCCGCCAAAACGCCAGCGGTAACCAGAGTGTTGAATTGATCGATCAGGTCTTGGGGCAGATTTTGCCGGCCAGCGTAGGTGCCTACGGTGAACGGCTGCACCCAGTTGTGCGGATCGTGAATGTCTTCAACCCAGCCGCTAACCGCCAACGGCAGTTGGCGAGCACGGAAGGAACGCAGCAGCGTTGGCCACGGCACACCGACGATTTCCACCTGGTAATTGGGATTCACTTCGGCAAGATTCGCTTGCAGGATTTCACCAATGATCTGGCGGGTCGTGTTACCGGTGTTGAAAACGATCTGAACACGGAAGCCGGTGTCGGGCAGAGCGCCATCCCAGGCCTGGGCCAGTTCAGAAGCGCAGGTGTCCAGATTGTATTCGGCATACGGACCATCAGGATTGTAACCCAGCATGTCCTGAATGATCGGGCCGTTGTTGCGAATACCCTTGCCATTCAGAGCTTCGGCAATGTAGGTGTCATAATCGAAGCAGGCGCGGAAGCCATAACGAACGTGGATGTCAGAGAAGAAATCGGCGGGAACGCCGTTGCCGTCCAACTGACCACTGCCGATATAAGGGTTGTTGCCCTGATCATCCGTGGCAACATCGAAGTTCATGAAGATGTCGGTACGGCTAACATCGGGGAGATCGGGCCAGACGCGCAGAGAGCCATCAGGATTGTCGCTGGGTGTACATTCATCGGTTTTGTAATCGCAAATTTCGCCAACCAGCGGATCAACCTGGGTGTAGTTTTCCAAGGGTACGCTTACCCATTCGGCGTCACCGGCTTGCAGAGCGGCAAAACGGGTACCCCATTCATTCACTTGCTTGACGATGATCGTGCCGATGCTGGCTACACCAGCCGGGCCACCTTCCCACATGGGCATATCGTCCGGGCGCCAGTAGTTGGGATTGGCGACCAGCACAAACTCTTCATTGGGTGTCCAATGATCCAGCATGTAAGGACCGGTCCCGTTGATCTTGTCTGTAATCTTGCTATTTTCGGAACCCGGGGCATAGAAATCTTGCCAGGTGGCGCAGTCGCCATCCCAGTCGCCTTGGGCTATTGTCCATTCCTGATCCAGCGTGTAGCTGAAACCGGCCATTGTCGAAAGGAAAGGTCCCCAGGGTTGAGCCAGATTAAAGGTTACCGTACCAGCTTCATCATCGGGTACGACAGCCGCTTTTACCTGTTCGCAAGCGGCAGCCAATGCAGCAGGATCAGCCGCTTTTACGGCGTCAGGATCACCAGCCAGTCCACATTCGGGATCGATGCCTTCGGTGATGTCATAGCAGGTGCTGTAACCCAAGATGGGTTCAAGCCAGAGCCATTGCGGGCCATTGGGATCGGATTGCAGCAGACCACGCCAGAACGTATAAGCCACGTCGTGGGCTTCCAGTGTGCCGCCATCGTGGAAGGTCACACCCGGACGGATGTTGAAGGTGTAGGTCAGGCCATCTTCGGAAATGAGGCCGTTTTCCAGGCTGGGGACTTCCATAGCCAGGACCGGGACATAAGTGGTTGCATCTTTGTGGTTGTACCAGATAAGGGGTTCAAGCACTTGGCTGTACAAGCGGCTGCTTGCCGTATCATAAGCCAGGTTGGGATCCAGTGTATCTACATCACCAAACAACACTTCTGTGTATGTGTCAGGATTGGGCGCGCCAAAGCTAACCGGAGCAACCGGTTCTGGGGTGGCGGTGACCACGACCTCTTCGGTTACCACGCGGGTGACTTCCATCGACTGCCCGGCTTCAGTGACCGTCTCGGTAATGACGCGGGTCACTTCTACGGGAACTTCCTTCACCACTTCGACGGTTTCTGGCTGACAGGCCACCAACAAAACAGCGAAGATCATGATCATGGCCACCAATAGGCCAGTCTTCTTGTTAAACATTGAAATAAACCTCCTCCAAGATTTGTGTGAAAGTAAAACTGTAACGCTTGAAAATTTTCAATCTAGCCTATTCTTTTTTGGGACATCACCTCCTTAAACTGTTTGCAGTTATCATCTTAGTAAAAAATCGCCACGAGACCGGCGTTTTTTATTACAGGAATTTCTCGGCGTGATGGCAGGCCACCATATGTGGTTGAATTTCAGTGCCGAGATTGCGGAATTCAGGGTCTTCCTGGCGGCAGATGTCGGTAGCATAGGAGCATCGTGGGTGGAAACGGCAGCCCGAGGGGGGATTGGCCGGACTGGGTACGTCACCTTCCAGAATGATTCGCTTTCTGGTGGCTTCTTTGTCGGGGTCGGGGATGGGGATGGCGGAGAGCAGCGCCTGGGTGTAGGGGTGCAGAGGATGATCGTACACTTCGTCGCGAATGCCCATTTCTACGATGCGGCCCAGGTACATAACGGCCACCCGGTCGCTGATGTAGCGGACCATGGAAAGATCATGGGCAATAAACAAATAGGTGAGGCCAAGCTCTGATTTCAAGTCGTCGAGCAGATTGACAACCTGAGCCTGGATAGAAACGTCCAAAGCGGAGATGGGTTCGTCGGCGACGATGAAAGAGGGGTTGGTAGCCAGGGCGCGGGCGATGCCAATGCGCTGGCGCTGGCCGCCAGAAAATTCGTGGGGATAGCGTTTAACAAAATAAGGGTTCAGACCAACCAGGCTGAGCAGTTCTTGAACGCGTTCTTTGCGGCTGGCGGCGTTGCCCAGACCGTGAATTTGCAGTGGTTCGCCGATGATGCTGCCGACTTGCATACGCGGATTCAGGGAGGCGTATGGGTCTTGAAAAATCATTTGCATGTGGCGGCGTTTACGGCGCAAATCCGAACGGTTCAAACTGGTTAGATCTTCGTCGCCAAAATAGACTTTGCCATCGGTGGGGGTTAGCAATTGGAGAATCGTACGGCCGGCCGTCGATTTGCCGCAGCCGCTCTCGCCTACCAGACCTAAGGTCTCGCCTTTGTAAATGTTGAAGGAGATACCATCAACCGCTTGAACGGCGCCCACCTGACGGCGAAAGACGCCGCGACGAATGGGGAAATGTTTTTTAAGATTAGAAACTTTTATCAGGACTTCTTTATTGTTATTGTTTGACTGGTTCATGCTGCCCCTCCCATGGTTGCGGTGTTTTGTTGCACACTCTCGGCGGTGATGCGTAAGCCGTCCCGAACATCTTCCCAGCGCCAGCAGGCAGAATAATGATCGGGGGCAACCGCTTCAAGGGCGGGGTTTTCTTCCCAGCAGCGCTCGATGGCGTAGCGGCAGCGAGGCGCAAAGGGGCAGAATTTAGGTTCTTTCAGGAGGTCGGGTGGCAGACCCTGAATGGGGATGAGTCGTTTTTTCTGTTTGGCGTCGACTTTGGGAAGCGATTCGAGCAGGCCGAGGGTGTAGGGATGGCTGGTGTGACGGTAGAGCTGGCGTACGGGGGCGGTTTCGACGATGAAACCGGAGTACATGACGGCCACTTTTTCGACGACGCTGGTGACTACGCCTAAATCGTGGGTGATCCAGATGATGGCCATGCCCAACTGTTTTCGCAGCCGGGTGACCAAATCTACGATTTGGGCTTGAATGGTGACGTCCAGGGCTGTGGTGGGTTCGTCGGCGATAAGAAGGGAGGGGTTGCAGGACAGGGCCATGGCGATGCCGATGCGCTGTCGCTGCCCGCCTGAGAATTGATGGGGATAATCACTCAGACGGTCTTGGGCGTTGGGGATGCCCACCAGCGTCATCATTTCGGCGGCGCGTTCGTTTGCTTGCTCCCGGTTCATGCCTAGATGTAACTCCAGGGCCTCGGTCATTTGACGGCCGATGGTCAGGACAGGGTTTAGAGAGGTCATGGGGTCTTGAAAAACCATGGCCATCTCACGGCCGCGAATGTGACGAACTTCTTCTTTGGAAAGTTTGAGCAAGTCACGGCCGTTAAAGAACACCTTTCCTGCTTCAACCTGTCCCGGCGGGCTGGGAATCAAACCCATGATGGACAGGACGCCGACAGATTTGCCGGACCCACTTTCACCAACGATAGCCATCGCCTCACCCTCGTTAAGGGTGTAGGAAATGCCGTTTACTGCGTGAACAATTCCTTCTTCGGTATAAAACCTGGTTACAAGATTTTCTACTTCGAGTAAATGGGCCATGTTACCCCGTTTGATATGAGATAGTTTTTTGACTTGACTTGTGTTTTGGGATGCGTTGAACGGTATCAAACCAGGAGGGGGGTGTTTGTTTCGTCAAGCATCTCTCCTCTTGCTGCGGGTTAAAACTATACCTGAACAAACGGGACTTAACAAGTGTTAATGATTTAGGGTCTTGCATGTTAGATTTTAAAGATTCTACGAGCTTTTTCACTGTTAAAAATTTTATAGCAATTGCGCCAGACTGTCAATTGAGAGTCAAATCAGGGATAATTCAGGGTCACATCTGTCGTTTTAGGGGTGGTTTTGCGGGGTATATCGGGGCGAGTCTTTTTCGGCCTGTTTTTGGCCTGTTGGCGTGAGGTATCGGGTTTTGTGGTTTGGGGCGCTGGGAATCAGGCTGGTTGGGGGAGAATAATCGTGAAGGTACTGCCCTGGCCGGGGGCGCTTTCTACTTCGATACGGCCGTTTTGCCGTTCGACCACAAACCGGGCAATGGTCAGCCCCACGCCCAGGCCGGGAAACAGGTATTGGCCCCCCTCTTGCTCGATGCGCACAAACGCCTCAAAGATGCGCGGCAAATTTTCGCGCGCGATGCCAATCCCGTGGTCGGTCACCCGGATGGCTACCTCGTCGGGCGCGCGATGATAAGCGTGAATCTGAACCGGCGCTCTGTCGGGATTAAACTTGAAGCTGTTTTCGAGCAAGGCACGAACGGCAAGCACCAGGGCGCGGCGATCGGCATAGACGGTGGCAATGTCCGAGTCAATTTCCAGCGTGACCCGGGCGGCAGCGCCATTGACCGATTGGCGGGCGGCATTGAGCGCTTCAACCAGGATGTCCGGCAAGCTCACATGCAGGTATTCGCTGGCTGTGGGGTGCATTTCGTACAGAATTAACAAGTCGTTGGTCAGGCCGACCATGGTATCGACGTTACGGGTGATGGAATTGAGGGCAACTTGCATGGAGTCGCCCTGGATAGCGCCTTGGTTGATCAGGCTGAGGAACCCTTTTACGGCCGTTAACGGCGTCCGCAGCTCATGAGACAACGTCACGATAAACTGGGTGCGCAATTCCTCCTGAGCTGCCAGGTCGGCGTAGGCTCTTTCCAAGGCCAGGTTCTTAACATTGAGTTCCTGAATTACCGCCACGTCATTGCGCCGCAAATGGCCAATGATCTGCCGCAGCAGCGTGCGCAGCAGCCGGGGGTTGGTATGGGCTATCGGCAAAAAATCGGTGTGTTCAATCACCAGGGTATGGCAGTCAGATCGCGCCCGAATGGTGGCCGTGCGCGTTGTTTCTCCCAGGAAGGCCATTTCGCCGAAATAGGTATTTGCCCCTACAGTGTCAATTAAAATGTCGATGTCGGGATTGGCGTGGACAAAAATATCCGCCTCGCCCTCCGCCAACACAAACAAAGAGGTTCCCGGCTCACCGGCCCGGCAAATCGTTGTGCCCGCAGGGAAAAACTGCGGCACAGCCGCCTGTCCCAGAGCCTGGATATCGTTGGGTCCTAATTCAGGGAATGTTTTTTGCAATAAGGCCAATTGGTCAACCTGCGCTACTTCTACCATATCTGCCTCGCCTTACCGGGCTGCCTTGCTACCGGGCGTTTTTGCTCGTTACTGTGTAGGTTCATTCTAGCAAGCGCAAAATTGACTTTGGGATTTTATTTACGCAAATTTCACCGGGCGGCGGTTAGAAATTTTATTTTTATGCCCCTTTCACGCCGCGGCGAGGTTCTTTTTTGCGGTTCCTGCTGTTCGCACGGGCGCAGGCTGTGCTATAATGTGCCCGTTACGCAGTTCACCACTCATTTGGAATCGTGTAATCGTCCGCACCCACTTCACTGCCGACCTCATCATCCACAACCCGGCGCAATTGTCCCGCTCAAAAGGATTGGTGCATGGCCCATCTGCATGTTCGAGCTTTTGGCAAGCTTCAGGTGCAGTCTCAAACCAAAGCCATCACTTCGTTTCCCACCCATCACGTTGAAGAATTACTCGGTTACCTGCTTCTCCACCAGGAAACGGAGCATCATCGCGAAAAACTGATCGAATTACTCTGGCCGGATGGTTCACCAGAGAACGCGCGCGGTCGTCTGAACACGGTTTTATGGCGGCTGCGGTCTTTGTTGGCTGACTTGGGGCTGGACACGGCCGTTTGCCTCCCTTCCTCCCGCGACTGGATAGCCTTCACCCCGGCACGGCCGTTCACCTGCGACGTTGCCCAATTTGACGATGCCCTCGCCCAGGCCGCCCTGGCCCAGGATGAGATGCGCGAACACTGTTTGCAAACGGCCGTTTCCCTCTACCAGGGCGATTTATTCGACGGCCTCTACACCGAGTGGATCCTCGCCGCCCGCGAGCAATTTGCCCGCCGCCACCTGCACGCTTTGGGCGAATTAATGGCCGCCTGCCTGGCCCGCCACGCCTACGTCGACGCCCTGGCCCACGGCCACACCATCCTGGCCGCCGATCCCCTGCGCGAAGAAGTACACCGCGCCCTGATGGTGTGTTACCGGCAGTTAGGCCAGCCCAGTCTGGCCATCCAACAGTTCCAGCACTGCGCCCGCCTCCTCCTCGATGAACTCCACATACTGCCCCTGCCTGAAACCCGCGCCCTCTATCAGCAGCTCCTCGACGAACGCCTGCAGCAGCCACACACGGCCGTCGATACGGCCGTCCACACTGCCTACCACGACTTCCTCCGCGCCGGCGACCGCCTGAACTCCCTCCTGAACGGGGACTAGAGACTGGAGATTAGGGGCCAATCTCCAATCTCCAGTCCCTAGTCTCCAGTCTCCTTCTCCCCTGTGGAAGCGGTTGGCCCGAATGTCAAATAGCTTCAGGTGGGCGATGCCGGGTTTGGCGATCTTTTTGGGCATGGCCGGGGTGGTTTTGCCGAGTATGTGAACGCGCCGGAATCGGCGTTGGCGTTGAAGCCGACCAACGTCTCATTTGCAGAGCCGGCGGCTGTTCCGATGACGGCCGTTACCGCCTTGCAAGGCCTGCGTGATAAAGGAAATATACAGTCGGGATAGCAGATATTGATCAACGGCGCATCAGGCGGGGCGGGAACGTTTGCAGTGCAGATTGCGAAGGCGTCGGTAACGGCCGTTGCTAGCACACGCAAAATCGAGATTGTCCTCGTGCTAAGAGCCGACCATATCATTGATTACACCCAGGAAAATTTCACCCAAACCGGCTGGTAGGATGACCTGATTTTTGACACCGTAGGCAATCGCTCTGTAGCCGAGTATGCCTGTGCTTGTATTCCGGGACGCTGGCCTTCAAAAAACGAAGGCCAGAAAATGGTCAACATGATGGCGAAACCGAACCGAGTAGATTTGGCTTATATCGCTGAGTTGATAGAAGCGGGCAAAGTAAAACCGGTTATTGACAGGTGCCATCCGCTAAATGAGGTTTCCGAAGCGCTGCGGTATCTAGGCAAAGGGCACGCTAAAGGGAAAGTGATTATCACAACGGAAATATCATAAGAAAGCTGGAGGAGAAAATGCCCAAAAACTTTAACCCACCGATAATGTTCAGGTTGGAATTATTTGTAGACGACATGATCGCGTCTATCGATTTTTACAATAAGGTACTTGGATTCGAGATAGGCAAACAACAGCCAGACAAGTACACACCCATGACAAACGGCAACATTGTGCTTTCATTGAATCTACGCGCCAACTTGCCGGATGATCATCCCGTCCAGGCGAAGACGGGTGAACGATTAGGGCGCGGCGTTGAATTTGTTCTCGAAGTGAATGACATTGAGGCGATATACGAGCGGGTGCTTTCTACAAACTGGCCGTTGTCCAGTGAATTGCAGCATCAACCCTGGGGCTTGACTGATTTTCGGATTGTAGATCCGGATGGATATTATTGGCGGATCACCACTTTATCAGAAGATTCACGCTTGTTGCCGCCGGTTAAGTCGGAAACGGCCGTTTAACCGTGTGCTATATACTGGTTTAAAGATCGGTCCTGTTTCGCGATTCAACATAAACTGCGTTCAGCTTGAAAACAGGAGTTTTGCAAAACTCAGCCACACTGACAGCGAGCTTCTTTCAACGCAAAAACTCCGGGTTCCATCTTGATTTCAGTTTAGCAGATGGTTCTGGCTTGACCAGGCATTGACCATATGAATTGCCCCTTTCTTACCACCCTGTGTGAATGCCCGACGGAGCGTCTTGCCATCAACCGCAATGACATCTCCCCCTGTTATCTCTTGTACGGCCTCAACCCATGCCAGAAACGCTTGCTGCAATTGTTCTGGGTCAAGCAAGAGAAAGACCCGACGAAATGTGTAATGGGGAGGGATACCATGTGGCAATTCGAGAAACTGCCGAAACCATTCTTCCTTTGTCTGGGCGAATTCTTCTACTTCTGGCCAAATGTCAGCATGACAGATTACGGCGCACAAGGCCAGCACAATAACGGAAATGAGGGGATGTCTTTTTCCTTCATCCATCTCGTCTAGGGTCATCGATATTCTCAAAATTAGCGATTAAGGTGGCTACTTCTTCTGTTGTCAATTGGCCCACTCCACGTTTTTGCTAAACGTAGAGCATTTTCCTAGAGAATGCAATTGCCCTGC
>ERZ795053.7829-NODE-7829-length-10197-cov-5.252317_pt1 | contig 10197 bp, 8 predicted proteins | sample MGYA00375137_ERZ795053 | MGnify/ENA primary metagenome ERZ795053 (study PRJEB30182, sample SAMN05720284) | activated sludge metagenome | isolation source: Anaerobic digester | place: Hong Kong | collected 2014-12-17 ... | reverse complement strand
GAGATAACCGAACGTGACTGGAGTTCAGACGTGTGCTCTTCCGATCTCAAGAACAATCATGAGATCCATTTCGAAACGGGGATCAACGCTATTTTCGTGATATATTTCCTTAACCGCTTTCTTCAGTTCGTCCATCTGATATGTAGAGTCGAAGGCGATAACGAATGAAGCGTGAAAAGGCGGCTCGTTCTTTTTTTCGTACTGCCCTACTTTTTTGCAATTAGCGACATTAATTAATGTTTCAACTAACTGTTTTCTGTTAACTTTTTGACAAATGCTATACGAGCCACGAACAAGTTCAACAGGCATTTCTTCAGAAAAAATAAGCTCCATACCTTTAAAACGTTTCTCAGAAACTATAAAATCGGCCGTATCTACAGATATACCTGTAGAATCACATATCTTGCTACGTGTTATGATGTTACCCTCGGGCAGCATTCCGTTAACCGCTTTGATAAGATCCTCATAATCTCCACCACTCTTGGTGGTTTTCACAAGACTCTTTTCAGTACTTTTTTTTACTGCTGTTTTAGAAGACTTAGTGGTCTTCTTTACACTTTTCTTATCACCTGTTTGGTATATTTTTATTAGATGCTTTTCAAGTCGGGCAAAATAGGGCTGAAACATGGCAACTCCGTTTAGTTTTGAAGGTTTATCCAGCAAATATTTCATTACCGGTACATTTTTCGGGATCACCGATCCCTTTATGTTACTATCGGTATAAAAAAGGCATTAATAAATCAATTATTTTTCTTGAAAGAAGAGCTTTATAAAAGTCTTATGATCTAAAGGTTGCATCAGAAAAATAATCCGTTTGGACGGATTATCAATGCACCTGTTTTTACTTCATATATAATAGACCAGGATAAGAAAATGCCAAATTTTTTTAAACAGACGAAAGATATAAGTGTAGGAATAATAGGCGGTACCGGCGGTATGGGCAAACTTTTTGCCCATTTTTTTGAACGCAACGGGATAAGATGTGAAGCCGCTTCAAGATCAACCAGCCTTGGAATTGAAGAGTGCGCCTCAAGAAATGACATTGTAATTATTACTGTGCCGATAGCTTCGACCCTAGAAACAATAAGAAAAGTAGCCCCCTTGGTAAAAGAGGATGGCCTGCTTATGGATCTTACCTCATTAAAGAAAAGAGAGGTAGAATGCATGCTCGATAATTCAAAATGTGAGGTTATCGGTTGCCATCCAGTTTTCGGACCTTCGGTTTCTAGTTTTGAAAAACAGGTTATCGTATTAACACCTTCTCGCGGTGATAAGTGGCTAAATTTGCTAAAATATCTTTTTGACAAAGAAAATGCCGTTGTCAAGATATCAACTCCAGAAGAGCACGACAGAATCATGTCGGTTGTTCAGGGGCTTATGCATTTTACCTCAATTACATTGATAAAAACACTAATGAAAACTGAAATGCCATCTGAAATTTTTAACGAATACTCCTCTCCCGTTTACCGGATACGTAATGATTTTGCCAGTCGAATACTTAATCAAAATCCCGAACTTTATGCTGATATTGAACTTTTTAACCCTGAAACAGTTCCGATTTTAAAAAAATATATTCAGTCATGCCGTGAGCTTATGGAGGTAGTAGAAAATAATGATCGTGATGGCTTTATAAATGAATTTAATACCGCGTCAGGCTATATTGGCGACTACAAAGATACCGCAGAAAAGAAAACCAATCAGATAATCGATTTTGTTGCTTCATTAAAAGGTTAATTTATGATCAAGATATACACCGATGGTTCGTTTATTAACGGGAAATGTGGTTTTGGAGCTGTGATCTCGAATAACGGCACGATTATGGAAGAAATTTCCGGTGCTGTTACAGACCCTCAAAGTCTACGCCATCGCCAGGTGGCAGGTGAAGTTGAAGCCGTGTTGCGAGCACTCAAATGGTGTTCGAATAATGGCGTAAATGAGTGTGAAATCTATTTTGATTATCAGGGTGTTCAAAGTTGGGCAACCGGAGGGTGGAAACGCAAAACCGCTCTGACTCAGACTTATCACGACCTGCTTGTTAAGTCGGAGATAAAAATCAAATGGGTTAAGGTAAAAGCCCACTCGGGTGACCCGATGAATGATAAGGCTGACCGGCTTGCAAAAGCAGGATGCGGGTTAGCAAATAACGAAGTTATGATAAAAAAAGATCCTTTAGAAATCACCACCAATGTTTTACTTGATCAGGCCGAAAAAATAGGCATCGATTTTACCGAATACCTTAATAGCGAAGATATTGATGCCTATTATTCAGGTACATATAATGATATGTATTCAAGAGTCGAAATCGGATCAGGAAAAGATCGCATAGGTATTGTAGACATATACAACACAAAGAAAAAAAGTCTTAAACCTGACTTTCGTGGCTTCAAAAACGATTTTGATAAAAAAATTATCAATGATTTTTGGGATAGATTCTTGAAGGCTTCTCTTAACTGAATATTCTTCAATATTGTATAGATATACTGTCTCTGATAATACTATTTTACCATTTTTTTTACACCAATAGGGCGCTATCACTAGTTATTTTGTTTTATTAAATACAATTTTAAATCTTCTATTTCCCATTTAGGTTTTCAGATGAAAAAAATTATCGAATACTTCATCGCCAATCCTCTTATTGTAAACGTAATAACGATATTTGTACTGCTATCCGGTTTTACGATGTATCAGGCTATTCAGAAAGAGGGCTATCCGCCTGTAGAAGAACCGGGGTGTTCAATCAGCGCGGAATATCCCGGAGCATCACCTTCTGATGTCGAACTAAATGTTGCAATGAAAATTGAAGAAAAGATCGAAAACATTTCCGGGATAAAAAGCTATACCTCAACATCTTACGAAAACTATTGCCAGTTAACTGTTTTTTTTGAAAACGATGAAGACTATGCCGAAATACGCGACAATATAAGACGCGAAATAGACGCCATTACAGATTTCCCCGCCGAGATGACCGACGCACCCAAGATACATGAGTGGGGCTCCAAATATATGGATCTGATGCAAATCGGCATCTATTCAAAAGAGGCCGATTACTCTGAATTGAAAAAGAGATATGAGGATTTAAAAGAAAGGATTGAAGAGTTACCTCATATTTCTGAAGTTGATGCTTGGGGTGACAGGGATCGTGAAATTCATATTAAAGCAGATCTTGATAAACTAAATAATCTGTATATAACTTTTAATTCTATAACCGAGGCAATTCGAACTAACAATATTCAGATATCTGCCGGGTCAGTTAAAGAAATTGATTCGGAAAAGAGTTTAATTACACTCTCACAATTTGAAAAACCATATGACATTAATGATGTTATTCTTCGTAGTAATTTAGAAGGGGACATGATTAAACTTTCAGATGTTGCTAAAGTTGAGGATACATTTGCTAATATAGACTCTGTTATACGTTTTAATGGTCATAATGGATTTGCAATGGCAATTTACAAAAAAGAAAAAGCTGACATAATTACCTCTGTTGAAGCAGTTCGAAAAGTCATCAATGATTATCAAAAAGAAATTGGAACCGAACGTGTTGGAATAACTATACTTCTGGATAATTCCGAACAGACAAAATCACGTTTAAGCATAGTAAAAAACAATGCTCTTGGTGGATTATTGCTTGTTGCTCTTATGCTCTTTCTTTTTCTGAATTTCAAAAACGCATTATGGACTGTCTTGGGAATTCCTTTTTCCATATGTTTTGGAATGATCTTTTTAAAGGCAAGTGGTACTACGGTCAACTCGGTTTCTCTACTTGCTATGATCATCGTTCTTGGAATGATTGTAGATGACGCAATAGTAATTTCGGAAAATATTCACAGACATAGAATACTTAACGGGACAGGAGCCGACAGTACTGTTAAAGCTGTACTTGAAGTTGGATTTGCAGTTTTAACAACTATTCTAACAACCCTTGTAGCTTTTGTTCCTCTTTTTTTTATGGAAGGAGTCATAGGATCATACGTAAAAGAGGTTCCACTTGTAATTTCTCTTCTTCTTATAGGTTCGCTTCTTGAATCTCTTTTTATTCTTCCATCACATATCTCTCATCATCTCACCACTGTACAGCGTATACTTCTTGGTTGCACTATTGGTGCAGCAACAGGATATTTTACATCACAATTAGCAGGACAATCGTTATTTATCGGATTTATAGCCTCTGTAATCGGTATTGCACTATTTGGTACACTATTTGCTTTCTTTTACAAGGAACAGACCAGAATTGAAGAGCGGCATTATGTTGTTGCTCTTAGGAATATTTACGGCCGATTTTTGACTCATGTTCTTCATTTTAGATATATTGCACTTTTAGGGCTCTTTGTTATATTGTTTGCCGGTCTTTATCTTTTACAAAATATGAAATTCGAAATGTTTCCATCTGTCGAAGCGAACAGATTAACAATTAAGGGGGAAACAAAAGATAATCGTTCTGTCAGTTATACCTCTGAAAAATTATCCGAAATAGAAAAGTTTATCGAAACAACCTATGATAAAAAAACAGTGTCGTCATATGTTTCCATAAACGGGACATCCAGCAATCCTGAGAAATTCACTCTGATACTCTTTTTAACACCCGAAAGTGGAAGAGATGTAAAAACCAAATCAATTATAGATTCTTTACGCGATAAATTCGATAAGGACATATTCGAAAACATGAATTTTGGAACATCTGACGGGGGTCCAGTAATCGGAAACAATGTTGAAATAGAAATCAGCGGTAATAACGACATTGACAGAAACAATATTGCTACTATGATTGAAGAAGACCTAAAAATGATGAAGGGAACAAACGAGGTTTTCCGGAGTGACAGTAGTTCTAAAACTCAGGTACAGATAAAGCCTCGATACGAAGATATGGCACGGCTTGGAATAAGCCCTGTTAAGCTGGCTACGATAATCCGTGTTGCCTTTGAAGGTCACATAGTAACATATCTCAAATCTCCAGAGGGAGATATCCCATATCGATTGGTTCTTGATGATAATTACCGTAACAGAGTATCGACCCTTGATAAACTAATGGTTCAGGCCAGCACTCGTAACTTGTACAATATATCATCTATGATTACAGTTGCTGAGAAGGAAGCCGTAACTCAAATTAAAAGATATAATGGCAAACGCACAGCAACCATCTGGGCCGATTTTGACACACATAAGATTACTGCTAACGAAATTTACACTTTGCTTTCTGAAAAATACAGGGATATCCCAAAGAAATACCATGGCATAAGAATCAACTTAGGAGGCGCGGCTGAATTAAGCAACGAAGCTCTAAGCTCGCTTAAGAGCACAATGATTGTAGCAGTAACAGCGATTTTTGTTCTTCTTGTGTTTCTTTTTCGTTCTTTATCGCAACCGTTTATTGTAATTGTTGCTATTCCGTTTGGAATGCTTGGTGTTATTTTCGCTTTTAATATACATGGAATGCCCATGTCTTTCATGGGTTTAATGGGAGCGATAGGTTTATCCGGAGTTGTTGTAAATGATTCTCTGATTATGGTTGATTACATTAATCAGTTAAAAAAAAGTAATGACAAAAAGTCTCTTAAAGAAATTATTATTTGCGGATCGACAACCAGACTTAGACCGATAATCTTAACAACTGCAACAACTTTTGCAGGACTATTGCCTACAGCCTACGGTATAGGAGGTAAAGATCAATTTATTTTACCAACTGCCATATCGCTATCCTGGGGGCTGTTTTTTTCAACGATTCTTGTTCTTATACTTTTACCATGTTTTTATCTTATTGAGCAAGATATTTCAAAATGGACTAAAAGAGCAATGGCTATTATCATGCAATGATTCTGTGAACTATATCAGAAGTCATAATCAGAGACCAGCAATTTATTGGCTTTTTGTGACAATTTTTCTCGCAAGCTCAAAAAAGTGAACTAATAGAGTTTGCCATATATTTGTCCATAAAAATTAAACACATTAACGGAGATAGGCATGAAGATAGAATGCACAAAAAAAGAGTACGAAATTTTAGCACAACTTGTTTATCTGGGAGAATATATGATTAACGGTATATTGATGCCAGAGGATTGGGACAAGGATATCACCAAAGTTAAAAATGATATATTGTCTCTTGCGAAAGACCACGATTTTATTCAAAATGTTACTAAAGATAAAGACGATAGTTATAATCTGACAGCGGATTATGAGTCTGAAGTAATGGATTATGTTTCGGATTATGATGATGAATGTTTCTGGCAGGAATTACCCATCAGACTGGCACAGCGTGATCTTGTTGCCGAATTTGGAGAAAGTCAGCTTGAAAAGATGTCACCTAATGAAATTCACGACAGAGAAACCCTGCTTCTTACAAAGTACCAGGAAGAATTGGAAGAAAACGGAATAATGAATATCGGAATTATTGCAAAATAATATTCAGCCGCCTATGGCGGCTGATAAACAAAGTATTGCTTATCGAAATTTCATCGAAAGGTCAAAAGCCTTAACGGAATGGGTCAGTGCCCCAATTGATATATAGTCAACATCAAGATCTTTCAGTTGCGTAATTTTTTCAGCACTCATATTTCCGCTTATTTCGACTTCCGCTTTTTTCATGATGATTTTTAAAGCTTCTTGCATCATTTCGCGATTCATGTTATCAAGCATTATTATATCAGCACCACTTTGTACCGCTTCCCTCACCTCGTCTAGAGTAGTTGTTTCGACCTCAATCTTATAAAAGTTATTCCAGCGTTTTCTCACAAGAGCAACAGCTTTTGCTATTGACCCTGCAGATTTGATATGGTTATCCTTGATCATTACCATATCAAATAGCCCCATTCTATGATTAGTACCTCCACCCGTTTTTACAGAATACTTGTCAAGCAAACGAAAACCGGGAAGAGTCTTACGAGTATCAAGTATCTTGATACTGCTTCCTTTAAGTTGAGATACTACCCTATCTGTTTCAGTGGCAATTCCACACATTCTTTGCATAAAATTTAAAACAATTCTTTCACCAGAAAGCAGTTGTATAGTCGGACCATTAAACTCCATAACAACATCCCCTTTCTTTATCTGACTCCCATCTTCAAAAAAAGTTCGACAGTTTATTGATTTGTCCAGATAGCCATAAACATAACCGGGGATAAATCCTCCGCAAAATATTCCGTCATCTTTAGATACTATATAGGCCTCAGATACCTCATCCTTTTTAAATACAGCATCGCCAGTAACATCGCCTGTTCGAATATCCTCATCTATCGCGAGTTTAATTAAAGTCTCGATATCACTAATTGCAAAATCACCCATTTTATTCTCCGATTTAGTAAAGAGTACACTAATTGCTTGTAAAACATAACTATTTATATAGTCTGATAAATTCTTTTAGATACTCTTCAGCTATTTGTCTGTTTTTTATAATGATAACATTTTCATCATTGCGTTTGGCAGCATTTTTTGAAAAGTTGTACGAGCCAGTAATAACCGTTTCACCATCAATAATTATTACCTTGTGGTGCATAACTGCAGGATTAGAATCCTTTATAACACGTATGCCGGCTGAATTTAATTTTGAATACTCTGAGTGCTTGCTTCCTGTACCTCTTTTTTCAAAAATACCGGAAACTTTTATCCCTTTTTTGTGCACAGTGACAAGAGCGTCACCAATGGCTTCGCTTGTAAACGAAAAAGCCATAAAAACCACTGATTTTTTTGCTTTAAGTATGCGTTTCAATAAAATACGCTCAATATCGTTATCCGGAGAGAAATAACAGTTTATATTAGTATCCCCTATTTTCACATAATATCGATTATCAGGAAGTTTAAAAAATTTTTGTTCTTTGCGGTTTTGATAAACTCCGTATTCATACATTTCTCTGAATTCATAACTATAAATTTTCGCAAGATCGTTAGATTTAATCAATATGGAGTTATTATTATTTTTAGAAAAGCCATTATTTGTGACATTTAACGATCCTGTCCAGACATAGGTCGAATCAATAATCATAAACTTGTTATGCATAAACGAACTTCTTCCATCGGACTCGACAGATACACCATTTGCTTTGAGATAATCTATTGTTTTAGAAGACGTCTGTCCGTCATCAGTAACAATTCGAACCCTGACTCCTTTGGCAGCTTGACCAATAAATGCCTCTATTACATCGGGCGAATCTATTTTAAAAAAAGCGGCATCTATATTCCGTTTTGAACTTTTGATTACTTTGCAAAAATATTCTACGACTGAGCGCTCATTTTCAATATTACCTGGAGTCGTGAATATTACAGAGTACCAACGACTTTCAGAATAGCTGTTAAAGGTTATGACAAGCACAAGAAAAGCAAATATAAACTTAAATCTAAACACCAGCAAGTGCCTCCTTTTTCTCATAAAGCATATTCTGGATATCGACCATATCAAGATTACTTTCATCATCGGTCATTGAAGAAACTTTTGCCAACAGTGTTAGAAAAGAGTTTAACGTAGCGCTATCTGTTATCTCATCAATTAATTCAGAACAATTCTCCTTATCATGGATTAGTAGAAATTGATAGAAGTTCATCTCTTTTCGAAGCTGAAGCATCTTTTCCATATTTTTTTTTGGTGAGGGAAAAGAACTGTTATTAATTTGTATTGTCATATATGCGATCATGTACGAAATCTGTTCTTCATCCAGATCAAAATCGAGAAGAAGCTGCCTTACTCCGGATAAATTGAAATTTTGGATATGTATTATGGATAAGAAAACCGGATTTCCAGACATCATATTAAGATTTACACTATGGTAATCTTCATCAACATTTTCGTAATTTTCTCTTGATACAAGATCAGCCCTTTCAATATCGATCCTTATAAAATTACCCTGCGCGTAACGATCATAAAGTACTGCTTGATCGGTTTCATCTATATTCTCTTCTATTATTACATAATCCGGTTTATTTCCAGATTCAATATATCTTATAAATTCCAGCGGCTTCTCAATTTTTATTACCTTGACCGGGATCATGTCTGACTGCTCGTTAGTAGGTAAAAGATGATAATGAAGATCTTTGTTGTTTTTTACATAATAAGGAATAAGTATCTTCCCTCGGGAAACTTTTAAGAGATTATACTCGCCTACAATACGGCGTTTAAGAATAAATCCTGAACCATAAAAAACAATATGAGGAATCTTATGTATGCTCTCTATCTGTTCGGAATCGGCGTATACGGTACTCCCAAGTCTGTCAAAAACCAGAAAATTCATTTTCAACTTGTTTATCTTCAAAATGTACCCTTTTGGGGTTTTTTCTTCCATTATATTCACGATTCGGTCTCCAAAACCACATTATCTGGCATTCATTTCATAAGGAAAATCACTTTTTTTGATATTCCTTTATTAGAACCAGCTACTAAATAATTATTGGCAATCTCTGATAATTAACTTTTTAACAAAAAACTTGCGAAAAAATCCTTTATATATGGGCTTTAAACGGCATAGCCGTTCCAGAAATGGTAATTTTTCGAAGTTCACAATTGTCACTCTAAGGTCTAAATAAAACATTTGACAATTGTTTTTTTTATCATAATTAGACATTGGATGTTTATTAGCCTGCAACCCGTTTATGACTAGCAGCCATAAAACGCCCGACTATATATCAATATCAGGAGTATCCTAATGCCTATTAATATTGCCCGCAGATCAGTCTATCAGGCGGCTCTTTTATCTGTATCTTCCGAAAGTGCTCCCAATTGCGCTACAAACCTAGTTTCAGAAAGCGGAGTTTGGAAACCTCGGAAAGGTAACAGCACTTTCGATTTTGTGATACTTGATTTTTCATGCGAGGTTAATGCAAATTTTATCGAAATATCGGCTCAAGAAAATTTTCCCCAAAATTTTCGCATCGAAATAAGTTCTGACAATGATGTCTGGCAAATTTTGCAAACGGAAAACGGCTTTATTCTTAACGATGAAAACTATACCTTGCATTTTCCTCTAAAGACTTTTAGATATATCAAGCTTTTTATTCATTATAACGACTCGGCAGGAGAAGTTCCTGTTATAAAAAATATAACAGCCGGAATTAGTGGTATCACAACAGTCGAAGTAAATGATACTTACCAAAAAGAAAGCTCGCTGGCCAATCTTTTTGATGGATCAGATAGCCCCTTTAGTGCAAGTTGCACCAAACCTGAACGACTTGAGATGGTAGTTGACCTTAATACAGTTTCTCCGGTTACCGCAGTAGGTC
>ERZ795053.7828-NODE-7828-length-10197-cov-10.652731_pt1 | contig 10197 bp, 6 predicted proteins | sample MGYA00375137_ERZ795053 | MGnify/ENA primary metagenome ERZ795053 (study PRJEB30182, sample SAMN05720284) | activated sludge metagenome | isolation source: Anaerobic digester | place: Hong Kong | collected 2014-12-17 ... | reverse complement strand
ATTCCCCAACACCAACCGGATCACCCCCAGCGCCGCCCGTCTCAGCGCGAAGGGGTCCTTGCTTCCGGTGGGCTTCTCGTCAATCGCCCAGAAACCGGTCAGCGTGTCGATCTTGTCGGCGAGTGCCACGGCGACGGAGACCGGGTCGGTCGGGACGTCGTCCGAGGGCCCGAGCGGCTGGTAATGTGCCTTGCAGGCCATCGCCACGGCCTCCGGCAGGCCCGCCGCCTTGGCGTAATAGACGCCCATCGTGCCCTGCAACTCGGGGAACTCGCCCACCATCGCCGATTGCAGGTCGGCCTTGGCCACCCGCGCGGCCTCGGCCGCGAGGTCGGGCTTGGCGCCGACGAGGGGCGCGATTTCGCGTGCCAGCGCCTCGATCCGGGCGATGCGGTCGGCCTGGCTTCCGAGCTTGTTGTGGAAGGTGACGTTGGCAAGGCCCGCGGCCATCCCCTCCATCCCTACGGATTTCACGGTGCGCAGGTCGTTTTCCCAAAAGAACCTGGCGTCGGAAAGCCGCGCCGACAGCACCTTCTGGTTGCCCTTCAGGATCGTCGCGCCGTGGTCGGAGGTTTCGGTATTGGCGACGGTCACGAAGCCCTCGATCCGCCCCGTCTTCGGGTTGCGGCAGGAAAAGAACTTCTGGTGTTCGCGCATCGAGGTTTGCAGCACCTCGGGCGGCAGGCCCAGGAAATCCTCGCCGATCTTGCCCATCAGGACGACAGGCCATTCGACGAGACCGGCAACCTCGGCCAGAAGGCCCTTGTCCTCCACCACCTCCAACCCGGCGGCGAAGGCCATGGTGGTGGCGTCGTGCCAGATGTGGTCGGCACGGTCGTCGGACGACAGGATCACATGGGCGCGCTTCAGCTTCGCCTGGTAGTCGTCGAAGCCCGTGACCGCGAAGGCATCGGGCGCAAGGAAGCGGTGGCCGCGCGTGGCGCTGCCCGACACGATCCCGTCGATGTCGAGCGGCACGACCTCTGCCCCGTGGTCGTCGGTCAGGATGCACAGGATCGAATGAAGCGGGCGCACCCAGCGCAGCGTGCCGGTGCCCCAGCGCATCGACTTTGGCCAGGGGAAGCTGCGGATCGTGGTTTCCAGAACCTCCGCCACGATCTCGGCCGCCGGACGGCCGGGTTTTTCGATCACCGCGAAGTAGACCTGGCCCTTCTTGTCGTCGCGGACTTCGAGCCGGTCCATCGTCAGGCCGGTGGAGCGCAGGAACCCCTCGACCGCCTTTTCGGGCGCGCCGACGGCCGGGCCCTTGCGTTCCTCGCGCACCGCGCGGCTTTCGGCCGTCAGCGCCTCAAGGGCCAGCGTCAGGCGGCGCGGGGTCGAAAACGCCTGTGCCGCCCGGTAGGTCAGGCCGGCCTCGACCAGACCGTCGGTGACAAGCTTCTTCAGGTCATCGCGCGCCCGCGCTTGCATGCGGGCGGGGATTTCCTCGGAAAAGAGTTCGATGAGAAGGTCGGGCATTTACTTTTCCGCGCTTTCGTTCAGCTGGTGCCAGGCATAGGCCCGACCATCGGGATAGACCGCGACGACACGGTCCACGCCCGGGTGGATGTTCTTTTCGGACAGGAAGGCAAGGGCCGCGCCGGTTTCAAGATCCGCACCGATCCGTTCGGCGTCGAAGCAGCCGAACCAGGGCGGCGCGTTCAGCGGCGTCGGGTCTTCGTAGGTCTCGAAGGTTTCGCTCAGCATGGCAAGGGTCATCGGCGTGACGAAGCATCCGCGAAACCGCAGGGGAGAGCTGTCGGCGTCGATCGCCTCGAAATCGGAGGTCAGCATCGCCTCCTGCACGCCGCCCAGGGACACCAGGCGGATCGCCGCGGCGGGCGAAGACACCTCCACCGGGCGATAGAAGGCGTAGACCTGCAGGTAATACATCGCGGCCCCCGCGACGAGGGCGCTCAGCACGAGGAATCCTCCGATGATCTTGCCATTCACGCCGCGACCCCGCCGCCGGCTTCGGTCGTCACGAAGGCATCGGCGCATTTCTTGGCCAGCGCCCGCACGCGGCCGATATAGGCCTGCCGTTCGGTGACGGAGATCACGCCGCGCGCATCCAGAAGGTTGAACAGGTGGCTGGCCTTGATGCACTGATCATAGGCCGGGTGGGCCATGACGATCCTGCGGCCCGTCTTGTCCTCGGCCGGGGCGGCAAGGATGCGTTCGCATTCCGCCTCGGCATCCTCGAAATGCTTGAGGAGCATCTCCGTATCGGCCTGGTCGAAGTTCCAGCGGCTGTATTCCCGTTCGGTCTGGCGGAAGATGTCGCCGTAGGTCAGCGGGATCGGCGCCTGCGGGTCGTTGAAAGGCATGTCCATGACGTGATCGATGCCAAGGACATACATGGCAAGGCGTTCCAGCCCATAGGTCAGTTCGCCCGAAACCGGCTTGCAGTCGTGCCCGCCGACCTGCTGGAAATAGGTGAACTGGCTGACTTCCATGCCGTCGCACCATACCTCCCAGCCCAGGCCCCAGGCGCCAAGGGTGGGGCTTTCCCAGTCGTCCTCGACAAAGCGGATGTCGTGAAGGCCCGCGTCGATGCCGATCGCGGCCAGCGAGCCCAGGTAAAGGTCCTGCAGGTTCGCCGGGCTCGGCTTGATCAGTACCTGGTACTGGTAATAGTGCTGCAGCCGGTTGGGGTTCTCGCCATAGCGACCGTCTGTCGGGCGGCGCGAGGGCTGCACATAGGCGGCCGCCCAGGCCCGCGACCCAAGTGCGCGCAGCGTGGTCGCCGGATGGAATGTGCCCGCACCCACCTCCATGTCGTAAGGCTGCAGGACGGCGCAGCCCTGCCGGGCCCAGTAGGACTGAAGCCGCAGGATGATCTCCTGGAAGGAACGCGGGGCGGTCGTGGTCATATCGGGCCTGCTGAGCTGCGAAAGCGCGTTCTCAATAGGCAACAGCCCGGGGGCGGTCAATCGGCGCGAGGGGTTTTTGGCGTGACCTTCCCGCCTATCCTCACTAGTTTCGGCGCCGGATTCGTCCGATCGGAAACAAAGGGAATTTGTTCGAATGCGTCATGCACTCTGGTTCTTGGTTCTGGTAATGTCTCTTCTCGGCGCGCGCGGCGCTCATGCGCAAGAGACCTGGGTGCAGATCGAGGCGCATTCGACGCTGGCAGAGGCAGAGGAACGGGCGCGCGCCTATTCCGGCGCCTTCGGCAACGTGGCGGGCTTTGCCATGTCGACAGGATGGTATGCCGTCGCGCTTGGCCCCTACAGCCCGGACGAGGCCGGGGCGGCGCTGACGCGGCTCAAGAGCGACCGGCTGATCCCTGACGACAGCTATGTGACCGACGGCACCCGGTTCCGCCAGCGCTACTGGCCCGTGGCGGGGGCACCGTCCGTCGATCCGGCAGTCGCCGTGACGGAACCCGCCCCGACGGAGGCCGTCGCGGAACCGGTGGCGCAAGCCCCCGCCCCCGCGCCCGTCGCCGAGCCGGAAGAGACGCAGGCAGAGGCGCGCGCCGCCGAAGCGCTGCTGACCCGGGAGGAACGGATGCTTCTGCAAACCGCGCTGCAATGGTCGGGCCACTACGCCGGCGCCATCGACGGGGCGATCGGCCCGGGGTCGCGTCGCAGCATGGCCGAATGGCAGACCTCGGCCGGCCACACCCCCACCGGCGTCATGACGACCCGCCAGCGCGCCGAACTGATCGGCGCCTACGAGGCCGAACAGGCGGCGTTCGGGTTTTCCGACATCCGCGAGATCGAGGCGGGCATCGAAATCAGCCTGCCGCTCGGGCTTGTTGCCTTCGACCGCTACAATCCGCCCTTCGTCCACTACGGCGAACGTGACGGCTCGGGCTTTCAGGTCTTCCTGATTTCACAGCCCGGGGACCAGAATTCGCTTTTCGCGCTTTACGACCTGATGCAGACACTGACCATCGTGCCGCTCGACGGCGAACGCGGGATCGAACGCAACCGTTTCAGCATCGCCGGCGCGAACGCCGAGATTGCATCCTATACCGAGGCGCGGCTGGACGGCGGGCTTATCAAGGGCTTCACCCTTGTCTGGAAACCCGCCGACACGCAGCGCGCCGAACGCATCCTTCAGACGCTGAAGTCCAGCTTCAAGCCGACCGGAACACAGGCGCTGGACGACAGCCTTGGACAGCCGCTGGCCGAGCCGCACGAGGATCTGATCGCCGGAATCGAGGTGCGCAGGCCGATCCTGTCGCGCAGCGGTTTCTACATCGACGCGTCGGGCACGGTGATGACAACGGTCGAGGTTCTGGACCAGTGCAGCCGCGTCACCATCGACGGCACGCACGACGCCGATGTCGCCTATCGCGACGCCGCCCTGGGGATCGCCATCCTCAAGCCGCGCGAGGCGCTGCTGCCGATGAGCCACGCTGCCTTCCGCGCCGAACTGCCCCGCCTGAGTTCAGAGGTGGCGGTGGCCGGCTATTCCTACGGCGATGCGCTGACCCAGCCGGTCATGACCTTTGGCACACTTGCCGACGGCAAGGGCCTTGACGGCGAGGAAGACATCGCCCGGCTGACGCTGCGGACGCTGGCGGGCGATGCCGGCGGTCCGGTCTTCGACATGGGCGGATCGGTGATCGGCATGCTTCTGCCGCGCAAGGAAAGCGACGGCCGCGTCCTGCCCGAGGATCTGGGCTATGCGCTGGATACCGCGACGATCATGCCCGCGCTGGCCGCACAGGGCCTGGTGCCCGCGGCGACGGATAGGTCCGGCGCGATGGCGCCCGAAGACCTGACCAAGCTCGCGCAGGGCATGACCGTCCTCGTGTCCTGCTGGAACTGACGCCGGCGCGGCCGCCGGTTCCGCATCGGGCCAACCGGCCCCGGGTCCATCGGCACCGGGGCCAGCGGCAAGGCAATCCGGTTCAGGCCATGTCCGGTGTCATGTGGATCAGCGTCGGACGGTCCGCGGCAAGCGCGGCGGTGACCGCGGCCTGAAGGGCTGCAAGCGATCCGGGGCGCACCGCGTGGGCCCCGTAGGCTTCGGCCAGGCGCAGGAAATCGGGATTGCGCGCGACCACGGCATTCGGCGCGATCTGCGACCTGACCATGGATTCCTCGATCTCCTTCAGCTTGCCGTTGTCCCAAACGAGGATCGGCAAGGGCAGGCCAAGTTCCACCGCGGTCCCAAGTTCCTGGATCGTGTACTGCAGCCCGTAGTCGCCGGCGATGGCGACGACGGGATCGCCCGGCAGCCCCACCTTGCCGCCGATCGCCGCAGGCATCGCATAGCCCAGTGTCCCGAAGCCGTAAGGATGGTGCCAAAGCCCTGGCTCCGCCATGTCCCAGACCTCTTTGGCGACATAGGCGAACTGGGTCATGTCGCTGTAGATCCGTGTCCGCGCGGGCAGGCAGTCGCGCAGCGCATCGGCGATGCGCACGATGCCCGGGCGTTCCGCGTCGGTCTCCGCGCGCCAGCGGGCGCGGGTCGCCGCAATCTCCGCCGGATCCCAACCGGAGGCATCGCGCACCGGAAGAACGTCGGCAAGGGCAGACAGGAACGCCGCCGCATCGCCAAGAACCGCGAGGTCGGCGGAGTTGTCGTCATACAGTTCCGCCGGGTCGATATCGACCCGGATGGTCGGCACCTCCGGCAAGGGGCGCGTCCGCCAGGCGTCCACCTCGGAAAGCTCGGTGCCGACGGCGACGATCAGGTCCGCGCGCGCCATGACGCGTTCGGAGTCGGGTCGGGCGAAGTAGCTGCCAAGGTAATGCGGATCGTCCGGGGCGACGATTCCGCGCCCGGCATAGGTCACGATGCTGGCCGCGCGCGTCGCCGCAAGAACCCGGCGCGCCGCCTGCCATCCGCCGCGTGCGCCACCGCCAAAGACGAAAAGCGGGCGTCTGGCCGCGCCGATCCGGTCCACCACCGCCGTCAGATCGGTGGCGACAGGCAGGGCGGGCAACGGACGCGCGGGTCCGAATTCCGGGGCAAGCGCGCCCAGAACCTCGATCGGGACCTGCATGTGCTTGGGCCGCGGGCGGCTGGCGGCAAACTCCGCGAAGGCCCGGTCGACAAGCTGATAGGCGCTGGCCGCGTCCATCGCGGTCTTCGACCAGTCGCAGACGGTGGCCGCCGCGCCCTCCTGGTCCTTCATCTCGTGCAGACGCGCGCGCCCGATGCCCAGATCGGCCCGGTTCAGACAAGACGAGATCGCCAGCACCGGCACGCTGTCGGAATGGGCCTGGCCAAGCGGGGTGAGGATGTTGGTCAGCCCCGGCCCGGTGATGACGTAGGCCACCCCCGGCCGCCCCGTCGCGCGCGCGTATCCGTCGGCCATGAACCCCGCGCCCTGTTCGTGGCGCGCCAGGACATGGTGAATGCCCGCCTCCTCGATTCCGCGGTAAAGTTCAACGTTGTGAACCCCCGGGATGCCGAAGATCACTTCGACGCCGCGCGACTTGAGCATGTGCGAGAGCTGCGCCCCCAGTGGACGTTCGACCATCAGACCCTCCAGAATCGGGGAAGAAAAAGAACCAGGACGACCAGCAGTTCAAGCCGGCCAAGAAGCATGGCGAATGTCAGAATCCATTTCGCCGTATCGTTCAAGGGGGCAAAGTTCCCGGCCGGGCCGATCGTCGCGCCAAGGCCAGGGCCGATATTGGCGATCGCCGTCGCCGCGCCCGAAACCGAAGTGACAAAATCGAGCCCCGTCATGCCCAGGAGCACCGCGGTGATGCCCAGCGTCAGGACGAAGACGCCGAAGAAGGTCGCCACCGAACTCAGAACAGCCTCGTCAAGCGGCCTGCCGTCGTAGCGCAGCGTGAAGACGCCGCTGGGCGAGTGGATGCGCCGCACTTGCTGCGCGACCGCGCCCAGCAGAACCTGATAGCGGAAGATCTTGACCGAACAACACGTCGATCCGGCGCATCCCCCGATCAGGCCGATGAAAAAGAACAGGATCACCGGAAAGCCGCCCCAAAGCTGATAGTCTACGCTGGCATAGCCCGTCCCGGTGATGATCGAGGTGACGTTGAAAAGCCCCTCACGAAGCGCATGTTCCAGATGGTCGTCATTCGCCACCACCCGGTAGATCGTCACGACCAGGACAAGAACGACTATGGTGATCAGGAAGCCCCGCACCTGCCGGTCCCGAAACATGGGCTGCGTCTGACCCGCCATCATCTGCACGAAGCGCACGAAGGGCAGGCTCGCCAGCACCATGAAGACCGAGGCGATGTATTCCGGCGCCCCCTGAAACGCGCCGAACGACGCGTCCGAGGTGGAAAACCCCCCGGTCGACAGGGTGGTGAGCGCATGGTTGAAAGCCTGGAACCCGTCCAGCCCGACGGCAAGATAGGCAAGGTGGCACAGGATCGTCAGCCCGACATAGACAACCGAGATATGGGCAGCGATCGCCGCCGCGCGCGGCAACACCTTGCCCCCGGTGTCAAAGGCTTCGGAACGGAAGATCTGCATGCCCCCGACCCGCAGTTCCGGCAGAAACACCATCGCCACGACGATGATGCCGACCCCGCCGAACCATTGCAGCATCGAACGCCACAAAAGAAGCCCCTGCGGCAGGTCCTCCAGCCGGACAAAGACGGTGGAGCCGGTCGTCGTCATGCCCGACATCGCCTCGAAGATGGCGTCGACCGTGGTCGCCTCGGTCGCCCCGATCAGGAACGGCAGCGCACCGAACAGCGGCAGGACCGACCAGACGCCGGTGGCAAGAAGGAACGTCTCCTGCGTGCTCAGGCGCGCCCGGACGCCGCTTGCGCAGGCCAGCGCAAGTACGGCGCCCGTGAAGAAGGTGATCAGCGCGCTTTGGAGAAAGGCCTGCCAATGATCGCTGCCGAACCACAGATCGGTCAGCATTGGCACGACCATCGTCGCCCCGAAGATCGCGGCAAGAAGGCCGATGACATATCCGACGGGGCGAAAATCCGGCATGCGCGCTAGCTTGTCCACGCGCCGCGTCGTGTCAAGCCCGGCCCCCGCCTAGCCACGCCAGAACCGGGGCAGGATCACGACAAAGACCGACAGGAGCGACAGCCGCCCCATGACCATCGCGAGGATCATCAGTAGCTTCGCCATGTCGGGAAAGTCGATGAAGGTACCGGTCGGCGCAACCATGGGACCAAGTCCGTAGCCGATGTTCCCGATCGAGGTCCAGGAGGCGAGAACGGCGCTTTCGAAGTCGACGCCGCTTTGCAAGATCAGCACCGCGACGACACCGAAGGTCAGGATGTAGGCGCCAAGGTAAAGGATCATGGCGTCGATCGTGTCCATGTCGACGGGGCGTCCCTGGTAGCGGATCGGCGTGATCCGGTGGGGCGCATGGATGCGCCGGATCTGCTGGTGCAGCGCCGCGAACATCAGTTGCACGCGGAAGACCGAAAGCCCCGCCGCGCTTGACCCCGAACAGGCGCCGATGATCCCCAGCCACATCGCCACGATGATGGCGAACCCGCCCCAGGCGGAAAAGGTACCCATGCCGAAGCCCGTGCTGGACATGATCGACACGAGGTTGAACAGGCTTTCGCGAAAGGCGCCTTCGGCGGCCTGGTCGGAGGTGGCGACCCGCCACAGGCTGACCGACAGGACCGCGAAGGCGATCCAGCCCAGGTAGCCACGCACCTGCGCATCGCGCCACAGCGGCCGGGCGCTGCCCTGGACGATCTGGACGTAACGGATGTAGGGAAGGCTGCCCAGCACCATGAACAGCGCCGTCGCATAGTGTATCGCGCTCGAATAATCCGCAAAGGACGACGCCCGGGGCGAGAAGCCGCCGGTCGCGATCGTCGCCAGCGCATGTTCCACTGCCTCGATCCGGCTCATGCCGAGGGCGGCGTAGGTTCCCATGCAGGCCAGCGTCAGCGCGACATAGACGAAGAAGAGCTGCCCCGCGATGTCGGTCGCCCGCGGCAGGACCTTGCCGAAGGTGTCGAAACCTTCGGTCCGGAAGAACTGCATCCCGCCGACGCGCATGATCGGCAGGAAGATCATCGCGACGAAGGCGATGCCCAGCCCGCCCAGCCAGTTCAGCATCGCCCGCCAAAGGTGCACGCTGACCGGCAGACTGTCGACATCGACAAAGACCGAGGCGCCGGTGGTGGTGATGCCCGAAGCCGCCTCGAAATAGGCGTCGATCAACCTGACCTCGGGGGCGCCGATGACCATGGGCAGGGCCCCGAAGGCGGGAACCGTGAGCCATATCCCGATGGTCAGAAGAAAGGCCTGGCGGATCGACAGGCTGCTGCCCGCCCGGTTCTGGCAGGCCAGCGTCGTGAGGAACCCGAGAATCAGCGTGATCAGGGCAGATTCGAAGAAGGCGCCCGCATTGCCGCCACGGGCAAGCGCATCAACGATACCGGGCACAAGCATCGTCGCCCCGAGGACGGACACGATGATCCCGATCACATATCCCACAGGGCGCAGGTCGATCATGATGCGAGAGGCTTGGAGCGCGGCGGCCAAGCTGTCAAGAGCGGTCGCACCGGCAGGCCCCACAACGCGACGGCCTGCGGCCCCCCGATGCGGTCAGCCCGCCTTGTGAAGCGATGCGAACAGCCGCGGATCGATGCTTTCGGATACAAAGGTCGGCCCTTCGGTCAGGATCGACACCGCATCGTGCGAATGCAGGCTTTCCTGATGGCTGGCCACCACGCGGAAATCGCCGATCCGTTCGTCGGCCAGAAGGCGCTCGGCAAAGCTGCGCGCCGCGTCCTCGACGAAGATCGGGTTGGCGGCGTTGAGTTCGGCAAAGGCTTGTTCGTCCTCGCGCTTGACCATCACCTGCGTCTCGGTCGGCACCGCCGCCCGCGCAAGGTCGATCAGGTCTTCGTACCAAAGCCGCCGCCCGCCATTCTCCACCGCCGATATCCGCGCGACAGAGCGTTGCGAATGCGGCGTCGCCAGTTGACCGCGCGACTGCCGGGCATGCTCTGACAGTTCCAGCGAACAGGGGCAGGTCGAGGAATAGACATAGTCTAGGTGGATGATCCGGTTGCGCACGCCGTCGCGTTCCACCAGTTCCAGCGCGATATCGTAATACTGCCACCCGGTCAGGCCGGAGCGCAGCGATTCCACCCGCGCGGGGAACGAAAACCGCATCATCAGGCGGGCGTCGATACTGTCGTGGTCGGTCTTGTAGTCCTGAAGGACCGCTTCGAGGACCGAGAAGGAAAAGGTACGTTCGGCATGGGCATAGAAGGACCGCATGATGCGGCTCATGTTGATGCCCTTCTTCTC
>ERZ795053.7825-NODE-7825-length-10200-cov-13.097486_pt1 | contig 10200 bp, 8 predicted proteins | sample MGYA00375137_ERZ795053 | MGnify/ENA primary metagenome ERZ795053 (study PRJEB30182, sample SAMN05720284) | activated sludge metagenome | isolation source: Anaerobic digester | place: Hong Kong | collected 2014-12-17 ... | reverse complement strand
TTGAACAAAATCCAGGGGTTTTGGTAAGTATTCCGTGTACCATTTGGACGGATCTCGACACAACAGCTGTCCGACTGCTTGAGTAATCTTCTTTTCAAGTCTCGCTTTTAAGCCGTCATCCCTTTGCCTCTCAAATAAACGGATATAACAAAAGATTTCATGTTCGGATTGAAACTTGTCCGTTCGCTCAATTGTTTCCACTGCCAACCGATTGAGTGATTCGATATCCCAATCCGAAACATAATCTTGAAAGTCCAGCAAATACCCGATAATCTCGGCCGTTGGATTGCCCCAGGAATAATCGATCACCGTCATGCGGCTATCCTCATTGAAATGCCACCAGGGGGCATGGGGATAGTCGTTTACCTCAGCCGGAACGGCAAACCAACGTTGCTGCTGCGTGTTAAATGTCTTTTTCAGGTACCTGACAGCCTCTTCAATCATGTGAAATGGCAAATCACCCTTGCAATAGTTGCTGATGGTACTCAAACCCATGCTGGTCGCCATCGCCGAAGAATGGGGAAGGGTAAAATCCGGCTCAATACCCTTACCAAATCCCCCATCCGGATTCTGATAGGCTTTCAACGCCTCAATGACATCTGAAATCAAACCGTCGAAAAACGTCAGATGTATCAAAGCCTTTTCCAGATCACTGCCCAGCTGCAAGATCGTCTCAACGGACCTGTTAAAAGAACTGACGGATAATTTGTTCATCTGATCACCCTTTTCTAATCATTTTTTTATGATCATCACTGAATTGAAAAAGCCCTCATGGCAGGTCTCTTCAACCCGAATACTTCTTATGAGTATAACATGATACCCACACGAAAGACCAGGCATTCGTGCTATAATTGTCTGTTCAGGAGTATAAAAAAGGAGATGATCCTTCATGACATCAAACATGACCCATGTTAAACGGCAGATTCTTCTCATGATTGCCCTTTTGTTGTTCACCTTTTTGTTTGGAGACAAGGTGGTTTTGCAAAACGGCACAGAAATTACCGGAACGATCGTTTCATCAGAAGCAGATACGGTCATTATCCGAGATATCAACGACCGGATACACCGGTTACTGAAAGTCGAGATCAACCGTATCGAAAGGAGCCTCACCTTGCTGAACCCGTCCCAGCTACCGGTTGTGTCCTATGACCAAGAAAACAACAACAGCTTTTCGACAGCCAATTTCTTAAAATTGGATTCAGGCGGGTTCCTTTCATTTGAAGCCAATATTTCCGAACCGAGAGATCGGGATTATTATTATTTCGTTGTGGACAAAACCGGCTATTACCAGATCACGGTAACTGCCAAAGATTCCTCTTACCGTCCCGGAATCCGTGTGATCAACGCCAACAACGCCACAATGATCAACTGGTCCTGGGCTGAGATCGGCAATCCTGAAATCAAAACAGGATTTGACCAGGGGTATTTGAATCTGGGAGACAAGGTTTATTTTGAAGTCGCCCATCATGGTGACAACAACACGATGGCTTATCACGTGCAACTGTCCGTGGATGCTATGCTGGATACCTATGAACCCAGCAACCGCTTTAAAGAGGCCAGGCTCATCAACGAAAACAGTGATATACGGGATTTCATTTTTCCCCGGGGCGACAGTGACTATTACCGGATCATCGTTCCTCAGGCCGGCCGGCTTCTCATGGATTACTATCACGAAGATGCGGCCATGCGCCCGTCATTAAGGCTGATCACCAGTGAAAATACCACGCTCATGAACTGGATGAACGCCGAAGATGTGGGACAAATGGTTCAGCAAACTTGTGATTTCTCTGCATCAGATGAGGTGGTTCTGGAATTGATGGATTACAGGGACTCCAGAAGATCACTGTTGACTTACCGGCTGACAACACAGTTCATTCCCATCCCGGATGCCTACGAACCCAACAACCGCTTCAGCCAAGCCAAACCCATTCCCGTCGATCAACGGATAACAGCCTACATTTTCCCCATACGGGATTCGGATTGGTTCCATTTTAACGTGGATCAACCCGGTATTCTTGACATTCGGATCGCTTCCGACGACCCGCTCGTCCGTCCCTCACTCCGGATCGTTTCTTCTGAAAACATCACCCTTCACAACTGGGTGACTGCTAAAGAGAACACCAGTGAAGCCCAACTGTCCATTGAACTGCTCCCGGACACTTACTATTTACAAATTGCGCAATACGGCGAAAATTATGCCAGCTTAATGTCCTATCGGCTCGATTTAACTCTGACTCCTGCGATCGATACCCTGGAACCCAATTCTTCTTTTGCCATGGCCAGAACCATCGGACTGAACAGCCCCATCAACGCAACCATATTCCCGAAAAGAGATGGGGATTTTTACAAAGTCCTAATTGAGTACCCCTGTGAGCTCATGGTTCACGTCCAATCAGACACCTCTTTAAGAATGGCTGTGCGGATGATCACCGCTAACAACGCCACTTTCATTAATTGGCAAACCGCAAAAGACGCCGGGCAGGATCTGGACTTCACTGCCACTATCAAAGAGCCCGGATGGTACTATTTGGAGTTACGCCATCAGCATGATTCGGGCAGCTCTGTGACGCCTTATCAGTTGTTGTTGACGGATAGATGAGGGGGGAATGAACAGGAAGGGGTGAATCAAAGCGAGTGTAGTCAAATACGGGGTGGTCACGCTTGAATGGTGGCCATCCCCGTGACTATTCATTATTCGATGATTTCAATCAAACCGCCAAATGTGGGATCCGTAATATAAAGATAAAAATAATCTCCTTCATATTCCACCGTTGGAATCACAATGTCCTTCAAATCATCGTAGAGTTGTGGTGAAGCAAAGAAATGACCGGGTATGAGGTAGGTGTTTTCAGCCATTTCAATTTTCTCGGTGGGGTCTGTCACCAGGGCTATCACTTGATCCAGAGCATCAATGATCTCGACAGGCAAGTCTCCGAGAAGGATTTGTCCGACATCAACCGCTTGGGTACATAGATCAATGATGGCGTTTTGCCAGGAGACGATGGCATCCAATCCGCCGTTCTCGTCATCGTAGAATGTCAAGAATTCCTCAGGTAAAATCGCCTGGAATTCCGTGCTGCTGATGATTCCGTCCTGATTGGTGTCCAAAGTGGACGTCGCATAATTCATGGGAACATCTGCATTTTCCATCTCATCCAGAAAATCCGTTAACTCGGGTGTTGGATCCAGATCCCATATCATCAACGGTTCAAGCATCGTCAGTTCCAGATTAACCAAAGCCAGCAGAATCTTAGCCTGGTTGATATCGATACTCAATTTGTCCGCACTGTTAAAAACGGGTTCGTAGCCTTCCTCAATCATGCCTGTATCCATCAGCGCTTCAAAGGTTTGAAGATCAAACCAGGCATCCCCCCTGACAGAATCGTCGAAAAAGCCTCTGGAAGACCTGGAGGACAATTTGGATAAAAGAGTTGACATACGTCCTTGAAAACCAGGACCGAAGTAGATTTCAGGTTCATAGGCAAATAACAGCCACCAAACCCTTGATTCTCCCTCTACATCAAACGTGAAACGCAGCGGCTGATCGGGGTCGACAAACCCGTCTTCGTTCCAATCGAAGGCGTTGGGATTGACCTCCATAACATCTCCCTCCGCCATATTCATCACGGCAATGGTTAAAGCGAATTTGGCCATCTCCATCTGGGCAACAATGTCAGCAATCTTGGACTGAATCAACGACAAATCCATCGTGTCCGCCCGATCCGCTAAAACCCTTGCCAACATCATCCCCCCCGCAGCGCTTTTCACAGGCTGCTGGATCAGCCCCCTGAATTGATTCAACTGATCAAGGGTCAAATAATCGGCTACAATATCCATCATTTCCTTTTGTGAGCGCAGGAATTGGATCAAACCAACGCCCATATTGGCCTGGGGATTACCCGGATCATATTGCAAGATCTCTTCAAAAAGCTCTTCAGCGGTTTCATCATCTCCTTCGCTCATTGCGGCTTCTGCTTGTGCATTCTTCTGGTTGATCTGTGCCGTTGTCAACGGTTGCGTTTCGTTGCAGGCGATGAGCGTTAGCAACAAAAGCAAGACAATCGTGACCGGAAAGACATTTCTTTTCATCATTCATCACACCTCCCGATGTATTGTAAAAAAATTTTTTTTCGCTATGATTGTGATTATACACTTTTTAGAGCCTTTATTTCAAATGTTATGTTAAAAAAGATGCATTTTCAGAAAACAGATAATGAAGGATTTGTTCAACGGATTGTTTGATCTGTTCCCTCGCACCACTCATCGCTGAGGTGGAAGAACGGATTGTGATTTCAGGATGTGCCGGTCTTTCATAGGGAGCACTGATACCGGTGAAGTCCTTGATTGCACCTTCTCTGGCTAATTTGTACAGTCCCTTGACATCCCGCTGCTCGCAGACTTCCAGCGGACAGTCTACAAAGACCTCGATAAAACGCCCCTTTCCCGCCTTTTCCCGAACACCTTGGCGGTCTTTGAGATAGGGTGAGATGAACGAGACAATGGTGATCAGTCCGGCATCCAGAAACAAACAGGCCACCTCACCGATACGACGGATATTCTCCTGCCGGTCTTTGGGCGAAAAAGAAAGATCGCCGTTCAAACCGTGACGAATGTTGTCACCGTCCAGCAAATAGGTGTAAAATCCTCTTTCGTAAAGCCTTTTTTCCAATTCGACTGCCAGGGTGGTTTTTCCTGAACCGGAAAGACCCGTAAACCAGATAATCAAGCCTTTTTGCTTCATCACTTTTTCACGGTCACTTAAGGTTACCTTTGTATCCTGCCAGACGATGTGCTCAGCCACGATGCATCCTCTGCCTTTGGCAGACAAACGAGATAAACGGCTGGATGTCCTGCTCAGATACTTCCACACCCAAGGGAATTTGAGGTTTGTTGGCTCCGTGAAAATCCGAACCCCCTGTGGCGATTAAGTTGTATTGACTGGCGAATCCCATGTATTCACGGATCATTAGAGGGGTATGTTGGGAATAGAAAACCTCGATGCCATCAAGCCCGTAAGAAACCAATTTCTTCAACAGATGCTCCAGATCTCGCCCTTCAAGCTTCGTCTGATAGGGATGAGCCATGACGGCAATTCCGCCGGCGGCGTGAATGATCTCGATGGCCTTGTCCGGGTCAAAGCGTTTTTTGTCCATATACAGGGGTGCCCCTTTTTTCAGGTAATTGTCAAACGCCTCCTGAAAGGAGGACACATAGCCTTTACGTACCATCAGATTGGCAAAGTGAGGCCTGCCAACCAAATCAGAACCCGCTTCATCGATGAGTTCTTCCAGGGTTATTTCCATTCCGAAACGGCTCATCTTCTCCAGCATTTGTTGATTGCGACCTTTACGATAGTCTTGTAACTCATTTAAGGATTCATTAAAACCACGATCATGCAAATCAAAACCATAGCCAAGTATATGCAAGGTTTTCTCAAATTCCGCACTGATTTCCACGCCCGTAACCGACAACAAGCCTTCAGGAATCTCTTTCAGGCTTTTCAAACCGTCAATGGTGTCGTGATCGGTAATGGCAAAGTACTGGATAGCGTGTTTCTCTATTTCACCCACTAATTGCTCCGGTGTGAGCGTCCCATCTGATGCGGTTGTATGGATGTGAAAATCAACAAGCATGCAATCATCTCCTCACTCAATTTTATCATATGTCTCAATCTACATTTTGTGATAAGGCAACACAGAAAAGGGACAACATGCCAACAAAAAGAAAAAGACATCGGACTTTTTCAATCCGATGTCTTTGAAGAGAGGCGTGTTTTACGTTGTTCATAAGGGGGATACTCTAATGAAGACCCTTTCGGGAACCGATCCTAAATGTCACTGACAGGATCTAACGGTTTGCATTCCTTCAAATCACTGTTATTACTTCTTTTCATCGCGTCTGGGTTTTTCTTCTTTCGCTTATTTTTTTATCTCAACAAGCATAATAATAGACGCAAGAAAAGAATAAATAATTACTCACTTTGAAGGGAATGCTGGAAAAGGCCTTCCAAATTGCAATGTTCCACGATCAAATCGATGAGCGGAGACAAGAGTGTGGACAAAACAAATTCAGGGATGGGAAGGTTGAACGGTCTGAGAAATGCCGTGATCTCGCCAATGACGGTTTGTTTTTTTTGTTCCCCGCTTAAATGTGTACTCTCGACTTGTGTTATAATGGAAGCCAAAAGCACTACACATTTCCAGATGGTCAACCCTGTTTTTTCAAGCTGCATTTTTCACCTCCTTGGGGTTGTGATCATGATTGAGAACAGTTGCTAACACAGATGGAGTTAAAACCCACAACCGGCTGGCGGCACGGTTGTGGGCGATTTGTTATTCGACCAGATCAATGAGTTCAGTCGATGTGGTATCAATGACATGAGCTTCATCAAATACTGGGTAGTCCACAACGAAGCCTTCAGCGTAGTTGGCCATATAATCCTGGATGATAGCCGTTTTTGTGTCTATATCAGCGGCCGGCTCAGGTACTTTAATGGTCTTTCTTCCTGTCCCATCTGATTTGGTAAAAATCAAATTCAATGTTCTTGCCATCATTTCACCTCCTTTCTCGTTTTTTTCTCTTGGTGTTAGTTAATTGGACCCAGTACTTGCGTTGAATTGACCTCTATTCCAAATATGGAATAAGAAGAGAATTCCGCAAAAGCATAGGCCATGTCATAGGCCTGCTGTGTTGTGGTTGCTGCGTTGACGGGTATATAGACCCGTTTCAACACCGGTTTGTCTGAAACCACACCCGTGTCCAGGATGATTTCCAGCTTCTTGGTTTCAATGGTCATGTTAGCGGTATCTCCGATTGCCATTATTTCACCTCCTTCCTTTTGAGAAATACGTATAGTGGCCTCTTCTGCGAAAAGATCACTTATCGTGGTTACATACCGATAATATCACACTTTTTATGTTTTGTCAACCCTTATACCACAAATCGTGGTTTCGGTTTGTTTATGCTGTTTTCCGATTGGTTGTTGTTTGATCCCTATTCATTTTAGGAATTTTATAATCAGAAAAAAAGGTATTGAAACCTTAGTGATGGCGGTGTCTCGTTTTTCCAAGGAAAAAACATGATAAAATTCTCTTAGAAGGAGATGATTTGAGTGGAAACCAACGATTTTTATAAAGGACTGCTTGAAGAGTTGCATGAAGGTGTTTATTTTGTTGACAATAACCGAAAAATCACCTACTGGAATAAAGCCGCTGAAAGAATAACCGGTTATTTAGCCCGGGAGGTTGAGGGCACGCATTGTTATGATAACCTTTTGGTGCATGTGGATGACAACGGCAACAATCTCTGTACCGGCCTGTGTCCGCTGGCAATGACGATCAAGACTTTGGATAAATTTGCCGGAAAGGTCTATCTTCATCACAAAGACGGCCATCGTGTTCCGGTGAACATTAAAACCATCCCGATGCAGAATCCCGAAACGGGCATCGTAGAAGGGGGAGTTGAGGTCTTTACCGATGAGAAATTCCCGGAGGAGATTGAAAAAAAACTGATAGAACTGGAAAAACTTGCCTCTAAAGATGAGTTATGCGGAATTGCCAACCGGCGTTTTATGAAGGAAAAAATAAAAATGCTCATCGACCTGAATCAACATTACGACATGACTTTCGGGCTGGTTTTTGTGGATATTGATCATTTTAAGCGCATCAACGACACCTATTCCCATGATACCGGCGACAAAGTGCTAAAAATGATCAGCAACACCATGCTAAGCAATACCAGAGATACCGATTTGGTCGCCAGATGGGGAGGAGAGGAGTTTGTGGCGGTCTTTCCAGAAATCCAACCGGATATCTTCAAAAAAGTGGTGGAACGGTTGCGTTTTCTCATTGAAAAGAGTTTCATATCTGAGCGGCCGACTGGAGGCAAGGCAGAAGAAGGCCCCATACTCATATCTGTGACAGCTTCCATGGGAGCGACTTTGGTCCAAAAAGGCGATGGTGTCGACTCCATTGTGGAACGGGCGGACAAACTCATGTATCACAGTAAAAATAACGGAAGAAACCAGATCACCTTTGATTTCTAATTTAATCATCCATCTGATTTCATGAACGCCCTTTTTTCGTCACATAGTCTATGCAAACAGTTACTGTTTTTTTTCTACACTTCAGTTCATCTCTCCTGGTTCTGAAATCGGGAAGAATAAGACGACATTATCAGACTTTTTGACATGATGTTTGTTTTTCATTTTTGGTTGAATCATGATATAATACAAAATATCTAAAAAAGACATCAAAAAACCAAATAATAAATAAAGGAGAATGAAGAATATGAAAAAAACATGGGTATTTATACTGATGACAATGATACTTTTCTTTTTTGCCAGCTGTGTGAATCAAAACAGTCTGAATCCGTCGATATCATTGGGCCGGCTGGGTAATGAAGGAGAACTCTTTATCAAAGGAAATGCCTATCATATCATAGACTATCCCTTTTTGGGTATTTCAGTTGTGGCTTTGAACAGAGAAACCCTGCCAGAAAGTTTTTCTGGAGTCCAAGACTTATCCCTGCGATCAGAACAGATGGAAATAGCCTTCAGTACGAATCCGTATAACAAAGCCATACTGGAATTAACCCTTCCGGATTCATTCCCAAAGGAACAAATTCTCCTCATGTCCATTTTGCCATCCAGCAAGGATATGACGGAATCGGTTGCAGATGAAAGGGACGATTTGTATCTTGAATACGTAACCATTCAGAAAGCTGTCGAAGTAAACGGATCGAATCTTTATCAGATTGAAACCATGAATTTTATTTCAATGAGAAATGCAGGCGTTTTTGTTTTTGATCTGTTGGGGAATTTTATCATCCCTTCTTATGTAACCTCAAACGAAGCGTATACCTATGCTGTCAATACCTTTTTATCCGTCAGAAACGCATCGCCGGACACCAGTATTTCTGGCGCATTGACCTTTATAAAGGAATTACCAGCTCATGAAGATTATCTGGAAGACATTAATCCGAACACTGTCGTCGTTGAGGGAAATGATATCATCGTCGTTCCTCCCGAACAGGACGAAAGAAAGCTCCGGGATCTAGGACCAGAAGGTCCGTTAAACCTTCCCGACAATGTGTATCAAATCCTTGACAACACCTCTCTTTTCGGACTGTGGTCCGTCAGCTTCAAATCTTCAAGATTGCCAGAGCCGGAAGCAGCAGGTTCTTCGTGGCAATTGGTTTTAAATGAAACTGAATTCCTCTTTTACCAAAACATACACGACCCGGATATTTATGAGATTAATCTGGACGAAAGTCTTGTGGACGACATTGAACAGATTCGGGATGCCCATTTCCAGGTAGCAGATGAAGCAAGCTGTACCCTAACGGTTCAAAGCAATCCCCAGGCAGGCGGCGAAGTTCGTGTGAATGAAGGGGGTTGGGGGGACGTTCAGACGGTAGTCAGTATCATTGGACAGGCGGCAATTTTGGAAGCCCGTGAGAACGTCGGCTACAACTTTGACGGTTGGTATGAAAATCAGCAGCTCTTAAGTGTAAACAATCCCTACACCCTAACGGCAAACAGTGACAGGCAAATAGAAGCAAGATTCAGTCTGATTCCAAATACTCCCCCAACCGTTACGAAGGTAAGCGGGCCTGAAGGGACCATCAGAGAAACAACCTCATCATTCTCTTGGACCGGCTCTGACTCCGGTATCAGCGGTAGAAGCATCAGCCATTACAGGTATCAGAAAGACGGCGGCACTTGGACAACGATTAGCGGTACCTCATACACCTGGGGTCACGGCAGGGGTAATCACACCTTTGGTGTTGTGGCTGTAGATGACGAAGGTGCGGAATCTTCTATCGTCGAATGGGTCTTCAATTCCGTCGAAAATGTTCTCCCAACCGTTACGAAGGTAAGCGGGCCTGAAGGGACCATCAGAGAAACAACCTCATCATTCTCTTGGACCGGCTCTGACTCCGGTATCAGCGGTAGAAGCATCAGCCATTACAGGTATCAGAAAGACGGCGGCACTTGGACAACGATTAGCGGTACCTCATACACCTGGGGTCACGGCAGGGGTAATCACACCTTTGGTGTTGTGGCTGTAGATGACGAAGGTGCGGAATCTTCTATCGTCGAATGGGTCTTCAATTCCGTCGAAAATGTTCCACCCACCCTGACCAAAGTAAGCGGGGTCAGCGGGACAACTTCCCAAACATCCGCCACTTTCTCCTGGA
>ERZ795053.7823-NODE-7823-length-10201-cov-7.173270_pt1 | contig 10201 bp, 12 predicted proteins | sample MGYA00375137_ERZ795053 | MGnify/ENA primary metagenome ERZ795053 (study PRJEB30182, sample SAMN05720284) | activated sludge metagenome | isolation source: Anaerobic digester | place: Hong Kong | collected 2014-12-17 ... | reverse complement strand
CATCCGAGTCGTATTCAAAATATCTGAAATGAGAATTTTAGCATTTTCGATATTATTATAAATTCCAAGCCCTTGTTTTCTCACGTGCAAATCTTCCTCTGTAAATGGTCTTTCTCTCCACTCATCAAAATTAAAATCTTGGCTTTTTATCACCAAATGATCCAAACCAGAGCCCATGACGGAATCCTCATCCGCCACACAAAATCGACCTTGGAAAAGGCTGTTTATTAATTTCAACTTGACTCCTGTAGGAGCATTCCCAAGTGCAAGATTTATGTGGGCATTTTTCACTAGTGAGGACATTCTATCTAGATCAGGATTCAATTCCAGATTCTCACCAAAATCCTTTTTTAATCTGCTAGACAATCGATTATTACTGCATTTACCTGCCACCTTTAGATGTGAAATATCACCCTCCAAGCGGTTATTAATAAAATGATAAAGGGACTTAATATTGTCGGAAATATTAAGATTACCATGAAAAAGCAAATAATTTCCCCTACCTATCAAGCTCGTGCAATGCTCATTTTCATGGAACGCCGGCACAAAATTAACCTGACTAATTCCTTTCTTTTTATAGTACCCTTCGTCTCTGGTTGATAAACAAGAGATTTTTGTGGCCTCTAACAATGTTGTTTCCCAGTCTTTGAGTTTAGATGATTCTTGTCGAAAATATAATTTTTTCAAATAATCATGTTCAATATCAGCCAAGTGTTGATAATATATCCATTCAACATTGTGCATACGAACGATCTTTACCCTATTTTTTAGCTGAGGATGGGTCAAAAAAGCCGTTGTGTGGAGCCCGTCGAAAATTATTGGTGCCTCATCGGCCAACAAATTATTAAGTAGCTTTTTTGATTCTCTGGTATTTACAATGTATGGTATATGACCGAAGAGTTTAATAATCGCAGTATTTCGACGATAGTAGGACACTTCATCCACCTGAGATTCTAATAATTCACTTTCTTGACGGTCACCATACACGAAAGCATGAACATGCAGCTTTACACCGATGGATTGTAAGCTTTTTATCTTATAAAATGTCTCAATGGCACCACCGTAGTTGGGTGGATATGGCACATCGAGACATATAATATGTATTTTGTTATTCGTCATTAATTATTAAAAAAGCCTGACGACTTAGCAGACGGCAGGCTTTCTGTATCATTTTTAACTTCTAATTTACTTCATATCCATCAATACCTTCCTCATGGTTTCTCCAATATCGGCTGGAGACTGAACTACATGAATTCCGTGTTCTGCCATAATTCTCATTTTGGCTTCTGCCGTATCATCAGCACCTCCAACGATAGCACCAGCATGACCCATAGTACGACCTTTTGGCGCAGTTTGGCCGGCAATAAATCCTACGACCGGTTTTTTATTTCCTGTGGATTTAATATATTCAGCTGCTTTAGCTTCATAATTACCTCCGATCTCTCCTATCATGACAATTCCCTCCGTTTCAGGGTCATTCATCAAGAGCTCCACCGCTTCTTTGGTTGGTGTCCCCACGATAGGGTCTCCCCCAATACCGATGGCCGTAGATATACCAAGTCCTGCCCGTACCAATTGATCAGCGGCTTCATAAGTTAAAGTGCCGGATTTAGAAACCAATCCTATTTTTCCTTTTTTGAATACAAATCCCGGCATGATACCAACCTTGGCTTCGTCCGGCGTAATAACCCCGGGACAGTTAGGACCAATCAATCGAGTATCAAACTTATCAATATACGCCTTTACCTTCACCATATCCTGAACAGGAATACCTTCAGTGATGCAAATAATGACTTTGATGCCTGCCTCAGCCGCCTCCATGATTGCATCGGGAGCGAATTTTGGTGGTACAAATAGTATTGATGTATCAGCTCCTGCTTTGATTACGGCTTCTTTAACAGAATTGTAAACCGGTTTTCCAAGGTGAGTTTGTCCGCCTTTTCCCGGTGTAACTCCACCTACAATATTGGTTCCATATTCAATCATCTGTTCTGCGTGGAAAGTCCCTTCATTTCCGGTAAATCCTTGCACAATAATTTTTGAATTTTTATTTACTAAAACACTCACTCTGTTAATTTTTATTTTTTAATGATATATACTTCTTCCTTATCCTTGAGCATGTGGTATTTCTCACGGGCATATTTCTCCACATTTTCATCTAAATCAATTTTATCCTTTTTAGCTTTTTCAATTTTTGCCAAAAGGTCTTCCTTTTCATACTTCAAATCGTGGATTATACTGCTTAATTTGTATTGATTAAAAAAATTATGTCTATCAAAAAAGCTAACCCACACCAAAAATACCGCCGCAGTAATTGTAAACTTATTCAGTTTTAACTGCCTTATTTTGTTCAAAAAGTCTTGTAGTTTCATATCTTGAGTAATAATTTATTCTCTGTTCAAAAGCGAGCGACCGGGAAATACTGCATTATCTCCAAGTTCTTCTTCTATTCTCAATAGTTGGTTGTATTTAGCTATTCTATCGCTACGAGATGCTGAGCCGGTTTTAATCTGACCAGTATTCAATGCCACTGCCAAATCAGCAATAGTGGTATCTTCTGTCTCACCTGACCTGTGGCTCATGACACTGGTGTAGGCATTTCTAGTGGCTAAAGATACGGCATCTATTGTTTCTGTCAAAGTTCCGATTTGATTTACTTTAATTAAGATTGAATTTGCGGCATGCATTTCAATTCCCCTGTGAAGTCTTTCCGTATTGGTTACAAATAAATCATCACCTACCAATTGAATATCATTGCCCAATTTTTTGGTGAGTTTCACCCAACCATTCCAGTCATCCTCATCTAATCCATCTTCTATACTAAGAATTGGATATTTTCTTGTCCAATCCGCCCAATACTCTACCATTTCGTCCGAAGTTTTAGCCCCCCCGTTTGACTTTTTAAATTCGTACAAACCATTTTCGGAATTGTAAAATTCAGAGCTTGCAGCATCCATCGCAATCCAGATATCCTCTCCTGGTCTGTATCCCGCTGATTCTATCGCTTTCAAAACGATTTCGATGGCCTCTTCATTAGATTTGATATTCGGTGCAAATCCCCCTTCATCCCCAACATTGGTACTAAAACCGTTTTTCTTTAATACCGATTTTAGATGATGAAAAGTCTCAACACCCATTCGCAAAGATTCAGAAAAAGTGTCAGCACCTATAGGCATAATCATAAATTCTTGAAAATCAATGCTATTATCTGCATGACTTCCACCATTCAAAATATTCATCATAGGAACCGGCATGACGTGGGCATTAACCCCACCGATATACCGATAGAGTGGTTGATGGCTAGCCTGAGCTGCAGCTTTGGCAACAGCCAATGAAACGCCTAAAATCGCATTGGCACCAAGTACCGATTTATTATCAGTGCCATCGATTTCTAACATGATATCATCTATGTAACGCTGGTCGAAAATATCTTCGCCAACCAAAGCTTGCATGATTTTATCATCGACATTAAAGCATGCATTTAGCACTCCCTTTCCGAGAAACCTACTTTGGTCACCATCTCTTAACTCCACAGCTTCATACTTGCCTGTTGATGCACCACTTGGCACCGCTGCACGACCGATGAGACCATTGTCAGTTAACACTTCCACTTCCACCGTGGGATTTCCTCTACTATCAAGTATCTCTCTTGCACGAATATCTACAATTGTAGCCATTAGTTATTTTTCTGTTTTTTAATTAAGTCAATAAATTGATCAAATAAATATCGGGAATCATGGGGTCCCGGTGCTGCCTCAGGATGAAACTGGACTGAAAACACAGGATTATTCTTAAGTTCTAAGCCTTCTACTGAATCATCATTTAGGTTCAAATGTGTTAATCGGACATGATTTGCATTTTGAAGTTCATTCAGTGAAATACCGAATCCGTGATTCTGGCTCGTCACCTCACACTTACCTGTGATAACATTTTTCACTGGATGATTAGCCCCTCGGTGACCGTGATGCATTTTATGCGTTGAGATTCCCTGAGATAAGGCAATCAATTGATGTCCAAGACATATTCCGAATACCGGTTTTCCTGTTTTAATGACGTCTCTCGCAGTCGAAATTGCATACTCCATGGCTGCAGGGTCGCCCGGTCCATTTGATAAAAAGTATCCATCAGGATTAAATTTCACCAATTCTGACAAATCAGTTTTAGCCGGGAATACTTTTAAATAAGCACCTCGATCAACCAGACAGTTTAAAATATTTCTTTTCGTACCAAAGTCAAGAACTGCAATTCTTATGTCAGAATTAGGATTACCCAAAGAGTAGGCTTCCCGAGTAGAAACTTGACTAGCCAATTCTCGACCCTCCATTTTCGGAGCCTTGCTTAACTGGTCTTTCAGAGAATCTAACGAGTGTTCTTCACTCGAAATGATGCAATTCATAGCGCCTTTTTCTCTGACCTTCCTGACGATTTCACGAGTATCAATATTGTGAATGCAGACGATTCCATTTTGCTCCAGATAGTCCTGCAGACTTTCCGAAGCCAAGGGTCTTGAATATCCCGAATTTAAATTTCGGCACACCAATCCACTGATCTGAACATCCTCAGATTCTTCATCATCATTGGCAACACCATAATTACCAATATGAACATTGGTATTCACCATAACCTGTCCGTAATAAGAAGGATCCGTAAAAATTTCTTGATATCCAGTCATACCAGTGTTAAAACATATCTCACCAGTAGTCGTACCAATTCTTCCAGCCGCAAACCCCTCATAGATAGAACCATCTTCTAATAAAAGAAATGCTTTCTTGGAATTGGAGATATTCATGCCTTGTATTAAAATTTTTGCAAATATAGCACCAACAACCCTAAGACAGGTAAGTCAATAAATGCTTTTTTAAAAATTATAGCAAAAAGAAAAGGGCGATGATAAATCACCGCCCCTATTAGTCCGTAAAATACATACATTTTATTCTTCCTCAGACTTTGCGTCTGCTGTAGTCTTTGCAGCAACCGCCGCAGTTGCAGCCCCAGCAGTTTTAGCACCACCTCTTCTCCTTCTTCTTTTAGACCCAGAAGTTGAATTAGAGTTATTATATACTGTGTTAAAATCTACAAATTCTATCATCGCCATCTCCGCAGCATCACCCTTTCTGAATCCAGTTTTAATAATCCTAAGATATCCTCCAGGTCTGTCACCAACTTTTTCAGCAACAGGGCCAAACAATTCCTTTGCTGCTTCTTTGTTCTGAAGATAACTAAATACAACTCTTCTTGAGTGAGTGGTATTATCCTTAGCTTTTGTAACCAGTGGCTCCAAGTGAACTCTAAGCGCTTTCGCTTTTGCCAAGGTCGTGTTAATTCTTTTATGGGTAATTAATGAAATGGAAAGATTTTTCAATAAGGCATCTCTATGACCTTTTTTTCTACCAAGATGGTTAAATTTCTTACCGTGTCTCATGGTTTAAATTAGATTTTAAATATCAGCGAGAATTAAATTCCTATTCGATTTTTAATTAATAATCCTCGATTAATACTATTATTTAATAATAAATCAACTGCCCACCAAAAGGTGAATCGAAACGACAGTTACTCTTCGTCCAATTTATATTTAGAAAGATCCATTCCGAATGTCAAACCTTTCTGCGCAAGCAATTCTTCGATTTCTACCAATGATTTTTTACCAAAGTTTCTAAACTTCAATAACTCATGTGTATCAAATCTCACCAATTCACCAAGCGTGTTAATCTTAGCGGCTTTCAAGCAATTATATGCTCTTACAGAAAGATCCAAATCCTCAAGATTGGTCTTTAATAATTTACGCATGTGTAAAATATGCTCATCTACGATATCTTCTTCACGTTTTGAAGAATCATTAAATGTGATATTCTCATCTGTGATTAGTATCAAATGTTGAATCAAGATTCTAGAAGCTTCTTTGATTGCCTCCTCCGGGTGGATCGTACCATCGGTTTTGATATCCATCGTCAATTTCTCGTAGTCCGTTCTTTGACCAACTCTGGTGCTTTCGATAGAATATGCCACCTTTTTAATCGGAGTATATATCGCATCTATTGGAATCACCCCAATAGGTGCTTCTTTTGACAAAGTTTCATCTGCCGGAACATAACCTCTACCTTTAGTAATGGTAAATTCCAACTCAAGATTTACAGATGCATCCATAGAACAGATATGTAAATCAGGATTCATAATTTTGAATACATTGGTAGATGCCTCTATATCACCCGCTACAAATTCTGTCTTACCACTTACCGTAAGATAGATTTTTTCTTCATTTTCAAAATTCTCAGCAACCGTAGGCTTTAACCTAATTTGCTTAATATTTAATATAATGTCAACAACATCTTCCACAACACCCTTCATTGTAGCGAATTCATGATCTACACCCGCGATTCTTACAGCTGAAATGGCATATCCTTCTAATGATGATAATAGAACTCTTCTCAAAGAGTTACCTATAGTCTGTCCAAAACCAGGCTCAAGTGGTTTGAATTCAAAAGTACCATCAAAATCATCTGCTTTTTGCAATAATATCTTGTCTGGTTTTTGAAAATTCAGTATACTCATATAATTTATATTTTTGGAAGAATTTTTAAAAATAGTAAAGCCGCTTCCTAATGAAGCAGCTTATTAAACTCATTATTTAGAGTAAAGTTCAACAATCAATTGTTCATTGATTTTTTCCGGAATTTTCTCCCTTTCAGGATAATCCAAAAATCTTCCCTCCATTTTGTCTGCATTAAACTCTAACCATCCCCAGTTTCTTACATCACTTTTGCTTTTAGCAGATGATTGCACTATTTCCAAAGCTTGAGATTTGTTACGAACATTCACAACGTCACCAGGCTTTAAAAGCATGGAAGGAATATTGGATGATACTCCATTTACCATTATATGTTTGTGTGAGACCAATTGTCTAGCAGCTCTTCTTGTAGGTGCTAGACCTAATCTGAACACAGTATTGTCAAGTCTTGACTCAAGCAATTGTAGTAGCACCTCTCCGGTAACACCTTTCTTGCTGGTAGCCTTTTCAAACATTCTTCTAAACTGTCTTTCTAAAACACCATAAGTGTGCTTAGCTTTTTGCTTTTCCATCAACTGAACAGCATAGTCAGATCGTTGTTTTCTCTTCTTACTTGATCCATGCTGTCCTGGAGGATATTTTCTTTTTTCGAATGCTTTATCTGGTCCGAAAATCGGTTCTCCAAAAGCTCTAGCTATTTTAGTAACAGGTCCAGTATATCTTGCCATGTGAAAATATTATTAGATATTATACTCTTCTTTTTTTAGGAGGACGACATCCATTATGTGGTATTGGAGTAACGTCTTTTATTTTTGAAACTTTCAATCCATTGGAATCGATGGCACGTATAGCCGCCTCTCTTCCTGCACCAGGACCTTTCACAAAAACCTCTACAGTTCTTAATCCTGCATCATAAGCAACTTGGGAAGCACTATTCGCCGCCATCTGAGCAGCATAAGGAGTGTTTTTCTTAGATCCTCTGAATCCAGCCTTACCAGCTGATCCCCAAGATATTACTTGTCCTTGCTTGTTAGTGATTGAAATAATAATGTTGTTGAAACTTGCTTGTATATAGGCAAATCCTTCATTGGATACCTGTACAACACGTTTTTTAACTTTTTTTGCTTTTGCCATCTCTAATTATTTAGTAGCTTTCTTCTTATTAGCAACAGTTTTTCTCTTTCCTTTTCTAGTCCTAGCATTGGTTTTGGTTCTTTGACCTCTTACAGGCAAGCCTTTACGATGCCTCAAACCTCTGTTACATGCAATGTCCATCAGGCGTTTAATATTTAGCTGAACTTCACTTCTAAGTTCTCCCTCAACTTTATATTCATCTTGAAGAAGTTTTGAAATGAATTTTACATTTTCATCAGACCAATCTTGAACTTTTACATTCTCATCAATACCTGCCTTTTCCAGAATTTCACTGGCTCTACTTCTACCTACACCGTAGATATATGTTAGACCTATTACTCCTCTTTTATTTCTAGGAAGATCGACTCCTGCTATCCTTGCCATATACTAAATATTAACCTTGTCTTTGTTTAAACTTAGGATTCTTTTTATTTATAATGTAAAGTTTTCCTTTACGTCTAACGATTTTACAATCGTCTGATCTTTTCTTTACTGAAGCTCTTACCTTCATCTTAATATAATTTTAAATACTAAATTTCTAAATAAATTTTACTTGTAACGATATGTTATTCTTCCTCTTGTCAAATCATAAGGCGACATCTCTACCGATACTTTATCTCCAGGCAAAATCCTGATATAGTTCATTCTCATCTTACCAGAAATAGTTGCCAGTATAACATGAGAATTCTCTAATCTTACTCTAAACATGGCGTTTGACAATGCTTCTTCAATCTCGCCATCAAGCTTTATAAGGTTTTGTTTGGACATTTTTTAAAATTGGAGTGCAAATATCTAATTATTTTCCGAAATATCAATAAGATTCACGTTATTTTTTACCTGTTCCTCTATTATTGAGTGATCAGACAAAATATCCGCATCCCCTTTTCTAATTGCTACCGAATGTTCGTAATGAGCTGACGATGAACCGTCATGTGTCACCACCGACCAACCATCATTTAAGGTCTTTACCCTTTTATTGCCCAAGTTAACCATTGGTTCGATCGCAATTACCAATCCTTCTTTTAGCAAGACCCCTTTTCCACGTTTACCATAATTCATCACTTCCGGAGATTCGTGCAAAGATTTTCCTAAGCCATGCCCCACCAATTCTCTCACAACACCATAGCCAAGCTTTCGTTCAACATAACTTTGTATAGCATATCCAATATCTCCGACTCGATTCCCAGCTCTAGCTTGCTCTATACCAAGATAAAGTGACTTATTCGTTGCTCTACATAACTCTATCACTTCACTCGAAGCGCCATTTAAAATAAATGTGTAAGCAGCATCACCATAGAATCCATTCTTTAAGGATCCACAATCTACCGACACTATATCTCCATCTACTATTTCAGTCTCATCTGGAAATCCGTGAACTACCACATTGTTTTTAGAAAAACAAAGTGTAAATGGAAATCCTTTATAATTTAAAAAGCCTGGGATAGAATCTTGATCTCGAACGAACTCTTCCGCCTTTTTGTCAAGAAACTTACCGGTTATTCCCGGTTTAATAAGGCTTCCAACATAAGCCAAAGTCTTTGAAACTATTATGCAATTCTCACGAATAAGTTCAATTTCCTCAGCTGTTTTATAATAAATCATGTATTAAATATCAGCCCCGATTTGCATTCCAACTCCTCTTCCCTTAATCTTACCTTGACTGGATAAACTTTCATACTTTCTTAATAACAAGTAGCTTTCTATTTGTTGAAGAGTATCCAACACTACTGCAACCAAAATCAACAATGAAGTACCGCCAAAAAACAATGCAAAACCATCACCTACTCCCAATCTAGCTACGATTGCCGGAAAGATTGCAATCAATCCTAAAAAGATTGAACCGGGTAAAGTAATTTTTGATGTTATCGAATCAATATAATCCGCTGTATCTTGTCCAGGTTTAACACCAGGAATAAATGCATTTTGTCTTTTTAGAAAATCCGCATTTTGTGTAGGGTTGATAATCAACGCCGTATATACATAAGTGAATAAAACGATCAATAAAAAGAAAATCAAATTATAACTAAATGATTTCCAATCACTCATATTTCTTAAAAAATCGCTGTTAACCCCACCATCTCCAGCCAAATATCTACCCAACATAGCCGGTAAGAAAATGATTGCTTGTGCAAATATTATGGGCATAACACCAGCGGCATTAACTTTTATAGGTAGAAAATCTCGATTACTCATAACTGGCAAAGAGGAAGAACTTCTACCCACCATACGCTTAGCATATTGTAAAGGAATCTTTCTTACACCTTGAACAATCATAATCGTACCAATTATTACAAGGAATATCAAAGCCAATTCTAAAATAAGCATGAAAAGATTGTTCTCCGCAAATTGATTAAGAACCTCTCCAACAAATGTCTGAGGTAATCTCGCAATAATACCAATCATAATCAGCAATGAAATACCATTCCCAATACCGCGATCCGTAATCTTCTCCCCAAGCCACATAGCAAATATGGTACCGGTTGACAAAATGATAATACCACTTATCCAAATATTCCATGATCCACATTGGGAGAAATTGCACCAGGTGTTTGACTTATTAAA
>ERZ795053.7822-NODE-7822-length-10204-cov-4.608139_pt1 | contig 10204 bp, 9 predicted proteins | sample MGYA00375137_ERZ795053 | MGnify/ENA primary metagenome ERZ795053 (study PRJEB30182, sample SAMN05720284) | activated sludge metagenome | isolation source: Anaerobic digester | place: Hong Kong | collected 2014-12-17 ... | reverse complement strand
GCATGGCTGTCGAGAGTGTGCATGGGCAGCCGCTTGCGGAGGCCGTCACCGACTTGGTGCTGGCACCGCTGGGGCTAGAGCAAACCACCTACCTTCCCACCGCGGCAGAGCAGGACTTGGCCGAGGTGTGCGATCCGACCACCGTGGCACCGACCGAATTCTGCCGCTGGCGCAACCGTCGTATCCTGGCCGAGGTACACGATGAGAATGCAGCCCGTCTCGGTGGCGTCGCCGGGCACGCCGGCCTTTTTAGCACTGCCGGTGATATGGCACGGTTCGGTCAACTCTTTCTGCGTGACGGCAAACTGCCCAGTGGCAAACCGTTCCTCCAGCCGGTAACGGTTCAGGAGATGCGCCGACAACAGATCGCATTCGAAGAAACGCGACGGGGGCTGGGCTTTCTGCTCTGGTCAGCCGATCCCACGGCAAGCAGCCATCCCTTCGCACCCACGGCTTTTGGCCACACGGGCTTCACCGGCACCTCGCTGTGGATGGACCCGGCACGCGATCTCGTGGTCGCGCTGTTGACCAACGAGGTCTACCGTGGTCGCACAAACCGGGGCATTGCGGCGCTACGCGTGGCCGTTCACCAGGCAGTGGTCGACGCGGTTGATGGTGAAGCATAAAGGATGCGGAGAGAATCATCCAGTTAAAAGAGCAGATAATAAAGCGGTTCTACTGGATCTCATGGGAGTACCCTTCCAGGAAGAGCCAATAAAGATACAAACAGAGGGATGGCAATCATTCCGCCATCCCTCTGTGTATCAATTGTGTATCAATGGAAATCAGCTTTCGTGCGTATGCAGCACGCCAAAGAACTTACGACTTTTTGCCAAAGAGGCCACCCAACATTTTACTTCCCATATCGATCACATCATCGACAGCACTGCCGTCGCCATCAAAATCTAGAAAACGGGCAAAGCCACCCAAGGAGTTATCAATTTTTTCCCGTTGACCGCCGAGCAAGATGGCAAGACTGTCGGCATCGAGACCACTGGTACGTTTTGTCTGGCCCAGTGCTCCCATCACCACCGGTGCCAAGATGGCCAGCAACTGTGCGCTGTTCTCGGCGCTGAGACCACTCAGTTGGCTCAGTCCTTGTTGCACATTGTCCTGCCGGTTCCCAAATACGTGACCAAGAATCTTGGCGCCATCGGCAGCGCGATCTTGATTATTCACGGCACCCAGCAGATCATTCAAAATGCTGCCGTCGTGGCGATCCAGTGCCTTGTTAAGGGAAGCAGCACCCTCCGGGGTGGCGGCGTTGCGGCTGATGGCGCCAAGCAACATCGGCAAAGCGGCGTGGATAGCACTTTCTGTGGTTGCCACATCTGTGCCCAACTGGCGACTGATCTGGCGCGCAACCTGGCCGCCAACTTGTTCTGATAATATGCCCATTAAATCGTTCATGGTTAGCTCCTTTCGGCATGCCGCTGGATTGATGCTTTCCATTCATTAAAGCATATTTCATACGGCCTGCCTACTTGACCAATGTTCAACTTCTGCACCGCCAATTGCACGGCGATATAGCACGAATTATGTAAATCTGGGTCTGTCATCTGGACCACTCCGAGATTTACACAATTTTCGGCATACCGCCAATTGCACGGCTCGATTCAGGTCGGGGCGCTCTATGGCTCGCCAGGACTAGAGTGGGTGCTATCCGCGGTTAGGAGATTTTCCAATTCTTCCCAATCAGAGCCGGCGAAATCATAGTAGATCAAAATATCGCGCAGGCGGGGTAAACGCTGCAAACCATTAAATGGATTCTCAAGCAGGTGAAGCGCCTCAAGGGCATCGCGCATCTCCTTGATCTTCGCATTGGGCCACAAGGCAACTGCCTTCGCCAATGTGCGCCCACTCCCCGGTTCGTAGACCACGATCTCACCGATCGGCGCTTGAATATTACGGCGAAACTGGCGTGCCACACCAAGGTACCAATCCAAATAGGCGGGGGGATCAACGGAGAGAACCACGGCATTGTTCATTAACTGGGCATACTTGATCGTACGCTGGGAGACGGTCGAAAAGGGTGTATAGATCTGGAGGCCTTCGTGATTAACTTCAATCCAGTTCAAGTCGTCGAACGGCGTACCGTTGAGCGATGCCAAAAAGAGGCGCCGTAAAAAGCCCCGAATCCCACGCGGGCCGGCATTGGTGATCGGATTCTGTTTCAACTCCTCGCGCAACCCACGCGCCTTCTTGACGCGCGCCTGCTGTTTGGCATTCAGGCGGCGCAAACGCTGAATATAGGTGCTCGCCTTGATGAGGGCCAATGTTGGATGGAGGGATTCGTCGATCTCTTGCGCTGCCTCAAAGGCATACTTGTCCGGCATCGACCAATTAGTTGGGGTTTTGGCCAGGGCCTCGTCGATAAATTCCTGGGCCGTCGCCGACGGCACTTGCGTCTGTTCACGGACCTGTTCGATGCGACTGATCAAATTTTCCATAAAGGGAAAGATCAGTGCGCGCAAGTCATTGCGCTGCTCGTCGGTAAGTTTCTCACCACCTTTGATGGAGCGGATCGCAGCGGTAACAGCTGTTTCGGTCAAGGCATCGGCATCCGGCCGGCTGCTGACATCATCAATCAGATAATAAACGCCCTCAGCGACGATTACCTTTGACCACGCGCGGATACTGTCATCAGACCATTTGATCGCTTTGTTGCTCTTGCCCAACTTGTCGATATACCGTTTGGTTGGTTCGACAATGTCGAGCACATGATCCTGGACGGCATCTTCAAAAATAGCTTTGCTGTCGGCAATCGTTATCTGTGTCAACGTTTTTCTACCTGCATTCTGTACAAAACCGTCTCAGCATCTATCTCTCAGCGGCGGCATTTCTTACGGTTGCGGGATCGTCAATACCCACCCCACCACAATCACGTTGGGATTGCGGGTGAGTTGTGGATACTTCTGCACATTGGCCTCGACCAGGCTACTCACATTCACCTGATATTTCTGGGCGATCAAGGCCAGGCTCTCCCCCCGTTGCACTTCATGGGTGTTCGTCGGCGCCGGTGTGGCCGCCGCGACAGCGCCACTTTGTGGCGCGCTGCTCTCGACCGTCGCATCGGGTGCCGGCATGGTGGGGCGGGTGAGATCATAGGCCTGTTCAGGCCACAACCCTTCGCCGTAGACAGTATAGGGATTGTCACTCGAGTAATAGCCACCGCCGGTTAAGCCCCGGGCCGCTGTGCCATTCACGCGCAAGGTGCGCACATTGCGGAAGCCGTCCATACTACAGAGCAGTTGCCACTCTTCACTGCTTTTCAGACGCCAGCCATTGATGATCCCAGAGGAAGCAGCCACATCACAGGTGACCCCTTGCGGGATGTCCCGGCGGGACATCACGTTGACATTATCACTCAGGCGCCCCGTTTCGTTAAACTTCTGTTGTACCGTAGTAATCCAGATATCGATTGCATTGGGCTTAAGCGGGAACGAGACCGCTTCTTCTGTCTCAACCTGGGGATTGGGCCCACTGGGAACGCCGGCAGGCGCTCCCGGTGCCGGGCCGGCACCCACGCCGGCTGGGGCATTGTAGATGGGGCCAGGGACCGACAGCCGGACCAGAGAGCCGGAGACGCGGTCGATCTCAGCCGCCATTCTGGTGCGTGGTAAGGTGTCCAACACCTGGCTGAAAATCCAGTCGCCGGTGATCACCGCTACACAGCCGATGAGAAAAGCCAAGCTCGCCAGGACAATGGTAACTCGTACGACAACAAAGATGTTCCACTCTTTGATCGTACCGATCACCATCGGCACAATGCGGAAGAAATAAAGATAGACGATGGAGAGCGCGACAATTACATAGAACGCGCCGGCTAACCAACCTAAGGTATCTGTTATGTAACCCGACATGCAATAACTCCTCTGGTACTCGCGCTATCAATCGATCTTACCACAGCAGACTCTACTCAGTAAATTCTGTCACAGAATCCACAAAGGCAAAAATTCATGCACAAGCGAGCAAATTTATTGTTGCACCCACCAGCCCACACTAGCAGCGGCGGGATGACCGAAGAGCACCCGCCAATCCTGGCAGTCAAAGCCGAGTGTAGTGTTAAATGTTTTGCATCGGCGATTGATCGGCCAACGTTGATCAAAGGCCATGAGACCGGATTCCAAGGGTTGTGCCTCAAAGATTTCTTGGGTTTTTTCCAATCCAACAAGCTTCCCGTCCACCGAGCCGTAGCCGGTAAAGATGGGAATAATCTGCACCTCATCAAAGGCCAACCCAGTACCTCGATCAATATTGTGAAAGACATTCCACAGAATGAGAACACTTTTCCCAGGTAAATTGGCGGATCGACGCTTCTCAGCCATGCGCTCAGCCAACCAATAGACATCCCGTTGGCGCACCTGATCGGCAAATTCCATATCGATGGCAATGCCGTCCAAGCCGAAAATTGTTAGCTCATCCACCAAGTCATGCGCCAACTGAAAGTTTGTACTAACATCAATGATGGCCAGCCCATTAACATAGTGCATCTCATTGAGCAGTCGGCGGGCCTGTACGCGATCAAATTGCATATTTAGCCGTGTAATTGCAACGGGAATCGGATCCACGCGGCTGAAGCGCTTCACTTCCTGTTGCCATGCCACGGCGGCTTTGGCAACCTCATCCGGCTGGCACGTACGCCCCAACGTCCCCACCCCTTGACACGGTAGCCCCCACACTGCGCTGTAACGGGCACCTACCTGATAGCCTTCACCTGGAAATGGATAGAAACCAAATCGAAAATAGGCGAGGAGAACGCGTGGATCAATTTGCTCGTCAGCCATCCAGACGGCAACAGCAGTGCCCGTGCTACAGATAATCGCCGGCACCAAAACCGCCAATATAATACTCGACCAATGAACCGTCCGGCGCTGGAAAGTCGTCTGCCAGACCGACTGCGATGTCTGTAAGAAGCGCGACAAGGCTCTCCCAGCGCGGTGGACACCGACAGCGACCACCTCCGGTCGAAAGAAGATCAGTGCGCCGAGCAGCAACAGCAAGAGCGCACCAATCAGTTCCCGAGAAAGTATACCGCCACCACCGGTATAGGCACTCGTTACTACTGTCTGCACCACCGAACCATCGGCCGCACAGAACTTGCAATAGACAATCGATGCACGGGAGAAAAAGCGATCGTTGCGCACCCGTCCTTGCTCCGCATGGTGGATCTCCCAATGCACATGCGGCCCAAAGCTGGTCATTCCCGTCCAACCGACGCGGCCGAGTGGTGTCCAACTGGAAACCTTCTCACCCGTTCGCACGCGGACACGGCCACCGCCTTCATCGATCATGTGACCATAGAGACTGAGATAGCCATCCCCATGATCGACAAGAACCCAGCAGCCATACCCACCGGCATTATTACAGCCGGCATAGCTCACCTTCCCTGCCGCCATCGGGAAAATGAACGCTCCGTACGATGCACTCACATCCCATGCATAGACGGAGCCACGCCCCAGGTGATCATCTTCATCGGAAGAGAGCACCCCCCCAATGACGGGTATCATCCACTTCCCATCACGTGAAAGGGTTCGCCCACCCAAGGAGGGCCAAAACTGCGCATGGGCGACATCGGGCCACAGGAGCAACAGCACCCAACCGGTGATAATGACAATCAGATAACGCCACCGACCGGCCTGCACTCCCTTTATGATACAATTCATCTGACGAACACACTTCGCCGGATTTTGCATTCCGATACTTTGTTCTATTGACGAGATCTCATTTTCAACCATCTAGTCGATAAACTCTGCAAGATCAGACAGCGCTCTCTCGCCATAGAGCGCAATCACAGCCTAACCTTTTAGCGGGTTGCCTATGCGACAGTAATGGGCAATACCAGTCGCCCTCTCGATAGCCTCAACAAACTTCAACGGCCCAATGCGTTAGCTTACGAATCATCGGCTCAAATCGGGAAAAAATTTGTGAAGAGTAAAACACTCCAACTTGTTCATGATTGCTCAGTGGGAGATTGAGCTTCATGTGGTTATTAGGACAACATCCGTGGTAAACAGATACAGTGATAGTATACCAGTTCCCCGTGTAGAAGCAAACCATTACGCTAGCTTACAGTACCATTTTACTCCTACTTTGACAAGATTCATCAGAATTTTCACCAAGTTTGTCAAAAAGGATATCATGTATCAAAAAAACCAGCAACCTGTAAGCAAACAGAAAGCATCCTTCTCTGGAGAAACTTCTACAATCAAACAAATGATTCACAAGCTGTAAGCAATTTGTCATCCACAGCAAGTAGTTATACGACCGTCGCAAAAAATGTTCCATGTCGACGCAGGTCATGGAACAGAAATTTCCCATGAATGGCCGGTTTCACACCATTTCTTATGAACTTCTTATGCACTGAGGAGCAACCATGCAACTTTACAAAATCATCTCCCGACCAGCGCGGCCATTGTGGGCGCCACAGTTGCGCCGCCATTGGCTCACATCCGTGATCATGGTGCTGTTGGTTAGCGCAGCCTGCAGCGCCCCGCGTATGGAGCGGGCAATGGAAGCCCCCGCCGCATCTTCGATGAATACCGCATCTGGTGGGAGTGACATGGCAGCCCCCGCGGCAGAAGAAGCCGCCGCGGCAGCCGATGCTTCTTACCAAGAGGGCATTCCCCTGGCTCGCAAAATCGTTGCCCGTGCCACAATGACCGTTGTTGTCGACGATACCGACGCCGTTGTAGAGACGATCCAGGGAAAACTTGAGCGCATCGGGGGGTATGTGGCAGCGGCCAATCTCTACCGCAGCCAATACGGTGGGGATGAACAGTTACAGGGTGTGATGACCTTGCGGATCCCCGCCGATACACTGGAATCCTTTATGCAGGATATTGAAGGAATGGCCGTCGCCGTCAACGATAAAACCATCAGCCGGGAAGATATCACCGATCAGTATAGTGATGTCGATGCGCGCCTGCGCAATTTGCAGGCAACAGAGAATGAACTCCGCGAAATGCTTGCGGAGGTACGTGCCAAACCGAATGCCACTCCAGAAGACATCCTCACGGTCTATCGTCACCTGACGGACATACGTGGGGAGATTGAACAGGCCCAGGGTCGCAAGAACATGTTTGACAATTTGGTTTCGCTGTCGACCCTTGACCTCACGCTCACCCCAAATTGGACCACCATCCCCGTTGTGGAGGAGGGCTGGCAGCCCGGTCGCACACTGCGCAACGCGAGCCGCGAATTGGTCAGCGCACTGCAGGATTTGGGCGACGCCGCCATCTGGCTAGTCGTCTTTTTGCTGCCGATTCTTGTCCTGATTGCCATTCCCGTTGTGGTGATCTTGCTCGCGCTACGTGTGCTCTGGCACCGCTTGCGCAAAGGAAGAACGCGCGCAGACACAACAGAGGCAGCGTAATGCCATTGGGTGGTGGGTCGTTTAAGTGGCTCGCATGACAGTAGCAGATGTGTATCAAGTTGCTCTCAAGCTCTATCAACCTACTCGCATCGTGACAGCTTCCCCATCACCCAACCCGCACCACTAGTGCAGTGCGTCCTAAGTAAGCCAGTGGGCCAGTGAGACAGTAAAGCAGTGACTGTCCCACTGGCCGACTAAATACCCGTGGTCTATTTACACCGTCACGTTGTCCTAGACGATTAGTGCCATGCCATCGGCACCGGTATCGGCACCACCGGACCGTGCGCTTGTTGTCGGGTCAATCCCCAGCGCATGGACGAGCGCAAAGCCACCGTGGCTATAGGGCAACATTTCCACGGGATGCTTTTTGGCAATCTCTTCGCGCACAAAGCCGGGGATGCGTGCATGAACCCGAATTGTATTGAGTTGGCAATCAAAGCGCGGTGCATAGACTGCCTCATTGACACTCATCCCAAAATCCAGCACATTGAGTATCACCTGTAAGTTCGAGGTAATGATCCGTGTTGCGCCCGGTGACCCCAGCACGAGTTGCGGTGCCCCGTCCTTGGAAACCACCGTGGGACACATGCCCGTCGTGCGTCCTTTGCCCGGTGCAATCGAATTGACATGCCCTGGCCATGGATTGAAGTTGATCATCGAATTGTTGTACATAAAGCCCAATCCCGGTGTAATGACACCCGATGAGGCACCGAGGGAATGGGTCAAAGCAACACAATTGCCCTGACTGTCGATGACACTGACATGGGTGGTATCCGGAGTGCCGGTAGGGACGAAATCGGCGCTGATCGGCTTGCCGGCATCGATGTGGGCTCGCCATTCCGCAGCCCGCTCTTTGGCAATCATCCAATCGACGGGCACATCCTGAAAGTTCGGGTCGGCCATGTGGCGGTTGCGATCCACAAAGGCAGCCTTCATCGCCATCGCCACCAGATAGATATACTCCGGCGAATTGTGTTCCATGGCCGCCAAATCATAGCCTTCCAGGATATTGAGAATGGCAATGAGGGTAGGGCCACCGTGGGGAGCCGTTGTGCTGTCGACCCGGTAGCCGCGATAGGTGCCGGAGACGGCCATCGCTTCACGCAATTGATAGGTTGCCAAGTCCGCAGCAGTGACAAAGCTGTCGTTGGCAGCCAAATCCGCACTCATGCGCGCCGCTAGCTCCCCTGTATAAAAATCTTCGGCGCCACGTTCGCCCAAATGACGCAAGGTGTTGGCGTAATCAGGATTGCGGAGGAGATCCCCCAGCGCATAAGGCGAGCCATCCTCCTTGAGATAGACGCGACTCGCTTCCGCGTTGAGCCGAATGTAGTCGAGCAGTTCGGTTGCCTCTGGATATTTTGCCTTGCGTTGCCAGCGCGTTGCCATCCGGTCGGTGACCACAAACCCATCTTCCGCAATGCGCGCGGCCGGGGCCAACGCTTCGGCCCAACTGATGGTCCCCCACCGTTCCAACATCGTCGCCATGGTCTTCACCCAGCCCGGCGTACAGATCGAGCTGTACCCCGCATCATTGACCCGGCCTTGCAAGAAATACCCCCATCCGTCAGGATTGGGACGGATCACACGGTCGGCCCACATATCTTCGGTTACCTTTGCACCGGCCAATGCCGGGCCGTCAATCGCAATAAAGCGTTGCTCCGCCGCCGAATAGAAACTTAGCAATGCATAGCCACCAATACCGCACATCTGCGGGTCGAGAATTCCCTGAACAAAGGCACAGGTGACGGCGGCATCGATGGCATTCCCGCCGCGCATGAGCACCTTGGCACCCTCTTCAACGGCCAGCGGTTGCGGGGCGACAATGGCATTTTGCTTGGAAGACATGGCTGTTGGCTCCTTATGGTTGTGTTTCTTGAGATACAGTGCAATCCCGGCTATTGTACTTGAAAGCGGCGAATCACGCACAGAGGGGAAAATCGATCATCATTGCCTACCAATGCAATGTGGTATACACGCGGTCTGAATGGTGCATTGTGCCATTCCCAACGATGAGGTACCATATTCCACCATCAGGTTGAACAATACACAAATTCGCTGTTTCTTGGCAAGCGTTGCGCCTTAGCGAGAACTTATAGTCCAAGCAAATCACGGAGTGACACATGAACCCCCAATGGCTAACGTGGGTACAGCAGTTGCAGGCAATTGCCCAGAATGGCCTTGCCTACAGCGAAAATGTCTTCGATATCGAACGCTATGAGCAGTTACGTGTGGTTGCCGCGGAGATATTGGCCGCTCACACAGCCGTCGATAGCGCAACAGTGCGAGAGCTGTTCCAACGCGAAGGAGGCTATGCCACGCCCAAAGTCGACGTGCGTGGGGTCGTGTTTCGGGACAACAAAATTCTGCTGGTCAAAGAACGCTCCGACGGCGGCTGGACGCTGCCGGGTGGTTGGGCCGACATTGGCGATTCGCCGGCGACCGCCGTTGTCCGTGAAGTTGAAGAAGAAGCGGGTTTTCAGACGACAGCAACCAAGCTGTTGGCGCTCTACGATCGCAGTCATCCACGGCACAGCCATCCACCCCATCTTTATCACATCTACAAGCTCTTTTTTCGCTGTGAGATCCTCGGTGGTGTGGCAAAGCCCAGTAGCGAAACCGAAGCCGTCGACTTCTTTGGCCGCGATGCGATCCCACCACTTTCCTTGACGCGCATTGTCCCTTCGCAGATCGAGCGGCTCTTTGCCCATCATGATAATCCTACTTTGCCCACCGATTTCGACTGAATGTGAGCAAAGCCATAGTCCGAAAGGCACAGAGGTCACAGAGGTCACAGAGGTCACAGAGGTCACAGAGGTCACAGAGGTC
>ERZ795053.7818-NODE-7818-length-10208-cov-5.365311_pt1 | contig 10208 bp, 5 predicted proteins | sample MGYA00375137_ERZ795053 | MGnify/ENA primary metagenome ERZ795053 (study PRJEB30182, sample SAMN05720284) | activated sludge metagenome | isolation source: Anaerobic digester | place: Hong Kong | collected 2014-12-17 ... | reverse complement strand
AAGTTCTTATTGGAGAGGTTAGGCAGAGGATTTTCTGCCTAATAAATTGTTAGGCGTGGCAACTTTAGGTCAGGAGAATCTTATGTTTTGTGTTCATTGCGGGAAAAGCAATGTTGAAAACGCAAGTTTTTGTGCATTTTGTGGTAAGTCTATCGTCCAGTCACTAGCGATACCTGTTAATAGAGTTGATGAGTGGGAATACACTTTTTATCGACGCAATTGGAAAATGGGCAAAGGCGGACGATGGAATTTAACGTTTGGGAAAACAGAATATGATGTTCGCCTTGATAATTGGGGAAGTGACCAGGATCATGTAATGCGCGAACTACAAGCGTTTTTAGATAAAGGCTGGCAATTTGTTAGTTCTCCAGGTCCTAATTCCTACCGCTTTTTTTACCACGAAGATTACGCAGGAGGTGTCAAATTTACCTGGCTTGAAGTGAGTAGTTTTGTTGTAGATCTTCGGCGTCCCGCTCGATCACGTACAGAAAAAGAAAAACAGGTATTGGGTGTTTGGCAAGAAGTCAATGACCCTAATAATGGTTTTTGGAAGACGGTGGGCAATGTTATCTTCTCGCAAAAGTTGGCGGTTGATAGATGGTGTTATGAGTTTATCGAAGATCGTACCTTTCGTCGCACAGATAGAGACGGGGAAGAACGCGATGGTGGCATATTTTTTGAAAATGATAAAGGAGAAATTCAAATATTATACAAATTCTCGCCAGAATCTGATGGGTTTGTAAGATTAACCGACAACAGACTTTTTATAAATTCTGGATGGGAATTTGAACGGATTTCCCCATAAAACCAAGCCTAACACGTGTTGCAGCCGACGCTGGCGCGATGCCTCGGACGGCCAGCTATTTGGTGATGGGCAAAGGCATCGGTTCACCGCGCCAGCGCGGCTGAACAAGGCGTTAGGGCGGGCTGCTATCCACTTGATTTTTTAAGGTTTGGTTTTGCCGTTGTTGTCCAAAGGCGTGGTGGATTTTGCTCAAACAAGTCGGGCAAAGTTTTGGGGAATGGCGAGGAAGTTGGCAAGGAACCGCTAAATCGCTTTTCCAGTGTTCTTGTGAAGCAGAGGTTTTGACCGGCAAAGATTTACGCGCTTTGAAGTTGGCGGTTTGAACGTTGAAAACAAGATTGGGTCAACCAAACGCACCTGGACAAGAAAAGTTAGCCCGCTGGCAAACGTTTTAGGTAACAGCAAGTCTGGGCGGCGAAGGCTGGCGGCTCGACGGGCGGCGGGTAAAAATTGCTGTGCTTTCGCCCGGAGAGTCTTGGCGAAGACCCCCACAAATTTTGCCCACCTTGTGTTACGCGCAGCTTGCGCCAAGTCGTGTTTCACCGACGCAGGTTGGTTGGCGAGATGGCTGTGTGATGGCGCGTAATTTGGTGGGAGAATGGCCGTTCACGCAACGCCAGTGCATTGGACCGGAAAAGCGGTTCGCTGGTTGAGGTGGTGGTGCGGTACGAGAAGTTGGGTAAGAACGGCTGTTAGCGCGAGGATAGAGAGTATGAAGGGAAACGACCGTCTTTCGTTAAAAATCATGAGCAACCTCAACATCGGAGATAGTTTATTATGACACTAAGTGGACAGCAGTATCAGCAACTAACTTATGCTCTTCTTAATGCCTTTCCCTCTCTTGTAAGGCTAGATGAGATGATAAGGTTTAGACTGGACAAAAACATACACGCCATTGCGCTTGGTGACGATCTTAAGGAGATCATCTTCAAGTTAGTACGGGCGGCAGAAGCAGAAGGATGGATCATTCAACTTATTGTCGCTGCGCGTGAGTCAAACCCTGGTAATGCTATGTTACTTGCATTTGCTCAACAGTTTAATCTGGCTCCTGCCACACCTTCCCACCGGGCTCTCGAAAGAATAATCAAGTCGAAAAATCGCTTTCTAGACATTAATATGTGGCGTGAACGGTTGGGCAAGATCGAGACTCAAGTGTGTCGAGTTGAAATTGAATCAAACCTGGGCACGGTATATGGTACAGGTTTCCTTTTGGGGCCAGATATAGTAATGACTAACTACCATGTTGTGGAAGCAGTTATCAAGGGCGAACGAGGTCAAACTACCAGCCAAGGACTATGGGCTATGCCGAGTAATGCTATCCTACGCTTTGATTATAAACAGTTAGCCGATGGCACGACTCTTAATCCAGGCACAATTTGTCGTTTGGCATCGCATAAATGGCTTATTGATAGTAGTCCGTATGCTTCTGATACCAGACTAGCAAGGTCTGATCAACTGGATTATGCCCTGTTGCGGGTAGATCACACAATTGGCTATGAACCTGTTGGGAAAAACCCCGAACCAGAAGCTCCCCTGCGAAGATGGATCAAAGTGCCTAAACATGCATACGACTTCCAACCTGGCACATCCTTAATCATTGTCCAACACCCCGATGCTCAGCCTCTTAAGCTTGCTATTGACACCGATACAATTATTGGTCTCAACGGCAACGGCACAACCGTTACCTACAAAACTAATACGTTGCCAGGATCATCGGGTTCCCCTTGCTTCAATATTGATTTAGAACTAATCGCACTGCATCATAGTGGTGACCCCAACTTTAACCCAACCTACAATGCCGGTACACCTTTTACTGCAATTTTAGACCTCTTGGATAAGCGAGGTTTAAGAGGAGAACTCGATGAACAGCAATCATAGATACCCATTACAATGCCACGTTCGTGTAAGGATGGTATCTCGGTATCTGGTAGACATGAACCATTTAGGAGGTGCATAATGGAACTCGCTGGTAGCCAACGCCGACAGTTGATTGATGCTCTCGTTAGTGCTTTCCCTACACCAGGAGCACTGAAGCAAATGTTGAGCTTCCGGTTAAACCTGGATTTGGAAACGATTGCTAGTGGTAGCAACTATACCGAGGTCATGTTCTCTTTGGTCAGATGGGCCGAATCTCGAAATCGCCTTGATGAGTTGGTTAGGGAAGCTCTTGCGGAAAATCCAGGTAATCGCGATTTACAAGATTTTGTTGGAACCTTACGAAAGCAAGAGCAATACGAAATCAAAATTAATTTACCTGGTCTTCTCCAAATGTTGGGGACCAATATTTACGCTGACTCGGCAGTAGCCGTGCGCGAGATGATTCAAAACGCACATGATTCCTGTGTTCGGCGTCAGGAAGAAGACCCAGCAAGTTTGCGCTCGCCACGAATAGACATCAGCTTTGATTCAAAAGCACGTACCATCATTTTTCAAGATAATGGTTCTGGTTTAACAGAATCAGAAATACACAAGTATCTGTCTACAATTGGTCAAGGGTATACAGCTGAACTGCGACGAGCTCTAAACACCAATAATCGCTCAGCGGCTCAGAAACTAATAGGCCAATTTGGTTTAGGTTTATTGTCAGCCTTTTCCATTGGTGAAAAAGTGAGGATCACAACCTGCAGTTACCAAACACCTGATCAAGCACACCAATGGGAATGTGATGGCGATATCAACTATACCTTGATGCCGGTCGAAGTTAAAGATGTGGGAACAAAAGTCGTAATTTACGTAAATGAAGCTGGTCGAGATTTGCTCCAAACTGAAGAGCTACGTCGCATTATCAAACAGTATGCTGACTTTTTGTCGATCCCAATCTATCTAACACCAAGCATTCTACCTATTAATACGATATTTGCACCTTGGGACAATGAGCCGGGCGCACCTTCGTATAACACCTATATAGAGCAACGGTTTGATATACCTCCTTTGGAAATCATTCCTGTTAATGTTGATGAACCAGATATAGTAATTCGGGGAGTTTTATATGTGCCTTTGAAGTCAATATTATCCATCCAGGAGTTTGGTGAAATTGATGTTTATTGCTCTCGGATGTTTGTTATAGGTAATGATCGCGAGTTACTACCAAAATGGGCAAAGTTTGTTCAAGGTGTGATTGACACGCCGACCTTGACGCCAAGTGTGAGTCGAGACACCATTGTTCGCAATGATGCTTATGATAGGGTCAAACAATGTCTTGGTGAGGTGATCTTCAAGCACTTGGAAAATCTGGCTCAAACCAATCGACGCAGGTTACGCGGCATTATTACAAACCACAATACCTTGATAAAAGCGTGGGGGTTGGAAGAAGACAATTTCTTTGATCGCATTTGTGATTTGGTTGAGTTTGAAACTGACGCAGGCAGAATGACAATCCCTGAATACAGAGCCAAGCTAAGAGGCGAAGATGTTATCTATTACTTCAGCGACATAGGCAGTGGTACACCTCAAAAAATACTATTCCAAGCCAAGGGACTACCGGTAATTGACGCAAGCTATGGGGCAGAAGAAGCCTTTTTAAGGAAATACGCTGATCGCAAGAACGTTGAAATACGCAAAATGGAAGTAGGGGCGGATTTCCTCTTTGAAGAGTTCTCTGACCCAGATGGCACTTGGGATCACTTGATATCATTATATGATCGACGTGGTATAGAAGCGAAAGTGGTTAGCTTTGAACCGGTACAAATCCCGGCTGTTTTGGTAACTCGGCCTACTCCCCCTTTCATAGAGGAGTTTGAGAAACTGCTGAATAGGTCAAACATTGGCGGTGACTTGAGGCGTTTATTTGATGACTTTAAGAGAAGTCAAGAACAACAAAGTCGACACTATCTCACCCTTGGAGCAACGGTTTTGTATCTAAATGCTAAGAATAGTGTGATGCAGAAGGTACAAGAAATCGAATTGCGTCCTGATATAATGGAGCTTGTCTTGATCGCTATCTACAATAATGCTATTCTCTTTGAGTCCCACGTTATTACACCAGAAAACGCAAAAAGAATGTTCTCAACGAACAATTCCACCATTGAGATGTTGATTACTACGATTGGCGCACTTGATGGGCTTACGGTTGAATTGAGAGAAGCCCGAAGCGAGTTGGAGCGTACAAAGCAAGAAGCTAGGCCAAAACTCTACCTCTCGCGCTCATGTTTTTATGCGCGACCTCTGGGAGAGGTTTTTTCGGAGGTCCAAGCAGATGTTCAGCGCAGCTTGCAACAGACTCCCTACCAAGTTCGGATTGTTACAACGGAGAATGATCCGCTTCTTGATGTCCTCGAAAGGACGAGAGAACAGATTGCTGCAAGTCATTTTTTTGTGGCTGATATAACAGGACAAGACTCAAGCGTCTTTGCTCAACTTGGCATGATGCTAACGATGCGTAGACCGATTATCTTGCTGAAGGACGCAGATGGTCCGGATATTGTGGGACTCGAAGACTATCCTAGCATTGATTATAAGCGAGTACCGATTTCTGGTAAGACTGTATTGGTCAATATACGTGAAGGACTAGAGGCACTAATGCCACAAATCTTTAATGATATGCCAGAGTTAGAGACAGCTCTGCCGTGGGATAAGACAACCACTCATTGAAAGGAGTTTTGATTATGTCAACAATTGATATTGCCGATGCGGTACGTGCAAACGCCATTGCTCTACTTATGGCTCTGGGCAGTAGCGACGACCACGAACAATTTATAAAACAACATCTTGACGAGTTTGATGAGACTTTTTTTTCTGTTTTATCTGCAACCATTGAACAATCTGAGGAAAGCGGCGAAACGCGATTTGCAGGGCTCTTGCGAGCTCTTGGAGCTTTAATTGTGCGCAAGTTGATGACACGTGAGCATCCTGAAGCAGAGCAAGCTCTTGATGCCACAGTAAATCTAATGAGGTTGCTTGCTGCCGAATCTCCAGAGCAAGTTCAAGCGGTTGTTACTGAGAACCCATCTTTAGCTAGCGAAGGCGCACTTGCAGCCCTGCAGGAACTAAAACAGCATGCTATTGAAGCCAGCGATAATGATGGTGTAACGCGCATTTCACGGGTGATCTCTTGGCTCGACGAACTCAGAAATAGTCCACAGAGCCCTGTAAGTCTTATTCAGACTATTTCCGAGTTTGTCCAAGCTCAGACATGGGCAGAATCCAAAGTAGTTCTAGATTCCCACCCCGAACTGCTGACTGATGTAGCAGCTACGCTACTAGATCAAGTGATAAAGAAAGCTGAAAGACAAAAAGACGATAATGCTGTCAAAATCCTTACGGAACACAGAGACTTGATAAGAGAATGTCGGGAGTTGGGTACGGATGCTGCCTTTGAGAGAAAATTGGTAGCCCCGGTACTGCAATCACTTGTAAGAACAATTTTTGATTTTGTCCTAACAGACACATGGGATCAAAGCAGACTAATAGTAGTGGAACACCCAGAGTTGCTGACGGAAATAGCCGACGATGTACTTGGAGGCATGATCGAATTTGCCAGACAAAGACCAAATCAGGAAGAGTTAGTAAGGGTTTTTGGCGATCATCGGGAACTGCTTGCTATGTGTCGCAAAGAGGGTATTGACGTCGCCTTTGCAAAGCAGCACGCATCTCACATTTCACGGCTTGACTTTGATGCGGCTGCCTTACTTAGACTGGTTTCGCCGGAGCAGTTACGAACTGCTCTTGAGACAACGATAGTAGATTCCGATATCGGCGAGGAGAAACCAAGTAGTTTTTATTTCAGCTTGGGTGTTATGAGTGAACGACAGAACTCAGTCGATCAGGCCCGAGAGTTTTTCATGAAAGCGCTCGTTGTTGCAGAAAAGACATCCGATTCACATATCCAAGTTATGTCTTTGGTGAAGTTAGGGGAACTGTCAATGAATCAAGGTGAGCATCAGATGCCAGAGCGCTTATTCACCAGGGCGTTACGAATTGCTGAAACTCAAGGTAATCAAGAAGGGTTAGCGACTGCTTGTGCAAAACTCGGTTTTGTTTATCACACTAGCGGTGATTATGACAGAGCGCTTGGAGTTTATCGCAAGGGGGTTTTAGCCGCACAGTCCATTGAGGACGAAGATAGGCTTGCTGAACTATATGATTATATGGGAATGATACACCGTCGCCAACAAGACTTTGAGAAGGCGATTAGATCTCACAAAATGAGCATAGAATTGTATGAGAAGCTAGGAAGAATAAGAGATGTAGGGGTGGCAAGATCGAACCTTGGTGCAGTGTACTCTGCCACAGAACAATATCAGCTAGCCATTGAGCATTTTGAAAAAGCAGCGGAAATAGTAATTGGATTAGGAGACAGACGTGGATATGCTCTTGTAATAGATAATATAGCAGCCGTCCACTCACAACAAGGCAATTACCCTGAAGCACTAAAGCTTCATAAGGAGAGTGCAGATATATTACTTGAGCTAGGTGATGAGAGGGAAGCTGCAATTGTCTATAATAATCTAGGCACTACATATCTCCGTATGAATAACCATAGTGCTGCTACAGTTCAATTAGAAAAGAGTTTGAAAATCACAAATCATTTAGGCGACAAACCAAGAGCAGCTCAAATGCATACTAATCTTGGCGAACTGTATCGTGAGTTGAGGATGTACGAACAATCCGCCAACCATTACCGTAAAGCCCGTGACCTATGGATGTTGCTAGGGCGTAGAGATATGTGGCAAGCTGTCACTGTACGCTTGCAATTGGTGGAGGGAAGATAATCTTTTGAATCTTCCGAAAAAACCGTAGATTTCGCAGATTCACACAGATTTTTACTCTGGAAACTTTGCGCCTCTGCGTCTTTGCGCGACCTTTTTTCGGTGGAGTCATCTTTTGAACGTTGAAAACAAGGTTGGTTAAATCCCAAGTACCTGAAAGGAGGTCTTCAGCCCGCCAGTAAGCGTTTTTGGTAGCAGCAAATCAGCGCGGCTTCGATGGCGGCAGGCAGAAATTGCTACATTCTTGCCGGTGGAGGTTTTGGAAAGATCCGCAAATTCTGCCCACCTTGCGCCATGTAACGCTCGCGCCCGTTCGTAGTCGCACGATCTGGTTTTGGTGCAGGTTTTGGTAGTTGTGGCGCGGGTTGGGTGTTGAGGTTTTTGGAAATAGCGAGTGGTTTGGGTTGGAAACGGCCGTCTCGCTCAGTAAAAGTTGTGGACGTGAAACGATGCCGGCTGATTGAGGTTTTGGGGAATCATGAGAGGTTGGGTAAGAACGGCCGTCTGCGAAGGGATAAAGAGTATGGAAGGGAAACGGCCGTTTGCCGACACACTTTCGGTCAACAGCAAGCGCCATTTCCAGCCAAGTCAGGCAGCTTCGGCGTAGGTTTTAACAAATTTACTCTGGCAACAAGGCCAGCATCAGGCGGGCTGCCCGCCTAACAAGGCTTCCAGGCTGACGCTGGCGCGAATCCTGGGACAGTTGGCGCTTTGGCTGCGGTGAAGGTTTCGGACGACCGCGCCAGCGCACCTGAAGCCGGCGTTAGACGGCCTGGAACGAAAATTAGTCGAGTTTATGACCCGTATTACTGTTACGGGTCTGGCGCTGGAGGAAACGGCCGTCTAACAAACGATGAAGCCGGCGCATGAATGGGAAGGGAAACGGCCGTGGCATGGCGGCGCGGCTTATCGAGGCGTTAGGGGCGCTTCCATTTAAGAGTATATTAAGAAATTCAATATGGAGTTAAAGAATTCAAGTGTAATCCCTGTCGGGCAGAAATTATTTCTTGCTATGATGGGGTTTGTAGCTTTCTCTATTATTCTATTTGCCACAAACAGTTATGGGGCAGGTCTATCGCCTGACTCTGTAAATTATATATCAGTTGCGCGAAGTATAGTGAATGGAGCAGGGTTTGTACAATTTAGTGGCAGTCCAATGGTTGTGTGGCCCCCACTTTATCCGATGATTTTAGCAACTGTTGAACATATATTTGGGGTAGACCCTCTTTCATCAGCAGCTTTCATCAACGCTATCCTTTTTGGGCTAATAGTATATTTAAGTGGATTGCTTGCACTGAAATACCTACCAGCTTTCCCCTCTTTTGCTATGTTAGGAACTTTGGCAATAGTCTTCTCAATACCTTTGTTCGAAGTTTCTACGATGACATGGTCGGAGCCGCTTTTTATATGTTTTGTGCTTTTGAGCTTTGTCTTTGCTTGCTCTTATCTGGAAACAAACAGATTGCTGACGTTGGTTCTCTTTTCGTTGTCGGTGGCGCTATCAACCCTTGTTCGCTACATTGGAGTAACGGTAATACTTTGGGGAGTATTAACTATTCTTATTTCCCATCGTGGCAGTCTCAAAAACAAAACAGGCCACTTTTTGTTATTCATACTTTTATCCACGCTGCCTTTAAGTCTATGGCTCATTAGGAACTATATTATTTCAAATACACTCTTTGGATCTCGTTCATTATCAACGTATACTGTATTCGAAAACCTTTCTTTGATGTTCACCCAATTGTTTTACTGGTACATTCCACACAAAGTTATAGAGGATCCTTCAATTTTGGTGATTGCGACTTTGGGCATTGGTCTTTTTGCGATCTTGAGCCTTAGAGCCGGTATGAAAATGAATTTGGGTCGGGCGAGTTCTCTGATTCTATTCACGATCATTTATTTAGTATTCGTAATTATTTCATCAACGACTACCGCTTATGATCCAATCAACAACAGACTGTTGGCTCCCATCTTTGTGCCTTTGACTTTGCTTTTATTAATTTCAGTTCAAGCGATAGTTTCTCCACATAGAAAACGCTTTTCCAAAAAACTTGTGGATTTTCTATTGTTGATTGGTCTCATGATTGGCCTACTTTACCCAGTGTACATTACCACAGCTAACGCAAAAATGATGAACTCTATTGGGCAGGGGTACAGTGGAAAAGTATGGAGAGAAAGTGAAACAGTCCAGTATCTTCTTCATCACCAAGCGTTAGAATCCGAGTGTACACTTTATACCAATGGTCCAGACATTGTATATATTTTGATGGATATTATCGCCAAACCAATCCCTAATAAGACACGGTCTCATGTTTCTGACCTTAGCAATTCCTGGCCAGAAGAAAGTGATGTGTGCCTTGTTTGGTTCAATAAGATTGAGCGAACATATCTCTTCACGGTTGATGAGTTGCAGGCAATAGCAAATATTGACTTAATAACGCATCTTGAAGACGGGGCAATTTATTCTATAGCTAGAAAACAATGATTTCGAGCTATCACGACTCCTTCACAATGCTTTCATAGGGACAGGAATCGGCAACCCGCCTAACACTCCGTCCAGGTGACGCTGGCGCGATGTCTCGGACGACTTGCGTTTTGGTGATTGGCAAATGCTCTGGTCAACCGCGCCAGCGCACCTGACGGCGGCGTTAGGGGCAAATCACGAACGCATCCTTTTTGTAACCAGTTCACTTTCA
>ERZ795053.7817-NODE-7817-length-10208-cov-5.904659_pt1 | contig 10208 bp, 13 predicted proteins | sample MGYA00375137_ERZ795053 | MGnify/ENA primary metagenome ERZ795053 (study PRJEB30182, sample SAMN05720284) | activated sludge metagenome | isolation source: Anaerobic digester | place: Hong Kong | collected 2014-12-17 ... | reverse complement strand
ATCAACGCCATCAAAGGTGAGATCCTGACCCTTTCCGAGATCCGGGGCTATGCCTCTCCTCTGGAGATGACACTGGAGGATTCACGCATGGACAGGGAATCCCTTGACGCCATGCTCAGCGCTGTGGAAGAGGCCCTTCCCCGCTTCCGCACTTATTTCAAAGCGAAAGCAAAGGCCCTGGGAGATCAGGACGGGTTGAAGTTCTATGACCTCTTTGCTCCTGTGGGCGAGAGCGACAAGGATATCTCCTATGATGAGGCCCGCAGCCTGATCATCGAGAAATTCGGGACATTCAGCCCGGCGCTGAGTGATTTTGCCAGACAAGCCTTTGACGGACACTGGATCGATGCTGAACCCCGGGAGGGAAAGAGAGGCGGAGCCTTCTGTTCCAACCTTCATGCCATCGGCCAGAGCCGGATCATGGCCAATTTCAGCAACAGCCTGAAAAATGTCATCACCCTGGCCCATGAGCTGGGACATGGTTACCACGGCCATTGTCTCAAGGATGAGACCGCTCTCAATGCCGGCTATCCCATGCCTCTTGCAGAGACAGCTTCTATTTTCAGCGAGACCATTGTGAAGAACGCTCTTCTCAAGGGACTGGCTCCCGGGGAAAAGATGACTGTCCTGGAAAGCGCCGTGACCGGGTACGGACAGATCGTGGTGGATATCTACAGCCGCTACCTCTTTGAAACAGAACTCTTCCGCCGGCGCGAAGAGGCTTCAGTCTCTGTGAGGGAGTTGAAGGAGATCATGGAAGAGTCCCAGAAAAAAGCTTATGGAGAGGGCCTTGACCCCGATTCACTGCATCCCTACATGTGGGTCAATAAACCCCATTACTATATGCCGGGGAGACATTTCTACAACTTCCCCTACACCTTCGGGCTTCTCTTTGCAAAAGGGCTCTACGCGGAATATCAGAAACAGGGAGAGGCTTTTGTCCCGCGCTATGATGAGCTTCTCAGGGCCACGGGACGCATGAATGTCCGTGATGTGGCCTCCCTTGCGGGGATCGAGACACGCGATGTCGCTTTTTGGCGTTCGTCCCTTTCACTCATCGGTGAAGAGATCGACGCCCTCCTCGCGCTCATGTAGCGCTCAGAAACGGACAGTTTTACGGAGCAGGGATTCGGCCAGAGTCCCTGCTCCTCTCTTCAACAGGCTGACCCGGGCCTCTGTGTACCAGGGCTCCCCCTTCAGGTTCGAGAAAAAGCGGTGATCGGCGGGAAAGGTCTCTGCGGCCTTGGGCTGTGTAAAGATCATCCGCTGCATGTGGAACTGCATCACCTGTCCCCAGGAGGGGACAGGGGGAGTGTTTTTTGTGAGATGACCGAAAAAACGGGCCGCTCCTTTTTCAAGCGCAGCTCTGTTTTTCTCCTTCTGAACCGCAGTCAGGCTCTTTTCCGGAGGGGTCGTGAGAACGGCGCCGTCCACAGCTGAGAGGCCCCATGTCCTGAGGACCTTTCTCAGATAATCGGAGACATCCTGACCGCCGTACCCTCCCACGGTGACCAGAACAAAGCCCTTCTGATGAAAGAGGGCCGGCCTGTGGCAGAGGAAAGCCAGGCGGTCGATAAAGTCTTTCATCGTTCCCGGGACATTGAGGACAAAGACGGGAGAAGCGAGGATAAGGCCGTCGGCCTCTCTGATCCGGCTGAGAAGCTGCAGGAGATCATCGTCGAGGGGGCAGAATTCGATTCCGCGGATGAGGCAGGCCATACATCCTGTGCAGGGAAGGATGCTCAGCTTTGAGAGGGAGACGGGGAGGACCCGGATCCCGGGATCCTTTTCCAGGATCTCCTTCAGGCCGGTGAGTGCCGTGAAGGTGTTTTTCTCTCTCGGGCTGCCGTTGAGAGCGAGGACTTCTTTCATCGTCGTTCAGTAACGGTAATGATCCGGTTTGTAGGGGCCGTTGACCGGAACCCCGATATAACGGGCCTGTTCTTCTGTGAGCTGCGTCAGGCCGGCACCAAGATGATCCAGATGGAGCCTGGCCACTTCTTCATCCAGCTCTTTGGGGAGCATATAGACCTGTCCCGGTTCATAGAGAGATGTCTCTGTATAGAGAGAGAGCTGGGCCAGGACCTGGTTGGTAAATGAGGCGCTCATGACAAAGGAGGGATGCCCCGTGGCGTTTCCCAGGTTGACCAGGCGTCCTTCCGAAAGGAGGATGACCGATTTTCCCCCCGGGAGGAAGAACTGATCCACCAGAGGTTTGATGGTGTTCCGGGTCACTTCGGGGCGGCTGAAGAGGGGGGCGACTTCGATCTCATGGTCGAAATGGCCGATATTGCAGATAATGGCGCGGTCCTTCATCCTGAGCATATGGTCGTAACGGATGACATGGACGTTCCCCGTGGCTGTGACGAAAATATCCCCATCACCCTTCTCGAGGGCTTTATCCAGAGTGGTGACCTCAAACCCTTCCATGGCGGCCTGAAGAGCACAGATGGGATCGATCTCGGTGATCAGGACCCGTGCACCGAACCCGCGCATGGATTGAGCACATCCTTTCCCCACCTCGCCGTATCCGCAGACCACGACTGTCTTTCCCGCGATCATGATGTCCGTGGCGCGCTTGATCCCGTCGGCCAGGGATTCCCTGCAGCCGTATGTATTATCGAATTTGGATTTGGTCACAGAGTCGTTGACATTGATCGCCCTGGTTTTCAGGCGGCCTTCCCGGGCCATCTGGTAGAGACGGTGGACCCCTGTCGTCGTCTCTTCGCTGAGGCCGATGATCCCGTCCAGCATTTCAGGGTGCTTATCGTGGGCAAAGGCCGTGAGGTCGCCGCCGTCATCGATAAGAAGGCCGGGCCCCTTTCCGTCAGGCCATAAGAGCGTCTGTTCCATGGCCCACCAGTACTCCTCTTCGGTCTCTCCCTTCCATGCGAAGACAGGGATCCCCGCCCGGGCCATTGCCGCTGCGGCATGGTCCTGGGTGGAAAAGATGTTGCATGATGCCCAGCGGATCTGGGCGCCCAGAGCAATCAGTGTCTCCATGAGAACCGCTGTCTGGACCGTCATATGAAGAGAGCCGGCGATGCGGGCTCCGGCCAGGGGTTTTTTGTCACTGTATTTCTCTCTCAGGGCCATGAGCCCGGGCATCTCTTTTTCCGCCAGGGCGATCTCTTTGCGGCCCCAGTCGGCAAGGCCGATATCCTTGATCTTATAATCATCCATGAGAACCTCCTTCGGATTCAGGATAATGAGAAGTGGCTGAAGATGCAACCTATTTATCAGAAGGGTCCCGCGGAGAGAGGCTCTTTCCCTCGATGACAAGCCGTCCGTTTGTGTCAAGCCAGGCATAGACATAGTGGCAATGGCGGCAGTAGAGGTAGGGAGTCCTTGCGGGGATAAAGGAGTTTTCTGTCCCGCAGCGGGGGCAGACTGCCCTCACAGGGGTCTTGAGGTCTTGAGGCCCGGAGGCATGATCGTTCATGGATAAATATAAATCCCGTCATGAAAAAAGACAAGGAAGGGACGGGACTTTTTCAAGAGACCAGCCCTGGAGACGCCGGTGATGGGTGTCGGAACCTCCTGTGGCCAGGAGGCCGTATTTCGACGCCAGGGAGAGCAGGAAGGCGTGGAAGGCCTCTTCCTCCTTCCGCCCGGGGAACCGTCCCGGCGCACGGAGCCGGTAGGGATAGTAGACTTCCAGGCCGTCAAGTCCCAGCGGCTTCAAAGCCCGGACCAACGTTTCGGGAGGAGAGAGGGAGAGTCCCGGATGAGCCAGGACAGCGACTCCTCCGGCGTCATGGAGAGAACGGATGGCTTTCCGCACAGGGATCTTTGCCAGGGATCCCCGCCGTCCGGAAAGATGAACGGATTCACGGACAAGCTCTTTCCGGGTGAGGGTCTTTCCCCTGAAAAGAAGAGCGGACGAAGTTTGTGGGAACATTTCGCGGGCCCACTCCTCCCGCCGTATCCTCTGACTCCGGAGGAGCGTTTCCAGCCCCCGGTCATGAGGGTCGAAGCAGTACCCCAGAAGATGGACCGCTTCTCCGTGGAGCTGAGCTGTGATCTCCACGCCGGGAATGATCAGAGGGCGGCGGATGTCGAGGTGGATGTCTCCTGAATAGGCTTCCACAGTGTCATGGTCTGTGATGGAGATGACATCAAGGGCGTGGTCCAGGGCCTGGTCGATAAGAGACTCCGGGGAAAGAGCGCCGTCAGAGTAGGATGAATGGATGTGAAGGTCGCAATTCTCGAGATTCAAAAAAGCCTCCTTTTGCCCATGATACCAGTTGCAAAGCAATTGGCAACAGCCCTTTTTAGGGAAATTATATTGACAATGGTTTTTGCAACTTCTATACTTGAAAAGATAAAGGGAGGTTCCTATGTTGCAAGATGGTTTGATCATGTATGAAGACAGCTTCGAAAAGATAAATGTCATCCTTGACGAATTGATGAAGAATTCCAAGTCTGAATGTGTCTTTTTAGTGGATAAAAGCGGCCAGCTCATTACCATGCGGGGTAATATGGAACAGTTCGATTCCACCGCATTCGCATCTCTCTCAGCCGGGAACTTCGCAGCGACCAGCGAACTGGCCAAGCTCATCGGAGAGACGGAGTTTTCCGTTCTCTTCCATGAAGGGGTCAAGGACAGCATTCATATCTCCATCGTCGCGGGTTCGATTATCATGGTTGTCGTTTTTCGTGTGGTCAAGACTTCCCTGGGGCTTGTCCGTCTGGAAGTCAAAAAAAGTGTCGAGCACCTTGCCCATGTCTTGAAAGAGATGGTGGAACGGAGCAAGACTGACGGCCAGATCAAAAAGCTTGATGAATCGTTTACCCAGGCCATTGAAAATGAGATCGACAGTTTGTTTAAAGACTGAGTGAGGAGGACGCATGTCACTGATCAATTATGCTTCACGGGAAATAAACTGTAAGATCGTCTATTACGGACCCGGCCTCGGCGGAAAGACGACGAACATCAAATATGTCTACAAACAGATCGATCCTTCAGCCCGCGGGAAACTGGTCTCTCTGGCCACTGAAGCGGACAGGACTCTCTTTTTCGATTTTTTACCTCTGGACCTCGGGCAGGTTCAGGGATTCAAGACACGGTTCCATCTCTATACGGTCCCCGGGCAGGTGCATTATGATGCCAGCCGGAGACTCATCCTGAAAGGGGCTGACGGCGTGGTCTTTGTCGCGGACGCTCAGCGCGAGAGGCTTGAGCAGAACATCGAAAGTCTGGAGAATCTCAGGGTCAACCTCATCAGCCAGAATCTGGATCCCGAGACCATTCCCTTTGTCATGCAGTACAACAAGATGGATCTGGCCAATGTCATGACGTCCGAAGAGCTGGAACAACAGCTGAACCCCAAAGGATATCTTTCCTTTGAAGCCATCGCCGTGGAAGGGATCGGTGTCTTTGATACGTTAAAAGCCATAAGTAAACTCGTTCTCAAAGCGATAAGTGAGGGTCGATAAAAATGAAAATCGGAAACGAACAGGTGGAACAGTTAGAAGAAGTCCTTTCAGAGCTGATCTGGAAGACATCCTCCAAAAGCGTATTCCTGGTTGATATCAACGGAGAACTCATCGCCGTTGCCGGATACACCGGAAATATCAACGCCGTCGCCCTGGCCTCCCTGTCGGCGAGCCATTTTGCCGCTACAGTGGCCCTGGCCCGGATGCTCAGTGAAAAGCAGTTCACCGTCCTTTTCCATAAAGGTCTGTCAGAGAATATTGATATTAACCGCGTCGGGAACAAACTGCTCCTTATTACCATATTCGGGCAGAAGACTGTCCTGGGTGTCCTCAGGGAAGAGACGGAGACGACCATCCGAAAGATCAACGAGATCGTCAGCCAGATCCCCGGAGTCGAAGAAAAGCCCATCAAAAAAGTGAATAATACCCTGCGTGACGAGATCAACAATCTCTTGAAAGATATGTAGGAAGGGGGGTTCATGTCGTTACAGGGGACGTTAGCTGATTTTTCCATCGCCGACCTTTTCCAGCTGCTCGGGCTGGGCCAGCGGACAGGATGCCTTAAGCTGGAACACAACAACGAACAGGGAGAGATCTTTTTCAAAGACGGAATGATCGTCGCTGCCAAGGGCGGGAAATTCGAAGGAGAAGAGGCCGTCTACCACTGTTTTGCCTGGAGTGCGGGCCGGTTTGTCTTCGAGAACGATAAAGCGCCTCTCCGGGAAAACATGATGATCGACTGGCAGAACCTTATTCTGGAAGCTGCCCGGCGTACTGACGAATTGTCTGAAGTCAAAAAGACCATCCCCGACGGAAACGCCATCCTCACCCTCATCGATGAAGGACAGCGGAATATCGATACGATCAAACTGAACAACGAAGACCTCAAAGTCCTTTCCCTCATCAACGGGAAACGGACGGTGGATGAAGTCATCGCCAAAAGCAGCCTGGACAATGTGGAAGCCAGCAAAACACTGGCCTCTCTCATCAAAGCCAACCTCGTGGATATCCGGATGACAGAAGAAGAACAACAGCGCCGGATGGAAGAGAAACTCAAAAAGAGCGGTGTGGATGTGGAAAAGAATAAAAGTATGCTCACGTCCATCTTCAAAAGAAAACGGAAACGGAAGTACGAGATCGTGAACAGTGCAGCGGGGCTCCTCATCGACGCCATCAACCGCTACCTTGATGTCCTTCTCCTCGACTCCCCCATCATCCAGGTCCCCATGAAGGAGATCACCGATAAATTCGAAGAACTCAAGATGATCTACCCCGATATGGAAGGGGTCATCTTTTCCAAAGTGACAGAGCGTTTCAATTCGGACCAGCTCGACTGGGACGAGACAGCCGAGACGCCCGATGCTGTCCTCAAAGGCCTTTCGGAGATCCTTGAATATATCTTTGAGCTTGCCAGGCAGGAGGCGGGAGAACCCCCGGCACTGGAGAAGTTCAGAGAAGTCCGCGAAGACGTGGTGAAAGACGCCGGTAAGATGGACCGGCCGGCAGAAGCTGTCCTCGGGATCAAGTATTTACCTAAAAAATAAGAGAGAGAAAAAGCGGGAAGGGAGCCTTCCCGCCACTGGGAAGCCCTATTTCAGGGAATTAACGTAGCGGGCGAGTTTAGATTTGTCGCGGGATGCTTTGTTTTTATGCAGGATCCCTTTTTGAGCTACGGTATCAACGACTTTATAGAAACTTTCAAGAGCTTTGAGACCGTCTTCCCTGTTTTCTGCCCCCAGGACTTTCTTTTTTGCTGTCTTGACCTGGGATTTGTAAGCCCGGTTCCGCAGGCGAAGCTGTATGTCTTTTTTCATTCTTTTTTTCTGTTGTTTGGTATGCGGCATGAATCCTCCTCCTTTTATTTATTCGCAGAGGAAAACTAACAGAAAAGGCGTGCGGTGTCAAGATAAAAGGTGACAATTGATATTGACAGGCGCCGTTTTTTAATTATCATAGAGCCGGAGGTGAGACATGAAGACATTGGGAGTTTTCATGATGGCCGCCCTTATCCTGGCCGCATGCGCCGGAGGAGAGGGAGCTGCCGCGGAAACAGAACGCTATTTTGCAACCTACGAAAAGATCGTCCGCTTTACCTATGACAATATAGAAAAAGAGGAAGGCGTGGTCAAGGAAGGCGTGGACAAGATCCTGAAAGACGCCGGATATACCATGGAGAGTTATCAGGAGACCGGGAAAAAGCTCCTGGACCGCGACAAAGAGACCTTTATCAGGAAAATAGATGAGATAAACAGGCAGTTCGCCCGTCAGAAGTAACGAGGCGTCTGTCTCCCTGTTCTGCACGGTGTGCAGGACTTTAAGCCGAAGGGAGGTGTAGAGATGAGAATCTATGAAGGTGTTTTTCTGACCCGTTCTTCATTGGACAACGAGCAGCGGGATTCTCTCATTCAGAAGCTGGAAGGGATCATTACCGGGAAAGACGGCAAGATCCTGAAGAAAGATGAATGGGGAAAGAAAAGGCTGTCCTATTTGATCAAAAAAGAATCAGAAGCGCATTACACCTATATGGAGTTCATGGCCGATGTCGATATTCTGGACGAGTTGGCCAGGATCATGCGTATTGATGAGAACTTTTTGCGCCACATGTTTGTGAAAAAGGAAGACTGATATGGCTGTTTCTGTGAATAAAGTCTTTATCGCAGGGAATATCACACGGGATCCCGAGGTCCGGTACACCGGATCGGGGAAAGCAGTCGCGACACTCACTGTCGCCGTGAATGACTACTTCTCCCAGGAAGCCTCGTTCTTCCGGGTGGTCGTCTGGGAACGCCAGGCGGAGAATTGCCAGAAATATCTTTCCAAAGGAAGCCCCGTTCTTGTGGAAGGACGCCTGCAGAGCCGCAGTTACGAAGTGAACGGGGAAAAGCGCAATGTCGTGGAGATCGTGGCTCAAAACGTCCAGTTTCTCTCCTCGGGGAGCGGCGGCGACAGCGGAAACCGGAAAAACGGTTCCTCCGATGACCGTCAGGAAGAGGATATCCGCCGTAAAGTCGAGGAGACTGTGGAGAACAACGAAGGGGAGTTCTTTGAAGAAAGCAGCGATGATGACATCCCCTTTTAAACAAAGTCAGAGGAGGAAAAATGGCTGAGCGTAGTAGTGGAAGACGTTTTTTCAGAAAGAAAAAGTACTGCAAATTATGCTCGGGTGAAATTAAAGAGAAGGACATTACCTATAAAAATGTTGATATCTTGAAAAATTTTATTACCGAGCGGGGAAAGATCTCATCCAGGACACGGTCCGGCTTGTGCGCCAAACATCAGAGGCTGGTCACAGGTGAGATCAAACGGGCCCGTATGATCGCATTGCTGCCCTTTAAGGTCGAGTATTACAGAAGCAGCAGAAAGTCATAGGCGGTGATCGAGATGAAAGTCGTATTAAAAGTCAATGTCCCGAAATTGGGAGAAGTGGGCCAGATCGTCAAAGTCCGCGACGGATATGCGCGCAATTTTCTGGTTCCCCGCGGAATGGCTGTCCCTTACACAGAGAAGACCAAGAAATCTGTGGACCACGTGATGAAGCAGCAGAAAAACAAAGTGACCAGGAAAGAGCAGCAGTACCAGGCTCTTCTTGATCAGGTCAAGGGGATCACCCTGGCCTTCAAAAAAAAGGCCGGAGAAAACGGGAAGCTGTTCGGTTCTGTTACTCCCGCTGAGATCATCGAAGCGCTGAAAGAGCAGAATATCGACGTGGACAAGAAATACCTGGTCATCGGCGACCATATCAACAAAACCGGAGAGTATGATATCCTTCTGAAATTCGCACAGGGTTTTGAAGCTCCCTTCAAAATCGTTGTGGAAGCGGAAGACATCCAGTAATCGGAGCCGGTTTCATGGACCGCAGCCCACGGCTCTCTGATAAAACTGTTTTTCAAGAGATCTGTGATCTTGATGCAGAGAGCGCCCTTCTGGGCGCTCTTCTGCTGGATAACACCATCATTCCCCATGTCCTGGACGAACTCGGGGAGAATATCGATATCTTCTATTCCCGGCCCCATCAGCTGATCTATTATGCCATTCTGGATCTTTTCCGCAGGGATGTCCACTCCCGGATCGACCCTGTGGTCCTGAAGAATTATCTCAGTGAACGGAAGAATACTCCGGAAGGGCTTCCCCTGAAGCAGAAAGGGTCTCTTCTGGACGAAGCCGGGGGATTTGAATATCTCTCTGCACTCTGGGAAAAGAGTTCCGCTTACATCAACTATGACGGATATATGGATATCATCCGTCATAAATATATCCTCCGGCGGCTGCGAAGCGCCCTTGTCTCCACATCGAATGATATTGAAAACCTGCCTTACGACGTGGACAAGATCCTGGAGACGGCCGAAGAGCGGATCTTTGATATCGTCCAGGAACGGAAGGTGAAAAAATCCTTCTCCACGCTGGAGGAGCTGGTGGCTCACCAGATCACCTATATTGAAGACATCAAAGACAAAAAAGTCACGAAGAGCGATATCGAGACCGGCTATCTTCTTGTGGATGAGATCACAGGAGGGTTCAAGCCGGGCCAGCTCATCATCGTGGCGGGCCGTCCCGGCATGGGAAAGACCGCCTTCGCTCTGAATGTGGCCCTGAATGTGGCCGAGACAGGAGAGAAAGGCGTGGTCGTCTTCAGCCTGGAGATGTCAGAAGAGGAGATCGCCCGCCGTTTTATTTTCATGCATTCCCGGATCCGCGGGCATGAAGCCATGAAAGGTTATATCACAAAGGATAACCTGAAACGCCTTCACGCCACAGGGTCGCAGAGATCG
>ERZ795053.7816-NODE-7816-length-10208-cov-8.417906_pt1 | contig 10208 bp, 7 predicted proteins | sample MGYA00375137_ERZ795053 | MGnify/ENA primary metagenome ERZ795053 (study PRJEB30182, sample SAMN05720284) | activated sludge metagenome | isolation source: Anaerobic digester | place: Hong Kong | collected 2014-12-17 ... | reverse complement strand
CTACATAGTGCCATGCAAAAAAACCATGTTTTCGCTTTTCCTCACACTGGCTCTTGTAGGAATGGCTTTTGTTGAACCAAGTTTTGTCCTGGCAGACTCTGGGGTAGATGGAGACCGTACCATCACCACCGGCACCGTTATTATCAATCGCTATGTTCGGGCAACCAACTTCAATGGTAATACCATCACCGTTACAGACATTACAGCGCTTCACGACACCGCCGACGACCATTACGCCAACGATACATTATCGGCGGGAGACTTGATCCTGATTTATCAGGCTCAGGGAGCCACGTTTACCTCTACAGAAGAAGATGCCACCTACGGCGAGTTTAACTACGGGGAAGCTGGCACCTATGAGTTTGCGCTGGTAGAAAGCGTCCTTGACAACGAGATCACCGTTACGTCTACCAGCACACCGCCTTACTCGTGCAGCGGTATAACCGGCAGCTATGACACGGTTAATGGCAACGTGCAGGTGGTGCGGGTGCCTCAATACACCAATCTCACCATTGAAAGCGGAGCCGCTGTAACTGCCGCGCCCTGGGATGGGGAAACCGGCGGCATTATTGCGCTGCACGTACAACACGATCTGACTGTAGATGGAGCCATAGATGCTTCCGCATTGGGTTTTCGCGGCGGTCAGGCCAACAATATTGCTTTCATCATTCGCAACATTACTGCTTTTCGCAGCACAGGTGATCTGACAGGAGCCCAAAAGGGAGAGAGTATTCTGGGTGATTGGCTGACCTACCAGAACTTTTTCGGAACATACGGCCGTGGCGCACCAGCCAATGGCGGCGGCGGTGGTAATGCTCACAATGCTGGCGGGGGCGGCGGGGCCAATGGCTATTCCAGCGGGACCTGGACCGCCGGCCACGGATTCGTCAGCACCAGTGATACTTATGCAGCGGCCTGGGATCTGGACGATGGGGCCGACAGCGGCAGCGATACGGTGCCCACCTATTTTCAAAACGGAGCGGGCGGCGGTCGAGGTGGCTACACTTTCTCGGATGCCTTTCAGGACCCCACGGCAGTTGCGCCCGGAAGCTCTAGTTGGAACGCGCCCTACGGCGACAGCCGGCGTCAGGTAGGCGGACTGGGAGGCCGGGCCTTAAGCAACGATCCAAACTCACACCTCTTTTTTGGTGGCGGTGGCGGCGGCGGGGATAGCAATAACAATGCTGGCACCCGTGGCGGCAATGGCGGCGGGTTAGTCTTTGTGATTGCCCAGCATGTTTCTGGCAGTGGCAGCATTCTCGCCAACGGAGAAACAGCGCAAAACACGCCTCCCAGCCACGATGACGGCGCGGGCGGCGGCGGCGGCGGCGGCACAATCGTCCTAAAGACAACTGTACTGTCTGCAAACACGCTTACGCTGGCAGCAAATGGGGGCGATGGCGGTAGTCAGCCTCTGGTCGTTTTTGAAAACGTTCCATACCCTCAAGATGCGATGGGTCCGGGTGGCGGCGGCGGCGGTGGATATCTTGCCGTGGCTGCGGGGAGCGGTGGGTTGGCCTCTACCACCGTCAGTGGCGGTTCGAACGGCATCACTTACAGTACCGCTTTGGCGGCCTTCCCCCCCAACGGAGCCACACAGGGGTATCCCGGAGGAACCAGCCTGACATTTAGCAGCAGCAGTGCGATTACTTTCCCTGGCTGCCAGGGACCAACGGCCGTTTCCCTGCAAATGTTTTCCGCAACCAACGGCCCGGGCCTGCCTCTGGCCACTACAGCCGCCTTCATATTGACAGCCGCGCTCTTTACCTGGGTCCGGCGCCCCCAGCGGGGCAGCCTTCATTAGCCGAAAAAAGCGCCAGATTGAGTCTGGCGCTTTTTTTTTCGTCAGTTTCGTTCATAAAACAGGCGGACCCGTTCCATGAACTGCACGTCTGCCAACCCTCGGAAGGTGTGCGGCACCGCCTCGTAGAAGAAACACTCCACCGGCTGTTCGATGGCTTCCAGGCGCGTGCACAAATCCTCCGACCAGCCAACCGGTACGGTCTCGTCGGCGTAGCTGTGGTGAATACTGACGGCCGCGTGAATGCGTTCCAGATAACTGATGGGCGAAATCGCAGCCAGCACCTCCGGCGAGGCAGCCAACTCAAAATCTCCGCGACGGCCGTTGCTCCATGTCTGGATCAGCTGGTAGTTCTGCCGCTCGTCACCGCTCATTGCCGCATAGAGAACGGCCGTTTTGATGTAGTCTGCGTTGTTCACCACAATCACACGTAGTGCTACCCCGCCGCCCATACTGTGCCCCCATAAGTGCATACTATCGGCGTCTGCCCGGCGCAGCACGCCTAACGGATCCTGGCTCTGCGCCCGCACGATGGCAATCAGGTTCAGCACGTCGATGGCGTAACCGATACGAAACGGGTCTGGGCCGCTGTCCGACGGCGGATAGTTGCGAAAGTTGGGGTGGATGACAAAATACCCGGCGCGGGCCAGATCGTCTGCGTAGCGGCGGGTGTAGGCCACCGTTTCATAGGCGATCGGGTCAACATAGCCGTGCAGCATCAACACCACCGGAAACCGGCTGCCTTCGTTGGGCACGTTCATGTACCCGTAAATGCTCAGGCCGTCACTGGGATAAGTGATGAGGTAACGCGTAAAGTCGTCGTTGTGTTCCAGGGTATCGACGATTTCCAGCAGCCCACCGCCGTACGGCCGTTGGGCCAATGCCTCAATCGTCAAATCGGCATACGGATCGGGCGTGACTGTCGGACTGAGCGTGGGGGTAGGCGTAAGCGTGGGCACGGCCGTCGCGTGGATGGCCGTCCACGTGGCTGATGGAGCCGCTGTTTTCGTGGCCGCGGCTAGAGGCGTGTTTGTGGCCGGGGGCGGCGGCAAGGCCGTCGCCGGCCGGGTAGATGGAAGGCTGGGTACAGGAGTGACGGCCGTCTGACTGCACCCTAGCAGCAGCCCCACCCCTAACGCCAGCAGCCACCACCTTAACCAGCTTAAGAGAGGAAAGAGGGAAACGGCCGTTTTCCCAAAGGGAGGTGTGGTTGCCAAAAAACGCTTCATCCTGACCGCCATTGTAGCCGAATTTGTTCGCCATATGAAAACCCCCTGCTCACCAACGGGGTTTAAAAAAGGAAACACCGCCTCTTGCGGGGCGGTGCTTCTTGATATTAGGCACACATGTCAGGAGGGAAGCATGTGTTCCAAGTTTCGGGCAATGCAGTACGAAGGAAGGGGTTACACTACCCTGGACTTGATCAGGGTTCCAGTCGCGTTTCTCGTGCCAGTTTTAGGGGAGGAGTTTTTCCCTCGTACTTACCTGATCAAATCTGCCCTAAGAATACCCCTATTTCATAAACGAAACATTAGATATAGGCCTTAGCAAGCCGTTACTCAGAAATCACTCACCATCGGCGCGGGCGTCTACCTCATTGGGATTAAAGTCTGCCAGGTCGATTGTGGCCTTCAGCAAGTCGGCTTCACGCTCAAACTCAAAGCCTAGTTTCTGGCTAACATGGCGCATGCCTCGGTTCTCTGGCAGCATGTAGGCCAGCACTGTGGCAATGCCCTCTTCTTTGCCGATGGTAAGCAGACGGCGCAAAAGCTGTGTGCCAATGCCAATGCCCTGGAAGGCATCGCTGACCAGAATAGCGTATTCTGCCTGATTCTGGGCATGGGAACGCGTCAGCCGACCCGCGGCCACGATCTCTTGCTCGCCGGCAGCGTTTTTATGGGTAACGACGTGGGCGATGGTGCGATCGTAATCCACAAAGCAAATGCGAGTCAGGCGTTCGTGTTCCACGCGCTGGCTCAGATTGAAGGAACGGAAATAGCGCAGGTAGACACTTTTCTCGGAAAGTGTCTGGTGGAACTGCACCATGAGCGGTTCGTCTTCCGGGCGAATGGGGCGAAAGGTGAATTCTTCCCCGTTTTTGGCGGTGCAGGTGAAAATGTGCTTGGAAGGATACGGCCGTATCGCCAACCGCGGCAAATCCTCTTTCTTCGTGTCCGGGCCATATAACACCACCCGGGCATCCAGAGCAATCAGGTGGTCCGAAGAGGCAAACAGGGGGTTAATGTCAATCTCTTTAATCCACCGCTGCTCAACTACCAGTTGGCTAAACCGCACCATCAAATCTTCCAACGCCGCCAGATCCACCGGATCGCGGCCACGAATACCCTTCAGAGCATCATAAATCTTCGTCCGTTCCATCATTCGGCGCGCCAGCGTGGTGTTCAGAGGCGGCAGACCCAACGCGCGGTCTTTAAACACCTCCACCAGCGTACCGCCTGTGCCAAACAGCAGCACCGGGCCAAACTGTGGGTCCGGGCTGCTGCCCAGAATCAACTCGTAGCCCTCGTTCAACTTTAACATCGGCTGTACGGTCACGCCCTTAAAATCGCTGGCGCTAAACTTCTCCGTCACGGAGCGCTCCATCGATTCATAGGCATAACGTACTTCATCGGCCGTCACCAGATCCAGGCGCACGCCTCCCACGTCGGTTTTGTGGGTGATAGTTTCGGAATTCAGCTTAATAACGACCGGATAGCCGATTTCTTCGGCCACGGCCACTGCTTCATCGGCGCTGGAGGCCAGACGGGTAGGCACGGTCGGAATGTCGTAGGCGGCCAGGATTTGCTTGGATTCGTATTCGGTAAGGATGGTACGGCCGCTGGCCCGCACGTTGTCGATTACCTCGCCCGTCAGGAAGCGTTTGTAGGCGTCCTCATCTATGCCGGACGGCAAGGAGGGGGTTTCATACAAACTTTGCAGCCGGCGATTGTAACGCCACATGTAGTTAAAAATGCGCGCGGCCGTATCCGGATTGGTGAAGGTGGGCACGTTGGCCCGGTTCAGAATAGTTTCCCCGGTGGCTACGTCCGCACCGCCCATCCAGCTGGCCAGAATCGGCTTACCAAAGGGATAACCAGCCGGACGCGAGAATTTGTCCTTGATGAATTCGGCCGTTTGAGTGGCGTCGGTCATCGCTTGGGGAGTCAGTATAACCAGCAGGCCGTCGCTCTGCGGATCGTTGGCGATGATTTCAATTGCTTCCGCATACCGATCTGGGCCAGCATCCCCTAAAATGTCGATGGGATTGCCATGGCTCCAGGCTGCGGGCAGAATTTCGTTTAACTTCTCCATTGTTTCGTCGGAAACAGGAGCCAGTTGGCCGCCGCCGGTGATCAGGGCGTCGGTAGCCAGCACGCCAGGACCGCCAGCGTTGGTCACGATGGTCATGCGCGGACCAAGGGCGCGGGGCTGCTTGGCCAGCACTTCAGCCATGTTGAACAGGTCGTCGATGGATTCGACGCGCAGAACACCGCAGCGCCGGAAGGCGGCAGCCAGCACTTCGTCGCTGCCCGTGAGAGAGCCGGTGTGGGAAGCCGCTGCCTGCGCGGCTGCTTCTGTGCGGCCAGGCTTGATGACGATGATCGGCTTGGTCAGGGCCACTTCGCGCGCCGCCGAGAGGAAGGAGCGGGCGTTGCCGATGGTTTCCATGTACATGACGATACTTTTGGTGCGCGGATCATCACCGAGGTAGGAGATAAGATCACCCCAGTCTACGTCCAGCATGGAACCGATGGAAACAAAAGCACTAAAGCCCACATTTTCGCGGAAGCTCCAGTCGAGAACGGCCGTGCATAACGCCCCACTCTGGCTGATAAACCCCACCGAACCCGGATTCGCCATAGCACTGGCAAACGTCGCATTCAGGCCGGTGATGGGATTCATCACACCCAGGCAGTTAGGACCAAACACCCGCATGTTACCCCGGCGCGCCTCTTCCATGATGCGTCGTTCCAACTCCACACCTTCCGGCCCAATCTCCTTGAACCCGGCAGAAATAACGATGGCACCTTTCACGCCTGCATCCACGCACTGGCCGATGATGTCCGGCACCGTCGGCGCCGGTGTGACGATGACCGCCAAATCCACTTCGTCGGGGATGTCGGCCACGCTGGGGTAGGCTTTGATGCCCAAAATGCTGCGCCGCTTGGGATTAACCGGGAAAATAGCCCCGCCAAACGAACTGCTCATCAAATTCCAGACAATCGTGCGGCCGACGCTGCCTTCTTTTTCCGTTGCACCAATTACAGCCACGCCTTTGGGCTTGAAAATGACGTCCAGAGGGTTTTGTTCGTAGTGCAGCAAATTGGCTGTCTTATCGCGTTTTAAATTACTCATGATTATTCTATTTTCTCCTGTATGACGGCGGAGGGAGCGCAAGCGTTTACATAGAAAGCCGTCAGGCAAATTTGACCGGGCCACGGCAAAAATCGACCAGCCTGTCTGTGTGAAAGCTCCCCCAACCAGGTTGTACTATTCAAGGCGCAGCAGCCGCGAAAGTAGTGCTTTGGCGGCGTGCGTACCTGTAGTGAACTATAAATTTTGCAAGACTTTCGCTCGTTCGCGAGCAGTGATGCGGTTGTGTGTTTCTAATGTGCTGAGCAGTTGGCGAATAGTGAGCGCGGCGTGTGGTTCATAACCGGCCTCGCGCAGCGTGTCCATGCCGCCTTGTTCGCGGTCTACCAAAACGACGGCGTCACGTACGTGCAGTCCAGCCGCTTTGAGGGCGACGATAGCCTGTAAAATGCTGTCGCCTGAGGTGATCAGGTCGTCGATGAGTACGGCCGTTTGCCCAATCTGGTACGCGCCTTCAATGCCTTTACCCGTACCATAGCTTTTGGCCGTTTTGCGCGGATAGATCAGCGGCCGGTCCAGGGCCAGGCACAGGGCCGTGCCCAACGGCAGCCCGGCCATCGGAGCAGCGGCCAGCAGGTCGAACGCCAGATCGGCGAGAAGTGTTTGATAAACGGCCGTTGCCAGCCGCAGCGCCGCCGGATGAGAGACCAACATCCGCAAATCCAGGTAAATAGGTGACATCACGCCGCTGTGGAGGCGGAATTGACCCAGACGAACCGCGTTAATGTCGTACAAGGTAAGGGCAAATTGTTCTAGATCGGGTTCTGGTAGTTCCATCAAACTCATCGCTCAATTTAGCCTTTTATGAAACACTGAGAACGGACACGGTTTGCGCCCACTCCACAGCACGCGGATCACGCTGTAATGGCCGGTCGCACGGTTTCGGCCACAAAGTCATTATAAGCCATCAGCAAACGTCGGCCAATGGGACCGGGACGGCCGTTGCCCACAACTTGCCCATTGATCGCCACCACCGGCAAAATCGCCCGCGAGGAGCCACTGAGAAGCGCCTCGTCGAGCGTGCCGATCTCATCCTGGTGCACTGCTTCCAGACGCAGCGGCACGCCAAGCTGGGGCAGCAAATCCAAAACGATCTTGCGGGTGATGCCTTCCAAAACGCCCTGTCCGGCTGTGTAAACTACGCCTTGCCGCACGCCATAAAAGTTGGTGCCAGTGCCCTCCAACAAGAATCCCTGCTCATCGGCGAGCAGGTATTCGTACACGTCCTTGCCCTGGCCGGCCGGATAGCGGCGGCGGGCGACGGCAAAATCGGCCGTTTTGGCTAACGGCCGTTTCCGCGCCAGATCCGTCGCCAATCCTACGGCCACCCCGTGCGCCACCATCTCCGGCGTAGGCGGCGTAAAGGGCATCAGGGCTACCAGCACGCGGCTGTCTGTGTCCCGCACCTGCGCCGGTTCGGCTAACACGTCGAAGCGCACACGCGCCACCGGCCGGTGATAGGCCGTACAAACTTCGTGCAGCGCCCGGCGTAGGGCCAGTTCGTCCAGCTGGTAATCCCAGCCCAACAAAGCCATCGACCGTTTAGTACGGTCGATGTGGGCATCCAGATACAAGAATTTGTTGTGCTCAAAGGTGCGAAGGGCGGAATAAACACCCAGCGCCAGACCTGCGTACAGATCGTCGAAGGAGCGCGCGCCCGGAGGCGGCGCTAAGGCCACCGGGCCAACGGCCGTTACGGCAAACAACTGCACGTCTTGCTGGTCTTTCGCCGACATCGGAGGAAATTGTAACCCGAGTTGTAGTGGCTGTGTATGCCATATGTCACCCAATCCGGTGATGATCTTCCGGGCAAAATTTGGATAGAGATTCTGGACTGTATTCTGCTCCCTCCTCTAATCTCTGATCGCCAACCGCCTGAGCCTAGCTTGACATGACGGCCGTTTCCTGCTATTCTATTCACATTACCCACTTAAACGGGTAATGTGAATTATAGGTTAACCCGCATAAAGGATTAGAAACATGCCCGTTACAAACACAGATCTCATTCTCACCCCAGTCCCCGCTTCCACTACATACCGCCTGGAACTGGAACCAGCCCAGAACGTCATGGAGAGCCTGCTGCTTCTGAACTGGGTAGATGAAATGTCTGGGTACGACGAATGGGTAACGAAAACGGCCGTTTCTCTCCCCTCGGCACTACGCCACACCAACCGCTTGGTTACGCTGGGCCTGCACTATGCTGTCATGCCGCGCCGCAGTTGGTCCAGCTTTCCTGCTTTTATTGACCACCTGGCCGCCCAGCCGCCAGAGCTGCTGCGCGACCGCATCTTCGACGCCTACAACAACCTTCCCTGCACCCCGCCAGCCGCCGATTTTGATAGGACGGCCGTTTTAGCCACCGTCGGCTCCTTTCTAGACTACCTCTACAGCCGTTTCCCCCCGGAAAACATCGACGTGCAGATCGAAAGCGAAGCCTACGAATATCTGAAGAACCCGCCGGCCATGCAAACACTCATCGTCGACCATCTGCGGCAAATGTGGCAGCAGGTGTTACAGCCGGAATGGGAAGCCAAACGGCCGTTGCTCCAGGCCTGCGTCGACGCCTTCCGGCAGGTGGATCTCAACGGGTTGACCCCAGCCGAAGTGGTGCAGCGTGTCACCGGCAAAGAGCTGCCGGAACACCTGCAGCAAAGCATCGAAACCCACGAAATTACCCAGGTCACCTTTGTGCCCTCCGCCCACATCGGACCTTACCTGGGCAAAATCAGCCACGAATCTATGCTCTGGCTGGTGTTTGGCGCGCGGCAGCCGGAAGGACTAAGCCTGGGCATCCCCGACCTCAGCCGCTCCGATCTGCTGGTGCGGCTGGCCGCCCTCTCGGACGACACGCGGCTGCGCATACTCCACCACCTCAGCCATAATGGGGAAAAGTGCGCCCAGGAAATTATTCAGGAACTGGATCTCAGCCAGTCGGCCGCTTCGCGCCACCTGAAGCAGCTCAGCGCCAATGGCTACCTCAGCGAGCGCCGGCGCGAAGGCGGCAAATGTTATTCCGCCAACGTGGATCGCATTGAAGACACCTTTCATGCCCTGCTTAACTTTTTGCAGGATAGGGGGTAAATCATGATCAACGCCTTTTTGGAAACCTTGAAGATGGAACAGCAGCGGCAAGACATCTACAACGGCGTGCAGGCCGAGCATAATGCAAACCGCTTGCTGAAACAGCCTGGAAACGGCCGTTCCCCACAAAACGCCAACTGGTTCACCGTTCTCCGTCATCTGCGCCGTGTCCGCATTCAAATTTCGTTCGATATTGAAGAAATCCGTCCCAAACCGGAGGGAGCCGGTTGCTAATGGTGTAGGCGAAGTTGGCCGGATCGTGCGTGGCCCGATTTGCCGGGCAAACCTCAGCCGCCACCATCCGGCCAGACCGTTTTTCTGGAGAAAAACATGATCGATAAAACTTTTTCCCCGCTTATCCAAGACACGATGCAAGCCCTGGCCCCTCACTATCGTCGCGCCACCTCTGCCGCCTTCCGCGAGGCAGGTTTCGATGGCGCTGACTGGTTCATCACCTACGTGGCGCACAGCCAGGAACCAGAGCCGCTCACGTTGGCCGAGTTTCACCGGCATTACCCATACGGCAGCGAGGAGCGGCAGCGCACGCAGTTTGCGGAAGCCACAGCACGAGGTTTCCTGACGGCCGTCAGCCCCGACACCTACCAGCTCACAGACGCGGGCCGCGCAGGCTTAAGCCGCTTTTTTAGTGCCGCCCAAAGCGCCCTGGCCGAAGTAATCCCCCTGCCCGCCGCCGAGCTGGCCCGGCTCTCCGGCCTGCTGGAGCGGGTTGTCACAGCCGCCGAAGAAAACGCCCCCGACACCTACCAGATGAAAATCAGCCGCGTAACAGACCCCGGCCCCGGCGCAGCGGCCACCGCCCGCATCGACCAGTTTGTGACCGATCTATCTCGTTTTCGGGATGATGCCCACGGCGCAGCGTGGAGCAGCCTGGGTGTTAGCGGCCCGGCCTGGGAAGCGCTCACGCTGCTCTGGCAAGATAAAGCCCACACGG
>ERZ795053.7814-NODE-7814-length-10212-cov-5.320075_pt1 | contig 10212 bp, 8 predicted proteins | sample MGYA00375137_ERZ795053 | MGnify/ENA primary metagenome ERZ795053 (study PRJEB30182, sample SAMN05720284) | activated sludge metagenome | isolation source: Anaerobic digester | place: Hong Kong | collected 2014-12-17 ... | reverse complement strand
CGAGATAACCGAACGTGACTGGAGTTCAGACGTGTGCTCTTCCGATCTGATGCAGACGCGGCGAAAAAACGTTTCGCCTTCGAAGAAATTTTCTTTATCCAGTTGCGCAACCAGCAACGCCGAGCACAGCATCGAAAGGTACACGCATACGATTTAGCAGTCGATGATACAAAAACGGAAAAATTTATCAGTTCGTTTCCCTTCACACCAACTGATGGTCAATCATCAGCAATTGCATCAATCCTGAACGATATGACGAGCGACACACCAATGACGAGGCTCCTTGAGGGTGACGTTGGTTCAGGTAAAACCTTTGTCGCAGCGGTAGCTGCCCACGCAACCATACAAAACCGACCTCTCAAACGTTCCACGTTCGGGCAAACAAAAAAAGAACAACAAACATTCGGAAGATTACAGGTCGCCTACATGGCACCTACCGAAGTATTGGCAACGCAACTCTTTGAAAACTTTATTGAGTATTTTTCAGGTACGGGTATTCAGATTGGACTACTGACGGGTTCAGGATGTCGCAAGTTCCCTTCAAAGGTGCAATCAGAATCATGGACAAATATTTCACGTACTCAGCTCTTGAAATGGGTGAAAAACGGCGAGGTACCAATCGTCATTGGAACCCATGCACTGATTCAGAAAAAGGTTGAATTTCAAGACCTCGCCTTGGTTATTATTGACGAGCAACATCGGTTTGGAACAAAACAGCGTATGAAGTTGTCAGCCAAAGACGATCGCCTACCCCACTACCTGTCGATGACGGCAACACCAATACCACGAACACTCGCGCTGACGATCTACAGTGATCTTGATTTGTCAGTGATCGACCAGATGCCATCAGGACGAAAACCAGTCATTACTGAAATCGTTCCGCCGATTGATGACGCACGTGAACGTGTGTACGCCAATATACGTGACCAACTCGACGAAGGTCGCCAGGTCTACGTCATCTGTCCACGTATTGATGAACCTGATCCGAGCAAAGCAAATGCACTGCAGTTAAAATCAGTCAAAGCCGAAGCGAAACGATTGTCTGAAACGGAATTTAAAGATTACCACATCGACATCATGCACTCGAAAATGACCAAGGCTCAAAAAGAAGAAGTGATGAACCGGTTCTACAACCACGACATTGATATATTGGTATCAACGTCGGTGGTTGAGGTTGGGGTGAACGTACCGAACGCCACCTCAATCATCATAGAAGGTGCCGAACGGTTTGGACTTGCTCAACTCCACCAACTACGAGGTCGCGTGATTCGTTCAAACCATCAGGCATACTGTTACCTGTTTGCTGATGCAAAATCTGATAAAACGGTCGATCGACTCAACGCAATAGTTGAGGCAAAGAATGGGTTTGAATTGGCAGAGATTGACCTCTCGCTCCGTGGGGCTGGAGACCTCGCTGGTCAGAAACAATGGGGTATGTCAGACCTCGCCATGGAGGCAATCAAAAACATCAAAATGGTCGAATTTGCACGAGACGAAGCCAAAAACATCATTGAGAACGACGAAGCACTTGAAAGTTATCCTGAATTAAAAGAAGTTATCGATCAAGATACGTACCATATTCATTTTGAATAAAAAGAAGCCTAGATTGTACCTAGGCTACTATTTTTTCTTTTACTATTATTTGATTTTTTAATATAAACATAGCAATCATGACTATGACCACAGTGACGTATCCATAAATCAAGAAACTGAGTTCGTAATTGTCATGTATGATAATCATACCGACTAAAAAACTAAATAATGAAGAAAATATTTTCTGCACAAAGTTATTGATAGACAAAAAGCTTGCCTTATAACATGAGTGTCCGATGTGGTCTAAATATAAATTATATTTGAGAGCATCAAATCCCCACATACCAATAGCTCCCACCATTAAACATACGGCAACCACCCACTGATTTTCAAAATAACCAGCGCCGAGTAATGAAACGGTAAAGGTAGTTCCTTGAAGTATGATTAACCGTTTGAAATTCATGTAGGGTTTCAACACGCCATTACACCGTAATGCAAGAAAGATACCAACCCTTGAGAGTGCAAAAAATATGCCGATCATTGATAATGAGAAACCTACTTTTTGTTGAAGTGGGTCTCGAAAAGCAGCAATAACAGCAAACGCTATGGCAATAATAGACTCTAAAACGAACACATAACGTAACCACCCTAATTTCATGTAACGAATAAAAATATTATCCTTTAAATTAAAGAGTGTGCTATTGAGGACACGGGTTTCTTTTTGGGAAACTGGTCGAAGCATAATCGTCATGAGGAGACCAATACAATCCAACACGAACACAATGGTAAATGCATAACGATAGTTCACTTCGGACATAAACGCTACCGCAACAATTGCAAGAATTGAAGCAATAAAACCATTTGATTTTATTTTGCCAAGTATTGAAGTGAACTCTGATTCTCTCCCTAAAAGAATAAGTGTTTCTTTTATAAAAACAGAAGAGGTTCCACTGAGCATTGCTCCTGCAAGGGCAAAAAATATTGCTCCAAAAATAAAAAATACCGTTCCACTCGCAACAACATACATGAGTGTTGAGAGTACAAAGAACGATTTTCCTATAATCAACGCATTTCGATGTCCCATTGTATCTGCAAGGTATCCACTTGGAATTTCAAAAACAAATCCAATAAGTTGGGCAATACCGAGTACGATACCAACTGTTTGGGTCGTTGCATCTGGCATAAGGAGGAGGTAGATCGTAAAGATCGGAGCGTACGTGCGTTTATTTGTAATATAGATAATCACGCATTTCCAAATATTTCCAGCCACTCCGGCGTTCTTTGGTGAAAATACATTCATAGTTTTAGTTATTTAAATTAGTTAGTGTAAATTTTTTAAACTATATCATTTATATTATAAAAGTAAAATATCAAGAATGGGGTTAGGTCTTAGAAAATTAAAAACTTGTTGGGACAAGTTTTTAATTTTCGACAACAATACGACTTGGTTTATTATGACTTCCAATAACCACAAATATGCATCCTTGTCCACCAACACCAATAGTTCGGTACACCTCCATAGATGAAACTTCTAGCATCGCATCTTGATTCACAATTATTTCTTTACCTTCAACTTCTACAATCAGCATACCGTCAAGTACGCAAAAATAGGTCGTTCGATCGTTGTGGTAATGTTTTGGATCAGGATGAAATACTTCCCCAGCTCGAAACGTACCAAAGTTAATTCGAATATCTACCTCCCCACGTTCACCCCAAACATGTACTCCTGGTAAATCGTGATTAAATTTCTTGTGTAATTTCATATTAGCCAATTTTAATTAAAATAATTCCAACAACAATACCCAAAATTATGAGTAATTTTTTAAATCCGAGCTTTTCCTTAAAGAAGAGCGATGTCAAAAGTGTTACCACAACAACGTACACGGGATGAATCGCGAATACTTGTGAGAGTTCCCCAATATTCAGAGCACTGACAAGAAAGTATGCACCGACGAATAATGGTACCGCTATAATAGTTCCACTTTTAATTTCTTGTTTTTTAATAAGCGCAGTCATAAAGTTTTTCTTGTAGAAAATATACCCAAATATGAATGCAAATAGTGAAGCACTGATGTATTCTGGTAACATCACCGCGATAGGATCACCACTGAGGTCAATGAGTACTTTTTGGAAGTACTTAACGAAAAATGATGTTATAACGATTCCTAGAAAATAGAAACTGAGATTTTTATTTAATACAATTTTTCCACCTTTTTTGTTAAGGAGGTAGACAAAGGCAAGAATAACCATAATACCTGCAAGTTTCATAAACGAAACCGTGTCTGATAAAAACAAGAATCCAACTCCTACGACGAATACAGTACTGATGGCACTCGCAATCGGAAACAGAACATTGGCATACATCTCCTTGAGAGCACTTATATAAAAGAACATGTTCAAACTGAACACGAGACCCCACAACAAACTGAACCATACAACGTTAGTGGTAATCAGGGTTAGTGAACTTGGTGAAAAAAAGAGAATAATCACGCCAACAATAACAGAACTAACGAGATTAGACCAAAACGTCGAAGCAAATCTGTTTTGATTATGAAGTGCTGGGAACTTGAACAGGGTATATCCGATACCGAGGGCTAACACAGACAATATTGTATAGGTGAACCACATAGCCGTAGATTAACGAATTTTCTTTTCGCGCACAAGAAACATACCTATCAATGTCACCAAGAAGGCAAGAATACCAAAAAAGAGGAAACCATACTCATAACTCCGAACGGTTACTAAATATCCCATGACGAGCACAAGTCCTGTCGTAATAATTTTTTCAATAAAGGTATTGATAGATAGCATGCTTGCTTTGTAACGTGATTCCTCTATGTATTCAAGGTAAAAGTGACTCTTTGTTGCACCAAGACCCCACATTGCCATAGTACCAATAATAAAGAGCACGGCGATCATCCATTTATTTGAAAGTGTACCCACACCAATTAATACACCTGCGTATACAAAGCCTTCAATGAGAACGAGTTGTTTAAGGGTAAGATGTTTTTTAAACCAATCGTTCAACAGAAGGAGTCCTGCAATACCAATCCGTGAAATACCCCACAGTACGCCAAGCATCGAAAGCGAGAAACCAATGTGTTCTTGAAATGGATTTTTAAAATCAACTGTTCCCGCCATTAGTGTAGAAAAGACGAGGCTAGAAAAAATGACAATAGGTAACCAGCCGACCTGAGAGTACTCGTGAAAAATATTTTTTGTTTTTGTTATCTGAAAGTCCTTGATGGTTTCAGGTTCTGGAACCGGTGTGAGATAACATGCCGTAATGAGACCTATGACATCGATTACTAATGCTACTAAAAATGCGAGACGGTAACTTTCTTCTGCAAGAATAGGTAGGAGTAAAATAAAAATCACAGGAATCGAGAAACCAATCGATCTAATTTTTCCAGAAATGCGACTATATTGTTCGCCCTTACCGAGATGGTCTAAGGTTTCTTTTACAAACGATGATGAGGTTCCGCTCAACATTGATAGTCCAAGTGCAAAAAATATAGATGCGATAAAAAAGTATATGATTGAAGTCGCCAACAAGTAGCATAATGTTGAGATCAAAAGTGAGGCTTTCGCAATAATGAGAGCATTTTTATGACCAATTCTATCTGCAAAATAGCCACTCGGTACCTCAAAAACAAATTCAAGAAAAAAGCTGAGTGCTGTCGCAAAACCAACTATTTGTGCGGTTGCATTTGGTATCGACAGAAAAAAAATAGACAAAAAGGTCATATACGTTCGTTTGTTGGTAACGTACATAATGGTCATTTTCCAAATATTACCGGCCACTCCGGTATTGTTAGGAGAAAAAAGATTCACAAAAGTATCATACCAAGAACACAAAAAAAAGCGTACATCTACGCTTTTTCTTCATCTAACTCAATCCTATCTTCAGATTCTTCAACGGTTAAATCCGATTCTTCTGCCTCACGTTTTGCTTCTTCACGGGTATCAACTACCTCGTCAGTTTCGTCAACAATCTCACCTACCAATTGTTCGAGCACGTCTTCTAGGGTTACAAGACCGCTCGTACCTTCAAACTCATCTTTCACAATAGCAATGTGTTCACGTCGCGAGAGGAAAAGTTGCAAGAGGTCATCAACACGCATGTCTTCGTGGACATATAGTACGTCCTGCATGAATGATTCAATCGGGCGATTATCTTCGTCCTTGGCGAGTGCAATCAGGAGGTTACGACGATAACACAATCCAACAATTTCATCGTAGTCTTCACCATACACGGGAATACGCGTATTTACGAGATCAAAAATTTCTTCGCGTAAATCGTGAAGTACAGAATCTTTTTGAAATCCGACCATCTGCGTACGCGGGGTCATGATATCGTGAGCTGTCAGGTCATTCAAGGTAAAAACCTTTTGAATAATGTCGCGTTCATCTTCCTCGATGCTTCCCTCGCGATGTCCTAATTCCGACAAAATATGGAGTTCTTCCTCTGAAACAATTTTACGTGTGGTCGTGAACTGCTTAGTCAACTGTTCCAGTAACCACACGAGTGGGGTGAAAATAGTAATAGCAACGAGTAATGGTCGCGCCACGAATAGTCCAATTTTCTCTGCATTATTTTCTCCAATCGTTTTTGGAAGAATTTCCCCAAAAATGATAATTAATAAGGTGAGTATCGCTGAAACAATACCGATCATCGCATCACCAAACGTGTTAGCGGCAACAAATCCAACAAAAATAGACCCAACGATATTTACAATGTTGTTTCCAATTACCACAACGATGATAGCTTTTTGGATGTTGTCTTTTATCTTTGAAAGCGCGAGTCCGTTGAGACCTCCCTGCTCTTTTAATACTAATACGCGCGAATGTGGCACTGCAAAGAGTGCTGCTTCAATACCAGAGAACAACCCCGAACCAATAACAACGGCTAGGGCTAATATAATGAGTGTTGTCATATATGGTTAGAGTATAGCTATTTGTTCTGATATATCAATAAGAATATTGAATTATTTGTCTATTTAGCTATCCTATCTACATGCGCCTATAGCTCAATTGGCTAGAGCGCCGAGCTTATTCCTCGGATGTTGGGGGTTCGAGTCCCTCTGGGCGTACATTTAAAAAGAAGCGATTAAGCTTCTTTCATCTTTGGTAACTCCTTAATCGGAATACCATATTTCTCTAAAATCTTGTTGTAATCAGACTGTTCGAGTGTTTCTACCTGCAGTAATGTTTCAGCAATCTCAATAAAGGCGTCATTATAATCTTCGATTACTTTTCGTGCTCGTTCGAGTCCGCGTTTGATAATTTTTGAAATTTCACTATCAATCGTTTCGAGCATTTTTTCAGAACGATGTGATCCATCGACGCGTTCACCGAATATGGTCTGTGCTGCTTTACCATCAACCACAATTGGACCAATTTCATCTGACATACCGAATTTCGTCACCATGTCCCGTGCGGTTGCGGTCGCCACCTTGAGATCATTTGAAGGACCTGTGGTAATATCACCAAATATTTTCTCCTCGGCAACGTACCCACCGAGTCCCATCGCAATGTCGTCTTCGTAAACACTCCGCGTTGGTAATCTGCGTTCATCGAGCGGTAGCTTCATGGTAAATCCGCCAGCGCGTCCTCGTGGAATAATCGTTACCTTGTGTACCGGGTCTGCATTTGGGAGTACCGACGCAACGATTGCGTGTCCCGCCTCGTGGTACGCAGTAACCTTTTTCTCGTGTTCACTCGCGAGGTGTGATTGTCGTTTTGGACCAATCATGACTTTTTCGAGAGAATCGAGGAGATCCTGTTGGGTAATTTTTTTGCGCTTATTCAACGCAGCGAGAATTGCACCCTCGTTCATCAATGATTCAAGGTCAGCCCCTGAAAATCCTGCGGTACGTTCAGCCACAACCTGTAAATCAACATCAGTATCGAGAGGTTTTTTGCGTGCGTGAATTTCCAAAATCTTTTTCCGGTCAGGACGATCAGGAAGTTCGAGCATCACCCGTCGATCAAAACGACCAGGACGTAGAAGTGCAGGATCGAGCACATCGCTACGGTTCGTTGCCGCCATAACAATGAGTTTCTCATTCGATTCAAAGCCATCCATTTCGACTAAAATTTGATTCAAGGTCTGCTCACGTTCATCGTTTCCACCGCCAATACCAACACCACGCGATCGTCCAACGGCATCAATTTCGTCGATGAAAATAATGGCTGGAGACATTTTCTTTGCCATTTTAAACAGGTCACGTACACGTGATGCACCTACTCCAACAAACATTTCGACGAAGTCCGAACCAGATAGGTAGAAAAATGGTACTCGTGCCTCACCAGCAACGGCTCGTGCAAGCATAGTTTTTCCTGTTCCTGGACGTCCGGTCATGAGGACACCTTTTGGAATCTTGGCACCCATGTCGATGAATTTTTTGGGGTTCTTTAAAAATTCGACCATCTCTTCGAGTTCTTGTTTCGCCTCGCGGTTTCCAGCAACGTCTTTGAATGTTATGCGTTTTTCTTTGTTGCTTGGCAAAATCACGCGCGCTTTTGAATCCCCAAACGCCATTGCCTTCATGTTCGTTCCCTTCACCTGCTTCATGAAAAACCAAATAATGAAAATGAGTCCAATCAACGGCAACAAAAACGGTGCTAATTGTCCGAGCCAATATGCAAACCCTGATGGTTCATCAATTTCGATGTTGATCGCCTGCAAGGCTTCGGTTGTTACTCCATAGTTCACGAGCGTCTCAGAAAGTGCGGTTCCTGCTTCTTTCTTGGAAACTTTTTCAACTGGTACAGCACCCTCTGATGCTGGTATGAGGGTGATGTCAAGTTTTTCGCCCTTGACGAGAATATTTGACACCTGACCTTCAGCAACAAGTGTTGCTGTTTCAGAGAGCGTGATTTGGTTGTCTTCGTGTGGGGTAAAGTAGGTATCAAAGAGAATACTCACGAGTGCAAAGACGAGTAGTGCACTAAAGAGTTGGGTCATCAATGATGGAGTGTTCGGTTTTTTACTACCATCCTTATTGTTTTTTGGTTTATTTGGTATATCAAGTTTCATACTTTCGATTATAGCTATTCCCTGTTATGTGGCAATCATGATGTATACAAAACACTTGACAATATTTATGATTAGTGTATATTAGCAAGACTGAGCGGATTTGTTCAGACAATGAAATATTAACTAAACCAGTATTTTATGAAAACATTCATCAGATCTGGGCCACCTTGTGCGTCCAGTACTACCGGGCAAACGCCCAAAAATAGAATTTTTTCCTAACCGGCCGGCCCAGTTGGTAGCTAAGAGCTACCAACACGCCCGCAAAAACCATTCAGTATGAAAAATCTGAAACATTTGCATCGGTACACATTGTATTGGTGTAGTAAAAGTATATAAAAAAAATATTTTCCCGGAATAGCTGCTATTGGTACGCAGAGACCGGGTTTTTTTTATTTCTACATTTCGTATACTTATTCCATGAACTTACTCTTTAACAAACAGGTGAAACGAAACTACGAGATTATTGATACCTACGAGGCTGGGATGAAACTCACTGGTTGGGAGGTAAAATCTCTCCGCCTTAAACATGGATCAATTAATGAATCCTATGTCACGGTTGATGATGAGGTGTTTTTGGTCGGTGCTCACTTCCCTGTTTACCAACCAGGACACAAGGATTTGGAAAATACCGACCCGTACCAAAAACGAAAACTTCTCCTTTCAAAGAAACAGATTCACCAATTACAAGACGCACAGAAACAACAAGGTCTCACCGTGGTACCAATGCGTATCTATGAAAAAGGTACACTGATTAAAATCGAAATTGCTGTTGCACGTGGTAAAAAATTATATGATAAACGAGCAACATTAAAAGATCGTACAAGTAAACGCGAGGCACAGCGGGCTGTGAAAGATCTTTATTAAATTAATTGGGCTTTTTTCATTCTATCGTTCTATAGAATGATAGAATGAGTTGTTTGAAAAGATAAAGATTGAGCCACCTCCGAGGTTTGAACTCGGGACCTCTGCCTTACGAAGGCATTGCTCTACCGACTGAGCTAAGGTGGCGTATTGTTAGAAAATAATATCTGAAGACATTAATAATATCAATACATAAAAAGGAGCTGTGGTGCAGCTCCTTTTTTTAGGTTTTTAAATTAATTGTTTCCAATCGATGGTTTAAGTATTCACCAACAGTTTTGAATCGAAATATTGATTTGTCATACGGTCCTAAATGCGCCAATGGCACAACCGATGATTCAGGTTTCCTATGTCCGAAAAATGGGCACGAAAAACGTTCGATATCTGGTTCGCACACTACCCTATGAATACCAGATTTATAGAACCCAGCAGTAATATGCTGAAGCATGTCGCCATTATTCACTACAAGAGTGTGAGGTTCACATTGTACAGGTTGCCAACAACCCTGAAACCATAATTGGAGACCTGATTCAGTAACATGGAGAAGGGTTAAATGGTTAATATCAGTATGCTGTGAAGCACACATACCTAATGCATTACCTCCTCGTGTAACAACATCATCACTGATCGTAGGATTGTGCGTTGCAGGATAGTGTAAATTCCTCAACAGTGAATTACCTAATTCATCATTAAAGTAATGTTCAGATAAACCTAACGATAATGCAACAAGTTGCATAAGCTTTCGATACAAGTGGTCGTACGCAATAAATAGTGTT
>ERZ795053.7813-NODE-7813-length-10212-cov-6.863838_pt1 | contig 10212 bp, 9 predicted proteins | sample MGYA00375137_ERZ795053 | MGnify/ENA primary metagenome ERZ795053 (study PRJEB30182, sample SAMN05720284) | activated sludge metagenome | isolation source: Anaerobic digester | place: Hong Kong | collected 2014-12-17 ... | reverse complement strand
GCACCATCCAGCAGCGCCAGGGCTTCCAGATCGCCTGCCCGGAGGAGATCGCCCATCTCCTGGGTCATATCGACGACGACCAGCTCCGCCAGCTCGCCGGTCCTCTCGCGAAGACCGCCTATGGCCGCTACCTTCTCGACGTCGTGCTGGCGAAGGAACCCTGGCAGGCCGGCAGCTTCGAGACCTCGTCCGCCCGCCGCGCCGTCGCCTGACCGCCGCCCGGGGCGCCCCACCGACGCAACGCCGGGCAGGCCCAAACGCCTGCGCGACTTGGCATCGCGCGTTCTTCGGCCACAGAGGCCTCTCGAGCCTGCATCGCGACCACCCATGAACCCGCCTGGATTTCGCCTGGAGCAGAGGGTCGTCCGGCGCAGGAGACGTTCGGGCGAGCGACGGATCCCGGTCGTCGGCAGGCTTGGCCGCCAACTTCATCGCCGTGCCCGCCTCCAATCTACCCCAACCATTTGATTCTGCTAGCACACCATGAGACGAAAATCATGGATAATCAGGACCGTAATTGGCTGGCACAAGGTTCGATTCCAGATTGAGAAAAGGATCAACCTCACCGCAACCCAATCACGCTCCCACGAGATCGATCATGTCAAGAAGTTCGCGGCCGGTACAATTGCGCTCGAGATCGAGTGGAAAAACAAGGATTCCTTCTTCGACCGCGACCTTGAGAATTTCAATCGACTGCATGCAGACGGTGGAATTAGCGTAGGTATTGTCATCACTCGTGGTCGCAGCTTTCAGGATGGAATTGAGAAGCGCCTTCGCCGGTTTGTCCGTGATCAGAACATAGACGCCTTTGCGGCGCTGGTGGCGCACGGTGTCGATCCGACTCGGCGACAGCGTAGAGCGGTCGAGCGAGGTGGTGCATTGCCGACGTCTGGCCAAGGCGTTTCATTGCGGACAAGTTCGGGGCGGCCACAACTCATTGGGCCAAGCTTGACGACCGCCTCCATCGCGGCGTCGGCAGCCCCTGTCCTATAGTAGCGCTCGGCATTCATCTCGCCGCAGTCATCCATCGCGAGGGCATCGGTCCCTAGAGCTGGCCGAGGCCGTGCCGTTCCAGCAGCTCCACCAGCATTCGCCCGTTGCGCAGGCGGTGCGCGTGGTGGATGCGCCAGGCGGTCTCGGCGTCGCGGCGCTCGATGGCGGCGACCAGGGCGCGGTGGTCGTCGTTCGAGCTGACCGGGCGGGGGCGCAGGCGGAGCGTCAGCTTTCGCACCCGGTGCGACTGGTCCATGAACTGCTCGATGATCGCCTTAAGCCGCTCGTTGCCGCAGAAGGCGAGGATGACCCGGTGGAAATGGTCGTCGGCCAGGGCCCAGGCGTCGAGGTCGTCGGCGGCGAGCGCCGCGTCCATCTCGGCGACGGCCGCCTTGAGCTCGGCGAGGCGCGCTGGTGTCGCGCCGTCACGGGCGATCTGGGCTGCCGCCTCTGCCTCGAGCGCCGTCAGGATCTGGTAGATCTCGCGCATGTCGTTGGCGGAGACCGGCAGCACCCGCATGCCGTGGCGCGGCCGGACGTCGATCATGCCTTCCCGCGCCAAGCGGATCAGCGCCTCGCGCACCGGGGTGCGGCTCATCTCGAGGAGGGCTGCCAGCTCCTGCTCCAGCATGATGCTGCCGGCCGGGAACTCGTTCTCGAGGATGCGGGCCTTGATCTCCCGATAGGCCCGCTCGGCGAAGGTGACGCGACCCGGTGCCTCGTCGATGACGCTGGCCATCTCAGAGCCTCACCAGACGGCCCTCGGCGGAGGAGCGGTAGACGGCCTCCTCGATCCGCAGGTTGGCGAGATAGTCCCGACCGGTGTTGACGATCTCGCCCTTGTCCAGGAGGTGGTCGACGACATGTTGCTGGAAGGCGCGCACGCTGTCGCCGGCAAAGCCCGTGTCCTGCCATTCATGAGCGATGGCCGTCTCCTCGTTGGCGCCGAAGGCACGATGGAAGAGATTGCCGTCGCCGTCGAGCCTGATCACGCCCTCGTCACCCTCGACCAGCAGCTCGCCCATGGTCAGCCGGCGGTTCCTCGCCGGATGGTCGACCAGCCGGTTGCCGTCGAAGAGCGCCCGACGGTTGCCTGGAAACTCGAAGAGGATGACGCCCGCATCCTCGCCGGCGATGGCCGGGTTGAGGCGCACCAGCCGGGCCAGCACCGCCTCGGGCTCGCCCAGAAGGAAGCGGAAGACGTCGATGAAATGGATCGCCGTCTCGTGGACGAGGAAGCGCCCCATCTGCTGGAAATAGGGCTGGCGATCGAGATAGGCGCGGGGACCCTGGCCGTCGCCCGGCCGCAGGCGGAAGCTCGCCTGGAAGACCTCGCCGATCCGCCCGGCCTCGAGCTGTCTTTTGATCTCCATGTGCCAGGGCTCGAAGCGGAAGTTCTCGTGGACGACCAGCAGCGTCCCTGCCGCCTCGGCGACGCCGACCATCTCCTCGGCCTCGTCGAGCGAGCGGCAGAAGGCTTTCTGGCAGATGGTCGGCAGGCGCCGCGCCATGGTCAGGCGGATGAGCTCGGCATGGGTCGCGGGCGGGGTGGCGATGTCGACCAGGTCGGGGCGGAGCTCGTCCAGCATGGTCGCCGGGTCGGTGTGCCAGGACGGCACGGCGAAGCGCTCGGCATAGGCCTCGGCCTTGGCCGGGTCGCGGTCGCACACGCCGACCAGCTCGACCTCGGGGATCCGCTGCCAGGCGTCGTGATGGAAGGCGCTGAAATAGCCGGCACCGATGGTCGCGACCCTGAGCTTCTTCACTGGTCGTCCTCCAGGCGGTCGCCGAGCTGGCTCCAGAGCCCGCCGAGCTTGTGCTCCCAATGCACCGGTGCGGCACCGGCGACCGGGCTCTCGACCAGCAGGAGGCTGTCGCCGAGCAGGCAGCCGAGGCAGATCGTCCCGCGGTCGGCGCCGGTGAAGGCGAGGCTGGAGATGTTCTTCAAGGGCCCCGCCGGCACGCGGTCGAGCAGGGTGCGATCCAGCTCGCCCGCCCGATAGGCGCTTTCGACCGCCGCAACGTGATCCTCCTCCACCTGCTCGAGCATGAGCTCCTGCCTGCCCTCGGGGTCGACCCGGATCACCCGGTTGCTGATGATGCTGGTGACCCAGACATGGCCATCCTCGTCGAAGGTGAGCCCGTCCGGATAGGTGCCGTGGCCGAATTCGGCGACGGTCCGGCGCTCGCCCAGGCCGCGGGCGCCGAGGGGGAAGCGGCTCAGCCGCCGGCCGAAGGTCTCGTTGACATAGAGCCACTGCCCGTCCGGCGAGACCAGGCATTCATTGGTGTAGCCGAGATCGTCGGCCACGATCCGGGCGTTGCCGTCCGCCACGAGCACGACGAAGCCGTCGGCGACGTCCGGCCGCGCTGCTTCATGGCGCGGGATGTGGCGCGTGCTCACCGTCACCCAGAGCCGGCCTTCCACGTCCTGATGCACGTAGTTGGCAGGGGGCAGGGGGCGCCCCTCGACCTCGAGCAGGACCGGCTCGACCGAGCCGTCGGGCTGCAGCCGCCAGATGCCGCCCGTGTCTGCCCCGAGCTCGGCCAAAAGAAAGCTGCCGCCGGGCTCCAGGGCGATGCCATTCGGCCGGAGGTGTCGCGGGGCATTCGTGGCGAGGTGCCGGTCGACCCGGCCGTCAGGGTGGACGATGGCCACCCCGCCCTGGCCCGTCCAGTCGGCGGCGAAGAGCAGGCCCGAGCGATGCGCCAGCACGCATTCCGGGCGCGCGAGGCCGCTGCCGAGCGGCCTAAGCCAGGCGGGATCGAGCATCGGAATTGCGCATTGACCGGCTTCCCCATTTACGTATACGTAAAGAAATACCGAACCGCATCCGATAATCAAGCGACTCGTCCGGATGGCGGCTCGAGGAGTGACATACGGTCGACCAAGGGAGCAGACCATGCGCGCCACAACAACTCTCGCTTTGGGAATCGCCGCGGCCCTGACCGCCACCGGTGCGGTTGCCCAGGACTATCCGAGCCGCGACATCAACGCCGTCGTCGTCTGGTCGGCGGGTGGCGGCACCGATACCGCCAACCGCCTGATCCTGGCCGAGATGCAGGAGAACCTGCCGGTCCGCATCAATGTCACCAACCGCACCGGCGGCGTCGGCGGCTCGGTCGGCATGAGCTACGTCTTCGAGCAGCCGGCCGACGGCTACACGCTGGCCGGCATCTCCGAGTCGGTGGTCACGGCCGGCGTCCAGGGCGGCTGGGACCAGCGCATGGACGTCTGGTACCCGTTCATCATCGGCGGCTCGCCCGACCTCGTCTCGGTCTCGAGCGACGCGCCCTGGCAGTCGCTCGCGGAGCTGATCGAGGCCGCCAAGGCCACGCCCGGCGAGATCCGCGCCGGCGCCAGCGCTGCCGGCTCGATCCATCACCTGAACCTCCTCGCTCTCGAGAAGGGCACCGGCGCCACCTTCAACTACATCCCCTATGACGGCTCCGCACCGGCCCAGAATGCCGCCGTCGCCGGCGAGGTGCAGGTCATCGTCACCTCGCTCGCCGAGCAGCAGCAGCTTCTGCAGGCCGGCCGGCTCCGGCCGCTCGCCATGCTCGTGCCCACTGGCGTCGAGCTGAACGGCGAGGCGATCCCCTCGGCCTTCGACAGCTATCCGGAGCTCGGCGAGCACCTGCCGATCAAGCAGGCGATCGGCTTCGCCGTGCTAGACGCCGCCCCTGACGAGGTGAAGGCGACCCTGGTCGAGGCCTTCGATGCGGCGATGGCCAGCGACAAGGTGCAGACCTGGCTCGACGAGAACTACTACGAGGCCTCGGGCGCTTCCGGCGATGCCGCCAAGGAGGAGTTCGCCCGGCTCGAGTCGCTCTTCGCCTGGACCCTGCACGACCTCGGCGCCGCCTCGGTCGACCCGGCGACGCTCGACATCCCGAAGCCCAACTGATCCACGAACGGGCCTTGCGCGGGCGGGGACGCATCGTCGTTCCCGCCCGTCTGCCGTTCTCGGACAGGCTCTTGAGCCGGAATCCGGCCGAAAATCCGCCAGGTGCCTGAATGACCACCTCGCCCAGCAGTGCTGCGACCCGCGGCCGCCCGTCCGACCTCTGGACCGGCCTCGCCCTCCTGCTCATCGCGGCCGCCATGGCGGGCGGTGCCCTGCAGTTCCCCCTGCGCGGCACCTATGCCGGCGTCAAGAACGCCTGGTACGTCTCGCCGGCCCTCTTTCCGCTCATTGTCGCCACCTGCCTCTGCCTGCTGGCCGTCACCCTGATCGTGACCACGGTCAGAAGCGGTGTCCTGGCGGACCGGGGCAGCCTCGCCTCGGCCCTTGCCGGGCAGGGCGACGTGGTGCTGATCGCCGGCATCATCGCCGCCTTCGTCGTCGGCCTCGTGCCGCGCGTCGATTTCGTCGTTGCGGGGTTCTTCTTCCTCCTGGCCTTCACGCTCGCCTTTCATGTGCACGAGCCGCGCGTGGCGAAGCTGGCGCTCGGGGCGTTCTTCGCCACGACGCTGGTGCTCCTCGTGATGGCCGGCCTGGGGCTGACGCCGGTGGTGCGCACCGCCGCCGCCTCGCTCGTCGACCTGGCCGTGCTGCTGGTCGCCGTCGGCACCTTCGTCGCCGCCCGGGCCATGACCACCGATGCGACCGCTCGCCACCGGATGGGGCAGTGCCTCGCCGTGGCGCTGGCGACGCCGCTCCTGCTCGGCATCACCTTCAAGTTCTTCCTGCTGGTGCCGCTGCCGCGCGAGGGGCTCGTCGTCGTCGCCCTCGAGACGGTCTACTACGCCATCCGCGGGGCGCTCTGAGCCATGGCCGTCGCCGACCAGCTCCTCGCCTTCGCCGCCGCCATCGGCCACCTCCTGTCGCAGCCGACCCTGGTCGTCGTGCTCATGGGCTCGAGCCTGCTCGGCATCGTCTTCGGCGCTTTGCCGGGCCTGACCGCGACGCTCGGCGTCGGCCTGCTAACCACGCTGACCTACGGCTTCGACCTCGATCTGGCGCTGGTCTCGCTCATCGCGCTCTATGTCGGCGCCATCTATGGCGGCTCGTACTCGGCCATCCTGCTCAACATCCCGGGCACCGCCGCCTCGGCCGCCTCGGCCATGGACGGCTACCCGATGGCCCGGGCGGGCGAGGGCGGGCGGGCGCTCGGCCTGACCACCACCGCCTCCTTCATCGGCACGCTGCTCGGCATGCTGGCGCTGGTGCTGACGGCTCCCTTGATCGTCGAGCTGGCGCTGCAGTTCACCTCTTACGAGTTCTTCCTGCTCGCCCTCTTCGGCATCATCATCTCGGGCTCGCTGACCAGCCCGGACCTTGTCATCAAGGGCTGGATCGCGGGCTTTCTCGGCCTGGCGCTCGCCTGCATCGGCCGCGACAAGCTGATGTACTACCCGCGCTACACCTTCGACATCCACGCCCTCGATTCCGGCATCGAGGTGGTGCCTGTCCTGATCGGCGCCTTCGCCATTCCGCAGATCATCGGCACGCTGCGCTCGAAGGCGCCGCTCGCCGCCGTCCAGGCGGTCGGCCGCATCATCCCGGACTTCCGGACGATCGCCCGCAATCTCCGCCACATCGTCCGCTCGGCCCTGATCGGCGTCGGCATCGGTGCCGTGCCCGGCGTCGGCGAGGACATCGCGGGCTGGGTCTCGTATGGCGCCGCGAAGAACGGCTCGCCGCATCCCGAGCGCTTCGGCCAGGGCGAGCCCGCCGGCCTGATCTCGTCCGAGACCGCCAACAATGCCTGCATCGGCGGGGCGCTCATCCCGCTCGTCACCCTCGGCATCCCCGGCTCGCCGCCCGCCGTGATGCTGCTCGGCGCCCTCATGCTGCACGGCCTGACGCCCGGGCCGATGCTCTCGATCCAGCAGCCGACCTTCCTCGTCGAGCTCGCCGCCATCATGGTCCTGGCCTCGGCCGCCATGTGGCTCAACGGCATCGTCCTCGCCCGCCAGGTGGTGAAGCTGCTCAGGGTCCCGGCGACCCTCTTCCTGCCGATCGTGGCCCTGCTGGCGGTGCTCGGCTCCTATGCCCTCGGGCTCAACCTCACCAACCTCTATCTCATGGTGGCGGTCGGCATCGCCGCCTACGTGCTGACCGAGATGGACTACCCGATCGCCCCGCTCGTCATCGGCGTCATCCTCGGCCCCATGGCCGACGAGAACCTCCGCCGTGCCCTCATGGTGAGCCAGGGCGATCCGCTCGACTTCTTCACCCGCCCGGTCAGCCTCGTCCTCATTGCCGCCATCCTGCTCACGGTCCTCGCCCAGGTCCCCGCCTGGCGCCGCTGGCGGCAAAGCCTCCTGGCCCGGTTCCGCCGCAGGGGCTGAGCCTCAGCCCGAATTGCGCCACATGTCGCCGACCCGATAGCCGGTCGGGAAGGGGTCGGTCGGGTCGAGGACGTACTGGTGAAAGGCGGTGATCCAGCCCTGGCCCGAGATCTCGGGCACGATGGCGGGCTTGCCGGCCAGTGTCGTCGTCTCCAGCACCTTGCCGCCGAAGGTCGTGCCGATCACCGATTCGTGGGTGAAGGCCTCGCCGACCGCGATCTGGCCCCTGGCGTGCATGACGGCGAGCCTGGAGCTCGTGCCCGTGCCGCAGGGCGAGCGGTCGAGCCGGCCGGGCGAGACCACGACCGCGTTGCGCGCCCGCTTGCCGCCCGCCTCGTCGCGCAGGGGGGCGGCGAAGAGCGTCTGGTTGATGGTGTGGATCAGCGGGTTCTCGGGATGCACGGCCGGGATCTGGACGGCGGCCGCCGCCTTGATCCGCTCGCCCGTCTCGACCATGGCGGCGCCCTCGTCCGAGGTCACGGCGAAGCCCAGGGCTTCGGCGTCCACGAGCACGTAGATCATCCCGCCATAGGCGACGTCGACCGTGAGCGTCGGGAGCCCCTCGACCTCGAGCGGCAGGTCGAGGCCGAAGACGAAGGACGGCACGTTGCGGAAAGCCACCCGCTCGCACTTGCCGTTCCGGCAGCTCGCCGTGACCTCGATGAGGCCGGCCGGCACCTCGAGCGTGACCTTGGTCACCGGCTCCTGCATCGGGATCATGCCGGTCTCGAGCAGGACGGTGACCGTGCAGATGGTGTTGGTCCCGGACATCGGCACGTAATAGTCCGATTCCATGATGACGAAGCCCATGGCGGCGTCGGGGTGCGAGGACGGCAGCACGAGGTTGACGCATTGCTGCACCTTGCCGCGCGGCTCGTTCAAGAGGAAGTTCCGAAGATCGTCCGCCTCGGTCTCGAGATGGCGCATCTTGTCGAACATGGTGCGGCCGGGAACGTCGACCACGCCGCCGGTGATCACCTCGTTGAGCTCGCCCTCGGCATGCGCGCCGACGACGGTGACCATGCGCTTGAACCGCATCGCCCGCTGCCTCCCTCGATTCTCAGCCGCGGCTGGCGAAGTCCTGGTCGGTCCAGCCGAAGACCGTGCGCTGCTCGATCTCGGCGACGTTGTCGGGCCGGGCGAAGGGCTCGGGCGTCGGCTCGCCGGGCGTGCGCGGCCGGCCGATCTGGGCGAAGAAGTCGTCGAGCCCGCCCGGCGTGAAGTACCAGACGAAGGTGAGCGGATCCGGCCCCGGGTTGATGAACATGTGCTTCCTGTTCACGCCGAGGTACACGGCCGAGCCGGGCTCGATCGGGTGCTCCTCGCCGTCCAGCTTGACGAAGCCCCGGCCCGAAACGACGAAGATGATCTCCTCGTTCCGGTCGTGGGTGTGCTCGCGGATGAAGCAGCCGGGCGCCACGGTCTGCGTGCCCATGGCGAAGCGGTTGGTGCTCTTGACCGTGCTGTCGCTGAAGAGGCAGCGCACATGGCCGTTCGCCGGCACCGGCTGCCAGTGGCTCTCGCCGTCATCCGGCCCCAGGATCCTGGCGTCGCCCAGCCTCTCTTTTGCCTTGTCCACGGCATTCTCCCCCTGCACGGCTACTGACATATGAGTCAGGAAAGCATAGGCGCATCCGGTCGTCAATTGCCCTGCGGTGCCTCGCCGAGCGCCGCGTTCTGGCCGGCGAGCCGGCCGGAGGTGAAGGCCCAGCCCAGATGGTGGCCGTGGCCGTTGAGGATCAGCCCGCCCTGTCCGCAGGAGCCGGCGGCATAGAGGCCGGCGATCGGCCGCCGCTCGCCATCGAGCACGCGCAGCCGCTGGTCGACCCGCAGCCCGCCCTCGCCGAACATGATCCAGGACTTGGCCGGCCCGAGGGCGAGGAAGGGCGGCCGCGTCAGCGCCGGGCGCTCGCCGCGCTCGGGCGAGGCGTTGTAGTCGGCGACCGTCCTGGCGAGGGCCGTGCCGTCGACGCCCATCGCCGCGGCGAGCCCCTCCACCGTCTCCGCCCGGAAGGTGATGTCCCGCCGCGAGCGCAGATAGTCCTGCAGATAGGCATAGCCGACGCCGGGCGCGGTCGAGACGAAGCCCGGCCAGGCCTCGAACCTCTCGGCGATGGCGGCATCGAAGACGAGGTACGAGACCCCGTCCGCCTCCCGGCTGATCCGGTCCTGCGGCCGGTCCAGCTCGTCGCAGAACCGCGCCCCCGCCTTGTTCACGAGGATCGCTCCGGCGTCGAAGAGGCCGGGCGACGGGGCCAGGAAGGTGGTGACGAAGGACATGAGGAACGGCCGGAGCAGTCGGTCGGGCACGACTTTCATGGCAAGTCGGATCGCCCGCGCGGTCGTGCGCCAGGGCGGCAGCCGGTTGACCAGGGCGGTCCGCGGCGGGGCGAGGAAGCGGATCTCCGGCCCCCAGACGAGATCGCCATTGACGATCTCGCCGCCCACCACCTCGCCGAGCCGCTGCCCGTCGCCGGTGCTGGTCGGGTTGGTGCCCTCGACCTCGAGAAGCTCCGGCGCCAGGAAGCGCGCCTTGAAGGCCGGATCGGCCGCGCTGAAATCGCCGGCTGCCAGGATCACCGCCTGCCGGCTGTGGACGGTGACGCTGCCGCCATCCGCCCGTGTCGCGTCGAGGCCGCTGATCCGGCCGCCATCCTGGCGCAGTCGGCCGACGCGCCAGCCGGTGCGCAGCTCCGCCCCGGCCCGCCGGCAGGCTTTGGCCAGGTGGTGGATGTAACCGCGCGAATGCGGCACGATCTGGTGCAGGCGCGGGTGGCGATGCGGCGGTTCCGGGATCGGCCCCATGAACTCGATGCCGGCCGCGCAGAGCTCGCGGAAGGTCTCCGGCACCTCGTCGACCAGCAGGCGCCGGAGCACCGGGTTGTCTCTCGCCACCAGCGGGCCGGCGAACTTCTCCATGT